>R20__coassemble_883_pt1 | contig 19807 bp, 19 predicted proteins | sample R20__metabat2_high_PE_002 | metagenome-assembled genome bin R20 | reverse complement strand
TTCCCACCGCAGGAGCGGACGACTCTGTCCGCCCGCAAAAATAACACATGAGGAGTACAACTATGAATATTGTCTGTTTGGATATGGAGGGCGTCCTCGTCCCCGAGATCTGGATCGCTTTTTCCGAAGTCAGCGGCATTCCCGAGCTGCGCCGCACCACCCGTGATGAGCCGGACTACATGAAGCTGATGAACTGGCGCATGGGCATTCTGAAGGAGCACGGTCTGGGCATCCGGGAGATCCAGGACGTCATCTCCCGCATCGATCCCCTGCCCGGGGCAAAAGAATTTATGGACGAGCTCCGTACCCTCACCCAGGTGGTCATCCTCTCCGACACCTTTGAGGAATTCGCCATGCCCCTGATGAAAAAGCTGAACTACCCCAGTCTGTTCTGCAACTCTCTGGACATCGACAAGGACGGTTTCCTCTGCGGCGTCAAGATGCGCTGTGACCACTCCAAGCTCACCACTGTCAAGGCCCTCCAGTCCTGTGGCTTTGAGACCATCGCCAGCGGTGACAGCTATAACGACCTGGAGATGATCCAGGCCAGCAAAGCCGGTTTCCTGTTCCGCACCACCGATAAGATCAAGGCAGACTACCCCAACATCCCCGCCTTTGAATCCTTCGACGACCTGCTGACCGCCATCAAAGCGGCGCTGTAAGTATTCTGTCATTGTGAGCGCCGTCAGGCCCGTGACGCTCCGTTTTTCCTCATAAAAAATCCCACCCGGACGGGTGGGATTTTTTTGTATCTCATGCTCTCTTCTGCTTCCTCTGGAGGGCGATCCGATCTGCGATCATGGCAATGAACTCACTGTTGGTGGGCTTGCCCTTGGCGGAGTTGACGGTGTAGCCGAAGTAGTGCTGCAGGGTCTCCAGATCGCCCCGATCCCACGCCACCTCGATGGCGTGACGGATGGCGCGCTCCACACGGCTGGGCGTGGTGCCGAAGCGCTTGGCCACCTCGGGATACAGTACCTTGGTCACGGCGTTGATAACGTCCATATCCTCTATGGCGATCATAATGGCCTCCCGCACATACTGATACCCCTTGATATGGGCCGGCACCCCCACCTCATGGATGATAGCGGTCACCCGGCTTTCAAGCGTCGGTGAATAGGTGGTCTCGTCCGTCTCCTCTTCCTGTACGGCAAGGCGCATCTGCTCCAGCAGGGACTGCAGATTGACGGGTTTTGCCATGAAATAGAACGCGCCGCGGTTCATGGCCTCCTGTACGGTGCGGTCGTTGCAGAATGCGGAAACGACGATGGTACGGGGAACGGCGGGCAGCTTCTGCAATTCCTGTAAAAGGCTCAGCCCGTCCAGCTCCGGCAGGGCCACGTCTGCCAGTACCAACTGGGGATGTGCCGTTTTGGCAAGTTCCAGCGCCTCACGTCCACTGCCGGTCTCCCCCACCAGCGTAAATTCACCCGACGTCTCTATGTTCTCTTTGAGCAAAATGCGGAACTCCTCACTGCTGTCGGCAAGAAGTACTCTGATTTTGTTTTCCATACATCCTTCCGTCCTTCATTCAAAGTTATCATTACAGCGCTGTGCCTTACCGACAAAACAACATTTATCGCTTGGCTTGGTAACAAATTAGCAGAAACGGACATCATTTTCAAGGTGATTTTGTCGTTTTTTTATGAGAATCGTTCGACATCTTTCGACAAAACATATATCTTGTGTCATTTGTTCTCCGAAAAGCCCCATATACGCTCTTGTCACCGCTTTTCCTTTGTGTTATCCTGTTGAGGAGGAACGGAGGTGACAGGCGATGAGACTGCGAAAAAAACGGCTCTTTCTTCTGGATATGGATGGTACCATTTATATAGATGAGCACCTCTTTGACGGCGTGGTGGAATTTCTCGACTATATCCGTGCCATCGGCGGGCGTTACCTTTTTCTGACCAACAATTCCTCCCGGGGTGTGGAGGGGTATCTGGACAAGCTGTACCGCCTGGGCGTTCCCGCCGCGAAGGACAACTTCCTCACCTCGGTGGATGCCGCCATCGCCTGTCTGCACTCGGAATATCCGGGCAAAAAGTGCTATGTGCAGGGCACCCGCTCGTTCTATGCCCAGCTCCAGAATGCGGGCATCCCCGTCACCGATACGCCGGACGAAGATGTAGACATTCTGCTCTCCGGATTTGACCGGGAGCTGACCTTTCAGAAGCTGGAGGACTCCTGCATCCTCTTAAACCGCGGCGTGGAGTGGCTTGCTACCAACCCGGACTGGGTCTGCCCCACCCGGTACGGCAGCGTGCCGGACTGCGGCAGCGTGTGCCGGATGCTGACCACCGCCACGAAACGGACGCCCCGGTTCATCGGCAAGCCCCAGCCGGAGATGGTGCACCTCGCCATGGAAAGGACCGGCTTTGCCCCGGAGGAGACGGTGGTCATCGGCGACCGCATCTACACCGATATCGCCTGCGGCGTCAACGCCGGCGTGGACAGCGTGTTCGTCCTGTCCGGTGAGGGTACCCTGGCGGACATCGAAACTTACGATATTCACCCCACTTGGGTCTATCCCGATATTGCCGCACTGGTAAAAGAATTGGAGGGGATCAAATGAAACTGAACTATAAACGCACCATTCTGGTAGGCTTTGCCTTTTTCCTCATCTGCGCCTTCTGGCAGGCCTACGACAATACCATACCCCTGATCCTGGTAAACAAATTCGGCATGAACCAGACCTGGTCCGGCGTGATCATGGCGCTGGACAACGTGCTGGCGCTGTTCATGCTGCCCCTGTTCGGTGCCATCTCCGACCGCTGCACCTCCAAGCGGGGCAGGCGCACCCCCTTTATCGTCGTGGGCACCCTGATCGCGGCGGTGATGCTGCTGTGCCTCAGCTTCGCAGACCATGCGCAGCTGAAGAATATCAGCGCCGTCTCCGCCATCGACGACCCTGCGGCGCTTTCGCAGATCTACGATGCCCAGCCCAACAATAAGCTGATGACCCCCGACGGTGAAAAGTTCACCCTCAGCGAAAAATTCAGCAAGAGTGAGTTTACCGCCATCACCTCTCAGATCGAGGCAGACGGCGCGCTTGTCACCAATCCCGACTACACCAATTACGTGGTGCCGGCGCGGCAGGCCTATGCCTGGCAGGTCACCGCCGACAGTCCCACCACGCTGATCTTTTTCATGGCGATACTATTGATCATTCTGATCTCCATGGCGGTGTTCCGCTCTCCCGCGGTGGCGCTGATGCCGGACGTGACGGTAAAGCCTCTGCGCTCCAAGGCCAACGCCATCATCAACCTGATGGGCTCCGCCGGCGGCATCCTTGTACTGGCTCTGGGCATAGTGTTCGCCACCTCGGCGGTGAAGAACAGTCTGATGAGCTACATAGGCTACTTCGGCGTCATCGCCGCCATCATGCTCATCGCGCTGGTCATCTTCATGCTCACCGTCCGTGAGGTGGAATGGGCGAACGAGATGCACCTCGACTCTGTTGCCTACGGCATTGAGGAGGAGGACGAGAGCGAAAACGGCAGCCGCAGGCTGACCATGGGGGAGATCAGGTCCCTGATCTTCCTGCTGCTGTCCATCGTGCTGTGGTTCTTCGGCTACAATGCCGTCACCTCCAAATACAGCGTCTATGCCAGCAACATTCTCCACAAGGACTACAACCTGACCCTGATCATTGCCCAGGCCGCCGCCATCGTGGCCTATCTGCCCGTGGGCCTCATTGCCGGCAAGGTCGGCCGCAAGAAGACCATCCTCGCCGGTGTGGTGATGCTGACGACGGCGTTCACCGTGGCGGGCTTTATGAAGGCCGACAGTCCCACCCTACTGATGAACGCCATCTTTGCCCTGGCTGGCATTGCCTGGGCCACCATCAACGTCAATTCCTTCCCCATGGTAGTGGAGCTGGCCAGCGGCGGCAACGTGGGCAAGTACACCGGCTACTACTACACCGCCAGCATGGCGGCACAGGTGGCAACACCTATGGTCTCCGGACTTCTGATGGACAAGATGGGAATGCGCGTTCTATTTCCCTATGCCGCCATCTTCTCGGCGCTTGCCTTTGCCACCATGCTCCTGGTACAGCACGGCGACAGCAAGCCTGTGGCAAAAAGGGGACTGGACGCTCTCGGCGATATGGACGCAGACTGATATGTGGATACTGATCGTTTTACTGATTTTCGTGATCCTGGCGGAGCTGTACCTCTTGGCACACCTGTGCCGCCACGGTCACCCCTATTGGCAGATCTTAGGCGCATTCCGCTACGCCCACCGGGGCTATCACGACAAGCCCACCATTCCCGAAAACTCCATAGCGGCTTTTCGCCGTGCCGTGGAAAACCTCTACGGTGCGGAGCTGGACGTACATCTGATGTCAGACGGCAATCTGGCGGTCATCCATGACGCCTCCCTCAAGCGTACCGCCGGTGCGGACGTTTTCATCGAGGATCTGACCGCCGAGGATCTGGCACAGTACCGCCTGGAGGGGACGGAGGAGCGCATTCCTCTGCTGGAAGACGTACTGACTCTGTTCGAGGGCAAAACGCCCCTCATCGTGGAGCTGAAACCGGAGCGGGGCAACCACGCAGAGCTGGCTGCCGCCGCGGTGGCACTTTTGGACCGATATCGGGTAAACTACTGTATCGAGAGCTTTGATCCCCGATGCCTGCTGTGGCTGAAAAAGCACCGTCCGGACATCGTGCGGGGACAGCTGGCCGAGAACTTCCTGCGCCACGGTGACGGTGCGCCTCAGGGCAGGCTGACCCTGTGGGTACTGGGCAGCCTCCTTTTGAATTTCCTGACCCGTCCGGACTTCATCGCCTACCGCTATGAGGACCGACGCTGTGCCGCCGTGCGGATCTGCCGCCGCCTTTTCCGCGTGCAGGAGATCAACTGGACCATAACAACAAGAGAGGAGATGCGGGACGCCGAAAAACTCGGAAATCTGGTGATTTTCGAGCGGTTCGATCCCCGCGGATAACCGATATGCGCGTGATAACCGGAACTGCCAGAGGCAGACGATTGAAAGAGCTGCAGGGCATGGAGACCCGCCCCACCACCGACCGGGTCAAGGAGGGTCTGTTCTCTATCATCCAGTTCGACATTGAGGGCCGCCGTGTCCTGGACCTCTTCGCCGGCACGGGACAACTGGGCATCGAGGCCCTCAGCCGCGGTGCCGCGGAGTGCGTATTCGTGGATCAGCGCCGTGATGCCGTGGAGCTGATCCGGGAAAACCTGGAAATCTGCGAGCTTACCGAACACGCCCGTGTCCGGCAGGGCGACAGCATGGCCTATCTCAAGTCCGGCGAGAAGTTTGACATCATCTTTCTGGATCCTCCCTATGCCTCCGGGCTTCTGGGGCAGGCGATTTCCGAAATTACAAGGTTTGACATTTGCCGCGCACATGGTATAATCATAGCGGAAAGTGATGTGGACACCGTCTTACCGCCGGTGGAAACGCCCTATTCTCTGTATCGGGAATACCGTTACGGCAAGATCAAGCTGTCGGTCTACCACCGCAGCGGAAACGAGGACAAAAACCCATGAATATTGCCGTCTATCCCGGCAGCTTTGACCCTATCACGCTGGGACACATGGACATTATCCGCCGCGCCTCCCGTTGTTTTGACAAGGTGCTGGTGTGCGTGATGGTCAACTGCGACAAAACCAAGCCCATGTTCAGCCGCGAAAAGCGATTGGAGCTGATCCAAAAGAGCGTTGCCGAATTCCCCAACGTAGAGGTGGAGCTGTGGAGCGGTCTTCTGGCGGATTACGCCGCCAAGCGTGATGCCCGCGTCCTGGTCAAGGGTGTGCGGAACATGACCGACTTTGATCTGGAGATGCAGATGGCACGCATCAATAAGGGCATCCTCCCCACCCTGGAAACCGTATTTCTCCCCGCCAGCGCAGAGTATGAGCACTTCAGCTCTACCATGGCCCGGGAGATGATCCGTTACGGCCAACCCCTGGAACAATACGTACCTGCCGTGGTGGCAGCGGAATTGAAAGATCGAAAGGAGTTTTAAGACCATGGAAGAAAAGGATGTACAGCGGTTATTGGATATGCTTTACGGCATGATCGACGAGGCAAAAAGTGCCACTTTCAGTTCCGAAAAGTGCGTCATCAACCGGGATGAGGCTCTGGACCTGCTGGACGAGATCCGCGGCAAAATGCCCCTGGAGCTGAAAAAGGCCCGAGAGCTGATCGCCGCCCGCAACGACTACGTTGCCGGCGCCAAGAAGGAAGCGGAAAAGCTGATGAAGCAGGCAGAGCTGGACGCCAAGACCATCGTTTCCGAAAGTGAGATCATTCAGCAGGCCCGCCAGAAATCCAGCGAGATCATTCACCGCGCCGAAGACCGTACCCGGGAGCTGTATCAGGTGGCCAACACCTATACCGAGGACGCCCTCAAGCGCACCGAGGAAGCTATCCAGGCCGCTCTCCACGAAATCCAGCAGTCCCGTCAGCAGTTCCGCGTTACTTCTCAGGAACAGATGCGCTCCGCCAAGGAGTCTTTGGACAAAAAAGACGCGATGTGATCTTTGTCGCTTTTGTAAAAAATGCACAATTTTACGCTTTGATTTTCTACAAAATGACCATAAAATCTTAATATTGTGGTTTTTATGGAAACCGGACACAAGATATTGTGTTCGGTTTTCTTTTTTTGTTAAAAAGCAGAAACGTCCGTTTCATAATTTACATAATTCCTGCCAGGCCTGGGAAAAAATACCGCTAACCCCTTGTTATTACACAAAATTTTTGCTTGCAATTTTCCACAGTATTATGTATACTTGACCCGTAAGTGGGGAAATGTGGGGTTATTGTCCCTATTTGTGGTGAATAATCCCACGGTTTTTCCGACAGTCTGCCGAAAAACAAGGAGGTGAACAGCATGACCGGTCAATACGTCCACACCATCGACGCCAAAGGTCGTCTGTTCATCCCTGCCAAGCTGCGCCAGGAGCTGGGTGACACCTTCCACGTCACCGTGGGACAGGATCACTGCCTGAGCGTCTACTCCGATGAGAGTTGGGCAGCGTTTATGGAGAAGCTCAAAGGTCTGAGCTATAACGAGGTGAAGCGTCTGCGCGGTCTGTTCGCCTACGGGGCGGACTGTGAACCGGACGCACAGGGCCGCATCCTGCTCCCTGCCAAGCTGCGGGAATATGCAGACCTTGACAAGGATGTGGTAGTCATCGGCAGTTTCGACCGGGTGGAGATCTGGAACGCCCGGCGCTGGGCCGAGCTGGAGAAGGCCGCCTTTGAAAGCGGCTCTTTGGAGCAGGCCATGGAAGAGATGGGTCTGTAAACCATGGATCTGGAACACAACGTCGCGGAGGATATGGCATATGGCCATAAACCCGTTTTACTGGACGAATGTCTGGAGGCTCTGGCCATCCGGCCGGATGGCATCTATCTGGACGGTACGCTGGGCCGTGCCGGTCACTCTCTGGAGATCGTCCGCCGTCTGACCACGGGGCGGCTCATCGCCGTAGACCGTGACGAAACGGCACTGGAAGCCGCCCGGGAACGGCTTGCCCCCTACATGGAAAAGGTCACGCTGGTACACAGCAACTTCGAGCGTGTCGGCGAGATCGTAGAGCAGCTGGGACTTCCCGGCGTGGACGGTATGCTCTTCGATCTGGGCGTCAGCTCTCCCCAGCTGGACGACGCCCGGCGTGGCTTCAGCTATATGCACGACGCACCTTTGGATATGCGCATGGACCGCAGCACCCCCCTCACCGCCCGGGACATAGTGAACACATGGAGCTACGAGGAGCTGCGGCGGATCCTGTTTGAATACGGCGAAGAGCGCTATGCGCCCGTTATCGCCAAACACATCTGTCAAAAGCGGGACGTAACGCCCATCGAGACCACCTGCGAGCTGGTGAACATTATTAAGGGCGCTATGCCGCCCCAGGCTCTCCGGGAAAAGCAGCATCCCGCCAAGCGCAGTTTCCAGGCCATCCGTATCGCCGTCAACGGCGAGCTGGACGCCCTGTCTCCCATGCTCAGCGCCGCAGCCGCGCACTTGAACGCCGGCGGACGGCTGGCGGTGATCTCCTTCCATTCTCTGGAGGACCGCATCATCAAGAAAACCATGCAGGAGCTGGCCACCGGCTGTACCTGCCCACCCAACTTTCCCGTGTGCGTCTGCGGCAAGACACCGAAAATAAAACTCATCACCCGCAAGCCCATTACCTCCGGGCAGGCGGAACTCCTATACAATCCCCGTGCCCGCAGCGCAAAGCTCCGTGTAGCGGAGAAACTCTGAGGAAAGGAGCCTAAGCTCACATGGCAGAGAAACGCAGAACGACCACAACTACATACGGTTCTCTTGCCTACGATCTGGATCGCATCGTTCGGGAGCGTCAGCTGGAGGAAGCCGGCACCATGCCGGAGCGCCGTCAGGAAGCTTCGGTGCAGCCCAGCCCCCGTACCCGTACCCACGCCAAGGGGAAGGCCCGTCCCTCTCCCCTGCTGTTGGGCGGTATTGCCGTTCTCTGTTCCCTGGTACTGGTGCTGATGCTGGGTTATGTCCAGCTTACCAAGGTTTCCAACCATGTCAGCAGCATCAAGAATGAGATCACTGCCCTGAGCGACGAGCACGTGGAGCTTCTTACCCGGTATGAAAAGACCTTTGACCTGGCCACCATCAAGGAGGTGGCGGAAAAAGCCGGTATGTCCAAGCCCGGCGCCGGTCAGATCGAATACATTGATTTAAGCGGCTCGGATAATGTTGTGATCTATCGTGCCGAGGCGTCCGGCGTTTTGCAGGATATCCGTTCCACCGCCACCGCTGCAGCGGATCGGGTGTTGGAATACTTCCGTTGAACGCCCCATATATTGCAGAATAATCGTAAGGAGTAAGAAGGGTTCTTCTTGCTCCTTGCTTGGTCTTTGAAAGTGCCTCATCCGGCACCGATTTGCCCCAAACAGGAGGAAAAATCGTGTCTCAACTCACTCCAAAACCCGATAGAAAAGACGCCAATATCCGCCGTGCCAACCGCGTGATACAGACCCGTACCTTTATCCTGATGCTGGTCATGGGTATCGCGATGTTCGTGGTGCTGTTTTTCAAGCTCTACTCTCTGCAGATCACCCGTCACGAGGAGCTGCAGAAAAAAGCCGTCAGCCAGCAGACCCGCTCCACGGTGGTCACCGCCAGCCGCGGTACCATCTATGACCGCAACGGCAACATCATGGCGATCTCTGCCACGGCAGAGACGGTGTTTCTCTCCCCGCTGGAGATCGATCGTGCCCTGAAGGACACGGAAAAGCCCGTCACCTGGACCCGTGAGAGCGTTGCCTCCGAGTTGGGGCGCATCCTTGACGTAAGCGAGGCTACCATCCTCAAAAAGATGGGACGCACCAACTCCCAGTACGAGGTGCTCAAGCTCCGGGCCGACGAGGAGATCGCCGACCAGGTGCGCCAGTATATCAACGCCAACAAGGTCGTGGGCGTCTATCTGGTCACCGATGCCAAGCGCTACTACCCCTACGGGAGTCTCTGTGCCCACGTCATCGGCTTTGTAGGTGATGACAACACAGGTCTTTACGGTCTGGAGTCCCAGTATGAGCAGGAGCTGGAGGGCCAGACGGGTCTGGTGATCACCGCCAAGGACAATGCCGGCAATGATATGCTCTACGAGTACGAGCAGTACTTTGACGCACAGAACGGGGACCAACTGGTCACCACCATCGACACCACGGTGCAGTACTATCTGGAAAAGGGCATCGAGGAGATGGTGGACCGCTATGACGCCCAAAACGGTGCCGCCGGCATCGTGATGGACGTCAAGACCGGCGGTATCCTGGCCATGGCCAGCTATCCCAACTACGATCTGAACAATTTTTCCACGGTGCAGAACGAGCGCCTTGCCAAACGCCTGGAGGAGGATACGGCCAGCCTCAGCGATCTGCAGCTGCTCCAGTGGCGCAATAAGTGCCTCAACGACACCTATGAGCCCGGCTCCACCTTTAAGGTCCTGACCCTCTCCGCCGCTTTGGAAGAGGGCGTCATCAACATGAACAGTACCGCCTACTGCGGCGGCAGCATCACGGTATCCGGCCAGACCATTCACTGCTCCAATACCGCAGGCCACGGCTCCCAGACCCTGAAGGAGTCCGTGGGAAACTCCTGCAACCCCGCCTTCATCTCCTACGGTCTGAGCCTCGGCACCGAGAAGTTCTATCAGTATATGCGATCCTTCGGGCTCATGTCCGGTACGGGCATTGACCTGGCCGGCGAGGCCGACGGCATCTTCATGGCACCCGATGACTTCACCACGCTGGACCTGGCGTGCTACGCCTTCGGTCAGAACTTTACCGTTACGCCGGTGGCGCTGATCTCGGCCCAGGCGGCGTGCATCAACGGCGGCTATCTCCATCAGCCCTATCTGGTGGATCAGGTGCTGGATGATAACGGCAGCATCCTCTATCAGCACGACAACACTCCTGTCCGTCAGGTCATCTCCGAAAGCACCTCAGCCAAGGTACGGGAGTGTCTGGAATACGTGGTGGCCGAGGGTACCGGCAAAAACGGCCAGGTCTCCGGCTACCGCATCGGCGGCAAGACCGGTACGGCGGATAAAGGTCAGACCGGCGATGTGGTGGTCTCCTTCCTCTGCTTTGCACCGGCGGATGATCCCCAGGTCATCATGCTCATTACCATGGATACCCCCAGCCGCACTACCGGCACCTACGTTTCCGGCGGCAACATGGTGGCACCCACCGCCAGCGCCGTCATGTCGGAGATCCTGCCCTATCTGGGAATTGAGCCCAGTTACAGCGCCGACGAGCTGCTGGGTATCGACACCGCCGTCCCCAATGTGATCGATCTGGGTGTCGAAGAGGCAAAGGCCCGTCTTGCCGAAAAGGGCTTCAGCGCAAAGGTCGTCGGCAGCGGTGACACCGTCACCGACCAGACCCCTGTGGGCGGTGCCATCATTCCCGGCAAGTCCACCGTCGTTCTGTATGCCGGTAGCGAAAAGCCCGATACGCTCTGCACGGTCCCCAATCTGATGGGCCGCACACCGTCGGAGGCAAACATCGTGGCCACCAACAGCGGCCTGCTGATCCGCTTCAGCGGCACTACCGACTCCGAGTCCGGCTCCGTCCGCGTGCTGAGCCAGTCCGTGGAGCCCTCCGCGCAGGTAAGCGCCGGCACGGTCATTACCGTGCAGCTCGGCGATATCTCCGTCAAGGACTAAAGGCAGTATTTGTCAACAGTTTCCCACAAAATGTGCTTTTCTTGCCACAGATCCTCTGCTATAATAATGCACCGATATACCGCCTCTGCGGTAAAGGAGGTCTAACCGATGAAATTGAAAGAACTACTCAAGGGACTGAATATTCTTTCCGCCACGGCGGATCCGGAACAGGAGATCACCGACGTGAGCTATGACTCCCGCCTCACGAAGCCCGGCGACCTATTCGTCGCCATCTCCGGCTTCGCCGCCGACGGCCATAAGTTTATTCCCATGGCCGCCGAAAAAGGCGCCGTGTGCGCCGTGTGTGAACATGAAGTTGACGGCATTCCCTACGTGGTGGTGGAGGATACCCGCAAGGCGCTGGCGGTGATCGGTGCCAACTGGTTCGACCATCCCGCCTGTGAGATGACCATGGTGGGCATCACCGGCACCAACGGCAAGACCACCTCCACCTACCTCATCAAGAGCATTCTGGAGCAGAAGGCCGGCGCCAAGGTGGGGCTCATCGGCACCATTCAGAACATGATCGGCAGCGAGGTGCTGCACACCGAGCGCACTACGCCGGAGTCTTTCGAGCTGCAAAGGCTGTTCCGCCGGATGGCGGACGCCGGCTGCACCCACGTGGTGATGGAGGTCTCCTCCCACGCTCTGGCGCTGCACCGGGTCTACGGCGTGCGTTTCGCCGTGGCGGTGTTCACCAACCTGACCCAGGATCATCTGGATTTCCATGAAACTATGGAGAACTATTGCGACGCCAAGGCGATCCTGTTCCAAAACTGCGACTGTGCCATTTACAACCGGGACGACCCCTGGTGCGAGCGTCTGCTGGACCGCAGCCTGTGCCGCCGCTTTGCCTACGGCGTGGAAATGGAGAGCCACCTGCAGGCCAAGAACGTCCGGCTCTCCGCCGGCGGCGTCAAATACGATGCCGAGGCGGAAACCGAGTGGGCACAGGTGGAAGTGGGCATTCCCGGCGCCTTTACCGTATATAATACGCTGGACGCCATCGCCGCGTGCTGGAATCTGGGCGTGTCCATTCAGGACTGCGCCGATGCCCTGCGGCAAAACCACGGTGTCAAGGGGCGGATGGAGGTCATTCCCACCCCCGGCAGGAACTACACCGTCCTCAACGACTATTCCCACACCCCCGACAGCCTGGAAAACGTGATCCGGGCGGTCAAGGGCTTCGCCAAGGGCCGCACCGTTGCCCTGTTCGGCTGCGGCGGTGATCGTGACCGCACCAAGCGCCCCATCATGGGCAAGATCGCAGCGTCCCTGGCGGATTACGTCATCGTCACCTCCGACAATCCCCGTACCGAACAGCCCCGGGCCATCATTGACGATATCCTCGCCGGCATGGACGGCTACGACAACTATACCGTGGTCGTTGACCGGATAGAGGCCATCCACTACGCCATGGATCACGCCCAAGCCGGCGATGTTATCATCCTCGCCGGCAAGGGCCACGAGGATTATCAGGAGATCGGCCACGAGAAGATCCACATGGACGAACGGGAGATCGTGGCGGAGTACCTCAAGCACTAAAGAAAGCCCTATCAAAAGGAGCATAAACTGATGAAAATACAAATTCTGCTGGCCCTGCTCGTCAGCTTTCTCGTCACCGCCGTCGTCGGCAAATTCCTCATTCCGGTACTCCGTGCCCTCAAAGCCGGGCAGAGCATCAAGGAGATCGGTCCCACCTGGCACCAGAGCAAACAGGGTACCCCCACTATGGGCGGCATCATGTTCATCGCCGGCATTCTGGCGGCGGTACTGGTCGGCGGCTGGGATGCCATGCTGGCCGGCGACTTCACCCACCTCTATATCTTCCTGTTCGCCCTGGTGTTCGGTATCATCGGCTTTATCGACGACTACCAGAAGGTGGTGCACCACCGCAACACCGGTCTGACCGCACCCCAGAAGTTTGTATTGCAGCTGGCCGCCGCCATCGCCTTTTTGTGTCTGATGCGCTATATCGGTGTGCTGACGCCCAATCTGTATATCCCGTTCTTCCAGACCCACATCGTTCTGCCCTGGATCGTGTATCTCATCTTTGCCGCCTTTGTCATCGTCGGCACGGTCAACGCCGTCAACATCACCGACGGTGTGGACGGTCTTGCCTCCACGGTATCGTTGCCGGTAGGCCTGTTCTTTACCGTCATCGCCGTGCTGTGGGCGGATTGGAGCGTGGGCATCTTTGCCGCGGCACTGGTGGGCGGACTGGGCGGTTTCCTGCTGTATAACCACTATCCCGCCAAGGTGTTCATGGGCGATACCGGCTCACTGTTTCTGGGCGGTGCGGTAGCCGCCATGGCTTTTGCCTGCGATATGCCCCTGGTGCTGATCCCGGTGGGCTTCGTCTATCTCTGCGAGACCCTGAGCGACATCCTGCAGGTGGGCTACTTCAAGCTGACCCACGGCAAGCGTATCTTCAAGATGGCGCCTCTGCACCACCACTTTGAGATGTGCGGCTGGAGCGAAAAGAAAGTGGTCGCCGTGTTCTCTATCGTCAGTCTGCTGTTCTGTGTCCTCGCCTATGTCGGCGTCTACCAGCGCTACTGGTTCTGATTTTGATTTGATTTTTCCGAGGAAGGAGGGAGATCTTTGACCCGCGAAGAATACCATGCCATGAAAGCGCAAAAAGCACATAAGGCCAAAACCGAGCGCAAAAACGTGCTGGCGGGCAAAGGTTCCATGGATCTCCCCTTCCTGATGCTGACTCTGCTGCTGACGGCCATGGGCCTTGCCATGCTGTTTTCCGCCAGCTTTCCCTATGCTCTGTCCGAATACAATGACGCCTATTACATTATCAAGCGCCAGGCGCTCTTTGCCGCGCTGGGACTTTTCGCCATGTTTGTCATAGCGCGGTTCAATTATCAGCGTCTGCGGGGTGTGGCAAAGCTGCTGCTGGGTGTATCCTTCTTCCTGCTGATACTGGTCATTATTCCCCACGTGGGCATCACCGTCAACAACGCCACCCGCTGGCTGGGAATCCCCGGTGTATTCACTTTCCAGCCCTCGGAGATCGCCAAGCTGGCGGTCATCGTCTACTTTGCCGACAGCATCTCCAAAAAGCGGGAAAAGATGCTGGACTTCCGGGAGGGCATCGTCCCCTACGCCATCATTCTGGGTGCCATCGCCGTCCTCATGCTCTTAGAGCCCCACCTGTCCGGCACCATCCTGATTGTGGGCACCGGTATCATCATGATGGTGGTAGGCGGTATGCGCAGCTGGCTGGTAGGCGTCGGCTTCGGCGGCGTGGGACTTGCCGCGGTGCTGTATGTCAAGGCGGTGGAAAAGGGTATCATCTCCTACGGCGCCAGCCGTATCACCATGTGGCACGACCCCTGGCTGGACTCCACCGCCGACGGTTACCAGATGGTACAGAGTCTGATCGCCATTGGCTCCGGCGGTTTGCTGGGCGTGGGCTTCGGCAGAAGCCGCCAGAAGTTCCTGTATCTCCCCGAACGGCACAACGACTTCATTTTCGCCGTTGCCGCCGAGGAGTTGGGGCTCATCGGTGCGTGCATCATCATGCTGGTTTTCGCCCTGCTGATCATCCGCGGCTTCTGGATCGCCCTCCATGCCCGTGACCGTTTCGGCTCGTTGCTGGTGGTAGGCATCATGACCCATCTGGGGCTGCAGACCTTTTTGAATATTGCCGTGGTTTCCGGGCTGGTTCCCGCCACCGGCATTTCCCTCCCCTTCTTCAGCTACGGCGGCACAGCGCTTGCCTTACAGCTGGTGGAAATGGGTATCGTATTGAGTGTATCGCGGCAAATTCCCGCCCCGCGAAACGGATAGGAGAGGACCGTATGAAAGTGATTTTTACCTGCGGCGGCACCGCGGGCCACGTCAATCCCGCCCTCGCTCTGGCAGGCTGCATGAAAGAAAAACATCCCGACCTGGAGGTACTGTTCGTCGGTACGCCCGGCGGCATGGAAAAAAAGCTGATCGAAAAAGCGGGCTGGGCCTATACCGGCATTGAGATCAGCAGCTTCCAGCGCTCACTGAAAAAGATCCGCCACAATCTGCACACCGCCCGCACCCTGATCACCTCCCGTCGGGAGGCAAATGCCGTATTGCGGCGTTTTCAGCCGGATTTGGTGGTAGGAACCGGCGGCTACGCCAGCTACCCCATTTTGAAGGCCGCCGCCAAACACGGTATCCCCACCGCTGTCCATGAGTCCAACATGATCCCCGGCCTCACCACCAAGCTGCTGGAGAGCAGCGTCGATATTATCATGGTGGGGTTTGAGGACTGTCGTGCCCACTACAAGCATCCGGAGAAGATCCGCGTCACCGGTACGCCGGTGCGGGGCGATTTCTTTGATCTGACAAAGGAGCAGGCTCGTGCCAAATTGGGTTATACAGATCACAAGCCGCTGGTCGTCTCGTTCTGGGGCAGTTTGGGTGCCAGTACCATGAACGCCAATATGCTGGATTTCTTTGCCCGCGAAAAAAAAGACAGCTTTGCCTTCCACCATATTCACGCCGTGGGCAGCCGCGGTTGGTCGGAGATGCAGCAGAAACTGGCGGAGCGGGAACTGAACGTCCCGCAGCTTGATATCCGTGAATATATTTACGACATGGCAGTGGTTATGCGCGGGGCCGATCTGGTCATCTCCCGGGCCGGTGCCAGTACCATCAGCGAGCTTACTGCGCTGGGCATGCCCACCATTCTGGTGCCCTCTCCCTATGTGGTAGCCAACCACCAGGAAAAAAACGCCCGTCTGCTGGAGAAACATAACGGTGCTGTGGTACTGCCGGAGAGCGAAGCCTCCGGCGATGCACTCTATGCGGCCACCGTTTCCATTTTGTCCGATCCCGGCCGTATGCTGACCATGCAGCGCGGTATGCTCTCCCTGGGCATTCCCGATGCAACAGAGCGCATCTATGACACGGTGATGTCCCTGCTGCGCTGATTCACGCCATTTTCCGCCTTTGCATAGGATGGGGTAAATTCCCACCGAAAGGCGTGAGACCTTGCGTACCATTACCATCACCGGCGGCACGCCCTTACAGGGTGAACTCACGGTACAGGGTGCGAAAAACAGCGTCCTCCCGATTTTAGCCGCCACCATTCTCTGCGGCGATGTCTGCCGCATCATTCACTGTCCCCGCCTGAGTGACGTGGACACCGCAGTGGATATCCTGCACTATCTGGGCTGTACCGCTTCCTGGGACGGCGCCGATCTCCTGATCGACACCGCTCCTATGACGCGCCGTGATATTCCCGAACACCTGATGCGCAAAATGCGCTCCTCCGTCATCTTCCTTGGTGCCATTCTGGCCCGTTTCCAAGAGGCGGAGCTGAGCTATCCCGGCGGCTGTGAACTGGGGCCGCGTCCCATCGACCTCCATATCAGCGCTCTGCATACCCTGGGTGCGGAGATCAGCGAAAACAGCGGACAGCTCCGCTGCAGCGCGCCCCATTTGACGGGACGCGAGATCGTTCTGACCCTTCCCAGCGTAGGTGCCACGGAAAACGCCATGCTGGCTGCCTGCGGCGCAGAGGGCGTCACCGTCATTTCCAACGCCGCCCGGGAGCCGGAGATCGTGGACCTCCAGCACTTCCTGACCAAGCTGGGTGCGGACGTACACGGTGCCGGCGGCTCCACCGTCACGGTGGTGGGCAAGCGGCCGCTCCACGGCTGCGTTCACCGCTGTATCGGAGATCGCATCGTTGCCGCTACATACCTTGCATCTGTCGCCGCTGTCGGCGGCACATTGACGCTGCGGGGTGTGGATCACCGGCATCTTTCTACCGTCACCACGGTTTTGCAGCAATCCGGCTGCACCATACGCACCGCTCCCGATCAGATCACGCTGGAGAGCAGCGGGCATCTCCATGCCGTACCGCCCATCCGCACCTCTCCCCACCCCGGCTTCCCCACCGACGCGCAGGCGGTCATCATGGCGGCTCTTCTGCGCAGCGAGGGCACCACGGTATTCGTGGAAAATATGTTTGAAAACCGCTACCGTCACGTGCCGGAGCTTCTGCGCATGGGTGCCGACGTCCGTCTGGAGGGCCGTGTGGCGGTGGTGTGCGGCAAAAGTGCCCTGCAGGGCGCCGCGGTCTGCTGTACCGACCTGCGTGGCGGTGCGGCTCTGGTCGTCGCCGGTCTGCAGGCGGAAAGCGAAACAAGGATTCACCGTATTCACCATATCTGCCGCGGCTACGAGGACATCGTATCCGATCTGCGGCAATTAGGGGCCGCTCTCTCCCTCACGGAGATCTCCGACACCTGAGAAAGGATCTTATGGCAAGACGACGCAGTAAGTACAACCGGAAACGCGCCAGAGGAAGGTTTTCCTTCCTCTATAAGCTGCTGACCTTTGTGGTCATCTGCGGCGCGATTTCTGTTGCCCTGGCGCTGTTTTTCAAGATCGAGACCGTCCATGTCACCGGCAACGAGCGTTACAGCGACGAAGCCGTCCTTGACTCCAGCGGCATTCAGATCGGCGACAATATGTTCCTTATGAACAAATACAACGCCGCCGAGAGCATCACGAAATCCCTGCCCTATGTGGAAACGGTACAGATCCGCCGTCAGATCCCCACCACGCTGCAGATCGACGTCACCGAATGCGGCGCACCTGCCGCCTTCAAACAGGATGGCAAGGTCTGGCTCATCAGCGGCGATGGTAAGATCGTAGACTGCCTGGGCGCAGCGGCCTGGTCCAAATATCCCCAGATCACCGGCATCACCATGACGGAGCCCACCATCGGGCAGCTCCTCACCGTGGAGCCCGATGCGGAAAATGCACGCACGCAGCTCTTTGCCCTGCTGCATCAACTGGAGCAAAAGGCTCTGCTGGCAGATGTACAGGCGATCCACCTGGAGGACAGCTCTCTTATCACCATGCACTATCTGGACCGCTTTGACGTCGTCTTTTCCGCCGACACAGACTTTGACTATAAGCTGGATTACCTCTGTGCCGTCGTGCAGCGTCTGGAGGTCAACGAAACCGGTACCATCGACATGACGCAAAGCGATAAGGCCAGCTTCATTCCCGCCTGATTTCATTCAAATTCAATTGCAGACGGCGAAAAGGTTTTGCCGTCTGTAAATTTTTATGTGAAATGTCAGAATACCCCTTGACCGATTGTCAAATCCGTAATACAATATTAATACTATATATAGTATTTTTCGTCGAATATTATTGACCTTTTTATACAATTTGCGGCAGGAGGAACGGTCATGGCTTTTGGATTGGAAACCGGAATTGAAAACGTAGTCAGCATCAAAGTTGTCGGTGTCGGCGGTGGCGGCAACAACGTGGTAAACCGTATGGTCCGCACGGGTGTCAAGGGCGTCGACTTTATTGCTGTCAATACGGACAAGCAGGCACTCAACGCCTCCAGCGCCAATTATAAAGTTCAGATCGGTGAAAAACTCACCTCCGGCAAGGGCGCCGGCTCCAACCCCGAAATCGGCAAAAAGGCCGCCGAGGAGAGCCGCAATCAGCTCAGCAAAGCCCTGGAGAACACCGACATGGTGTTCATCACCGCCGGTATGGGCGGTGGTACCGGTACCGGTGCTGCACCCATCGTGGCAGAGATCGCCCGGGAGCAGGGCATCCTGACCGTCGGTGTCGTCACCAAGCCCTTCGGTTTTGAAGGTGCCCGCCGTATGCGTGCCGCCGAAGCGGGAATCGAGGAGCTGCGCGACAAGGTGGACAGCCTGGTCATCATCCCCAACGAGCGTTTGAAGTATGCCACCGATCAGAAGATCACCTTTGCCAACGCCTTCGAGATCGCCGACGATGTGCTGCGCCAGGCGGTACAGTCCATTTCCGACCTGATCCGTGACACCGGCTTTATCAATCTGGACTTCGCCGACGTGACCGCTATCATGAAGGATGCCGGTCTTGCCCACATGGGCGTGGGCCGTGCCGCCGGCAAGAACAAGGCAGAAGAGGCCGCCAAGATGGCAATTTCCAGCCCGCTGCTGGAAACCTCTATCGACGGCGCCAAGGGCGTTTTGATCAACGTCACCGGCTCCATGGACATCGGCCTGGAAGAGGTCGAGCAGGCCGCCATGCTGGTGCAGAGCGCCGTCCATCCCGATGCTCTTACCATCTTCGGTGCCGCCTTTGATGAAACGCTGGACGATGAGATCCGCGTTACCGTCATCGCCACCGGGTTTGACGAGGGCTGCGGCAAGTATGTTGCCCCCAAGCAGGCCGCTTCCGACGCGCCTTCGCTGCGTCCGCTGGATGTCGCCGATGATAAGGACACCGCTGAGGCAGAGGCGGAGCTGGACAAGTCCTTTGACGATATTCTCAGGATTTTTCAGAAAGACAATCTGTAATTTTTATATATTCGGAAGAACGCCGTGCCATCGCACGGCGTTTTTTTCTGCCAAAAAAAGCGTCGCAGACTTTGCCGGCCGCAGTCGGCAAACCATTTCAGTCATATTTTGCCGCGGCGTGTACGTGGCAAAATATACTTCTCGCGGAGCGACGTGTCAAAATTGTGTGCCGCAGGCACGCAATGAGGCGCCAAAGCGCAGCGTAAACCTTTTTTGTCAAAGAATCGAAAGGTTCTTTGACAAGTTCAAGAACGCCGTGCCATCGCACGGCATTCTTTTTCGTTTTTTGCAGAAATTAACGG
>R20__coassemble_856_pt1 | contig 20360 bp, 17 predicted proteins | sample R20__metabat2_high_PE_002 | metagenome-assembled genome bin R20 | reverse complement strand
AGCGACAGCGAGCGGGAGTTGTCGGCAACAACGAGGGCAAGGACCCTTGCGGTCGACCGCATTCTCCGTAAGGCGCGCCGACTCGGCGCGCCGTTTCAACCGCCGACAAATCCCGATGCTGATACATTCATTTTGTATTCGGCATTTTCACAGCACCGTGATCATGGGGATCACCATGGGATTGCGCCGCATCTTTTTATAGAGATAATTGGAAACGGCATTTCGCACGGCGCGGTATACCTCGTTTTCGTCCCGGCGTTTTTTGTTGGGCAGCTTTTCCACCGCCTCCATGGCCACGTGCCGCAGCTCCTGCAGCAGGGTCTCGGACTCCTTCACGTACACGAAACCCCGGGTTACGATCTCCGGCTGGCACAAAAGCTGATAGCCGTGGCTGGACAGGGTGATCCCCACCACCACCATGCCGTCCTGGGCCAGCAGCTTGCGGTCGTTCAAGACCACGCTGCCCACTTCGCCCACGCCGGAGCCGTCCACCAGTACCTCTCCGGCGGGTACGGACGTTTCACACTTCATGTGCTTGGTGGTCAGCTCGATGACGCTGCCGTTCTGGGCAATGCACACGTCGCCTTCCCTCATGCCCATGGAAACCGCCACTCGCTTGTGGATCTGCAGCATCCGCTGTTCGCCGTGGAGGGGGATAAAGAAACGTGGCTTCGTCAGCGCGTGGATGATCTTCAGCTCCTCCTGGCAGGCGTGGCCGCTGACGTGGAGCATATCCGCCTTGTCGTATACCACCTCCACGCCCTTGCGGAACAGCTCGTTGATGACCCGTCCCACCTCCACCTCGTTGCCGGGAATGGCGCTGGCGGAGATGATGACCTTGTCCCCGGGGCCGATGTCCACCTGCTTGTGGCTGCCGAAGGCCATGCGGTACAATGCGCTCATCTCCTCGCCCTGAGAGCCGGTGGTCACGATGACCTGCTGCTTCAGGGGCAGCTGCTGCAGCTTGTTCAGCTCCATCAGCGTACCCTTGGGGATCTTCATGTACCCCAGCTCTGTGGAGACTTTCATAATATTTTCCATGCTCCTGCCGGTGACGGCGACCTTCCGCCCACAGGCGGCAGCGGCGTCGATGACCTGCTGGATGCGGTGGACGTTGCTGGCAAAGGTGGTCACGATGATGCGCTCTTTGCAGCCGGTGAACTGCCGCTTGAATGTGGCACCCACCGCCCGCTCCGACAACGTGTAGCCCGGACGCTCCACGTTGGTGGAATCCGCCAGCAGCGCCAGAACGCCTTCCCGGCCCAGCTGCCCGAACCGGGCCAGATCGATGACCTCCCCGTCGATGGGGGTGGAGTCGATCTTGAAATCGCCGGTGTGTACGATGGTGCCCATGTGGGTATGGATGGCAAAGGCGACAGAGTCAGCGATGGAGTGGTTCACGTGGAGGAACTCCACCTGGAATTTTCCCGCCTTCACCGTCTGTCCGGCCTCCACGGTAATCAGTTTCGTGGAATTGACCAGCCCATGCTCCTGCAATTTCAGCTTGATGAGCCCCGCCGTCAGACGGGTGCAGTAGATGGGCATATTCACCTGCTTGAGTACGTAGGGGATGGCGCCGATATGGTCCTCATGTCCGTGGGTGATGAAAAGCCCCCGCAGGCGCTTGTGGTTCTGCACCAGATAGCTCACGTCGGGGATGACGCAGTCGATGCCGTACATATCATCGCCGGGGAATGCCATACCGCAGTCCACCACGATGATCTCGCCGCCGAATTCATAGGCGGTCATGTTCTTGCCGATCTCGTTGAGACCGCCAAGGGGGATGATCTTCAATTTTTCTGCCATAAAAACTCCTTCAAAATTTGAAACGGACGCAGCAAAACAAAGGCGCACCACCTGCCGAACGGCCCTGCATCGCCGTCGAAAAGTGGTCCCATCGCCTGAAAAGCTGCGTATTCGGTTGTTATGTGACGCAAGGCACACGCCTTGCAAAATCGACAAAAAAGTGTGCAATTCTTTTGCACTTTGCCCAAAGTATATCACAAAAGTTTCCCTTTGTACACCCCAAACTTTTCGACAGGTTTTGTCAGCCATTACCGAATAAAATACAAATCACAGTTGTATAAGCAGAAACAGTATGCTATAATAAATCTCTAAATTGGAGAGGTATGCCATCGGAAAAAGGAGGGAAACCCCTTGAACAAAAAACTTCTTCGCGGATTTCGCACGAATCTGACGCTCTCGTGCATCTGTCTGATCGCGTTCACGCTGATCACGATCCCGCTGAATTTAATGATCGCCATTGCCGAAGCGGTGGTGACGGCGCTGGTGATCTACGTCGCCATCCGCCGCAACCGTCTGGCGCAGAAAAGCGTCCGCCAGTATATGGACCGTGTCAGCGGCGGCATGGACAGCGCCCGCTCCAGCAACCTGCTGTATGCGCCTCTGCCCATGCTGGTGTTCGACCTGCAGACGGAGGAGATCCTGTGGGGCAACGACTCCTTTGTTTCCCTGACCGACCGCAAGGAAAAGCTGTTTGAATCCACCCTGCTCGACGTGATCCCCGGTATGGATACCCACTGGCTGCTGGAGGGCAAACGGGAATGCCCCGAGCTGGTGAACTGGAACGAGCGGGTCTACCGTGTGTTCGGCAGTCTGAGCCGTGGGGAAGACGTGGGCGGCAGCAGCCCCCTTGCCACATTGTATTGGATGGACGTGACGGACAGCGAGCATATGCGCCGCACGTTGGAGCTGACCCGTCCTACCGTGGGCATCATCATGGTGGATAACTACGAAGAGCTGATGAAAGCCTGTCCCGAGGGCAAGCGCAGCGCGCTGACGGCGGAGCTGGAGGAAAAACTCAACACCTGGGTAGATGATTCCGGCGGACTTCTTTTGAGCTATGACCGCGACCGCTACCTGTATGTCTTTGAGGAGAAGGACTATGCCGTCTATGCCGAGCGGCACTTTGATCTGCTGGAAAAGGTGCGTGAGGTGGAGAGCGGCGGCGTAAACGCGACGCTCTCTATCGGCATCGGCAGAGACGACGACAGCTACGAGGGCCTGTTCAAAAACGCGGGCCTTGCGCTGGAGATGGCGCTCTCCCGCGGCGGTGACCAGGCGGTGGTGAAGGATCGCAACAACTTTGAGTTCTTCGGCGGCAGATCCAAGGCCACCGAAAAGCGCACCAAGGTGAAATCCCGCGTGATGGCCAATGCCCTGGGTGATCTGATCGACGATGCCCGTCACGTTTACGTCATGGGCCACAAGTACGCGGATATGGACTCCCTGGGTGCCGCTGCGGGCATCTGCGGCATTGCCCGAAAGCGCGGCAAGAAATGCCAGATCGTCATGGATACCGAGAACAATGCGGCCCACCCCATTCTCCGCCGCTTACAGCAGCAGGAGGCCTATGCCGGCGCGTTCATCTCCGGCGACTCCGCCTTCCTCCATGCCCAGCCCGATACGCTTTTGATCGTGGTGGATACCAACCGTCCCGGCAGTGTGGAAAACGAGCAGCTGCTGGAGAGCTGCAACCGCGTGGCAGTTATTGACCATCACCGCCGGGGCACCAGCTATATCGACAAGATGGCGCTGAACTACCACGAACCCTATGCCAGCTCCGCCAGCGAACTGGTCACGGAGCTGATGCAGTATCTGCTGGAGCCTGCCGATGTGCTGCAGGCGGAGGCCGAGGCGCTTTTGGCGGGTATCGTGCTGGATACCAAGAACTTCACCAACCGCACCGGCGGCCGCACCTTTGAAGCAGCGGCGTATCTGCGCCGTGCCGGTGCCGATACCCAGGACGTGCAGCGTATGTTCCAAAGCGACCTCCAGGCGATGATCGACCGCTATCATATCATCCGCCAGGCGGAGATCGTCCACGGAAATATCGCTATCGTGGCAAAGGACGAGGAGTACGAGCGTGTCACCGCGGCCAAGGCGGCGGACGAGCTGCTGACCATCGAGGGTGTGGACGCCTCTGTCGTCGCCTATAAAAAGGATGCCGGCGTGTATATGTCCGCCCGGTCTCTGGGCGAGATCAATGTGCAGGTGATCCTGGAGACCCTGGGCGGCGGCGGCAATTCCACCACTGCAGGCGGCTATGTTCCCGAGCTCACCGTGGATGAGGTGAAGGAAAAGCTGCTGCAAGCGATCGACAAATATTTTGAAAACTAACCATAAGGGAGAAATCGATATGAAGATCATTTTAACGCAGGATATCAAAGGCAAGGGCAAAAAGGGCCAGATGATCGAGGCGGCTGAGGGCTATGCCCGCAATTTCCTGATCCCCAAGGGCCTTGCCGTTCTGGCCACCGCCGATGCGGTCAATACCATGAATCTGCGGGATAAGGCAAAGGCCAAGGCGGATGCCGAGGCCAAGGCCGCCGCAGAAGCCATCGCCGAAAAGCTGAAGAGCTGCCAGGTCAGGATTTCCGCCAAGGGCGGCGAGGGCGGCAAGCTGTTCGGTGCCGTCACCGGCAAGGAGATCTCCGCTGCTCTGAAGGAGCAGTGCGGTATGGACGTCGACCCCAAGAAGCTGGTGCTTGCCGAGCCCATCAAGTCCTTCGGCTCCTACGAGGTCAAGGCCAAGCTGGGCTTTGAGATCAGCGGCACGGTCTACGTACTGGTGGTAGAAGAGAAGTAAGCAGAAAAGCCGGATGATTATCCGTAGGGGCGACCCTTGCGGTCGCCCGCCCTATCGGTTTTTTCTGTTTCCGTTCCCATCGTAGGGGCGGACGACTCTGTCCGCCCGATACCCCCACTGTCATTCCGAGCCAGTGACCGACGTCACTGGCGTGGGAATCCGTATCATTCTCATTTCGTAGTGGCAACCCTTGCGGTCGTCGGCAAATTCCAATTTGCCGACACCACAACTTTCTACTTTCGACTTTCCGGGAGGTCACCCTTATGCCTATGGATGAATTACTGAGCCGCTCCATGCCCCACGATGCCCAGGCGGAGCAGGCGGTACTGGGCTCTATGCTTATCGACGCCGACTGCGTCAAGGACGTGATGGATCAGCTCCGGGCGGAAGATTTCTATCTGCGGCAGAACCGTGAGATCTTCGAAACCGTTGCCCATATGTTTGTCTACTCCCAGCCCATCGACGGCGTGACCGTGGCAGGCGAAATGGAGAAGGCGGGTACCGATCACGACAATACCCGGGCCTATCTGGCGCAGCTCATGGACGTGACGCCCACCAGCGCCAATGTAATGGAGTATGTCCGCATCGTGCGGGACAAGGCCTTGATGCGTGAGGTGGCATCTGCTGCGGCAAATATCACCGCCATGGTGCAGGACGGTACCGGCGCCGCCGGCGATATGCTGGAGAGCGCCGAGCAGAAGATCTATGCCATCCGCCGCGGCCGCAATGCTCAGGGCATGACCCCGGTAGGTGTGGTGCTCAAGGACGTGATGGACCATCTGGCGGAGCTCACCGCCAGCGGCGGCAAGGTATTGCCGGGCCTTTCTACCGGCCTTTCGTCCGTGGACAGTAAGATCAACGGCCTGGGCAAGTCCGATCTGCTGCTTCTGGCAGCGCGACCCGGCATGGGCAAAACCAGTATGGCGCTGAATGTGGCGCTGTCCGCCGCCAAGACCAGCGGCAAGACCGTGGCGGTCTTTTCTCTGGAGATGTCCAAGGAGCAGCTGGTCACCCGTCTCATCGCCGCCGAGGGCCTGGTGGAAAATCAGCGTCTCACCACCGGCAATCTGCGGGAGAGCGACTGGGTGCGTATCGCGGAAGCCGCCTCTGCCCTGAGCCGTCTGGATATCCGCATTGACGATAACCCGCTGCTGACGGTGGCGGATATGAACGCCAAGTGCCGCCGTCTGGACAACCTGGGCCTGATCGTTATCGACTACTTACAGCTGATGACCTCTGCCGGCGGCAAGAGCTACCAGGGCGAGAACCGCCAGCAGGCGGTCAGCGACATCAGCCGTATGCTGAAGATCATGGCAAAGGAACTGCAGGTCCCGGTACTGTGTCTTTCCCAGCTCAGCCGTGCCAACGAAAAGCGCGAGGATAAGCGCCCCATGCTGTCCGACCTGCGTGAGTCCGGCGCCATCGAGCAGGATGCGGATGTCGTCATGTTCCTCTACCGCGAGGACTACTATAAAGAGGATAGCGAAAAGCACAACATAGCGGAGTGCATTATTGCCAAAAACCGTCACGGTGAAACCGGCAAGGTGGAGCTGCGGTGGATGCCGGAGTACACCGCCTTCCAGACCATGGAAAACCGTTACGAAGAAGAATAAATACTGAATGCTGAATGGAATACTTGTCATTGCGAACCAGTCCGCAGACTGGTGTGGCAATCCGTATTTTCCACTTTCCACTTTCAATTTCAGGTGACGTATGGATCTTTTGCCCTATTTGGAACAATACAATATGCTGCCGGAAACGGACGGCGTGATCTTGTGTGCCGTGTCCGGCGGCAGGGATTCCATGTGCCTGCTGCACTATCTGTATCAACTGGGTAAAACGAAGAACTTTACCGTGGCAGCGGCCCATCTGAACCACCTTATGCGTCCCACCGCGGAGCGGGACGTGAACTTCGTCCGCGGCTTCTGCGAAGAAAACGGCATTCCGTTTTTTACGGAAGCCGTGCCCGTCTGTGACCGGGCAAAGGAGTGGAACGTCACCGTGGAGGAGGCAGGCCGCCGCGCCAGATACGAATTTCTGGAGCGCGCCGCCGACACCGTCGGCGCCGTGCGGATCGCCACCGCCCACCATCAGAATGACCAGGCGGAAACGGTGCTGCTGAATCTGCTGCGCGGCACCGGCCCCGAGGGACTGGGGGGCATCCCGCCTGTCCGGGGACGCTATATCCGCCCGCTATTGAATATTCCCCGTGGGGAAATCGAAACCTATTTGCAGAAAAACGGCATCGGACATATTGAGGACGAAACCAATGCCGACACCGATTTTGCCAGGAACCGGCTCCGGCTGGAGATCTGGCCCCGGCTGGCGTCGATCAACGGCGCGCTGACCGAGCATATTGCCTCGGCTGCCGCCATCACCCGCCGGGAAAATGACTATCTGGATGGGCTGGCGTCGGAGCTTTTGCCCGCTGAGGGAGCGCAGATCTCCTGTGAAAAGCTGCAAAGTGCGCCGCCGGTTTTGCAAAGCCGTATGGTGCGCCTGCTGCTTGGCCGTCTGCCCGCCGGAAAGAAGGACGTGGGGGCGGTGCATATCGACGCGATTTTGCGCCTGACCGAAACGGGAGGCACTCTGTCGCTCCCGTCCAAAATGCAGGCCGTCTGCCGGGATGGAATGCTGACCTTCGGCGTTTTGCTCCCGCCGCTTGATGAGCAGATGCTCCATTGGGGGGAGAACCGCTGGGGAAACTACCGGATCACCCTTACAAATGCTACTTTTGGTATGGACAATTTGGACATTTTTTGTAACAAAAGTTCCCCCGGAGTTACCGTCAGATCCTGGCGCAGCGAGGACCGCCTGATCCTGCCCGGGAGCCGCGGTGCCAGAAGCCTGAAGAGACTCTTTGCAGACCGGGGGATCTGTTCCCCGGAGAGGGAGACGATCCCCGTGCTCTGTATAGACGACAGGGTCTGCGCCGTGTTTTCAGTCGGGCAGGACACCGATTTTTTACAAGAAAAAAAGATTGCAATTACCATAAAAAGAGATTTAGGAGGAAACGACTGATGGCAAAGAGCAATATGGATCAGGACATTTTGAAAGTTCTGCTGAGCGACGAGGAGATCAAAACTCGCATTCAGGAGGTCGGCGACAAATTATACGATGAATTCCACGACAAAAACCCCATGTTTGTGGGAGTTTTGAACGGCTGCTTCATCTTTATGGCCGACCTGGTCCGTGCCACACAATTAAAGAGCGAAGTGGAGTTTATCGGGCTTTCTTCCTATAAAAACGGCACGGTTTCTACCGGTAACGTGCAGATCACGCGAGATCTGCAGCGCGATATTTCCGGCCGCCATATCATTATCGTGGAGGACATTCTGGACTCGGGCAATACCCTGTATTTCCTCAAGGGCTATCTGATGAGCAAAGGTGCGGCAAGCGTTACCATTACAACGCTTCTGGATAAGCCGGCGCGCCGGGAAAAGCCCATCAAAGCGGACTATTTCTGCTTTGAAGTGCCCGATGAATTCGTGGTAGGCTACGGCCTGGACTATGCCCAGCAGTACCGCAATATCCCCTATATCGGTGTGCTGAAACCGGAAGTATACAGCAAATAAAGGAGCATTTTCATGGAATTCAATGAAAGCCGTGTGTCGGAAGAGGTAACAAAAGGGACGGAAGAAAGCAATATTCGGGAAGAAGAAAGTCCCAAAAGCAATATGGAAAGACCTGAAAGCGACCTTTCCGGCGCGGAAGGGAAAAAAGAAACCGTGCAAAAGCCGCCGCTTTTGAAGCGCTTTTGGAAAGAGTGGGGTGACATAGTCATCCTGCTGGCGGCAGTATTCGTTCTTTTCAAGTTCATTCTGCAGCTGGCGTGGGTCCCTACCGGCTCTATGGAGACCAACATTCCCGCCAAGTCCCTGCAGATCTGCTGGCAGCTGCCCTATAAGCTGGGCAACCCCCTGCCCAAGCATGGCGATGTGATCACATTCTGGTCCGACGAGTGCAATGAGGTGCTGGTCAAGCGCGCCATCGGTCTGCCCGGGGATACCGTCAGCTTCTCCGGCGGGTACGTCTATCGCAACGGCGAACGGCTGGCCGAACCCTATCTGCCGGTACAGGGGATCACCGACAGTCCCGAGGAGAGCTTTACCGTGCCGGAGGGATGCGTGTTCTTTATGGGCGACAACCGCACGGGCTCTTTTGACGCCCGCTACTGGCAGGATCCCTATATTCCGGCTTCGAAGCTGCAGGCAAAGGCCCTGCTGACCATCAGCGTGGGAAAGAATCACAGCTGGACGGGAATTCGCCTGATCACCAAGTAATAGGGAGGAACTCTCTTGATCAATAAAAACAAAAAATGGAACGTGAGCGGGCTGCTGGTGATCCTGCTCATCCTGCTTGTCATTTCCGCTATCGGACGCACGCTGGAGCGGTCGGGGGACATCAGCTATGCCAAGCTGCGCTCGCTGTTTGAAAAGGAGCAGATACAGTCCTTTGTCATCAACGATACGCGTCTGAATGCCACGCTGCAAAGCGGCGAAACCGTGTCCTGTGATCTGCACAACTTCGATCTGTTCTACAACGATCTGAACGATCTGGTGGTGGAGCAGAAAGCGGCGGGCGTGATCACCGACTACAACTATTATGCCGATCACTCCGTCAACTGGGTGCAGACCCTGCTGCCCTACGTGTTGGGGATCCTGGGCTTCATTCTGCTGCTGAATTTCCTGCGGGGGATGAACGGCGGCGGTATGAACGACAAGATGGCCCATTTCGGAGAAGCCCGCACCAACTCCGTTCCCGAGGGCGATAAGAAGGTGACCTTCAAGGATGTGGCAGGTGCCGATGAGGAAAAAGAGGAGCTGCGGGAGATCGTGGAGTTTATGCAGGATCCCCGGAAGTATCTGGACCTGGGTGCCCACATCCCCAAGGGCGTTTTGCTGGTGGGCCCTCCGGGTACCGGCAAGACCCTGCTTGCCAAGGCGGTAGCAGGGGAGGCAGACGTGAAATTCCTGTCCATCTCCGGTTCCGATTTTGTGGAGATGTATGTGGGCGTGGGTGCCAGCCGTGTGCGCGACCTGTTTGAACAGGCGAAAAAGGAGGCCCCCGCCATTGTCTTTATCGACGAGATCGACGCCGTGGGCCGCCAGCGCGGTTCCGGTCTGGGCGGCGGCCACGATGAGCGCGAGCAGACGCTGAACCAGCTGCTGGTGGAGATGGACGGCTTTACCGCCAACGCGGGCGTGGTAGTCCTGGCTGCCACCAACCGTGTGGATATTCTGGACCCCGCCCTTTTGCGGCCGGGACGTTTTGACCGTCAGGTCTACGTGGGATTGCCCGACATCAAGGGCCGGGAGGAGATCCTGCGCATCCATGCAAGGAACAAGCCGCTGGCGGAGGACGTGGATCTGCGGAAGATCGCCAAGGGAACGGCGGGCTTTACCGGTGCCGACCTGGAGAATCTGCTGAACGAGGCGGCGCTGCTGACCGGCCGGCAGAACAAGGAGTATATCGATAAAGCCGTCATCGACGAGTCCATTATCAAGGTCATCGCAGGCCCCGAGAAAAAGAGCCGGGTGGTGCCGGAGCACGAGCGAAAACTGACCGCCTACCACGAGGCGGGTCACGCCGTGGTGATGCACGAGCTGCCCACCTGCGATCCGGTGCATCAGATCACTATTGTTCCCCGCGGGCAGGCAGGCGGCATGACCATCTCCCTGCCGGAGGAGGATAGGAGCTATATGTCCCGCCGATCTATGGTGGAGGAGATCATCTCCCTGCTGGGTGGACGCGCCGCAGAGAAACTGGTGCTGGGCGATATTTCCACCGGTGCAGGCAATGATATTCAACGGGCGACGAATCTCGCACGGCGCATGGTAGGCACCTACGGTATGTCCGAAAAGTTGGGCACCACCGCCTTTGACAGTGGCAGCGACGAGGTGTTCATCGGCAAATCCATGGGCCATACCCGCCCGTATAGCGAGCAGACCGCCGCCGTGATGGACGAGGAGATCCGCGCCATTGTGGACGATGCCTACGAACAGGCGCAGGAGATCCTGCGGAAAAACGAGACACAGCTTACCGCTGTGGCGGAATACCTGCTGTCCCATGAGACCATGGGAAGCGAAGAATTTGAGCGCGTTTTCCGGGAAAATGTGACAGAATAACAAAAAGGGGTGCAAAAAATGCACCCCTTTTTTCATGGGATGAAAACTGATTTGTGCAAAATCACCAAAATTGCTGTCCCCACAATGTGAACAAAAAGAGAAGAGAAAGAAAAGATTTGTGGGCAAATGTCCACAACACAAGGACACGGAATGCGGGCGGCCAACGGACAGCTGCGTAAATCGGACAAAAGCGGCAAAAAATTTAGAGGGTTTACCATCTTGCCAAGAAAAATATTATATATTAGAATTGGTACGTTATTCAGGAGGAGTGTTTTTTGCACCTCTCCGAAAAAATTAGGAGGAAAAATAATGAAGAAGTTTTTTGCTTTGGTTCTGGCCCTTGCTATGGTCCTGAGCCTGGTCGCCTGCGGTGCTGCACCTGCTGACGACGGCGCCGCTTCCGGCAACAACGTCATCAAGATCGGCGTGTTCGAGCCCTCCACCGGCGACTCCGCCGCCGGCGGCAAGAAGGAGATCCTGGGCATGCAGTTTGCAAACGCCGAGACTCCCACCGTCACCATTGGCGACACCGAGTACACCGTCGAGCTGGTCATCGCCGACAACGGCTCCAGCACCGATAAGGCTCCCTCTGCCGCTTCCGAGCTGGTCGCCAAGGGCGTCTCTCTGGTCCTGGGCTCCTACGGTTCCGGCGTGTCCATGGCTGCCGGCCCCATCTTCAACGATGCCGGCCTCGCTGCTCTGGGCGTGACCTGCACCAACCCCAACGTTACCGCCGGTAACGACTACTACTTCCGCATCTGCTTCCTGGATGACTTCCAGGCTGACGTGCTGGCCAACTTCGCTATCGATGAGTTCCAGGCCAAGACCGCTTACTGCCTGGGCGAGAACGGCAACGAGTACGACCAGGGCCTGATCGCCTTCTTCACCAAGGTCTTTGAGGCTGCCGGCGGCAAGGTCATCTCCGACTCCTTCCCCACCAACAACTCCGACTTCTCCTCTTATCTGAACAAGGCCAAGAGCGAGGGCGCCGATGTGATCTTCACCCCCGTGTCCATCGCCTATGCCACCCAGATCGTGACCCAGGCCAACTCCCTGGGCATCGAGGCCCCCATCCTGGGCTCCGATACGCTGGACGACAACATGGTTCTGGAAGCTGCCAAGGGTACCAACGTCAAGGTCTTCGTGTCCACCTTCTATCAGGAGGGCGGCGATCCCACCTTTGATGCCGGCATCAAGGCTTACATCAACGGCAACGCTGACGCTCTGGCTGCCAACGGCGGTAACGATACCATCTCCGCTGTGACCGCTATGGGTTACGATGCTTACTACACCGCTCTCGAGGCCATCAAGGCTGCCGGCTCCGGCGATGCTGCTGCCATCAAGGCGGCTCTGCCCGCTGTGACCCTGAACGGTGTGTCCGGCGCTATTGCCTTCAATGATATCGGCGACGCCATCCGCGACACCGCTTTCATTAAGACTGCCAACACCGAGACCGGACTGTTTGAACTGGCTACCGTTCAGAGCGGTTCTGCCAAGTAATCAGGCAAATCAGGATATGACCTGCATGGCGGGGGCTTTTGCCCCCGCCACGCGGTGCTTTAGGTGTCTCGAAAAGGGCCGGTATTTCCGGTGTTTTTCGAGGCATCTGAAAACAAAAAGAGGGAGGAAGCTTTTTTATGGAATACATAGTTTCCATTCTGCTGTCGGGTATCTCCGTCGGCGGACAATATGCCCTCATCGCCATCGGCTACACGATGGTCTACGGCATATTGCGTCTGATCAACTTCGCACACGGCGACGTGTTCATGGTGGCAGGTCTGTTGGGGATCTACCTAACGGCGACCATGCCCCTGTACGTATCGCTGCCCCTGGTGCTGATTTTCACGGTGGCGCTGGGCTTCGCTATTGAGCGCCTGGCCTATAAGCCGCTGCGTACCGCACCCCGTATGTCTGTCATGATCTCTGCCATCGGTGTTTCCTACCTGCTGCAGAACCTGGCGACCTACATCACAGGCGGTCAGCCCATGACCTACCCCAACATCGCGTTTCTGACCAAGACGGTCACCATCGCGGGAACGCCCACCAAGATGGCGGTGCTGATCACCCCGGTGCTGGTGCTGATCCTGGTGTTCGCGCTGACCCAGCTCATCAACCATACCAAGATCGGTATGGGTATGCGGGCAGTCAGCAAGGACTTTGAAACGGCGGAGCTGATGGGCATCAAGATCAACAGCGTCATTTCCGCCACGTTCATCATCGGCTCGGCGCTGGCGGCCATCGGCTCCATGCTGTACTTCAGCTGCTACACCGCCGTGACGCCCACCATCGGCGCGCTGCCCGGCCTGAAGGCCTTTGTTGCCGCTGTGTTCGGCGGTATCGGTTCCATCCCCGGCGCGGTGATCGGAGCGTTTATCATCGGTATCTGCGAGACGGTCATCAAGGGTCTGCCTTCTGCATGGGACGTGTCGGTGTTCTCCGACGCGTTCACCTTTGCCCTGCTGATCATCATTCTGGTCTTTAAGCCCACCGGATTGTTCGGTGAAAAGACCACCGATAAGGTGTAAGGGGGTGCGGGAAATGTTGAAACAGAAGAAAGACGATCGTTCCTCTTATATCACATTGCTGTGCTGCGCGGCAGTTCTGGCGCTGGTGATCCTGCTGGAGAACCTGAACCTGATCCTGCCCAGGGTACCTGCTGTGCTGCTGCCCACCAGTCAGCTGTTCACCGTGCTGAAAAAGGCGGCGGTCTACTCCCTGGTGGCGGTGTCCATGAACCTTTTGAACGGCTTTACGGGCCTGTTCTCCCTGGGCCAGGCCGGCTTCATGCTGCTGGGCGCCTATACCTACGCCATTTTGATGGTGCCTGCCGCCGACAAGGAGCAGGTGTACTACCTGTACGGTGGCGCGGCATTGAACAACTCCATTCAGGACCTGTTCGGGAAACTGTTCGGCACGGACGGCTTCGGCGGTGCGCTGAGCCTGATCCTCAGCGTGCTGATCGCCCTCATTCTGGCGGGCTGCGTGGCGGCGTTCTTCGCCTGGCTTATCGGTCTGCCTGTTCTGCGTCTGAAGTCCGACTATCTGGCCATTGCCACCCTGGGCTTTGCGGAGATCCTGCGGGCCATCTTCCAGTGGCAGAAGCTGGGCCCTGTGACCAACGGCGCCAACATGATCAAGAACTTCCCAACGTTCTCCAGCTTTAATATCAAAGCCGGCGGCAAGACGGTGCTGTATCTGTCCACCTTCGTGCCGTTCCTGGTTGCCATGCTGTGCATCATCTGCATCGTGCTGCTGGTGAACTCCACCTATGGCCGGGCCTTTAAGGCCATCCGCGACGACGAAGTGGCCGCCGAGGCCATGGGCATCAATCTGGCCAAGCACAAGATGCTGTCCTTCGTGGCAAGCTCTTTCTTCGCCGGCGTGGGCGGCGCCCTGTTCGCCATGTACGTTGCCAACGCCCAGGCAAAGGTTTATACCACCACCATGACCTATGAGATCCTGCTGATCGTGGTCATCGGCGGTATCGGCTCCATCTCCGGCTCTATCATTGCTACGTTTGCTTACGTGGCCTGCTCCGAGTGGTGGCTGCGCTTCCTGGATGCCGAGACCTATATCGGCGCTACCAAGCTGCCCCTGCTGCGTAACGGTTTCCGTATGGTGGTGTTCAGCATCATCATCATGATCGTGGTGCTGTTCTTCCGCACGGGTATCATGGGCGATAAGGAACTGCCCGATCTGATACGTGCGCGGAGGAAAAAGAAGGCGGCAAAGAAAGCGGCGGCAGAGGAGGTGGCGAAATGAGCGAGAAGAAAAACGTTTTGCGCGTTGACAGCGTGACCATGCAGTTCGGCGGCGTCGTGGCCGTGAACGACCTGAGCATGGAGGTCAACGAGGGCGAGATCGTGGCGCTCATCGGCCCCAACGGCGCCGGCAAGACCACCGCATTCAACGTCATCACCGGCGTGTATCAGCCCACTAACGGCGCCATCTGGTTCAACGGGGACAAGATCGTGGAGAATTACCCCCAGGGCAAGATGAAGAAGTCCTATAAGGGCGAGGGGCAGGGCACTTTCAAAGAGTGTATCGCCCCGACCCCGGACAAGGTGACGGATCTGGGTATGTCCCGTACGTTCCAGAACATCCGCCTGTGGAAATCCCAGACCGTGTTTACCAACGTTCTGATCGCCAAGCATATGCGCCGCAGCAGCAATATTTTCAGCGCCACCTTCGGCCTGAACGCCAAGGAAGAGGCAAAGCAGCGTGAGGAAGTATTGGAGCTTCTGCGCATCGTGGGACTGGAGGACGTGAAGGATGAGCTGGCCACCAGCCTGCCCTACGGCAAGCAGCGCCGCCTGGAGATCGCCCGTGCGCTGGCTACCGAGCCTACCCTGCTGCTGCTGGATGAGCCTGCTGCCGGTATGAACCCGCAGGAGACCCTGGAGCTGGCAGACTTTATCCGCGAGATCCGGGAGAAGTTCCACAAGACCATTCTCCTCATCGAGCACCACATGGATCTGGTGATGAACATTGCCGACCGCATCTATGTGCTGGACTTCGGCAAGCTGATCGCACACGGTACACCGGAAGAAATTCAGAGCAACGAGCGCGTTATCGACGCATATTTGGGGGTGGCTGACGATGCTGAAAATTAAAGATCTGCACGTGTCCTACGGCGGCATCAAGGCCCTGCGCGGCATTGACCTGGAAGTGCCTGACGGCAAGATCGTGACCCTGATCGGCGCCAACGGCGCCGGTAAGTCCACAACTCTGCGTACCATCTCCGGCCTTGTCAAGGCGGAGAGCGGCTCTATCGAGTATGACGGGCAGGAGCTGATCGGCAAGCCCATCAACAAGATCCTGGAGGCCGGTATTGCCCAGGTCCCCGAGGGACGCCGGGTATTCCCCAACATGACCGTGCTGGAAAACCTGAAGATCGGTGCCTATCTGCGCAACGACAAGGAGGGCATCGAAAAGGATATCAAATGGGTCTATGAGCTGTTCCCCCGCCTGGAGGAGCGCAACTGGCAGCTGGCCGGCACCCTGTCCGGCGGTGAGCAGCAGATGCTGGCCGTGGGCCGCGGGCTGATGTCCAGACCCAAGATGATGATGCTGGATGAGCCCTCTCTGGGCCTGGCTCCTCTGGTGGTGCAGGACATCTTCACCATCATCAAGGAGATCAACCGTCAGGGCGTGACCATTTTGCTGGTGGAGCAGAACGCCAACATGGCTCTCAAGACGGCAGACCTCGCCTACGTGCTGGAGACCGGCAGCATTACCAAGTCCGGTACCGGCGCGGAATTGCTGGCAGATGAGTCCATCAAGGAAGCCTATCTGGGCAAGAGAAAGAACTGAGATGAAAAAAACAAGAGGTGCAAAGCACCTCTTGTTTTTTTCATCTGACCTTTTTGCAATAGAGCCCGTGTTTGTTGCAATAGTAGTAGAGAAACTCTGTCTGGCGGATCTTGAATCGAGCCTCTGCGGGGCCCTCGGGGTAGAGCTTTACCAACTCCACCCGATCGTCGCTGAGGGCTGCCATAAAGGTGATATAGTGGGTTTTCTCCATGGGGTGGTCGATGCTGATATAGTATTCGTCCTCCACCTCCTGCACGCGGAGGGGATAGGGACAGTTGTCGCCGGGGGTCTCTGCATCCAGAGGCGGCAGAACGATGCCGCAGCAGCTGATGACCGCTTCCCCGGCGGCAAAGATCACGTTGCCGCAGATGGGACAGACGTAGACCTTGGTTTTCTTCATTTGGAAGGACAGATTGCGGTTGGTCACACTTTCTCCGGACAGAAGTTCAATGGTGGACACACCGAGAGCTTTGGAAAGAGGCTCGATTAGGGTGATGTCCGGATAGCTGCGGCCGGTTTCCCATTTGGAAACCGCCTTGTCGCTGACGCCCAGTGTGCCGGCCAGCTCCGCTTGGGTGATTTTCCGGGCTTCACGGCACAGCTTTATCATATTCCCGGTCACATATTGATTCATGGTGGTTTCTCCTTTCGGACGATGGAAAAAATAAGTCACAAGCAGAATATAGCACGCTTTCGCGGAGAATGGTACCTACCTGTGGTAGACAGGGGCGAATGGGGTTGTTTTTGCGGCCGCGGCGTGATACAATTTGAAAAACGGGGGAGGCAGGGACATGGTTTACGACCTCCCGCTTGTCAGATACGACGCGAGATGGTATAATAAAGAAAGATATCAATGCCGCGGCGTACTCTGCGGCGATCATAGAGGGAGACATGATATGAAAAAGTTTTTGGCGCTGCTTTTGGCGTTGCTGCTGATTTTCAGCCTGGCCGCCTGCGGGCAGGAGGCTGTACCTGAGATCCCGGAAGAGGATCCTTGCGACCTGCCGGAGGTCGATCTGTCCGCGTTTACCTTCGGCGTGACAGAGGATGGCGACGATGTGGTCGTTACGGTCAGGAACGATACGGAATTCGGCGAAACTGCCTGCGTGGTGACCTATCAGTACATAGAGAACAAACTCGCGGCAGCAACAGCAGATTATTATGTACCAGATGAGGAATCTGCGGAGCTGCTTGCCGAACAGCTGCAAAACGACGTGTCTATCGTGCCGGATTCCATAAAGACGGACGGCATCTGTGTATCCTGTCAGATTGCGGACGACCGGCTGGAGGAGCTGAGCCGGATCTCCCGTGAGGAGCTGATCCGGGTGATGGAAGATACCATCAACGGCGCGCAGGAACCGTAAGGAATAAAAAAATAAGAGGTGCCCGGCACCTCTTATTTTTTTGCTTATTTGTCGGCTAAAACTTTCTTCACCACGTCGCCGAGCCAGTCGCCCATAAAGGTTTCGATGGCGCCGTCGTCCACCAACTTGGCAAGGGCGGGATCGATGGGCATTTTCGCCAGGACAGGCAGGCCGTATTTGGCGGCAGCCTCCTCCGTCTTGCCCTCGCCGAAGGGATAGAGCTTTTTGCCGCAGTCGGGGCAGGTCATATAGCTCATGTTCTCCACGATGCCGACGATGGGAATGTTCATCATCTGCGCCATTTTGACCGCCTTCTCCACCACCATGCTCACCAGCTCCTGGGGAGAAGCGACGATGATGATGCCGTCTACGGGCAGGGTCTGGAACACGTTCAGCGCCACGTCGCCCGTTCCGGGAGGCATATCCACGAACATATAGTCCACGTCCTCCCACAGCACGTCGCTCCAGAACTGCTGGACCACGCCGCCGATGACGGGACCGCGCCAGATGACGGGGTCGGTCTCGTTCTCCAGCAGCAGGTTGACACTCATCAGCTGAATGCCGGTCATGGTGCTGACGGGGATGATGGCGTCAGCAGTACCTTCCGCGCGGGTATGAACGCCGAAGGCCTTGGGAATGGAGGGACCGGTGATGTCGGCATCCAAAATGGCCACATTGTAGCCCTCGCGCCGGACGCTGACGGCAAGCTGGCTGGTCACCATGGATTTGCCGACGCCGCCCTTGCCGGAGACGATGCCGTAGACCTTGCCGACACGGCAGCCTTCGTGCAGGGACTTGATCTGGAACGGGCTTCCGCCCTCACGTTCGCCGCAGTCCTTGCCGCAGCTGCTGCAATCATGATTACAATCGCTCATTTTCATACGCTCCTTCATATTATATATAGTATGTATCCGTTTTTGATTATAATTCGATCAGCGTGACATTTTTCCGGGTGCGGAGATACTCCTGCTCTCGCTTCTGACAGGAGAAGAGGAGGATCTGTCGGTGTGCGCTCTCTTCGACCAAATAGTCCAGTGCCGCATGGAGCCGCTCCTCATCGAAACTCAGCAGGGCATCGTCTAAAATCAACGGGGGATTTTTCTCCGGCGGCAAAACCATATCACAAATAGCAAGCCGCACGGCGAGATAGAGTTGATCGGCAGTGCCCTGACTTAAAAGGGACAGACTGCGCATCACGGGATCGCCTTGCTGCTCGGCGGAGATGGCAAAGCTGCGGCTCAGCAGCACCTTTTCATAGCGGCCGCCGGTGATCCGGCCAAAAATTTCGGCGGCTCGTGCGCCCAGGGCGGGAGAGAACCGGTTCTGCAGTTCGGTATTGGCATCGGCAAGGGACGCCATTGCCAGGTTGATGGCGTCATATTCGGCTTGCGCAGAGGAAAGGACCTCCTGTTTTTGCGCAAGCTGAGCACGTATGGCACCGGCGCTGCCCAGCGCCTGGAGCTGGCCTGTCAGCGTGTCCAGACGGGACCGGAGACGGATACTGTTCTCCTTTTCGGCAGGAAGCTGCCCGGCGATCTGCTCGGCAGTCAGCTCGGGAACGGGAAGCTCCGTCAGGGGGACGGGCGGCACCTGGGGCAAACTGTCATAAAGGGTGCGGTATTGCTCCAGCGTCTCGGCGGCATTTTGGAATGCCTGCTGCAAGAGACGATACTCGCTGATCTGCTGCTGCAGCGCGGCAACGGCGGTGGCCTGCTGGGCAAGTGTGGCGCGATAGGCGCGGTTTCTGGTGGAAACGATGGCGCCCAGGATGCCAAAGGGAATGGAGGCAAAGATGCCGAGAAGACCGTTCCACAGGGGAAGGTTCCTTATATATAATAGGATGCTGGCGATGAGACAGAGTGCAATGCCCACAAGGGGAACCCAGTTTGGGAGCGGCTTTCTGGGAGGCGCCGGGTTTAGCTTCTTTTGCAGGTTGTCCTCGCTGACACCATGCAGAGGATGGGCCTCCATCACCGCTTTGGCGGCTGTGGATCTGTCACGAAGCTCCTGCAGCTTCTCTTCCGCGTCCTGCCGCTGACGCAGGGATCGGCGGTATCGGTTTTGCGCGTCGATCTGCTGCCAAAGGGCTTCCTGCCCCTGCAAGCTCTGCAGGCGCCTGCCGGAATCTTCCAGCTGCTGCCGGGTATATTCCGCTTCGATGGCGTAGGACTCTATGGTTTCCAACTGCCGCTGAAGAGCGACGATCTCACTTTCCAGAACGGGGATCTGCCCCGTGCGGTTATGCTTGCGGCGGTTGAGCTGCTTTTTCAAACGCTCATAGCTTTCCGTGTAACTGGTATCCTCCTCACCGGTGGTGATGAGCGCGGCGATACGGCGCTCCAGCTCCGCGTCCTGCTCAACGGAGAGGGCGTTCTGACCGATAAACGCGCTGCGCTCATAGACTTCGCGGGGAACGCCGAGAAAGATCTCGCCGGCATCGGGACCGAGGGCCGGGATCTCTTCCGCGGTATCGGTATAGGTACAGGAAAAAGCGCCCATGGGTGCATTGGTACGCTTGGTGGTGCGCTGAAGCGTGTAAGACTTTCCGTCCGCCTCCAAATCAATTCTGCCCTGCATGGCGCCGCCGCTCCAAGGCTGATAGCGGGTCTTGTCTGCCAATGGACTGCGGTCGCGGGTGTTGACCCCGTACAGCATATTCAGCAGGAAACGGGACCAGGTGGTTTTGCCGGATTCGTTGGGGGCGTAGATGCAGTTCAGACCCGGCGCAAGTGTCAGCGCTGCATTTTGCAGTTTGCCGAATGTGGCATGAAGTTCCTTGAAATGCATAAAATCCCCCTTTCTGCATATTAATAGACATTATAGCACAGGTGATTTGAAATGCCAATGGAAACCCGCGTTGAAAATCCGGAAAAAAGCACAAAAATTTTTTGAAAAAGTTGTTGACAACAGAGAAAAAGCGTGGTAAGATTTCAACTGTTCCGCGGT
>R20__coassemble_854_pt1 | contig 20384 bp, 11 predicted proteins | sample R20__metabat2_high_PE_002 | metagenome-assembled genome bin R20 | reverse complement strand
TCGCAGGTGATGGTGACGGGCCGGGTGAATTTCTTGCCCATAACGGTCATGCCGTCGTTGGTAAGATTCTGCTCCCCTTCATTCACGTTGTCGCGGATGATGGTAAAGGATTCGGTAGTAGCATCCTCCTTCTGGGGCAGAACGGCGGCAAAGGCGTTCAGCAGCTGCTCCACGTTGCTGTTATCCAGAACGTCATCGTCTTTGGGCTGCCAGTTTTCGTCGCCCACGGCAACGCTGTCAGGCAGGGCGGCGTCATCATTCTCCGTAATGTCGCGGTAGACATTGGTGAGCACCGTCTTCATCTCGCCGTAACTCAATGGTCTGCCGAAATTCCACCAGCTATGCTCACCGTTGGTCTCCGGCTGCAAACCATAGGCCACCAGAATTCTGGCATCGGGATCGTTGTCCCAGCCGTCCATCTGCTCATAGCCGTCGGTAAGGACTGGCACCACCAGGCGATCTTCCACCATCTGGCGCAGTTGACTGCCAAAGTAGTAGGCACTGCCAAAGAAGCTGATGTGGCTGCCCTCTTCCTCGATGACGTACTTACGCTGGCGGTCATCACCATCGCCGAATTCCTCGGGCCAGTTGTCCGGCTTCAGGCCGCCGAAGACGTTCAGACCGCTTCCGCTCTTGAGTACCAGCTTGCCGTTGCTGTCGTTTTCTCCATCAGCCAGCCACAGCTCCACATTCTGCTGAATATCCATCTTGACGCCGGGTGCCAGTGTCAGAGTAACACCGGGCTCCACGAAGATCTGGCGCCATTGGTTTCCATCCTGGCCGGCAGCCCACAGGTAGACGGACAACTGCTTGTCATCGGTTTCGCCCGCAGAGGCCACGCGTTTGCCGTCCTTGTAATAGCGACCGTTGAGGGTGATATCATCTGTCACATGGATCTCCTCCACATAGGGAGTATCCATGGCATCGAGGAAGTCCTCTTCGCTGTTCACATCAACCGACCGCAAAGCGCTCAAAGCGTTCCGCAGGGCATCAAAGCACCGGTCTCTCTCGCTGGTGTCCCAGCAATTACCATACTCATCCTCCACGGGAATATTGTACGTGCAGCAGACGAGTCTGTTGCCGGTGTCGGGGAGATCCACCGTAACGGTATCATTGCCCAGTACCTTGCGGGCAAAGGCGGTAAACAGCTCGCCCACCTTGGTCTTGGTCACATAGTTCCAGGGGCGCAGCTCGGGGTTGGTTTGCTCGTTATATTCGGGGATGATGCCATTCTTGATGAGCCAGGAGAAGGCAGCGATGGCATCATAGTCGGAGTCAGCCGGGTTTTCCTCGTTGAAGAACTCGTTGCCGCCGTCAGGATAGGCATAGACCCAATGGAGGTCTTCAACGCCCCACTCATTTTCGGTTTCAAAGTCAACAGGCTTCAAGCCGGGCAGATTGCCGAATTCCCGCTGGAGTTCGCAGACCAGATCACGGAATTTGACAAACTCCAGCGGCAGATTGCCCTCGAACTGATTTTCATCCTCCCAATTTACAAAGAAACCGCCGAAGTTCTCAATGGTGCCGTGGTTGACGATCTTATTAGGCTTTCTCTCATCGAAGATGGCAAACTGTCCCCACACCTCTTCGCTGCCGATCACAACGGTGCCGGTGTCGCTGATGGTCAGCGTTGCGCCGCTGTTCTTGGCCTGCACCACCAGAATACCGTTGCAGACCTCCACTCTGCCGTTTACAGCGCTGTCAGCCGCCGCCACCAGGTTGAGACCATCGAAGCGCAGTTTCACATTCTCATCAACGGTAAATCCGCCGTCAAAGAACACGGCCACGGGCTCATCCTCTCCGCCCATCTTGATGAGGTTGGTATCTTTGCTGATGGTTGTGGCGGTATCAACGTGATACTGGGTCTCATAGGAGATTCCATCGTCCATTACCACTTCCGTCCGCTCTCTCTTACCGAAGGGATGCAGATAGATGTCGCCGCCGTTTTGCAAGGCATCTTTCAATTCTTCCGCATTGTGGACGAAGCCCGGTGCGTTGATGGTGGGGTTGCCGTTCACCATGACGCGGGAGTAATCCAGACTGCCGGTGACGTTGACGGTGGGATCGCCCATGATCATCATGCCGGCACCCTCGTCGAAGGTAATATTGCCGGTAAGGTTATAGGTGGCATTGTGGTAGGTCTTGTCGCCCACATCCACATAGTCCTTCAGCATCAGGGTCTGGTAGGGATTCACGTGGATATCGTTCAGCGTCATTTCGCCGTTTTCTTCCGCCGTGCCGCTGGCCGAAACTACCATGTACTTGTTTCGGGTCTGCTGCTGCTCGCCCTCCCCCCATGTGACAGTGGCAGCCAGTGCCGCCTCGACCTGCTGGGGGCTGAACGCCGCCGCGATCACGGTGATGTTCTCGCCCATGCCGTCCAGGGTGGTATCGCCGTCCAGCACGTCCCAGGTACACAGCTCCTTCGTGCCGTCAGCATACCAGTAGTCACCGAAGTTGATCTCATCGTTGATGGTGCCGGACTTGGTGGCGGTCGCCTTGTCGCCGGTGTAGTTGTGGAGTACAGCACCCTTTTCCATGATCAGGGTGGAGGTGCAGACGATCTTGCCCTGCTCGTTGGGACCGTACATACCCTCGATGGCGCCGTCGTTCTCCAGCGTCCCGCCGAAGAAGTCGATGATGTCAAAGCCATAGATGGTACCGTGGTTGATGACCTTGCCGCCATACACATAGAGCCGTCCGGAGATCTGCAGTTCCTTTCCTGCGGGCACGGTCAGGGTCACGTTTTCGGGAACAGTCAGCGGCTGGTAGTCGTTGATGAGCAGATACTTCTCGACAGACAGATCATCGGTCAGTTCGATGCCCATATCCGCCTCAATGCCGCCGGTACATTTGGGATCTGCCATAGCACCCCGGAGCTGCTCCTCGTTATGAATTTCGAAGGCGATGTTGTCGGGGATGTTGTTCTTATTGACGATAATTCGGTTGCTGTTTTCCTCACCGTAGTTGTAGTAGATGGCGCTGCCGCTTGTCACCGTACCGTTGGAAACATCCAGTTCGCCTCTGTAGTCCACGTAGATACGGCCAAAGTAACGGAAGAACATACCGTCGGTATTGCGGACCTCCGTTGCCGTCAAAGTCGCATCATCGCCCAGGGTCAGGCTGCCGCCGTCCCTGATGACGACCTCATTCATAATGAGCTGTCCCTGGAGATCGTTGCCCGCATAATGCGCCACGGTAAAGGTCTTACCGTCGGCGATCTTCACGGGCTTGGTAATGTCAAGCTGCGTCCATTCATTGCTGCCGGGAATGGTGATATCATCGTTCACGGTGATGTAGGTGACGCTGTCATTCTGCAGCGCCGCCACAAAGCTATTATAGTCGGTGACTGTGGTGTCGTTGGCGGTCAGGACCGTATAACCGTTTTCGCCCTCTTTGGTATTGCCCACTATCGACCCGGTAAATCCGTCTTCGCGATGAACTTCCTTATAGTTCAGGCTGCCGCCGGGAGCCACACGCAGGGTACCGGCATAGGGAATGATGGCCTCCACGGTGTGGTCGTCCGTAAGGATGACGTCCTCCGTAATGACCAGCGAGACAAAGGTTTGGGTGGGGGAAGCACCTTCGATCTGAGAGGCCTTCCAAATTTCATCCAGGCCGTTCATATAGCGCTTGGTTGCCAACAATTGGCCGCCCTCGGTGATGGTGACAGTCGCTCCTTCGTCACAACAGAGTCTGCCCTCACCGCTGACCTCCAGAACGCCGGTAGCACCGATGGTCAGGCCGTTCGCTACGTTCAGGCTGCCCTCCGTGTGCTCCGGATAGTCCGAGTACACGCGGCCATTGACGGTCAGCGTTTCCAGGTTCACCTGCCCGTTGACAACAGACTCCGCGCCGCTTGCCACGGTCAGAGAGCCTCCGCCCAGGCTGATGAGTGTGCCGTCCGCAGCAACGGTCAGATTTGCGCCGCTCGCTGCGGTCAATTCACTGCCCCGAATGACCAGCGTACCACCCGCGTCAACCGTCAGATCGCCGCTGAGCGTAAAGCTGTTGTGCAGCTTATTTGTGCCGTCATCCACCGTCTCCTTCAAGATCAAGAGCTTACCTTTGGGAACGGTCAGATCGCCCAGCGTCACGGTGTTGGTTTCCGCTGTATTTGTGCCGCAGGGGATAACGTAGTCGTAGTTGTTCAGCACCGTCTGCAGTTTGGTGGGATCAAAGACTGCGGCGACCCTCACAACGGGCACTGTGACAGCTTCGTTGTCATCGATGCCGGTAACGGTATTGATCAGGGTTTCATTATTGATGTAGTCACCGATATTGATCTCGCTGCCCGCACCGCCGGAGATACTGCCGGTATTGGTCAGAGTACTGCCCTTTTCGATGACCAGAGCGCAGCCGTCACCGATCTGAATGGTACCGTCGTTGACAACGGTGCCGCCAAAGGCGTCCACCGTGCCGTTATCCGCAATGGTACCGTGGTTGGTCAGCGTGCCGTATACCCGCAGTTCGCCGGACACGGTCAGACTCTTGCTCGCGGCGATCTCCACGGACTTGCCGACAGGGATCTCCACGGTACCGGTCAGGGTGATGTCATCGGTGACTTTCACGCCGTTTCGCGCCGTATCGGCAAGGCCGGCGATGAATTCCTCCGCTGTCGTGACGGTCCGGATCGGGGCCGGGATGGTCTTCGCCTTGGTATCCGTATAGATCTTGCCGCCGAAGCTCACGGTGGCGGTATAGGTGCGGATACCATCGTTCTCTCCCTCTGCCCCTTTGGTCAGCTGGTTGGTAACTGTGGCATTCATGGTCTGCTTATTGTCACATCCGGCATTGGTACAGGTAAAGGTCGCCGTGGCAGAGGTATAGTCTGTCCAACTCCAGTCGGGTGTGCCGTAGCTGTGACCCAGGGCAGGCGTCACCTGTGCTGCCGGGCTCGTAACAGCCGATCCCGCGGCGTCGGTAAAGGCCTGCCCGCAGGAAGTACAGCTCCAGTATGCGTTGTTGCCCGCAGACTCACAGGTGGCGGCCACCGCAGCGACCGTCTGCAGGGAATGGGGAATTATTTTGGTCTTGACCTGCATCGTCTGGGCAGTAAATGCCGGTTTTTCAAACGCGGCAGTATAACTGGTAACACCCTCTTCTGTGCAGGTGGGAGCTTTCAGCACACTCGCCGTGCCCTGTACGGTCTCGCTCTCCGCATGATCGCAGCCGGTGCGGGTGCAGGAACGGGTGGCCGTGCAGGAAATGTCGTTCCACTGGTATGTAGGCGCACCGTAGATATGGCCCAGCGCCGGAACGGGCTCGGTCTTGGTCTCTTTGCAGGAGATGCAGGTGTAGAGAATGCTGCCCGCGGTCTCACACTCCGCCGCAGTCTTCACCTCACCGGCATTCCAGGTATGGGTACCTGCGGCCTTCTGGTAGCCGCAGACGGTACACTTGGCGGCCTCGGTGCAGACTTCGGTATTATAGGTATGGGGCGTCTTATCTTTGATCTCGTCGCAGCGGGAGCAGACGTGCCAGTGTCCGGTCTCGTCGCTCTGATAGCCGCTGAGCCAATCGTGCCCCAGAGCCGGAGCCGTCCCGGGCGCCACGATAACCGCATCACACACGGCGCACTTCTTGCCCGCCGTGGTACCCGCCACGGTACAGGTAGGAGCCACCGCCGGGATCAGCACTTCCGTGTGGCCCTTGGCAGGAATGGTCTCCGTTCTCTGATGATTTGTCGCTGTACAACCCGGCTCGTTGCAGGTATAGGTGATGGAGCCGGGCGTCGTACAAGTGGCATTTACTCTGCCGGACTCCACCCATTTGTGGATGTGGACCGCCTGGGTCTCCTCACCCTGCTTCACGGTGATATTACTGGTCACAGTCTGAGTGGTGGAAACGCTGAGGTTCTGGGTAGATGTTGCCTTGATCTCCACATCAGATGTGGTGTCCACCTTGACTTCGATCTGACCGTCGCCGCTCACTGTTACGGTCACGTTCACCGTCACCGTCACCTGAGCAACGGCAGTAGACGACACCTCCACGGGAGCAGCGGCTTCTACGTTGGCAATGGCGTTGTCGGCGCCGGATACCTTGGCTTCGCTGTTTGCCTCCACGGTGTTGACAGAGCCGGAGGAGACATTGATGGTGGGAGTGGTTCCTACATTCTCCGGCACGGTGATGGTGTCGATCTTGGTGTTTTCGCCCGCCACGGTCACGTCGGCCTTGGCCTCCACGTTTTCGATCTTGGCGGCGGTTTTGTTGGCTTCGATGGTCACAGGAGCCTCTGCCTTGACTTCGGCGACCTTGGCGTCGTTGACCGTCAGCTTTACGTTCTCGGCGGCCTTTTCGGGCACGGTGACCGTACCGATGCTGGTAGCCGCGCCCTGAACGGTCACATCGGCCGCAGCTTTTACTTCGCCGATGGCATTCTTGCCGGATACGGAGTTAGCCTCGATAATGGCGGGCTGCTTGACCTCCACGGACTTTACCTCGGTGCCGGTCAGCTCCAGGCGGGGCGACTCGCCGCCGCTGCCGGTATTCTTATCCATCACGACGGTATCCACGCTGCAGTTCTGCACCTTAATGGAGTGTTCGCCGCCGCCCCGGACAATGAGCTGGCCCTCAATGGTCACGCCGTCCAGAGTCACGGTGCCGTTGCCTACGGCGGCATCGATGGTCACATCATTGTAGGTGCCGCCGGTGACGGTCTTTGCCTGCTTGATGGTCAGGTCCGGACTTTTTCCCAGCAGGGAACGGGCCCAACGCACAAGGCTTTGGGCGTTGACCGCCGTATCACCGGTCAGGTTTGCCGTATCCAGCTTCTTGGCGTCGGTGATCTCCTGAATTCCCGCCACATGGCGGCCCAAGGACTTCAGATCCTCGCTGACATTAAAGCCGGCGGCGGTGGCCGTGGTCATGGTAAGGCCCAGGATCATACTGACAGACAGCATAAGGGCAAATACCACGCGGATCGCCTTTTTCGAATGGTGGGTATGTTTCATTTTCTCTACCTCCCGCAAAAGAAGTATTTTGAAATTTATCTATACTTATAGCAATGATAGCATATTACCATATTTGTGAAATAATAGCAATAGAATACTCCAAAGATTTCCATTATTGGTATGGATTTTACATACATTTCAGGCTTTTCCTCAAAAAAACACTGCCGGGAGCTCTCTCACGGCAGTGTTTTTCAATTCTCTGTGTAATTCTGCTGCCTCACGGCAAGCCATTCTCTTATTTGCCCGGACACTGCTTTCCCGTATGGTCGATGGTGTACGCGCCATCAATGATCAGCTGCGAGATAGGCACCACGGTGTAACCCTCCTTGATGAGATATTCCAGAATAGAGGGCAGGGCCTCCGGCGTGTGGAGCGCCGCGTTGTGGAACAGCACGATGCTCCCCGGCTGTACTTTCGATGTCACCCGGTCGAATATCGTATTTGCGTCGTAATCCTTCCAGTCCAGGCTGTCCACGTCCCACTGGATCGGTTCTAAACCGATGGAGCGTATCGCGGAGATCACGTGGTCATCGTACTCTCCGTACGGACAGCGGATGAGCGTGGCGCGCTCCCCTGTCACCGCCTCGATTTTTGCACAGCTTTCCTGCACGTCCGCTACGATCCGGTCTGCACTCAGGCTGTTGTAGTGGTCGTGGTGGGAGCTGTGGCTCATCACCTCATGTCCCGCATCGTGAAGTGCTTTCACCGACTCAGGGTACTTATCCACCCAGTCCCCCACCACAAAAAATGTGGTCTTGACGTTGTATTTTGCCAGAATATCGATCAGGGTCTGGGTATCCTCGTTGCCCCATGCCGCGTCAAAGGAGATGGCGCAGCGCTTGTCGTCACCGCAGTCCACGCAATAGATCGGCAGCTGCCGATCCGTGGCATAGGCCGCCTGCGCCGTCGGATAATTTACCGCGTAAAAAATACCCGCCGATACCGCCAAAAGCGCCAGTACCAGTACATACCGCCGTTTCAGCAAAAGAATATGCACTCTTTTTTTCATATCATCCCGCCTTTCCGTTTTGGCACAGGATATGCGTTTGCGGGATGAAACATGAGTAAAAAGCAGTCGCCAAACACATCCGGTAAAAACAACAGGGTCTTTCGGCCCTATTGTTTTATCTCATAATGCACTTATCCCGGTTCAGCGCAATGATGTCCTCACACTTTCGCGGCGTAATGAAGTCGCGGAGAATAATATTGATCTCGGGAAGATACTTGCTCTGCGCCAAGCGGCAGAAGGATGCAGGGATCCTCACCCATGCATTTCTTCTTGCCTAACTCCATACGGATATGATAAGAGAACTGCATGAGCCGGACATAAATTGAATCAGAAAGACAGCAAGAGGCGGCAGAACCATCTGCCGCCTCCTGCTGTCTTTCTCTGCCTGTCTGCCATTTTGGAAAATTCCGTGATCTTCCGGCAGCATCGCACAAAAATTCCACCTCTGCTGCACAGCAGGGGTGGATTCCCATATTCATTCGTTTCTGTATTCGCCTATCTATTGCAGATCCGGCGGAATATCATAAGAAGCAAAACGTTTCCAAAAGATCTGAATGATCCGCCCCATCTCTTCTTTCGAATAGGACATACCGTTTTTTACCCAATTGACAAACAGCGCTGAATATAACGATGAGATCATCAGTGCAGAAAGCTCATGGCTGATACAATTATCTACGCCCAAAATAGATTCACGGGCCTCAGCGTGCGTATAACTATAGTTGTAAAGCGATTGGCGCTGCCTCGCCTCAAAATCCGGCGCTTTTTCCAGCAGAAGCTTATACAGCTCCTGATGGCTTTCGATATAAGAAAAATAGGAGACAAAGAACGGCGGCTCCTCTTGCATTACATCGGGTGAGCAGGCTTCATCCAGCAAGGTATGCAGTCCGTCAAAAAAGCAATTCTCAATATAGTTAAGCAGGCTGAACTTTCCATCAAAATACTTATAAAATGTAGAGCGGTTCACATACGCACAACTGATTATTTCCCGAACGGTGATCTTATCAAATGTATATTGCTTCAGCAGGGACAAAAACGAATTACAGATAGCTATCTTGGCTGGAGATGCGTCATGAAATGTCATATTCAAGCCCCCTTTTATTCTTGGCATCACAATACCCGCATAGTCTCCAATATGAAGTGCGCAACCTGCAAATACTTCGCGATCATGCCCATAGCACAGTATAAAATGTCTCTGTATTTATAGGATAACTCATTATGTGCAAAAATTCAATAGCAATCGGCAAACCAAACTTTTCCAGTGCGAAGAGTAGACATTTTTTGCTTTTTGTTGGCTGTTCCCTGTATTGTTCCTCCCATATAATATTTGTAGACCCACTAGTGTTTTCAGTGTAATTTTTGCTAAGGAGGACTAATTATGGCAAACTGGAAGATCAAAGCATTAAACTACGGCACAACTTGCTGTGACAGACGGTTCATGGCAAACGGCCTGGATGCAGGCATGATAACTTATGGTCCATACTTGGGTTTCCTGCTACAAAATGGCGAGGAAAATGTCCTGGTGGATACCGGCATCAATGACCGTATGATTGTAGACGGCAAAGCCTGGGGCGGTAATCCGGCAACAGGCGGCGAAAAGTATGTGTTGGATGAACTGAAGAAAGCCGGTCTCGAACCTAAGGACATTGACCTGGTAATCTATACGCATCTGCATAATGATCACGCCGGAAACTGCATGCTTTTCAAAGACACACCGTCCATTATTCAGCGTGATGAGATGGCAAATCTGAAGAATCCTCTGCCCACTCAGAAAATTCGCATCGATTATGATCCTGCGACTCAGTACGAAATCGATAAATTGACCAATATCTTTCTGATCGACGGTGATATCGAACTGGCAAACGGCCTCAAACTGGTCAAGGTTCCCGGACATACTTCCGGCAGCCAGGCTGTTGTAGTTCCCACCGACGATGGTCCTCGTATCATCACCGGCGATATGCCGCACATGCTGTACAACTTGTTCCCGCAAATGACCGAGACCGTTGACATGGAGGGCAACAAGCTCTCTATCACCCCTGCGCCAAAGGAGTGGGGCCCCTACCTGATCAACAGCGTCGTTTACGACCATTATGCTGCCTTTGACAGTCTGGACAAGCTCCGCCTGCTGGCGCCTAAGTTTGAGCCTAAGTATTATCTGACCGGCCATGATCCCCAGATCCTGCTGGACTATCCCAACGAATAATACAAGGAGGTCTCAACAATGATGCTGCAGCAAATTGTCCATGCGTGGATGTATGGCAAACGCCCATACGAAAATGTTTTTGAAAGCATTAAACGTGCCGGCGCGGACGGTGTGGATCTGACGGTTCATACCGGCGGTGCTGCTCCTGCTGCTGAGGATCTGTTGAAATTGGATCTGAAGGGGCTGGCAGCAAACTACGGGCTGACTATTCCCGCGGTAACGGCCGGTTATGTCAGCCCTGAGCTGGATTTGAGCAACAATGATCCCAAGCTGCGTCAGATCGCCATCGACTTTACGAACGGTGCCGCTGATGTTACTGCTCATGCCGGTGCCGACAGAATGTTGGTTTCTCCCAGTTGGGTATCCGAAACCCACAAGTATTATGTCAACTACGAGGACGACTGGAAGCAAGCTGTCGAGTCTCTGCAAATCTGTGCCGAACATGCTGCAAAGAATGGTGTCATGCTTTTAATTGAGCCCATTAACCGTTATCGCACGGGGTTGGTACGCACGGTAGATGAAGGTCTCAAGATGATCGAGGACATCGGAATGGACAATGTCCATCTGGTACCGGACGTGTTCCACATGAATATGGAAGAAGAGCTGGGAATTCCCCGGGCCCTCCTGCATGGCGGCAGCCACGTCAAGTGCCTTCATATCGGCGATAATACCCGTCGCTGCCCCGGTTTCGGTACGTTTGATTGGCGCTCCATTTTGGGCACATTACAGGATATCGGCTTTACCGGTCCGCTTTCCTATGAACCGGTATCGAACGATTACAACACGGGTCTGGTTTCTTCCAATGATGATGCCATGCTTTACTTTGAGAATCAGCTGAAATATGGTATCGCATATCTGCGTGAGATCATGAATGCTCTGTAATCCTAAAAAAAGAATCGTGCATATGCACAAATATTTAAAATGGAGGAAAAAGAAATGAAAAAGTTCAAAAGTGCCTTGAGTTTGGTCCTTGCTTTGGTAATGGTGCTGTCTCTGTGCGCGTGCGGCAGTACCGGCGGCAATGCAGCCGGCGATACCTCCGGCGACGCTGACGGCGTAAAAACGATTACCGTCAATATCGCCAGCGTTGGTACACCCGCTTCTAACCTGGCAGTCAAACTGCAGGATGAGTGGGTCCTGCCCGAGATCGATCGCCGCCTGGAAGGTACCGGTTACGCCATCAACTGGAACAAGATGTATGGTGCAACCGCTATGGCAGCCGGCGAAGAACTGGCTGGTCTGGGCAACGGCCTGGCCGATATCGGCTCTATCGTAGCTCCCTATGAGGCATCCAAGCTGCCCCTGCAGAACATCTCCTACTGGTTCCCGTTTACCACCGGTGATCCTGAAATCGCCGCCAAAGTATCCACCCAGCTGGTAGAGGAATATCCTGAATTTGCAATGGCTGAAGAAGCCTTTAACGTCAAAATGCTGACCTGCTCCGCCATGCAGCTTTCTTTCAACCTGTTCACCAACTTCCCCGTAGAGTCCATCAGTGACTTTGCCGGACATAAGATCGGTGCCGGCGGCGCCAACCTGGCCACTGTTACAGCCTGCGGCGCAACTCCCGTGCAGTCTACCGGCGCAGAAGCCTATACCTCTATCCAGACCGGCGTCTATGAGGGCTGGATCAACGACATCAGCTCCGTTGTCAACTCCTCTCTCTATGAAGTCGCTCCCTACTTTGTCAAGACCAATTTCGGTGTTGTGAATAACATCGGCTATGGTATGAATAAGGACTTTGCTGACAAGCTGCCTGCTGAGGTCCTGAGTGTGATCGAGGATGTATTCGCTGAGTATCCGTTCAAGGTCGCCGAGGCTCTGAAGGCTGAGGAAGAGAAAGTTACCCAGGCATGGATCGACGGCGGCGGCACCGTTATTGAGTTGGATGCCGATGTACTGAGCGCCTGGGCACAGCAGATGGCTTCCATGCCCGTTGAGAAGGCTACCGCAGTGGATTCCGATAGCTGTCCGGCTATTGAAATCTGCCAGCGTTACTACGAGCTGATGGAAGAAAACGGCCACGAGTGGCTGTACGAAGTAAAGTGGTAAAGAGTACTCATCAATAAGAAGATCTTTTTCCACAACACAGCAATATTGTGGAGGTAAATTGCATGTTTTCACATGTACGTAAAGCTGTTACAAAAATTGTAACTGCATTGGATATAGGCGCATGTATCATGATCGCTTTGTTATGTGCCTGGGTCACTATCGATGTGATTGGCCGCAGCTTTTTCGGAAAGCCGATCCCCGGCACGGCGGAGCTGGCCTCCAATTCCATTGTGGCCATTCTGTTCCTGGAAATTGCTCTTGTTGAGACGCGGAAAAAGAATCTCCGCTCTGATATCTTCCTGCAGAAATTCGGACACGTGGGGCAGGGCATCATCGACTTGCTCTCTACCCTGTGCGGTTTGGTTATTTTTGTATCCGGAACCTATTTCTGCTTTAAAGGAACTTTGCTCTCCTGGAGGATCAAGGAGTATGATGGTGAGGGCAGTATCCATATCCCGACCTATTTGTTCAAGACTATCGTAACCGTTGGTTGTGTCTTCATGGTCATCGTTCTGCTGTTCAATTTATATGATGCAATCATGGGGATCTTGGGAAAACCCGTCAAAAACGAGGCAATTACGGAAGGAAGTGACGAAGAATGACTCCATTGACCATCGGATTATTGTCCGTTATTGCATTGATCATTTTAATCCTTTGTGGCGTCCGTATTGCTTTTGCTATGGGTATTGTTACGGTCGTGGGCTTCTTCCTGATTTCCGGTAATCCTGCGCAGGCCGTCAGCTTGATCGGATCCACGTTTTTCTCAGGAATAAAAGAATACGGTTTTGCCGTACTGCCGCTATTCATCATGGTCGGCTGTATTCTGAGTGTATCGAATCTGGGTGATGATATCTACCAGGCATCGGAAGTCATTATGCGTCGGATCCCCGGTGGTTTGGCTGTGGCAACCGTTGTGGCCAATGCGATCTTCGCTGCCATCGTCGGCTCCAGTATTGCTTCCGCTGCCGCATTCAGTAAAATTGCCTACGGTCCCATGACGAAGCAGGGCTATGAAAAGAAGTTCGCGCTGGGTTGCGTGGCAGGTTCCTCTGTGCTGGGCATGCTGATTCCCCCGAGCCTGTTGTTCATTTTGTATGGTATGCTCACGGGTGCTTCCGTCGGCAAAATGTTCATGGCCGGTATCGTTCCCGGCATTATCCTGGCCGCGATGTTCAGCGTCGAGATCATAGTCCGCGTTCTTCGTAATCCCCAGCTGGCTCCCAAGGATAACAGCGGCGAAAAGAAAAGCATTAAAGAAAATCTGCATCTGTTGCTCAAGCCGTGGGGCTGCATTCTGCTGATCGTTGTCGTGCTGGGTGGCATTTATATCGGTTACTTCACTCCCACGGAAGCCGGCGCAATTGCGGTGGTAGGTGCCCTGCTGGTCGCTCTGGGATATAAGCGTTTGAACTGGGACAACCTTAAGCAGATCATTCGCGAAACAAGTGAGACCAGCGGCTCTGTGCTTCTGCTTTTGGTCACGGCAAAAATGTTTTCCCGCCTGATCGCCTTGTCCGGCTGTGTAAACTGGCTAAATAGCGCCATTGTTAACAGCGGTCTGTCGATCACCCTGGTCCTGATCATTGTTCTGCTGATCGTAGTGATTATGGGATGTATGCTGGACTCCTCTTCGATTTTCATGCTGATCCTGCCCATGATGCTCCCCATCCTGCAGGCTAATGGTGTTGACCTGATCTGGTTTGGCGTGATCCTAACGATCTCCACCGAAATGGGTCTGATCACGCCGCCCTTTGGTGTTTCCGTATTTACCGTGAAATCCTGCATGGGTGACGCCGCCTCGGTAGAAGATATCTTTTCCGGGTCTTTGCCATACCTGATCAGTATGGTCGCGATCATCATTCTGTTGTTTGTATTCCCGTCTTTGACAACATGGCTCCCGAGCCATATGATGTGATCCATTCTACTCATCAACACAAAAAGCTTTTTTACAACCAGCAAAAACTATTAATTTGGAGGTTATCAAATGTCTACTTTTAAGTATGAAGAAGGCAAGCAGTATCTGCAGCCGGTTACCTTCGGCCCCTGTGTAAGTCCTCGGCAGAATCAGTACGGTGAACGCTTTGATTGCACCAATCCCATTCGTCAGGAAATGCACTCCGTTGTTTTTGAAACGGATATCGATCAGCTGGAAGCCATTGTGCCTCCCGGATTCGTGGTGCGGGCTCCGTATGTCATCGCCAACTTTGTAGGTCTGACCAATATTAACTGGTTGGCTGGCAAGGGTTATGATATCCACAACGTATACATCCCCGTCATCTTCGAAGGCAAGAAAGATCACTATCAGGGTCTTTACAATGCCGTTATGTGGGAAGGCCATCCCGATCCTCTGATTACCGGCCGTGATCAGATCGCCATGAACAAGCTGTGCGGTGATATTTCCTGGTTCCAGCCTCACGGCGAGCTGATCCGTGCATCGATCTCTTCTTGGGACTTCAAGTTTGCCGAAATGGATCAGTTCCCCGAAGAAGAGTTGGATCCCGAAGCAATTAAGGAGCTGGTTTCCATCATTGCCAATCCCGATGATCAGGGTCTGTTCAACTATCGTTACCTGCCCAATCCCGAGCAGCCGGATAAGGCAGAGGTGGAATACGCCACCTTTACTCCTACCGTCATCAAGGGTGATGTCACATGGAATCCTCCTGCTGACTATGATCCCGCCGCGATCAAGCAGGTCCCGGTAAAGTTCTGTCCCGGCCGCATTCGCTGGAACAAGGCTGCGTGGGAACAGCTTCCCACTACCTGGCGTGTAGTAAACACGCTGGCCGATCTGAAAGTCAAGAGAGTTGTCGGTTCTGCGATCTCCGTTAACTACAGCTGCAATGACTTTTTGACTACCATGCGCATTGAATAAGTAACTCCCTTACATTTTCAGAAGCCGGAGGAACCGCCAAGGCGGTTCCTCCGGCTTCTGATATTCCTGCTGTCGCTCGATAAAACTCGACACGGCAACGCCTATGAAGTCCTTTTGTCGATATGTCATTCCCGGCTCAATAATCTCTCTTCCCGGAACCGGGCTGTCCGTAGCTCTTGAATTTTTCCAGAGCGAGCCCCATCTGCTCCTTCGTGAGCACGTTGGGCTTTCCGATACTCATGGCGCGGTATTGAAGCTCCGCCACGTATTCCATATTGGATGCCAGGGAAAAGGCGCTCTCGATACTCTTCCCGCAGCAGAGCAACCCGTGGTTTCCCAGCAGGACGGCGTTGGCTTCCCCGCAGGTCCGAATGGCCGCCTCGGCCAGCTCCGGTGTCCCGAAGGTGCAGTAGGGGGCGCATTTGACGGTATCGGTATTGGCATCACCGATCGCGTAATGCACCGCCTGTATCTCCTGACCCAGCACGGCAAAGGTGGTGCAGAACACGGAATGGGTATGTACTACCGCCCGGATCTCCGGCTTCTTCTTGTAGAAAATCGTATGCAGCGCCCACTCGCTAGAGGGTTTCCGTTTGCCCTCTACGATATTCGCCTCCAGATCGGTAACGACCACGTCCTCCGGCTGAATGCCGAAATAATCCATACCGGAAGGACTGATAGCCATAAGCCCCTTTTCCGCGTTATAGATACTGATGTTGCCGCTGGCACCGGCACTCAGACCGGCGGTGCTCATCTTTTTGCCGTATTGCACTACGAGTTCTCGTTCCTCCCGTAATATCATCGGTCTCATTCCTCCCGAAATCTGTCTTTGACGGACCAAAAGGCTTCCCCTCACCCATCGAAACCACCGTTTCGGTAAACGCAGGCGCTTGTAAAAGCCCTGCGATAAGCGCGGGTCCTCAGTTGTCCGATATCGTTCTGCCGTCGGATCGCTCCGGCAGACCGGCAGCCGCCACGGACTGCCCCACACGGCGGAGCTTCTCGTCCGGCAGCGCCGGCAAAACCTTCCCCGCCAGCTCCGGATACTCACTTCGCAAGACCTGCCGGCAGGTCTCCAGGATCAAATCGCCGCCCTTGCCGGACATGACGCGCCCCAGCAGCAGCACGTGGCGGCAGCCGTAGAGGTCATAGTAATATGCCAGCGTGTGGCCCAGATAGACGCCGATGGAACGGTAGATCTTTGCTGCCCGGGGGTCGTCCTCGGCCATCAGTTCCTGTACCGCCTTCAGCTTTTCGGCAGGTGACAGCTTCCCGTCCAGCTCGATACCGGCACAGGGCGCCAGCCTGATCACGCCGTCCTGGGAAAAGTACTTGACCCCGCAGCCGATGTCGCCGGACCACTCATCCGCCATAGCGTCCGGGGACGCATCCACCGGCACGAACGCCAGCTCGTTGAGCCAGCCGGTCACACGGCCCTGTTCGTCCACAAAACCGGCAGCTTCACTGGTCCCCATGGCGATGCCCAAAACACCGGTATCCTCCAACGCCATGGCGCCGGCCAAAGCGGACACGTCGCCATCGTTGATCACGCAGTACGGGACCTCTCCGAAAGTGTCCGTAATGGCGCGGATAAAAATATCCCTCACCTTGGTATCCTGCAGCTCCTGCGGCACTTTCAGAAAGAGGCTGGCGCTCATGGTCCGGTTGTTGATATAGATGCCGGCAGCGCTGACGCCTACCGCATCCACCCGGGGCAGATGTGCCGCCGCCGATCGGAGCGCCGCTGCGATACCGTCATAGTGATAGGTCGGATCGGCGTTGGTCTTGGGAGACCACACCACTTCCTCGGAATACACCGTCTCGCCGTTCCAAACAGCGGACACCTTGCGATCACTGCCGCCGGCATCCAAACCGATACGGCAGCCGTCCGGATGGCCACCCATGGCCTTGGGCGCATCGACGCTCTCCGGCACCTTCTCCGCATACAGCACCTCAAAGGGCCTTTCAAACACACGGGACAGAAAGTCCCGGTCAAAGTCCCGCTTTCCGCCGGCAGAATAAATGCCCTGCAAAAATACCGCCATGTCGGCGTTGTCCACGTAGACCCGAAAGCCGCCCTTCATCCACAGCAGCGTCTTGACCAGACGATCCACGTAGTATCGGTCTGCTTCTGCCATCTCCGGCGTACCGTGGATGTAGGTATGTACCGCAGCCATCTGCCCATCTGCCCGCTCTGCCGCAACAGAAATCGGCTGCTTCGCCGCAGCAAGAAAGGCACGGTTGTACCGCCCCATCGGATAAAATGCCGGATCCAGCTCCGGTACGTTCTTCAAGGAGACTTCTATCCCATATCGGTCCATCTCTGTCCCCCCTTTTACTGAAATGGTTGTATTATACCAGTCTTCCCGGATACGTTCCGTTTTCGTGGAGCCTCTTCAGCTCCTGTGCCACCGGCTCTCTGTCCTCATGGTAGGTCATACCGAACCAGCGGTCCCCGGACTGCAGCACAGTGACCGACATCCTGCCCCGGTGGATCATCTCACCCACCATGTGCGGCAGGAAGCACTCCGCCTTGCTATCATCTCCTGCGGTGCGCAAAAACTCGTGGAAAAACTCCTCCATGCAGTCAAATGCCGCCGGGGTAAAGCCCCAGAAGTTCATGGAAACGATGGTGTCGCCGCTCATCTCCACCCGCGCCCCGCCGTCCACATCGGCGATGCTGCCGTCGGGGAAAAGCTGCAGCTTCAGCGCTTCCTCCACACTCACCAATTTCCCCTCCTCGATCCGGCAGATGCCCCGGGAAACCGTACCGTGCTCCGTGACGGTGTTGCGCAGCAGATAGCCCACCATCGTGGCCTCATTCGGCTGCAGACGCATCAGCTCCCGGAACATCGTCCGATAGGCGTCCACACCGTAGTAGTCGTCGGCATTGATGGCGCAAAACGGCTCATGCACCACGTCCCGGGCGCACAGCACCGCGTGACAGGTGCCAAAGGGCTTGGTGCGCCCTTTCGGCACGGTGTAGAACGAAGGCACGTTGTCGTTGTTCTGATACGCATACGCCACCTCCACCGGTTTTCCCTCCGGTGTCCTCAGCCTCTCCGCCATATTGCCGCACACGGTCTTGACCAGCTCCAGGATCTCCGGCTTGATGATGAACACGACCTTGTCAAAGCCGGCGCGCACCGCGTCATAAACACTGTATTGCATCAGACACTCGCCGTTGGGACCCACACCGTCCAGCTGCTTGTTGCCGCCGTAGCGGGAACCCAATCCGGCTGCCATGATGACCAATGCTGCTCTGCTCATTTCGCTGCCTCCTACCCCTATGTTTTCTTAAGCATACCACGATTTTTCTCCCGATTCAACCAAAAGGATCACATTGTCCGCAATAAAAAGAGACCGCTTGAGCGGTCTCTTTTTTATGCTTTAGGGCTTACTCTTCGTCTTCTCTCTTCTTACGGTTCTTGCCCACCACGTAAGCCGCGCCGCAGGCAGAGCCGAATGCCGCGCCCACGTACAGCAGGATACCGGCATCGAAGGTATTGCCGGACTTCACCGTAGTATCGCCGCCGTGATGGTTGCCGCCGGACACAGACTCATAGGCCACGATGGCGTAAGTGGAGAACTTGTTGCTGCTGAAGGTCAGGATGCCGTCTGCGCTCAAGGTCGCCGCCAGCTTTTCGATCCCGCCGTCATGCTCCCGCAGGACGAATACCTTCTTGCCGGCCAGAGAAGCCGCCAACTGTTCGTCCAGCTTGATTTGGAAGGTAATGAGCCGATCCGTCTCGTCGATGCTGCCCAGCTCTTCAGTGCCGTTGGCAATCAGTACCACGGATACATCCAGATAGCTCACCACTTGGGCGTTCTTCATGCTGCTGTCCCTGCTGGCAACTTCGGTCGCCTTTTCCGTAAAAGCAGTCGCATTTACGGGCGGGGAAATCGTCTTCACCTTATTCTTGGTGGTAAGCTGGTCATTCTGGATCGCCGTAACCAGTGCTGCCGCCTTTTCCGATGCGACTGTGATCTTACCCGCGCTCACCAGCGCAGTCACAGCGGCCTCGTCCTGAACGGCAGCCTTGCTCAGCGTGGTGTCCATGGGGTTCTCAGCCTGGCACCCCGTGCACTTGCCGTCAGTACCGTAAGTATGAGCCCCCATCGGATGCTCCGCCGCCTCCCGGGTATTGGTCGCCGTGCAGCCCTCACCGGTGCAGTGCGCCGTCTCGGTGCCGTTCTTGGCACAGGTGGCATCGTCGTTATAGGTGTAAGTGGTGAACACGCAGTCGTGCTTCACGATCGTCACCTCAGCAGCCGTACCTGCTGCCGCGTTATCGGTCGCCTTCAAACGCACCTGATAGGTGCCGGGTACCAGGCCGGTGATCTCGGTACCGGCGCAGGTGGTCCACGTGGAAGCGGTGGACAGCTTATACTCCATCGCCGTGGTCACGCCGGTGATCTTACCGTTGTTCTGCTTGTCAGTGGTGCAGTCCACGCCGGTCACACCGGGGGCCGCAGGCGCCGCCGCCTTGGAAATCGTAACGGTCACAGTCTTAGCGGCCACGTCCTTGTGGTTTCCATCGCCGGTCAGCTTGTAATACACGGTATAAGTGCCGGCATTGATGCTCTGAGGAATTGCCGCGTCATAATCCGTGCCGTTCAGACTGTAAAAGAAGGTACCGTGGCCGGTAACGCCGCCATCGATCAGGTCCTGTGCCTCGCCGGTATGGGTCAGCGTCTTGGCCGTGGGTGCCGTATAGGTCGGATCAGCCCTGCCGATGCTCACGGCAACGCTCTTGGCAGCCACATTATTGTGGTCGCCATCGCCCACTACCTTGTACCACACGGTGTAGCTGCCCGCATCGGTCCCGGTGGGGATCTCGGTGCTGTATGCGCCGCCCTCGGTCAGACTATACTGCATTTCGCCGCCCTTCGCGGTACCTGCGCTCACCAGAGCCTGTGCCTCGCCGGTATAGGTCAGTCTGTTGGCGGCGGGAGTCTTGGAGACCGAGGCGGCAGCCTTGCCGATGCTCACGGCAACGGACGCAGCCGTCGTATCCTTGTGGTTGCTGTCGCCCACCACCTTGTACCACACGGTATAGCTGTCCGCATTGGTACCGGTGGGGATCGTGGCGCTGTATGTGCCGTCTTCGGTCAGGCTGTACTGCATCGTACCGCCGGTAGCCGTACCCACGCTCACCAGGGCCTGTGCGCTGCCGGTATAGGTCAGCGTCCTGGCCGTGGGTGCCGTATAGGTCGGATCAGCCTTGCCGATGCTCACGGTCACGGACGCAGCCGTCGTATCCTTGTGGTTGCTGTCGCCCACCACCTTGTACCACA
>R20__coassemble_819_pt1 | contig 20900 bp, 17 predicted proteins | sample R20__metabat2_high_PE_002 | metagenome-assembled genome bin R20 | reverse complement strand
GTTGCGGGCGGACAGAGTCGTCCGCCCCTACAAAGATTTGCAAAAGGCAATGCGGTCGACCGCAAGGGTCGCCCCTACGGGGTGATGCGGCGGTCTTGCGAGCGAGGGCAAGGGTCGCCCCTACGGGGTGATGCGGCGGTCTTGCGAGCGAGGGCAAGGGTCGCCCCTACGGAAAAAGCATTTTGCATTTTGCATTTTGCATTCAGCATTACGCAAAAAGAGGACCGTCCCATCAGGACGGTCCTCTTTTTGTGTAAAGCTTACTCGGTCATGATCTTCAGGATCACGCGGTCGGTCTCCCGCATACCCTGGGACGCCAGAACGCCGATGTGGCGGATGGTGTCCTCCACGTCCGTACCCACGATACCGTGGCCGGGCTGGAAATTGTTGCCGCCCAGGTACATATTGTAGCCCAGAATGCCGCAGCCCACGCCCATGGCGATCTTGCTGGCGCAGGACGCCTTGGCGCCGTCGCAGATGCAGCCGGAGATCATGGCCACCGCGTTTTGCAGGGTGTGGCTGATGCCCTCATAATCCGCACCCCGGAGCCAGGCGATGCCGCAGCCGGCACCCACGCCGGCGCTGACGGCGCCGCAGTAGGCGCTCAGGCGGCCGATGCCGGTCTTCTGGTGAATGGTGATGAGGTCACTGAGGCACACGGCGCGGAGGATCTTCTCTTCACTTGCGCCGGTCAGCGTACCGTACTTCCACACGGGGACGGAGGCGGTGATGCCCTGGTTTCCGGAGCCGGACACGATGACCACCGGCATCTCACAGCCGTTCATACGGGCATCGGAGCCGGCTGCTGCCCAGGCACGGGCCTGGGTCTCGGGATCGGTGCCGGTCAGGAGCAGCGTGGAGCCGATGTTGGCGCCCCAGCTGTTGTCAATGCCCTCTTTGGCGATGGCGGTATTGTATTTGATCTGCTGTCCGATCAGGGGGCGGATCGTCTCCAGGGGGACAGTTTCCACGAAAGTAAGAATGTCTTGTACGTTCAGGACGGACTTGTCCTGCAGATTGTCCTCGGCGTTGCCGGTCACAGGCTTTTCCACCTGGACGGTGCCGTCTTTTTCGATGTAGATGATGTTGGTATGGTTGTTGGCAACACGCACGCAGGCGTGGTGCTCGCCCAGCCAGCCCGTCAGCTTGATGTCCAGCATGCAGGGCGTCTCGGGGCAGGTAACTTTGATAGGTGTTGCATCCAGATAGGCCTGGATGGCGGCGGAGTCCTCCTCCGTCACGTTGGCGATGACCTGCAGCTCCGCGTTCTCGTCACCGGCCACGATGCCCACGGCGATGGCGGCATCAATGCCGCGGCGTCCCTCGGTATTGGGCACGACGACGGATTTCACGTTCTTGAGGATATTGCCGCTGACCTCCGCCAGGATCTTTTCCGGTTTTCCGCCCAGCACCGCGCGCAGCTTTGCAGCACAATACGCAACGGCGATGGGCTCTGTACACCCGGTTGCCAGCAGGAGTTCTTCCTGCAAAATGGCCATATAGGCGGCCACTTTTTTCTCGTTCAACATCACACATTCTCTCCTTCGTATTTTTTATAATAAGACCCTCCTCGGGTCAGGAGTTCCCTTATTGCAGTGCCGGCACGTCGTCCTCCTCGTGAACCCAGCTCTGCACGTCCACCACCTCGAATTCGGTGGGTGTCTTGCGGATAATGACCTCCTTGATGCCGGCGTTGATGACCTGGCGGCGGCACATGGCGCAGGAGGTGGCATCGCTGAGCAGTTTCCCCGTCTGGGCATCACGACCCACCAGATACAGCGTCGCGCCCACCATGTCACGACGGGAGGCGGAGATGATGGCGTTGGCCTCGGCGTGAACGCTGCGGCACAGCTCGTACCGCTCGCCGCGGGGCACCTTCATCATTTCCCGGGTACAAAATCCCATGTCCACACAGTTCTGCCGGCCCCGGGGTGCGCCGTTATAGCCGGTGGAAATGATTTCATCGTTCTTGACGATGATGGCACCGTAAATGCGGCGCAGGCAGGTGGCCCGCTCCAACACGGTCTCGGCGATGTCCAGATAGTAATTCTCTTTGCTGATACGGTCCATATTACTCCTCCGCTTATAGCTTTTCATCGTCATTATATCGCGTTTTTTATCACTCTTCAATAAAATGCTGTGGCGCAGATTTCACAAAATTTCAGCCCTTTTTTTGCCGAAAACGTAAAAAGAACGCCTACGGCGTTCTTTTTACGTTACATTCAACTTATACAGGTTGCTGTCTGCGGCAAAGTTGGTCAGCTCGTACAGCACCAGCACGTCGGTACAGCCCTGGGCCAGCTCCTGTACCTTCTCCCGGCAGTAGCGCAGATCCAGCACCGTGATGGTATCGTACTCCGCCGCCAGATACGGGATAAAAGAGTTGGCAAAGCTGTCCTTGACGACCAGCAGAGTCTTTCCCGTCTGTGCGCCGGTGTCGATCACCGTCTTGGCGTGGTTGCCGCCCATATAGACCTTGTAGTGATCCTTTTCAGAGAGGGCATTCCGGTCATAAATGCTGTCCCGGACGGTGCCGTCGCAGTCCATGGAGCGAATGGTCACGTCCCCGGCGATGGAAACGGTATCGTACACGCTGCGGGGCAGCAGGACTTTGGAGTACAGCGTGCCGCGGAAGGTGGCGGAAACAGGAGTCAGGGGGTAGTCTTTTACCCCGTGACCTGTCGACGCACACCAGTCGGTGTAGGCGGCATAGGCGCCTTCCGCCGTCCAATGGTGGTCGGTACGGTAATAGGGCTCTTCCACGTCCCAAATGCTCTCCGCCTCGATGAGCGTATCGCCGAAGGTATCCCGGGCGGCGGCAAACCGGGCGGCGCAGTCAAAGAAACCGCAGTTTTTCGGCAGCTTGTCCTGCAAGACATACGCCGGCGTGGGTGCCAGCAGAATGCGGCAGTCCTTGTCGGCATTGGCGGCAAAGAATTTTGCCACGGCGCTCAGGTTCTTCTCGTAATTGGTCTGGTCGAAACCGTCCTCAGTCACTTTGGCGAAATAATAACCGTCCGCCCCCAGCCAGGTATCGCTGATGTCCTTGTAGCCCACGGAACGCTGCATCACGGAGCGGCTGCCCGTCCACAGATCCCGCAGGGCGATCTGGTCGGCGGTATAGTCCTCCGCTTTGGCGGTAAACTCGCCGGAAAACAGAGTGCGGAAGGACAGCTCCGGCTTTTGCTGCAAGTAGCGGTTTTCGTTGGGGGAAAAGGCCCGGTCGGGGGTCAGCAGACTGCCCACCGTCAGTCCCAGTAAAATCACCGCGATGGCGATCAGCGGGGCGAGTTCACGTTTTTCTTTCATGCCCACCCCTCCTTAAAACCGGAAATACAGGAACGGATTGTAGCTGTCGCCCACCAGAAACGCCATGGACACCAGCAGGATCACGCTCACGCCCACGGTGCGGAGTACCAGGTCGGCCGTCCCGCCGCACCTGCTCTCCAGCCATTTCCACAGCCGCAGCGGCAGCGTGGTACTTCCCACGGCAGCCACCAAGAGCAAAACCGCACGGGTGGTCACCAGATAGGTGGTGGTGCTGTCCCAGAACGCGCCGGAGAACATATGGCTCACGTACTGACCCAGCTGACCGAAGTCGGTGATGGCGAACAGCACCCAGCCCATGATGAACGCAAAGATGGTATAGAGATGTCCCACAAAGTGGGGCAGTTTATCCAGCCACTTCAAAAGGAACAGCTTTTCCAAAATCAGCAAAACGGCGTAGTACACGCCCCAGAGCACGAAGTTCCAGCTGGCACCGTGCCACAGGCCCGTCAAAAACCAGACGATAGCCAGATTCAAAATCTGACGGCCCTTGCCCTTGCGGTTGCCGCCCAGGGGGATATAGACGTATTCCCGGAACCAGGTGGAAAGGCTGATATGCCACCGGCGCCAGAACTCGGTGACGCTGCGGGACTCGTAGGGGTGCTCGAAGTTCTCCCAGAAGGTGAAGCCGAACAGGTGCCCCAGGCCGATAGCCATGTCGGAGTAGCCGGAGAAGTCGAAGTAGATCTGGAACGTAAAGGCGATGGCGCCCAGCCACGCGGTGGCGGCGGTGGGGTCGCTCATGGCGGAGATCTCCTCCCACAGGGCGCCCACCTGATTTGCGATGAGCACCTTTTTCCCCACGCCGATCACGAAGCGCTGCAGCCCCCGGCTGGCCTGGAGCCAGCTCTCACGGCGGCGGTCGGAGAGGTCGTTTTCGATGGTCTTATACTGCACGATGGGACCGGCGATCAGCTGAGGGAACAGGGTCACATAGGCGCCGAAGTCGATGATATTGTGCTGGGTTTTCACGATACCCCGATACACGTCGATGGTATAGGACATGGTCTGGAACGTATAGAAGCTGATTCCGATGGGCAGCGCCAGTCCCAAAGCACCGATGCCCGTTCCCAGCAGGCTGTTGATATTCTCGATGGCGAAATCGGTATACTTGAAGAAGCCGAGGATCGCCAGATTGCCCACGCAGGAGACGATCATCACCGCCTTGGCGGCTTTTTCGTTCCCCTTGGTGCGGAAATGCTCGATGCCCAGACCGTTGCAGTAGTCGAACACCGTGGAGAACAGCATGATGGCGATATACTTGGGCTCGCCCCAGCCGTAGAACAGCAGGCTGAACACCAACAGCACCGCGTTGCGGAGCTTCCGGGGACAGACGTAATATAAAATCGCCACCAGCGGTAAAAACGCCAGCAAAAAGACGGTACTGCTGAAAACCATGTGCCACTCTCCTTTCCGATGGACTTCAAAAGCAGGGCGGGCTGACCTCAGCCCGCCGCGAGCGGCCGCAAGGGTCGCCCCTGTTTATCCTTTTGTTTATAAAATGCGATACAGGTCGCCCATCAGAGAGTTGTTGCGAAGGGCGGACAGGTTGTTGCAGAAAATCACGTCGTCCACGCCGTTGGTTTTTACGAACTCGGTCAGGCTCCCCGTCCAATAGCGGTAGTCAATGACGTATACCGTCATGTAGTGGTCGGGCAGAAACGGCACAAAGGCGTTGCCGAAGGACTCCTTGATGACCACACAGGAACGGTCATTGCTCGCCGCCGCATTCGTGATCTCCGTAAACGGGTTATCCCCGTAGATGAACGCGCCGTATTTCAAGGAGGCAGGTGCCTCGGTCTCGTCATAGATCACGCTGTCAAAGTCGATGACGGTACCCTTCTTTTCCGTCACGGTCATGGTCACCACAGGGCTGACGGGATAGTACGCCGTCACCGTATCGGGGTTGACGCTCAGCTTTTCGCTCTTGCCGCTGTCGTTATAGAAGCTGCCCAGGAAGCCGGAAAAATCCGCGGTCTTATACTCGCTCAAGGCGTGGGCGGTAAAACCGGCGGCATCGCAGAGCTGCGTATAGGCATAGTAGGCACCCAGGCTTGTCCAATGGTGGTCGGTGCGGTAGAAAACATACTCTGTCCGGTGCTGCATCATGGTCTCGTTCAGCGGCACACCGATGACGTTTTCGTCCATATAACTCAAAATGTTCTGCTCCGCCGCTTTCTGGTCGGAGAACACGTTGAGGCTGTACAGGTCGTCGGGCAGGGTGATGCCGCTGCTCAGAGGCGGGATCACGGTAAAGACCCGGGCCGATCCCTGCAGGGCATCCGCCACCTTGTTCACGCAGGCGGCGTATTTCTTCGCCGTCTCGTCGGAATAGGTATACATCTCGTAACCCGTGTCGCCCACGCGGTACACGCTGTCGTACTGCTGGGTATCGCCGAACACCTCGATGCGGGCAATGGGGGCGGGGGTCGGCTCATCCGGCGCGGTCACATCGGGCTCGTCCGTGTTTTCAACGGGAACAGGGTCTTTCGGCTTGGGGGCGGGATCTTTTTTCAGCGTAATGAAGACCAGCACCAGCGCCAAGATCAGTACCAGCGCCGCCGCCAAAAAGGCGATGGGGCTCGTGCCGTGGCTTCTGCCGCCTCTGGCGCGCCGTCCGTTATAGTGACTGCTCATCCTACATACTCCTTGATGATGGCGTTGGCAGCATCGGTATCAGAGGTGATGCAAAGCACCACGCAGCTGCCGCTGACGGTCAGGATCGCGCCGTCCAGCCGGGCAACTTCCTCGGGCTGATACTTGGATGCCTGGTCCTTCAGTTCCGCGATATGGGTCTCCAGGGCAGCTTTTACCGCGGCGGCATCGTCCTTACTGTCACACTGCACCGCGATGATCTCCTCGCTGGTGGTGCCGTCGGCACGATAGGCGGCAGCGGTGTAACTCTCGGGCATGCCGGACAGGCTGAACGCCAGCTCGTCGCTGCTGACAGCACTCAAAGTGTCCTCAAATGCCACGCCGGACTTCAATGCGTCTGCCAGCTTCTGCACGTCAACGGTCTTTGCCCCGCTGTCGCCGCAGGCCGCCAGCGTCAAAATCAACAACGCCGCAAGTACGGCAGATAAAACTTTTTTCATTTCCAAATCCCTTTCCTCGTCTTGATATTTGGGGTGGACAGGCCCCTTTTGACCTATTTTACATCATAGCATATCCAGCGTGGAAATTGAAGTCCCAAATGTAAAATTTTGCGGGAATTTTGCACAGTCTTAGTATATGCCGTTTGCCGGGAAAACATGGCGTCATTTTCCTTTTTACCGTTTCCTTGACTTTCCCGCTTCTTTCCGCTATCATCGACTTATGCAGAAATGAGGCGAACTATGTCGACTGTACAAAAGCGAAAAACGCGGCGACCTGTGCCGCTGTATATCGCCGCTGCGGTGATCGCTCTTACCCTGCTTGCCGTGGTGCTGCGTGCCTGCCGCCGGGAGCCGCCGGAGGCGGAGAGCGTGGATCCCCATGCCGGGCAGGTACTTATCAACGACGGCGTCAATGAGGTGTGGATCACACCCGCTGCGGGTATAGAGGTCTCCCCTTTCACGAAGGAGGATTTCCGCACGGCGGACGGTCTGCCCCGTTATGTGGGCAGCGATTACACCGCTCTGCAGGGCATCGACATCTCCGAGTTCCAGAGTCCTGTGGACTGGGCCGCAGTAAAGGCCTCGGGCGTAGACTTTGCCATCATCCGCTGCGGCGGGCGGAGCTATGGCGACGGGCATCTGTACGATGACGACGCCTTTGCCGAAAATGTCAGGGGTGCGCTGAAAGCGGGGGTGCAGGTGGGCGTTTACTTCTTCTCCCAGGCCATCACACCCGAGGAGGCCGAAGAGGAGGCGGATCTCACGCTCTCGCTGTTGGAGGACTTCGACATCTCCCTCCCCGTCTTCTGGGATTGGGAGAGGCCCTCCGCCGAAACGGCGCGGACCCGGCAGCTGGATCTCTCCGCGCTGACAGATATGGCTCGGGTCTTTTGCGATACCGTCGCCGAAAAGGGCTATACCCCCGGTATCTACTTCAACCGCCAGCTGGGCTATTACGCCTACGACTGGGCCCGACTCTCCGACTGTGCCCGCTGGGTGGCCGATCTCAATGCCTGGCCGGATTTCTACTACGGCATCGACTTCTGGCAGTACAGCTTTGACGGCAGCGTGGACGGCATCGGCATCCAGACTGACCGCAATATGATGTTCATACAAAAATGAAACGTGTCATGCCCGAGGGCATGACACGTTTTTCTTATTCCCCGAAGATCGCTTCCACCAGCTTCACATACTCCTGATACGCCGCCGCATCGCTCAGATCGGAGAGGTACTCGGCGATGGTCTTATAGTACCAGCCCTGCATGGCGGGATCCTTCTGGTTCAGACCCTTCCATATCTCGTCCCCGTGTTTCTGATACTCCCGGTAGAACGAGCGGATATTGGACAGCTTATCCGCCAGCCACAGGATCTTCACGTCCCGATCCTTGGTGTGCTGCAGCATCAGAAGGGACTCCTCCTTCCGTTCCTTCCACGTCTCCGCAGGAGGACGGTCGGAGAGTTTATCCTCCGTTTCGCTCTGCACCAGCGCCGATACACGGGGGCCGAACTTCTCGCGGATCACCCGGGGATCCACGTTGCAGTCCTCAACGGTGTCGTGCAGCAGACCGGCGATCATAATGTCCTCATCGGATGTCATACTGCCAATGATCGCCGCCACCTCCAGCGGGTGCAGGATATAGGGAGTCCTTGCCATCTTGCGCAGCTGCCCGGCATGACATTGGGCGGCAAAGGCGATGCCCTCGTTCAATCTTTCATACATGGCTTTCCTTCTCCATCTGAATGGTAGTGATCTTCACGCGCGGTTAAAAGTTCTTAATGATCGTCAGGACGTTCTGGCCGTTTTCATACTTGTACTTCATATCGTCCATGGTCTTTTTCACCATGTAGATACCCAGTCCGCCGATACCGCGCTCCTCTGCAGACAGCGTCACGTCGGGGTCCGCATTGGTCAGCGGATTGTAGGGGATCGCCTCGTCGGAAAAGCGGATACACACCGCATGGGGCTCCATCTTCTCCACCACCTTGACCGTAACGGGACCCGGTTTTCCCCGGTAGCCGTGGTTGACGATGTTGCTGTAGATCTCGTCGATGGCTACGTCGATCTGCATCACCGACTTCAGCGGACACTCCAGCTTCTCCAGCTCCTGCTCCACAAACTCGGTGATCACGGGAATATCCGCGATCTGTGCCGCATCAAAGCGGATAGTGGGCGGCTCCGGTATGCCGATGTACCGCAGCGCCACCATGGTGATATCGTCAAACTGGGGTGCCTCTCCTACGAAGGCGTCCACGTCCGCCTTGATGGTGCGGCACAGATCCTGCATATCGGTGAACTCCCGGGAGTTGGCGATGGCCAGCAGACGGTCCTCGCCGTAGAGCTCGTTGTGGGCATTGGTGGCCTCGGTCACACCGTCGGTATACATGTAGAGAATATCACCGGGCTGCAGCTGAAGCTCCTGGGACTTGTATCTGACGCCGTCCATGCCCGCCAGCACAAAGCCGGCGCGGCTTTTCAGGTATTCAAACTTCCCGTCCCCATGACGCACGATGGGCGGGTTGTGGCCGGCGTTGGCAAACTGCACGAGGCCGGTTTTGAGGTCGATACCGCCCTGCCATGCCGTTACGAACATACCGGCATCGTTGCCCTCGCACAGGGCCGCGTTGCCGCGGGTAAACACCTCGTCGATGGACATTCCCGCTTCTGTCAGAGTTTTCAGCTCCGTCTTGGCACGCATCATGAACATGGCGGCGGGGATCCCCTTACCGGACACGTCTGCCACCAGGAAGTTCAGCGTGTTGCCGTCCGTCAAATAGAAATCATAGAAGTCGCCGCCCACTTCCTTGGCGGGATCCATCGTTGCGTAGATATCAAAATCTTTTCGTTTGGGGAATGCGGGAAATACGTTGGGCAGCGCCGAGGCCTGAATGTTCTTGGCAAACTCCAGCTCCTTGTCGATACGGGCGGACGCCTCATCGATGTAGTGCTTCAAGGTCGTCACAGTGGAGTTGATGTCGTCCGACAACGAGGCAAATTCCTCGTTGGACCGCACGTTCACCACCTCGTTCAGGTCGCCGCCGGTAATCTTGGCCAGCGAGGCATTGACGGTTTTGATGCGGTTCACGACCACCCGGTTGATGAGCAGGTAGACCAGGGCAAACAACACCGCAAAGACGATGATCTCCATAAAGGTATTCACGTAGATCGCCGTGTTGCGGGACTGAAACACCTCTTCCTCCGGCATCACGGAAACGATGTAATATCCCTCTGCCTCACGGTAACGGCAGAGATAATCCGTACTGCCGATCTGCAGGGGATACGTCATATTCTCCGATCCGTTGAGCATCTCGCTTTTACGGGAAAGCGCAATATCCTTGACCAGATCCTTCGCGGCGCTGACCACATTCTGCCGTTCATCTAAAATGAAAGTATACCCTTCCTGCCCCACATGGCGATTTTGGGTGATCTCCGATACCTGCAAGGCTATGTCTTTCTGAAACTGCGCGGCGTCATAGCCTACCTGCAAAAAGCCTGCACCGTACTGCACACCGGCATATTTGCGGGAAATCGAACTGTCATAGGAAATGGGGCCGTAATCCTGTACGTACTCGCTCGTTTCCCCCAGCAGGCAGCAGAACTCCGCCGACTGTTCACCGCTGTTCATGTCGAAGCCGATAAAGTCCTCCGCGGTGCTGTCTGCAATAATTCCCTTTTGGTCAACAATGTTGATCTCTGCGATACTATATTGATCTGCCAGCTCCTGCAGCGTCGCCCCATCCAGGCTTCTGCTGATGGTGCGGGTAATATAGAGGAGGTTTGCGTCCGAGGAATCCCGTATGGCCTTTTCAATGTCATCCAGCGACTGGGTCAGCAGGGATTCTGCCTGTGCCACAGCAACCGTGTGCTGAAAATTGAACACGAACAGGGACGTTGCCACAAAGGCCAGGGACACCGTGATCAGCAGCCAGCGCTGGATCGTTTGCGAAATGCGCACCGTATCGCGTCTGGGCAGCAGCGGCTCCTGGGCAAGAACGGAGACCGCCAGCGTCGCCAGCATAACAGACAGGCCGTTTGCAACAACCATCGGCACACTGCACGCCTTGACCACGATAATTGCCTGCGTCGGAGTTGCCATATTGGTGATGAATACCATGGTCAGGTGGACGACCTCCATCACAATGCCAATGGCCAGTGACAGCATCCAGCCCGGCTTTTTATTCTCAAACATAAACTTCCGCAGCGCAGCCGCATAAAATCCGGCCAAAATGGTGGATACGGTGCAGGCAACACGGGTAAAGGTCCCTATTCCCCATGCCACGGCGATCCAACGCTCTACACCGCCGATAATGCCTGCAATAATGCCCGCCGGGGCGCCGAACAGCAAACCGCCCGCCAACACAGCAGCATCACGGCAGTTGACCTGTGCGCCGTTGATGGGGATCCCCCATTCGGTGCCTATGATGGCAAGTCCGCCGAAAACAACGCCGATCAGGATCTGTTTGGGCCAGTATTTCATTTTGGCAAACAGTCCGGTCCTGTCCAGCGAATACAGCAGCACGGCAGTGACCACCGGCAGCAACGCGGCAATTGACAGTTTGATGTAAGAATCGTTCATGTTTGTTCTCCCATGGCAACAGTTTTCCAGTTTGTTTTATTATAACGCCTCCGTGCCGTTTTTTCAATGGCTTCCTGCGCGTTTCCCCCAAAGAAAATGTCCCGAAAGCCCTCCGCTTTCGGGACATTTTTTTACATCCAGATCAGCCACACCAACAGATAACCGACAAAAACCGCCGTCAGGGTAAAGGGCACGCCGAACTTCATAAACGTGCCGGAGGACACCTCGTGCCCCTCTCTGCGCAGAATGCCGATACCGGCAATATTGGCGCTGGCGCCGATGGGGGTCAGGTTGCCGCCCAGCGTTGCACCCACCAGCAATCCGAAATACAGCAGGTTGGGGTGAATGGCGATCCCGCCTGCCGCGCCGAGCCGCTGGGTGATCACCGCCACAACGGGCAGCATGGTGGCGGTATAGGGAATGTTATCGATAAACGCCGACAGGATCACCGACATCCATACGATGACCGTGTAGACCAGGAACACGCTGCCCTTCGATCCGTCACCGCTGAGCCCGGCAAGGGTCGTGCCGATCAGATCGATGATCCCCGCTTCGCTGATACCGCCGATGACCACAAACAGTCCCGCCAGCAGGACGATCGTATAGAAGTCGATCTCTCCCAATGCGTTCTTCACCACCGCGGTACTGCGGTCCCTGATGCACTGCCGCACCAGACCGATCGCAAAAAACAGCACGCACAAAAGACCGTTGGTGATGTCAGGCTTGTAAAACTGACCGGGCAGGGCGTTGGCCTTGTAGGGGATAAAGCTCACCGCGATCAAAGACAGCACCGTCAGCACCAGCAGCAGCGCCGGCACTTTATCCTCTACCGCCGTGCGGTCATTGAGGTGGATGGACTGCTTCTCCTTGCGGAACATCCACAATACGATAAGCGCAGCTGCCAACGCGCCGCACTCCGTGATCCAGAACATACCCGGTCTGCCGCCGCAGAAGAAGAAGTCCACAAAGTCCAGATCGGCAGCCTTGGCCAGCAGAATGGACGTGGTGTCTCCCACCAGCGTTGCCGCCCCCTGTAAATTGGAGGACACGGAGATACAGATAATGGCAGGCACCGGCGAGATCTCCAGTTTTTTGCATACCGCCAGCGCCACCGGCGCCACCATCAGCACCGTGGCCACGTTATCCACAAAGGCGGAGATGATACCCGCGAACAACGACATGGCCACCACCAGCCACTTGACGGAGTGCACCTTGCTGATAATGATATCGCTCAGGAGCTGGGGCATTTTGGACTCGATGAACAGATACACCGTCCCCATGGTGCCGGCGATCATCAGGATCACGTTCCAGTCGATCTGCCCCAGGGCATCCTGCCAGGTATAGCGGAAATCGGGGAATACGCCGATGCTGCCGAGCACCACGAACACCACCGCAGAGCTCACCGCCACATAGGGGCGGAGCTTCTGAAAGGCGAACATCAGCACGTAGGTCACCGCGAACAGCGCCAGCGCAACTATCGTTAAAGAATTCATACAGGGCTCCTTTCCATAAAATCAGCGAGGCCCTTATGGCAGGAATAGTCTACCCCTATCCCTGCCATAAAAGTCTCGCCGCTTTCAAAACGCACCGGGCTTTCGCCGTGATGACGATGCGCTTCACGCCGCCTCAGGCGGTGTGGACTACTCCCTTTCAGGCTTTGCTGTTGCTTTATTATACGGGGAAACGCCGCCGTTTGTCAACTTGTAAAATCAAAAACCTCGCAGCGCAAGGCGGCTGCGAGGTTTTTGACATGAATTATGTGTTTTCTCCCTTGACGTAGCTGACGTGGAGCAGCTCGTGGGCCTTCTCCTCGCCCATCTGCGCCAGCATATCAGCGACCACGGGATTGCGCTCGGCGCGCTTGAACATGGCCTGACGGTCCACATCATACAGGCCCTCGCCGCGCTGTACCTTGGTGGTGTGGAGTGCATGGGGCTGACCGGCACCGCCGACACAGCCGCCCTGGCAGGTCATGACCTCTACCAGATGGTAGAGCTTCTTGCCCTCGTCCATCTCCTTGAGCAGCTTGCGGGCATTGACCAGACCGTTGACCACCGCCAGCTTCAACTCGGTATCACCGATGTGAACGGTGGCTTCCCGCAGGGGCTCATCGCCGCGCAGGCCCAGCAGGGCGATTTCACGCATGGCGTTCTTGCTCTTGTCGGGGAAGCAGTGGCGTACCACCGCCTCCGCCACGCCGCCGGTGACACCGTAGATGGCGGCAGCGCCGGAGCCCAGGCCGAAGGGCAGATCCGGTGACTCCAGCTCCAGCTTGGGCAGGTCGATACCGCTCTCGCGGATCATGTCGATCAGCTCGCGGGTGGTGATGACCAGGTCCACATCCTGCTTGCCGCCGTGGCGGAATTCCTCACGGGCGGCCTCCATCTTCTTGGCGGTGCAGGGCATGATGGCCACCTGGAAGGTCTCGCGGCCATCCGCGGCGTCTTTTGCCTGATAGTGCTCCCGCACGATAGAGGCAAACATCTCCATGGGGGACTTGCAGGTGGAGATATTCTTCAAATACTTGGGGTCGTGGTTCTCCAGATACTTCACCCAGGCAGGGCAGCAGCTGGTGAACATGGGGAACGGGCCGCCGTTACGGAGGCGCTCCAGGAACTCGTTGCCCTCGGTAATGGTGGTGAAGTCGGCGGCGAAGTTGGTGTCGTAGACCTCGTCCACACCCATCAGCTTCAGCGCGGTGACCAGACGGTCCATCACGTTTTCGCCCACGGGAATGCCGAAAGCCTCGCCCACTGCCACACGGACAGCCGGAGCGATCTGCACCACCACACGCTTTTTCTCGTTGTGGATGGCACGCCACAGCTTGCCGATCTCGTTGCGGACGGTGATGGCACCGGTGACGCAGACGGCGGCGCACTGGCCGCAGCTGACGCACTTGGTTTCGGAGAGCTTCCGGTCAAAGGCAGGCATGACCTGCAGCTTGCTGCCGCGGCGGGCCCAGTTCAGGATGCCCACGCCCTGCATCTCCTCGCAGACCCGCACGCAGTCGCCGCAGAGGATGCACTTGTTGGGGTCGCGGACGATGGCATAGCCGGAGTCGTCCTTTTCAAAATGGGGACGGGTATCGTTAAAGCGGATATTGATGATATTGAACTGCTGCGCCAGCTGCTGCAAGCGGCAGTTGGTCTTCATGCAGGTCTTGCAGTCGCAGTTGTGGGATGCCAGCAGCAGCTCCAGGATCATCCGGCGGTGCTTCAACAGCCGGGCGGAGTTGGTCTTGATGACCATGCCGTCCTTGGGCTCCATGGAGCAGGACGTGTCGATCTTGCCCTTTTCATCCTCCACCACGCACATACGGCAGGCACCGTACACGCTCAGATCGGAATAGTAGCAGAAGGTAGGCATATCAATGCCCGCCTTGCGGATCACGGACAGGACGTTTTTCTCACCGTCAAACGGGACGCGCTGACCGTCAATAATCATTACACCTTTTGCCATGTCTTACGCCTCCTCTACCACGGTGATGGCCTCAAAGGGACAGTTGCTCCAGCAGGCGCCACAGGTGATGCACTTGTCGGCATCCACGGTGTGGGGCTGTTTGACTTCGCCGGAGATGGCCTCCATGGGACAATTTCGTTTGCACTTGCCGCAGCCTTTGCACTTGGCGGGGTCGATGACCACTTTCTTCTTCGGGCCGTCACACAGGGGACAATGCTTATCCACCACGTGGCGCAGATAGTCCTCGCGGAAATATCTCAGCGTGCTCATCACCGGCTTACAGGCACTTTGGCCCAGGCCGCACAGGGCGGTTTCGGTAATGGTGCTTGCCAGTTCTTCCAGCAGGTCCAGGTCTTCCTCTGTTCCTTCGTAATGGACGATGCGCTCCAGGATCTCCAGCATACGCTTGGTACCCTCCCGGCAGGGAATGCACTTGCCGCAGGACTCGTTCTGGGTGAAGGACATGAAGAAGCGTGCCACCTCCACCATGCAGGTATCCTCGTCCATGACCACCAGGCCGCCGGAGCCGATGATAGCGCCTAAGCGCTTGATGCTGTCAAAGTCCAGAGGAATATCCAGATGATCTTCGGTCAGGCAGCCGCCGGAGGGGCCGCCGATCTGTACGGCCTTGAACTTCTTGCCATCCTTGATGCCGCCGCCGATATCAAAAATGATCTTGCGCAGGGTGGTGCCCATGGGGACCTCCACCAAACCGGTATTGACCACGTTGCCGGTCAGGGCAAAGGTCTTGGTACCGGGGGACTTCTCGGTGCCGATGGAGCGGTACCATTCGGCGCCGTTCATGACGATGCCGGGCACATTGGCAAAGGTCTCCACGTTATTCAGCACGGTGGGCTTTGCCCACAGGCCGTGATCCACGGTACGGGGCGGCTTGACCCGGGGCATACCCCGGTTACCCTCGATAGACGCGGTCAGGGCGCTGCCCTCGCCGCAGACGAAGGCGCCGGCACCCCGGTTGATATGCAGATGGAAATTGAAGCCGCTGCCCAAAATGTCGTCGCCCAGCAGGCCCAGCTCCTCCGCCTTGCCCATGGCGATCTTCAGACGGGTGACCGCCAGAGGATATTCGGCACGGACGTAGATATAGCCCTCGCTGGCACCGGTGGCCACACCGGCGATCAGCATACCCTCGATGATGGAGTGGGGGTTGCCCTCCATAACGCCCTGATCCATAAAGGCTCCGGGGTCGCCCTCATCACCGTTACAGACGATGTACTTCACGTCGGAGACGTTCCTGCGGACACTCTCCCACTTCCGGCCGGCAGGAAAACCGCCGCCGCCTCTGCCGCGCAGACCGCTGTCGGTGATCTCCTTGCAGATGGCCTCGTCCGTCATGTCGAACAGCGCCTTTTCAAAAGCTGCATAGCCGCCGAGGGCGATATACTCCATGATATCCTCAGCGTCGGACTTGCCGCTGTTTTTCAGCACCAGACGATGCTGTCCCTTGTAGAAGGGAATATCGTCTCGGTGCAGATAGGCCTTGTTCTGCTGATAGAGCAGGCGCTCGATGATTTCGTCGCCCAGCACGGTCTTTTCGATGATCTCGTCGCAGTCCTCCACATGGACGTGGGTGTAGAGCACACCCAACGGCTCGATGGCCACCAGCGGGCCGATCTCGCAGAAGCCGTGGCAGCCGCTCTTTTTCAGGTGGATCTCATCGTGGCCGGCGTGCTCCTGCAGGCTCACCTTTACATTGATGCCGCGCTTCTCGCAGGCGCTCTTGATATAGTCGTAGACCTTCATGGAGCCGCCGGCAACGCAGCCGGTACCGGCGCAGACCAGTACCTGCTTTCCCTGGGCAGCGCGCAGCTTTTTGCTCTCCTCACACAGAGCGCGGAACGCTTCACGGGTCAATTTAGCCATGGTTCGCCGCCTCCTTTGCACGCAGTTCGTCGATCAGCCCCAGCGCCTTTTCCGGCGTCATCTTGGCATAGACCTCGTCGTTGACCGTCATGGCCGGTGCCAGAGAGCAAGCGCCCAGGCACGCCACGGTCTCCAAAGTAAACAGCGCATCGGCAGAGGTCTTGTGGTTGCTGTCCAGCCCCAGCTTTTCCCGCAGCGCATCGTAAATGGGTGCGCTCTTGCGGACGTGGCAGGCGGTACCGTTACAGACCTTGATAATGTATTTGCCCTTGGGTTCCAGCGAAAAGTTCTCATAGAACGTAGCCACGCTGTACACCTTTGCAATGCTCAGGCCCAGCTTTTCCGCCACCTGCTCCAGATTCTCCTGGCTGAGATATTTGTACTCTGCCTGGATATCCTGCATGATGGCGATGAGAAAATGCGGCCGGTAGTCATAGGAAGCTAAAATTTCCTCTACCCGCGGATTGTTCTGCATCTTTCCCCCTCCTTAAATGTGTCAAAATGCTTGTTAATTTTTTAACTTTTCTTCCTCATACATCATACCATACTTTTTCTTACTTGTCGATGATCTTTTAACAATATTCGATAAAAATTTTTTATCATAAGAATTTTGGGGCACGCGGAAAGTTTCCCGCCCTTTTCTCCGCCATTTTTGGCGAATATTTCCATAGACAAACGGTCAGGCTTTCGTGTATACTAACAGTAAACAAACGAAAGGGAGAACACTATGAGCCGTTTTGCCACTTGTATGATGTGTATGTCCATGTGCTGCATGGGCATGGTTTGTCATGCAAAAACGGGTCATAGATTTTCTGCTGCGCACACCGCATAGGACTGCGCGTTTCCATCGTTTGAAAAGCGGAAGGTGTATGACACACCTTCCGCTTTTTTCATATTCTGCCGTAGAAAGGACGTATGCAAAATGAACGTATTCACCTCTCTTGACCAGCTGGTGGGGCATACCCCTCTGCTGGAGATCCAAAACTACCGCCGAATGCGCGGCCTGGACGCCGCCCTCTACGTGAAATTGGAATATCTCAACCCTGCCGGCTCCGCCAAAGATCGAATCGCGCGGCAAATGATCGCGGAAGCGGAGAAAGGCGGGTGCCTCACTCCCGGTGCCGTTATCATCGAGCCCACCTCCGGCAATACCGGTATCGGGCTCGCCGCCATGGGAGTCAGCCGGGGCTACCGGGTCATCCTCACCATGCCGGACAGCATGAGCGCGGAACGACGCGCCCTGCTGAAGGCCTACGGCGCAGAACTGGTGCTGACACCGGGAGAATCGGGCATGGCCGGTGCCATCAAAAAGGCAGAAGAGCTCCACGCGCAGATCCCCGGCAGCATCATTGCCGGTCAGTTTGACAATCCCGCCAATCCGCTGGCCCACTATCTGACCACCGGACCGGAGATCTGGGATGACACCGACGGTGCCGTGGACATCTTCGTGGCCGGTATGGGGACCGGCGGCACCGTCAGCGGTACGGCGCGCTATCTCAAGGAACAAAATCCCGCCGTGCAGGTGGTGGCGATAGAGCCCGCCGCCTCGCCGCTTCTGACAAGGGGCTATACCGGCAGTCACGGTTTGCAGGGCATCGGCGCCAACTTTGTGCCGAAGAACTATGACGCCGCCCTTGTGGACGAGGTCATGGCCGTAACGGAGGAGGATGCCTATCGCACGGGGCGGCTGCTGGCCCGCAGCGAGGGGGTACTGGCCGGTATCACCTCCGGCGCCGCCCTCTACGCCGCGGAAACGATAGCGAAACGTCCCGAAAACAGGGGAAAGCACATCGTCGTGCTGCTGCCCGATACCGGCAATCGGTATCTGTCCACACCGCTATTTCAGGAGGGTTGAGATGTACGCAAAACATATTACCGATGCCGCTGCCACTATGGCGGAGACCATGCGCAGCGCCGCAGTACCCATGTATGGGGCGAAGCTCCGACTGCCGGACCGGAAGGCCATTATCAACATTCTCAAGGACATCCGCAAGGTGATGTTCCCCGCCTACTACGGCGACCCTATGCTGATGACCATGGAGCCCACTGCCTATATCGCCCTGCTGCTGGAGCGGATCGAAACGGCGCTGGGGCAGCAGTTGACTTTGGCGCTGTGCGAGTTTGACTGCGAAAAGGCCGGTCGTATCGCCAGGGAAGTCGTGGAGCAGATCCCCAAGGTCCAAAAGCAGCTTCTGCTGGACATCGATGCCCTTTTTGACGGTGATCCCGCCGCCTCCAACAAGGAGGAGGTCATCTTCGCCTATCCCGGGCTGTACGCCATCTTCGTCTATCGCATTGCCCACGAGCTGTATCTGCGGGATGTCCCCACCATCCCCCGCATGATGACGGAGTATGCCCACAGCCGTACCGGTATCGACATTCACCCCGGCGCCGCCATCGGCAGTCACTTCTTCATCGACCACGGTACCGGCATCGTTATCGGTGAAACCACCGACATCGGTGACCACGTGAAGCTCTATCAGGGCGTGACCCTGGGGGCACTCAGCACCCGCGCCGGCCACAACGCCCTGCCCGGTAAGCGCCATCCCACCGTGGAAAGCGGCGCTACCATCTACTCCAACGCCTCGATTTTAGGCGGCGGTACGGTCATCGGAGAAAACTCCGTGGTGGGCGGCAACGCTTTCCTCACCACCTCTGTACGGCCCAATACCCGGGTGGTCATCCGCCCGCCGGAGGCAACATACAAAGAAACCTGACACTATTGATACAAAGGAGAACTCTGTCATGAACAAACCTTCCCCCAAAGCTATCGCGCTGCTGCCCATCGCTGTATTCCTTGTCCTCTATCTGGGGCTGGGCATCCTATTTGAATATGTGCTGAAGATCCCCATGGGTTTTTACAGCATTCCCATCGTGGTAACGTTTCTGGCTGCCATCTTAACTGCCTGCCTGCAGAACAAAGCCCTGCCTTTTGAGCGAAAATTGGAGTTGATGGCGCAGGGGATCGGCGACAAAAATATTGTTATCATGCTGCTGATTTTTCTGTGCGCCGGTATCTTCGGCGGCGTCACCGGTCGGTCCAGCGCCCAGGCGGTGGCCTACTTTCTGCTGAATCTGGCGCCTGCCAGGCTGGCAGTGGTGATCCTATTCCTTGTGGCCTGCTTTATCTCCGTCGCCATGGGCACCTCCGTGGGTACCATTACCCTCATCGTCCCCATTGCCGCCGCCGTTTCTCAGCAGTCCGGCTTTTCTCTGCCCCTGTGCGTGGCAACCGTCATGGGCGGCGCCATGTTCGGCGACAACCTGAGCTTTATCTCAGACACCACCATTGCCGCCTGCTCTACCCAGGGCTGCGAGATGAAGGACAAATTCCGCGCCAACTTTAAGATCGCCCTGCCCGCCGCTGTCGCCACCGCTCTTCTGGTGCTGGTCATCTCCCTGCGGACGGAGGTGAACGTGATTCCCGCCGGCGAGCATGATCTGCTGCTGATCGTCCCCTATCTGCTGGTGCTGATCTGTGCGCTGTTCGGGCTGAACGTATTTGTGGTATTGCTGATCGGCATCGTATCCGGCAGCATCATCACCCTCGCCACCGGGCAGGTCACCGTCGTGGAGCTGCTGGGCAATATGGGCAGCGGTGCTGCCGGTATGTTTGAGACCTCTATGGTGGCAGTTCTGGTGGCTGCCCTATGCGCGCTGATCCGGGAATACGGCGGCTTTGAGGCGCTTCTCGCCGCCATCCGTAAGATTTTCAAGGGCAATAAGGGCGGGCAGTTGGGCATCGGCTGTCTGGCATCCCTGATGGATATCGCCACCGCCAACAACACCGTGGCTATCGTGATGGCGGCACCCATTGCCAGGGAGATCAGCCGGGAGTACGACATTGATGCCAGGCGCAGCGCCTCCCTGCTGGACACCTTTTCCTGCGTATTTCAGGGGCTCCTGCCCTACGGCGCCCAGATGCTGGTGGCTATTTCCACCTGCGCAGAACTGGGACTTCACATCAGCGCATTCGATATCATCCCCCTGCTGTTCTACCCCTATCTGCTGCTTGTCAGCTCTCTGCTGTTTGTTGCATGGGGCAGAAAACGGTAAATAGTATGCTTTTTTGAAAGCTCCAAAATCTCGTAATTGTTATAATACGAGGTGATAATTATGCTGAAAATTTGATTACAAAAACCCTGTAACCATTGTGGTTACAGGGTTTTTTTGGAGCTGCTGGGCGGATTCGAACCGCCGACCTCATCCTTACCAAGGATGCGCTCTACCGACTGAGCTACAGCAGCATATGGCGACCAAGATGGGGCTCGAACCCACGACCTCCAGCGTGACAGGCTGGCGTTCTAACCAACTGAACTACTTGGCCATATCGCTTTTTGTCGAACTCGAGCTTGCTAAGTATACCAAAAACAACCTTCGTTGTCAATAGAAAAATGGCAGGGGCAGAAAGATTCGAACTCTCGACACGCGGTTTTGGAGACCGCTGCTCTACCAGCTGAGCTATACCCCTGTATAAAAAGCAGCTTGCACCACTCTTTATAGATTTGGTGGGCCTTCGGGGACTCGAACCCGGGACCGGACGGTTATGAGCCGTCTGCTC
>R20__coassemble_814_pt1 | contig 20980 bp, 21 predicted proteins | sample R20__metabat2_high_PE_002 | metagenome-assembled genome bin R20 | reverse complement strand
CCTACGGGGTATATGCGGCATTTGCGGGCGACCGAAAGAGTCGCCCCTACGATAGGAATGTTTTTTGCCTTACTTGGCAGCCTTGGCGGCCTCACGGCCGGCACGGAATGCAGCCAGATTCAGCTCCTTAACCTTGGCGGGAACGGTCTCGGCGACAATCTCCTCCCAGTCGATCTCGGGGCAGCCCAGGGCATCGCACATGGCGCCGAACAGCACCACGTTCATGCACTTGGCATTCCCCAGCTCGATGGCGATCTCGCCGGCCTTCAGAGCGATGGTCTTGAAGTTCTTTTGCATGGCCTCCAGGCAGCCGGCGGGATACTCCTCCTGGCCGGCGGCGATGGTGAGGGAATTCATCTCATAGTCGTTGATCACGGCAACGCCCTCGGGCTTCAGGAACTCGGCGTAACGCACGGCTTCCATCTTCTCCAGAGCCACCAGAATATCAGCCTCACCCTTACCGAACACGGGGCCGTAGACCTTCTTGCCCCAACGCACCTGGGTGGAAACGGAACCACCGCGCTGCGCCATACCGTGGACTTCGCTCTGCTTGACATCGTAACCGGCCTTCATAAAGCCGTTGGTCATGATCTTGGAGATCAGGATCGCACCCTGACCGCCAACGCCGCACAGCAGCACACTCTTGACATCAGACATCTTACTTCTCCTCCTTCTCGATAGCATCGAACGGGCAGGCCTGGGCGCAGACGGTACAGCCCACGCACTGGGTCGGATCGATATATGCCTTGCCGTCCTTCATAGACACGGCAGCGCAGCCCACCTTCAGGCAGCTCTTACAGCTCTTGCACTTGTCGGTGTTGACCTTGCAGACTGCCGGCTCACGCTTCACGCGCTTGATCAGCAGGCAGGGACGACGGGTGACGATGGCGGGATGCTTACCGGCGTTCAGAGCGGCAACAGCATCGTCAGCGGTCTTCTTCATGGCGGTCAGATCCTGAGGATCGACGGTGTAGACGGGATCATAGCCGAAGGTCTTGAAGATGGCTTCCACGCTCTGCATGGGAGCTTCGTCGCCCTGCAGGGTGTAACCGGTGCCGGGGTTCTCCTGATGGCCGGTCATACCGGTGATACGGTTATCCAGCACGCAGGGGATCATGCGGCCGTTGTTGTAGATGATCTCGGCAGCGCCGGTCATGCCGCTGTGGAAGAAGGTGGAGTCACCCACCACGCCGAAGACGACCTTATCGGTGACGCCCTCCTGCTGGAAGGACTTGCTGATACCCATACCGGCGGAGAAGCCGCCGCCCATGCAGATGCAGACGTCCATGCAGTTCAGCGGAGGTGCAACACCCAGGGTGTAGCAGCCGATATCGCCGGTGACCACATAGTTCTTGTTCTTGCTGAGGGTATAGAAGAAGCCGCGGTGGGGGCAGCCGGGGCACAGAGCGGGAGGACGCTTTGCCAAGGGCTGATCGGGCACGATGTACTTGGCCTTTTCGCCGAAGATGCGCTCACGCACCAGCTGGGTGTTCAGCTCGTACATATTGCCGATGAGCTCCTTGCCCACGCACTCGATGCCGGCGGCCTTCATCTGATCTTCCATGAACGGCTCCAGCTCTTCGATGACATACAGCTTCTCCACCTTGGAGGCGAAGTCAGCGATGAGCTTCATGGGCAGGGGGAAGGTCAGACCCAGCTTCAGGAAGGAGGTACCCTCGGGGAACACTTCCTTGGCATAGTTGTAGGAGATACCGGCGGTGACGACGCCGATCTTGCCGTCGCCCAGTTCCATCTTGTTCAGGCCGTTCTCCAGGGCGGTGGTGCAGCCGTACTCCGCCAGCTTCTGAAGACGCTCCTCCACCAGAGGATGGTTGGCAAAGGCGTTGGCGGGGGTGCAGACGAACTTGCGGGTATTACGTGCATAGGGAGGCGCCACGTGCTCTACGCGCTCGCCGAACTCCACCAGGCCCTTGGAGTGGTTGATGCGGGTGGTGGTGCGGTACAGCACGGGGGTATCGAACTGCTCAGAGACCTCGCAGGCCAGGGCCACGAAGTCCTTGCACTCCTGCGGATCGCTGGGCTCGACCATGGCGATCTTGGCGGCACGGGCATAGTGGCGGTTATCCTGCTCGTTCTGGGAGGAGTGGCAGCTGGGGTCGTCAGCGGTGACGACGATGTAAGCGCCGTTCACGCCCATGTAACCGGCAGTGAACAGGGGGTCAGCAGCCACGTTCAGACCCACCATCTTCATGGTGCAGATACTGCGGCTGCCGGCCACGGAGGCACCGTAGGCGACCTCGGTGGCGACCTTTTCGTTGGGAGCCCACTCGCAGTACAGGGAGTCCTTATACTGGGGCAGCTCCTCCAGGATCTCGGTGCTGGGCGTGCCGGGATAAGCGGACGCGACCTTGATACCGGCTTCGTAGACGCCACGCGCGATGGCCTCGTTACCGGACATCAAATGTTTCATGATGAATTCCACCTTTCCTAAAAAATATAATTGCAAATTTGGATAAACAGGTTAGAAAAATGCTGAATGATGAATGCTAAATGCTAAATAATGGTGTTGGCAAAATCCGTTTTGCCGATAAATCAGAAACGGAGTGGGCACGCCCATTCTCTGCAAGGGAAAAAGACAGGCTTCAGCAAAATTTAACCTCATTTTGCATTTTGCATTCTGCATTCTGCATTCTGCATTTTGCATTTAATAGACGCCGGCTTCCTGTACGCCGTGGAGAACGCGAAGGGCGCCTTCTGCCAGAGAGCGCATCTCCTCTTCGCCGGGCAGGCGGACGATAGGCGCCAGCTTGCCCACGTAAGCGGTGATATCGTTGCAGAACTTCTCATCATAGGCCATGCCGGCGGTATAGACGATGGCATCCACATCGAAGTGCAGCACGGCGGCCATGGCGCCGATGTCCTTGCTGAGCTGGTAGACCAGAGCGTTATAGGCCTCCACAAACTTGGGGTCGCCCTCTTCCACCTTGGCACAGATCACGCGGAAATCCGTGGTGCCCACGTAGGAGAGCATACCGCTGCGGCTGCCCAGGGCTTTTTTCACCTCGGCCTTGGTCTTGCCGGAGTAGCAGAAGTCGATAAGCTGGTTCACCGGCAGGCTGCCGCCGCGGTCCAGGCCCATGGAGCCCTCGTCCTTGACATTGAACACGTCCACCACGCGGCCGTGGTCATGGGCGGCTACGCTGACACCGCCGCCCAGGTGGCAGACGATGAGCTTGACGTCCTCGTATTTCTTGCCCAGCTTCTCGGCGGCCTTGCGGCCGGTGGCCTTCTGGTTCAGCGCATGGAACAGGCTCAGGCGACGGAAAGCGGCGTTGCCGCTGTAATGCGCCACCTCGGTCATCTCGTCCACGCAGACGGGGTCGACGAAGAAAGCGGGAATGCCAACCATGTCGCCGATCTTCTTGGCAAGGTAGGCGCCCAGATTGGAGGGATGCTCGCCGTAGGGGGCGTTCTCCACGTCCGCCATCACCTTGTCGTTGACGGCGTAGGTGCCGCTGGGAATGGCGCGGTACAGACCGCCGCGGCCGCAGACGGCGTCAAAATCCTTGAGCCGGAAGCCCGCCTCGGCAACGGCGTCGAGAATGGTCTTCTTGCGGAAATCCGCCTGGTCGATGACACGGTCAAAGGGCTCCAGGTCCTGCGCGGAGTGGTCGATGCCCAGCTTGAAAAGCTGCTGATCCTCCTCAAAAACGGCGATCTTGGTGCTGGTAGCACCGGGGTTGATAACGAGTACTTTCATAGGCAATTCCTCTCTATCGAAATTTCACCGAATTACTTAATGAACTATCCTTATTAAAACATTATGCGCTTGGTTTGTCAATGATGATTTCGCCTATTTTCGACCTTTTGGCAAATGGTACAAAAAAGGCGGCGCTTGGTTGAACATTCAACCAAACGCCGTGGTTTTCTCTCAGATTTTCAAGCCGTTGAGATACACCTCACCCAGGGCTCTGCCCCGGGCAGCAATATCAAAACCGTTCTCGTAGATGCGCCACTCCAGAAGCATACCGCGATGGATGGTCACCAACTGCCCGATCACTGCTTCCGTATCACAGTCATAGCGGATGCTGCCCTCGTGCTTGCACAGCTCCACCAACTCCTTGAGCAGCCGATAGTACACCCGGTGTTCACCCAGCTTCAAGACTCCCTGCTCCGGGTACTTCAAGGCGTGGATAAAGCTCTTATAGACCACAGGGTCGGCAACGCTGATGGTAAGAGACCTGCCGATGAAATCCAGCAGCTTCTCCCGGGCGCTGTGGGTATCGTCACTGAGATACCCATGCTCCAGCTCCGAATAGGCGGCGTCCACATGGTCGGTGACCTGGATCGCCAACTCGTCCTTACTTTTGAAATAGTGGTAGATGTTTCCCACGGAGCAGCCCGCCGCCTGGGCGATCTCCTCCACGGAGACGTTCTCAAAGCCCTCCCGGTCAAACAGGTCCAGCGCCGTGCTCTGGATGCGGCTGCGCATCTCCAGCGCCTGCAATTTACGTTGTGTCAGTTTTTCTGCCATGGCGTTCCTCGCATAAAGTTTTTTCTAAAATACTATATCGAGTTGAAGTGCAAAAGTCAAGGGCAACACCGCAGAATTCGGCAAGAACGGATCGTGTGGTGCTGTCCAAGGTCAAATGCTGCCCAAAATCTGCCCGATGGGTCCGTCGATGGTCAAATCGGCACCCAGATCGTTCTTCGTTTCGCCCTTGTTGATGACCACCAGCTTATGACCCCGGTAGTAGCGCACCAATCCCGCCGCCGGGTAGACCGCCAGGGACGTGCCGCCGATGATCAGCATATCGGCGGCGGCGATATAATTCACCGCTTTTTCCATGGTGTCGCCGTCCAGTCCCTCCTCATACAGCACCACGTCCGGTTTGATGGCACCGCCGCAGGTGCATTTGGGGACACCGGTACTGTTCACCACCGCATCTACACCGTAGAACTTATGACACTTTTCACAATAGTTCCGCAGAACGCTGCCGTGGAGCTCCAGCACCTCACGGCTGCCGGCTTTTTGGTGCAGGCCGTCGATGTTCTGGGTGATGACGGCTTTCAGCTTGCCCTGCTGTTCCCACTCCGCCAGCTTCAGATGGGCGGCGTTGGGCCGGGCATCCAGCGCCAGCATTTTGGCACGGTAGAAGTCAAAAAACTCCGCCTTGTGGCCCATATAGAAAATATGGCTGAGCATATACTCCGGCGGATAGGCGAACTTCTGGTGATACAGGCCGTCCACGCTGCGGAAGTCGGGGATGCCGCTCTCGGTAGACACGCCGGCACCGCCGAAGAACACGATGTTATCCGAAGCGTCGGTCAGTTCTTTAAGCTGTCTGATTTTTTCGTCCATGATAGTGCTCCTTGAAGAAGTGAAGAATGAAAAATGACGGTGTCTGCAAATGGGAATTTGCGGATGGTTCGAATGCAGGCGGACAGAGTCGTCCGCCCCTACGGGAAAGCCACACCGTCACATCTTGACATAGGGTGTTTCGACCTTCACCACGGCAAAATAGGTATTGCCCTCGATGCCCCGCACCAGTTCCTTGATGCGCTTTTCCACCTCGTCATGCTTCAATTCAGCGTCATGGGGAACCACGGCGTCAAAGATGAGGTTGGTATGGGTGGGGCCGGGCACCATACGGAAGTCGTGGATCGTGAGCCGGGGATCGACGGTCTTGACCAGCTCCGCCACCTGCTGACGCAGGGCACCGGTCAGGCCGTCGTCATTGGTGACGATGGGATCCATGTGAATGGTAGCCATGCAGCCCAGCTGCCTGGCCAGATCTGACTCGGTCACATCGATGACGTCGTGGAGCTCCAGCACATCCATATGGGCGGGGACCTCGGCGTGGAGTGTGATCATCACCCGGCCCGGGCCGTAGTCGTGTACCACCAGATCATGGATGCCGCAGATGGGCTCGTGAGACATGACGATCGTTTCAATCTCTTTGACAAATTCTTCGCCCGGTGCCTGACCCAGCAAGGGGTCCAGGGTCTCCTTCCCTGCCTTGATACCGGCGATGAGGATCAGCACCGCCACCACCATGCCCACGTAGCCGTCGATCTGCAGATCGGTAAACTTGGCCACCAGCATGGCCACCAGAACGGCGCCGGTGGAGATGGCATCGCTGCGGCTGTCAGCAGCAGTTGCCAACATGGCGGCGGAGTTGATCTTCCTGCCCACGGAGGCATTATAGAAGCTCATATACAATTTGACTGCTATGGATACCGCCAGAATAACGATGGCAAGAATGCTGAAATCCACAACCCCGGGGTGTAAGATCTTCTCGAAGCTGCTCTTACCCAGCTCTACGCCCATCAGCAGGATCAGCGCCGCTACCACCAGGCCGGAGAGATATTCCATGCGTCCGTGGCCGAAGGGATGATCGGGGTCGGGTTTCTTCCCCGCCAGACGGAAGCCCAGCAGAGTGATGACGGAGGAGCCGGCATCGGACAGGTTGTTGAAAGCGTCCGCTGTCACGGCAATGGAGCCGGAGATCAGTCCGGCGAAAAATTTGCCCGCAAACAGCAGCAGGTTCAGCGCAATACCGACGATACCGCACAAAGAGCCATAAGCACGGCGCACCGCGGGATCGGTCACGTTGTCACGGTCACGGATCAGCCATTTGGATAGCAAAGCGATCATTTTGTAAGTACCTCTTTCCCAGGATAGAACCACCGTTTGGTGAACAGATAGCAGATGGGGATCAGATATAAAAGTGCTGCATAGAGCGTGGCATTTGCCGACGCGCCCAGCATGGCCAGAGGAATGCTGTTGGCGATGCTCCACGGGATCAGACCGGCGGTGACGATGCCGCTGTTTTCCAGGTCGATGGCCAGTTCCTCACGGGAGGCACCGCGCTTTTCATAGGCGTCACGCAGCATGGCGGCACCCATCATCACGGCGATGGACTGGTTGCAGAACACCGCTGCCGCCGCTGTGGAGGTCAGCAGAGCCGCCGGAAACAGTCCGGCTCTGTCCGCTACTCGCTCCAGCTTCCGCTGTATCGCGTCGAATACGTGGAGACCGCCCAGCAGGCCGCCCAGGAGTCCGGTGGTCATCACCAGTACGGAGCACTCCACCATGGAGGTGATGCCGCCGCCGGAGAGAATGTCCTGCAGAGCGCCCGCCGGCGCTCTGTAACCGCGCAGGGCGGCGAGTAATACGTCGGCAAACGGCAGGTGCTGGCACAATACGGATTCAGCAAATGCCACCACAACACCCGCCAGCATGGCCCAGCGGATATTCACCTTGAACAGGGGCAGGAGCAGCATGATAGCCGCCGGTATCACCACCCACGGGGTCAGAGAAAAGGTATCGTGCAGCGATCTCAGCAGAGCGTCGTCCATCACGTTGAGAGGATGGCGCCAGGAGAGCACGCCGAAAAATGCCAGGCTCAGCGCCATGGGAAGCAGGCCGGTCTTGTGCATCATTTTCAGGTTGTCGTACTGCCCAGTCTCCGTTACGGCCGCCACCAGCAGGGCGCTGGAGGACGCTGGAGAACAACGGTCACCGAAAAAGGCGCCCGCCAGGACCGTACCTGCCACCACCGGAATGCTCACGCCGCCGCTGCGGCCCAGGGCCATCAGGATAACGCCCGCCGTACCCACCACGCCGAAGGAAGTACCCAGAGCGTAGGACAACAGACAGGTCAGCAGAAACGCCACGATGATGAAGAGACGGGGGCGAATGATCTGCACGCCGTAGTAGATAAACCAGGCGATGGTGCCGCTGCTGCGCCACAGGCCCGTGGTACAGCCGATGAGCAGAAAGAACACCAGAAGCGGGGTCAGCTTCCTGCCCTCATGCCAGGCAAAGCGCCACAGCTCTTTCACGGTCAGACCGCGGCCCAGGCCCAGTACGGCAAAGAGCAGGATACCCAGCCACAGCGCCCAGATCCCGGACCAGCCCAGGATCACACAGGTGATCATTGCCGCCAGAAACACGGCAAAGCATACGATCGTACTCATACCGCTCCTTTGATCGTCAGCTTCATCTGACAGCACAGCTTATCCAGATCCTCGTCGGTGGCGGCACTCAAACGGAGCTTGCCGCCGCAGGACCTGCACACCAGATCCACCGCGCTGCGCTGAACCTGTATGGCATACTCTTTGGCGCCGCAGGTGCAGGAGATGCCGCCCCGGGCGGCGATGTCCTTTAACTCGGACAGCATCTCGTACATGATGACATTATCGGTGAAGGCGGCGTCCTCCCCGCTCTTCTCCTTTTCCGCGCGGATCGCCAGTTCCTCCATCTGGGCACGGACTTCGTTCTCCTCGCCCACGTAGCAGCAGAGCTGTCTCGTTTCGGGACAGGCAAGGCCGATACCGCGGCCGGTCATGACTGCATCTGTGCTGACCTCCGCCTGGTGGATCTTGCCGCACAGGCCGCAGGGGACCCAGAGGCGGAATCTTGTGCCGTCGGTCTGGACCTCCAGCCCCTCGGCACCGCAGTCGCACTCGATACGCACCGCCGCCGCGGACAGGGCGAACTTGGTACGGCTGCCCAGTACCGCTTTGCCGCATTTGGGACAGATATAGCCGAAGCTGCGCATCTCCTCCATGGGATCACGCTCCTTTTTTTGAAGATGGTTGATCACAGAAATTATACTACGCTTTCTGCCGCATTTCTACCCCTTTATCGCGAAAAACATCTTGCATATTCAGGGTTTTCCGATATAATGAAAGCACTATGACGAAAGGAGGCTGTCTACGCTTGAAAAAGACATTTCTCTATGCTCTGCGGCAAAGCTTCCCTATCTTTATCAGCTTCATCCCGGTGGGACTTGCCTACGGCGTTCTGATGCAGAATGCCGGCTACAACGTGCTGTGGGTGGGACTCACCAGTCTGCTGGTGGATGCAGGCTCTCTGCAGTTTTTGATGGTCTCCTTCCTCACCGGCTCTGTACCGCTGGTGACCGTGGCGGTAATGGCGCTGCTCATCAACAGCCGCCACATCTTCTACGGTCTGCCCTTTATCGAAAAATTCCGCTCTTTCGGCCCGTGGCGGCATTTCCTCACCTACTATCTCTCCGACGAGACCTTCTCTCTCCATTGCGCCCGGCAGGGTCATGAAGCTGAGGAGGGCATCAACGAAAAGTGGGCGTATATCTTCACCACGGTACAGATCGTGGGCTACTGGCTGGTGCTGAGTATGCTGGGTACCTGGATCGGCGGCCTGATCACCGTGGATATGACGGGCGTGGACTTCGCCATGACGGCGCTTTTCACCGTGATCCTGGTGGATCAGCTCCGCAGCGCCGCCAACCGTCTGCCTGCCGTTGCGGCGTTTGTCTCCGCCGTGGCCTGCCTTGCCCTCATCGGCGCAGGCAACTTCATCCTGCCGTCCCTTGCCGTTACCGTTGCCGCACTGATCCTGCTGCGCGGGTTCATCGAGCCGAAAAAGGAGGTGGCATCATGGCCGTTGACGTGACCCGTTCTCTTTTGATCATTGCCATCTGCGCTATCTGTACGGTGCTGGAGCGTGCCCTGCCGTTCCTGGTGTTCCGCGGCCGCAAGGTGCCCGACATCATCAGCTATCTGGGCCGGGTGCTGCCCATGGCCATCATGACCACGCTGGTGATCTTCTGCATCAAGGATATCAGCTTCACCGCAGCGATAGGCTGGGCGCCGTACCTGATCGCCATCGGCTTCACCGCAGCGCTGCACTGGTTTTTCAAGAACGCGCTGATCTCCATCGCCGGCGGCACCGTCTGCTATATGTTATTGGTACAGTTTGTTTTTGCATGAAAAAATCACCTCTTGGGAATGCTACTCCAAGAGGTGATTTTCTTTGCAAACTATTCAATTAAAACAACCGGCACACGTCATTTCCTATGCGGCTGTGGGCGGCAAGCAGGAGGGCGAAGGCCCTCTGGGACCGCGCTTTGACGAGATCGATCCCGACTCCTTCTGCGCCCGGCAGACCTGGGAACAGGCGGAGTCGGAGCTGCAGAGCCGGGCACTGCGCCATGCTCTGCAGAAATCCGACCTGCACAGCAGCGACCTGGATCTGGCGCTGGGCGGCGACCTGATGAACCAGTGTATCGGCACCACCTTTGCCCTGCGGGACGAGGGCATTCCCTTTTACGGCATCTATGGCGCCTGCTCCACCATGGGAGAGGGGCTGAGCCTTGCCGCGATGCTGCTCTCCGGCGGACAGTTCGGCAGGGCGGCGGTGATGACCTCCTCCCATTTCTGTACTGCGGAGCGGCAGTACCGCAATCCCCTGCCCTACGGCTCCCAGCGCACACCCACCGCCCAATGGACGGCTACCGCCGCCGGCTGCTGTATTCTCGGCACGGCGGGCGGAGACACCTGCATTACCCACGTCTGCCCCGGGAAGATACGGGATATGGGCATCACCGACGTGAACAACATGGGCGGTGCCATGGCGCCTGCCGCCATTGACACCCTGCGCACGGTATTTGCCGACACCCACACCACGCCCCAGGATTACGACATGATCTTTACCGGTGACCTGGGAGAGCTGGGACACGACATCGTGGTAGATCTCATGGGACGGCAGGGTTACGACCTGCGGCGCAACTATCACGACTGCGGCCTTTTGCTGTATGACCGCAAGGGGCAGGATATGCATGCCGGCGGCTCCGGCGCAGGCTGCTCGGCGTCGGTACTGTGCAGCTGGGTTTTGCCGCAGATGAAAAGCGGGGTATGGAAACGGGTCCTCTTTGCCCCTACAGGGGCTCTGCTCTCCCCTACTTCCAGTTTTCAGGGAGAGAGTATCCCCGGCATCTGCCATGCCATCATTTTGGAGGTAGTGAACCAATGAGTGACTTTTTAACCTATTTCTACTGTTTTCTCTGCGGCGGCATTCTGTGCGTCATCGGTCAACTGCTCATCGATCTGACCCAACTGACCCCTGCCCGTATTCTGACGGGTTACGTGGTGGCGGGAGTGATCCTGCAGGCGGTCAATCTCTATCAGCCTATCGTGGACTGGGCGGGCTGCGGTGCTACCGTGCCCCTGACCGGCTTTGGCTACTCTCTTGCCAAGGGAGCGGAAAAGGCCGTGGCGGAAAAAGGGGTCATCGGGATCTTTACCGGCGGTCTGGCCTCCACCGCAGGCGGTATCGCGGCGGCGGTGATCTTCGGATTGATTGCGGCGGCGTTGGTCAGGCCCAAGGAAAAACGCTGAAATCTTGACTTTTGGGGTATCTTGCGATAAGCTGAAAACAGTCATAGCGGGGCGATGTGGACATCGACCCCTACGGTGGACGGTGAGGAGGAGACACCCCCTCCGTCATGCCTGTGACGTGACACCTCCCCTTACACAGGAGAGGCTTTGCGGGCGACCGCAAGGGTCGCCCCTACGGAGAGACACGGGACGATGTGGGTATCGATGGACACCTCATCAGTCTCGCTTTGCTCGACAGCTTCCCCTCAAGGGGAAGCCTTTACGGGCGGACAGAAAACGGTGAGAGGAGGGGCTTATCATGCAGGAGAAATTTGCCGTGACCGGTATGACCTGTGCCGCCTGCTCCGCCCATGTGGAAAAAGCCGTGAGCAAGCTTGGCGGCGTGCAAAGCTGTGGCGTCAATCTGATGCTGGGCAGCATGGTGGTGGACTACGACGAGGACCTTCTCTCCCCGCAAACGATCATCGCCGCCGTGACCGATGCCGGGTACGGCGCCCGACAGGCCAGCGAAGTGGGGCGCAGCCCGCAATCGGCCCGGGAACAGGAAGTACGAGCCATGGGCAGGCGGCTTTTGTGGTCCATCGTGTGTCTCGTCCCCCTGTTCTATCTGGGAATGGGGCAGATGATCGGCTTGCCCCTCCCTGCCGGATTGGCCGCAAATTTCAAGCTGCTGACACTTTTGCAGCTTCTGTTCTGCGCTCCCATCCTGCTGCTGAACCGAAACTACTTTACGGTGGGATTCTCCCGGTTGTTCAAAGGCAGTCCCAACATGGACTCGCTGGTGGCCCTGGGTGCCGCGGCAGGATTGGTTTACAGCTTCATTGAGCTGTTTTTCCTCTTTACAGACCGCGTGGAAGGCATACCGGCGCTGTACTTTGAATCCGCGGGCATGATACTCGCTTTGGTCACCGTGGGCAAATACCTGGAGCAGCGCAGTCGCGGGAAAACCACCGACGCCATCTCCTCCCTTCTGGCTCTCGCGCCCGACAGCGCCGTGGTACGGCGGGGAGAGCGGGAGATCACCGTGGCCGTGGAGGACGTACAGGTGGGCGACACCGTGATTTTGCGTTCCGGCGCCAAGGTGCCGGTGGACGGCACCGTGCGCAGCGGCAGCGCCGCGGTGGATGAGTCCGCCCTCACCGGTGAGAGTCTGCCGGTGGAAAAAGCTGCAGGCGATACCGTCAGCTCCGCCACGGTGGTGCGCAGCGGTTACCTGGAAATTCAGGCGAAACGGGTAGGAAGCGACACCACTTTGTCCCAGATCGTGAAACTGATGGAGGAGGCGGCATCCTCCAAGGCGCCCATCTCCCGTCTGGCCGATAAGACCGCCGGGGTATTCGTACCCGTGGTCATGGGCATCGCACTCTTGGCGGCACTTCTCTGGGCATTCATCGGCGGAGAAAGCGCCCGGTTCTGTCTGACCGTGGGCATTGCGGTACTGGTCATCTCCTGCCCCTGTGCGTTAGGACTTGCCACCCCCGTCGCCATCATGGTGGGAACGGGGAAAGCCGCCGAGCGGGGCATCCTCATCAAGTCTGCCGAGGCGCTGGAGCTTCTGGGCAAGGTGGACACGGTGGTGCTGGACAAGACCGGCACCATCACAGAGGGAAAGCCCAGGGTGGTGGACTGTTTCTGCATGGGTGACGTCACAGAGGAGGAGCTTCTGTGCGTGGCGGCATCCACAGAGCGGCCCAGTGAGCATCCGCTGAGTCTCGCCGTTGTGCAGGAGGCGGAAAACCGCAGCATTCCCCTTTGCACCGTTACCGCTTTTTCCGTCATTTCCGGCGGCGGCGTCAGCGCCGTGCTGGACGGAAAGACTATCTCCGGCGGCAACGCCCGTCTGATGGCGGATCGGGGCATCGATATCACCCCGTTGGAACGTGCAGCCGCCCAAGCGGCAGCGGCCGGTCAGACGCCCCTCTATTTTGCCGAGGGTGATATGCTTCTGGGCATGATCGCCGTGGCAGACACCGTCAAGCCCGACAGCGCCGATGCCATTCGCGCCCTGCAAAGCGCGGCGCGGCGAGTGATACTGCTGACCGGCGACAATGCGCGTACCGCAAACGCCATCGCCGCCCAGGTGGGTGTAGACGAGGTCATCGCCCAGGTACTGCCCCGGGACAAGGCGCAGGTCATTGAACGCTTGCAGCAGCAGGGTCACCTGGTGGCCATGGTGGGCGACGGGGTCAATGACGCTCCGGCGCTGGTGCGCGCCGACGTGGGTCTGGCTATCGGGGCAGGTACCGATATCGCTATCGAGTCGGCAGACGTGGTGCTGATGCAAAGCCGTCTTGCCGATGTGGTATCGGCGGCGGAGCTGAGCCGTGCCGTGCTGCGGAATATCCGGCAGAACCTGTTCTGGGCGTTTTTCTACAACGCCATCGGTATTCCCATTGCCGCCGGCGTACTGTACCCGGCGTTCGGCTTTCTGCTCAGCCCCATGCTGGGAGCCGCGTGTATGTCCCTGAGCAGCTTCTGCGTGGTGTCCAACGCTCTGCGCTTGCGGACATGGAAACCGAAAGAGTGCAAGAAAGTTAACATAACAACAGTCAAGGAGGACAAGGACATGACAAAGACGATTTCCATTGAGGGCATGATGTGTATGCACTGCGCTTCGCGGGTGGAAAAGGTGTTGAATGACCTGCCGGGCGTGACCGCCACGGTGGATCTGGACGGAAAGCTCGCCACGGTGATCGGTGACGTCAGCGACGATACGCTGCGGAAAGCCGTTACCGACGCGGGATACGAAGTGGTTGACATAAATTATTAAAACAATGCCCACCCTGACGGGTGGGCATTGTTTTTTTCGGATTCCCGCGCCAGGTAAGCAGACTGGCACAGAATGACAGGATGGGGCCTGTTTTTACAGCGTTTTGCGGATGGCATCTATGTCGGCTTTGACGCTTTTGATCAGCGCGACGGTGTCGATGGAGTAGGCCATGCCGTCAAAGCCGCGGCGGAAGCCCTCCGCCACCGCCTCAGGAGTACCGCCGAAAAACAGGCAGAACTTGCCGGCACCGTGGCAGGCTTTGACGATACGATCCACCGCCGCGGTGAAGTCCGGGTGGTCAAACTGACCGGGCAGACCCATGGAGATGGACAGATCGAAGGGACCCACGAAGATGCCGTCCACACCGTCCAGAGCGGCGATGTCTTCAATGGCGTTCAGCGCGCCCACCGTTTCGCATTGAGGGATCAGCAGGGTCTCCGCGTTGATCCGTGCCATCAGCTGCGGTACGGTCTCGGCGGTGTCAAAGCCCCAGCCGTCCTTGCGGGTGGGGCAGAATCCTCTGTCGCCCACAGGGGCATACTTGGCGTAGCTGATGAGCTTTTTCACGTCCTCCACGGACTGCACGTTGGGGACGATGAGCCCCCGGGCACCCACGTCCAGCAGCTTCAGCACCGCCGGACGGCTGATCTCCCGCACACGGGCCAGAGGTACCAGGCCACCCAACTCAGCACTCCGGATCAGCTCCATACTGGTTTCAGCTTCGATGGGGGAATGCTCGTTGTCGATGACCACGAAGTCCAGGCCCGTACGGCTCAGACACTCCACCACCGCGGCGCTGCCGCTGCCGACAAACATTCCGATAGGTTGCTCGCCATGCAAAATCTTCTCCTGCAGGCTGTTTTTCATAAAAACGCCTCTTTCCTGTTTTCGGCGGCAGATCACTCCCTTGTGACGCTGCCGTCGGCGTTCAGTTTCGCTGCTACGACCTCCTGCCGGGTGTCCCGCACGATGGTATCCAGGCGCATCCGGCTGGGGAAATCGGAGAGCAGCGTGTACGCTACGCCGTGGCGCTTGGCACGGCCCGTTCTGCCGATGCGGTGGACGTAGTACTCGTTTTCGTCCGGCACCTCAAAATTGAACACCGCGTCCACGTCGTCCACGTCGATGCCGCGGCTTGCCACGTCGGTGGCCACAAAGATGCGGAGCTTGCCGTCCCGGAACTTCTGCATGACCTGTTCCCGCTTGCTCTGTGGGATGTCGCCGTGGATACACTGGGCGTCCAGACCCCGCATTTGTAAAAACTTACAGAGCCGCTCGGTAGAGCCCTTGGTGTTGCAAAAGCAGATCACCCGGTCATAGTTCTCGTGCTCGATGATCCGGGCAATGGCGTCCACCTTATGGTTGCTGTCCACCTCCAGGCGATACTGCAGAATGTCCGGTTTATTCTCCTGGGTGGGCCGGACGGTGATCTCCTCCGGATCCCGCTGATAGACCCAGGAGATGTCCATGACCTCCCGGCTGATGGTGGCGGAGAACATACCCAGATTTTCACGCTTATCCATCTTGTCCAGCAGATGGGTCACGTCGTGGATAAAGCCCATGTCCAGCATACGGTCGGCCTCGTCCAGAATGACGGTACGGGCTTTCCGTACGTCCACCGTACGGCGCTTGATATGGTCGTTCAGACGGCCCGGCGTCGCCACCACGATCTGGGGACGGCGCTTGAGTGCATTGATCTGCTTGCCGATGGGCTGACCGCCGTACAGGCACACCAGACGGATACCCTCGTGGTACACGGCGATGTCCCGCATCTCATCGGTGATCTGGATCGCCAGCTCCCGGGTGGGCGCCAGAATGACCGCCTGCACCTCCTCGCTCTCCGTGTCGATCTTCTCGATGATGGGAATACCGAAGGCCATGGTCTTGCCGGTGCCGGTAGGGGCCTTGGCGATCACGTCCCTGCCCGCCATCATAGGCGGGATGCAGCCGGCCTGTACCGGCGTTGAAATCTGATACCCTTTGTTTCGGATGGCGCGCAGCGTCAGATCGGACAGTCCGAAGCTCTCAAATGCCGCGCCCTGTATGATTTCCATAGCGTTTTTCCTCTTTCTGTTTTTTCATAACCGATAATAGTATATCATATCTGTCAATATCAGTTTTTTGTCTGCCTGCATTGACAATTCTGTTCCTTTTGCTACACTACTACTATACCGATTCTCCTCTCACCGGGATTTCCCTATCAATTACCATTGGAGGCAGCCGCCATGAAGCTTTCTATCAAAACCTGTACCCTCACCATGCCATACGCGGAAATGCTGGATTTTTGTGTAGAGCAGGGCGTTTCCGGCGTGGAAATCGGCACCGGCAACTGGTCTGCCGCGCCCCATATGGACTTAGATGCCATGCTGGACAGTTCCTCCGCCCGCACCCGCTGGTCAGATGAGCTGCGCCGCCGGGATCTGGAGCTTTGTGCTTTGAATTGTTCCGGAAATCCGCTTGCCTACGAAAAAGACAGAGCAGTCACAGAGAAAACGTTTCGCCTGGCAGAACTTCTCGGGGTAAAGAAGATTGTGATGATGAGCGGTCTCCCCGCCGGTTGCAAAGAGGATCGGACGCCGGTCTGGATCACCACCTCCTGGCCGCCGGAAACCCAGGATATCCTGCGCTACCAGTGGGAAGACGTGGCCATTCCCCAATGGCATGAAATCGCCCGTCTTGCCCGAAACTGCGGCATTGAGCGGATCGCCCTTGAAAATCACGCCATGCAGCTTGTCCACACCCCGGAAACGCTGCTGCGCCTGCGCGCGGAGATCGGTGACATCATTGGCATGAACCTGGACCCCTCCCATCTGTTCTGGATGGGAGGCGACCCCATCGCCGCGGCAAAACTGTTGGGGCAGCATCGGGCACTATACCATCTCCACGGCAAAGATTCCCGCCCGGAAGCCGGACGTATCGAGCCCAACGGCTATCTGGATACCAAGCCCATTGAGGAGTATGCCCGCCGCAGCTGGAACTATGTTGCCGTCGGCCGCGGCCATGACGTTAACTGGTGGCGTCAATTCTTTGCCGCCGCCGGGCAGGCCGGTTATGATGAATACGTTTCGCTGGAAATGGAGGATATGTCCCTGTCCGTGGAGGAGGGGCATCTCACCTCCCTGAAAACGCTGAAAGATGCGCTGAACCCAAACTAATCACGAAAGCAGGCATTGTTTATGGATAAAAAAGTACTGTGCGATTACCTTACCCGGCATCGGCAGGAGATGGTGGCGGATATCTGCCGCCTTGTTTGCATTGACAGCGTCCGCTCTGCGGCACAGGCGGGAATGCCTTACGGCATCGGCCCTGCTGCAGCCTTGAATGCCGCCATGGAGATAGCAAGGGGCATGGGATTTGCCGTTACCGATTACGACGGCTATGTGGCCGCCATAGACATGAACGACAAGCCCACCCAGCTGGACATCCTGGCGCATCTGGACGTGGTACCCGGCGGTGAGGGCTGGACGGTGACGACGCCCTTTTCCCCCATTGAAACGGACGGATCGCTCTACGGGCGAGGTGTTGCCGATGACAAAGGACCCGCCGTGGCGGCGCTGTACGCCATGCGGGCGGTCAGGGAATTGGGAGTTCCCCTTTCCAAAAACGTACGGCTGATCCTGGGGACCGACGAGGAGTGCGGCAGTTCCGACATCGCATACTACTACCAGCGGGAGAAAGAGGCGCCTATGACCTTCTCCCCCGATGCGGACTTTCCCCTGATCAACATTGAAAAGGGCCGCGTCCACGGTCGGTTTGCCGCCGCATGGGACACAACGGACGCCCTGCCGCGGATCGCTTCTCTCCATTGCGGAGAGCGGCCCAACGTAGTACCCCGGGTCGCAGAGGCGACGGTATTGAGTTTGACGGCGGCAGAAGCAGCCGCCATTGCCAGCCGGGTCACGGAACAAACCGGTGTCCGGTATCATCTGGCGGATACGGACAAGGGTCTGCAGATACGTGCAGAGGGTACCGGCGCTCATGCCTCCACTCCTCAGCTGGGCAACAACGCGCTGACGGGTCTTTTGGAGTTTCTTTGCCGCCTGCCGCTGGAAAGGGACAGCGCTTTGCAGCACCTATGCGCCTTGCGGGAGCTGTTCCCCCACGGCGACTTTTTCGGCAAGGCCGCCGGCATGGCCTGTCACGACCGGCTCTCCGGCGACACCACTGTGGCGCTGACCGTTCTGCATCTGGAAAACGGCACACTTCACGGTGAATTCGACAGCCGCACCGCCATCAGCGCCGTGAGAGAAAACACCGCGGAGGTATTGGCGGCAAGAATGGCATCTGCCGACATCATACCTGATTTCCACTACACCGCCCCCCATCACGTACCGTCCGACTCCCCGCTGGTGCAGGAGCTTTTGCGGTGCTATGAGATGTACACCGGGCAAAAGGGAGAGCCGCTCTGCATCGGCGGGTTCACCTATGTTCACGAGCTCCGGAACGGCGTTGCCTTCGGCTGTGCCATGCCCGGCTTCGATACCCGTATGCACGGAGCGGACGAGCGTATGGATATCGCCACGCTGCTTTTGAGCGCCCAAATGTTTGCGCAGGCGATCATTGACCTGTGCGGATAAAAAATCTTTCGAAAAAAATTACCAGACAAAAAAACCGCATAAATCTCCTTTCACAGGAAAAGATACTCTTGCGATGCTTAAATCTGAGTTTTCGCATGAAGAAGTCTGCAAGAAAGGAGTTACGACAATGTCTAGCAAGAATTCCAACAAGCTGAACATCCCCGAGGCTCGTGCCGCTATGGATAAGTTCAAGATGGAGGCTGCGTCCGAGGTCGGTGTGAACCTGAAGGACGGTTACAACGGCAACCTCACTTCCCGTGAGGCCGGCTCCGTCGGCGGCCAGATGGTCAAGAAGATGATCGAGTCTTACGAGAAGAACCTGTAAGGCGGCGTTCTTTATCGCATAGAAAAAAGATGGTGCGCATTGCGCATCATCTTTTTTTGTGCTATGATAAAGTAGAAAGGTGAGTGAGGTTATGCACGTTCGGGAACATCTGCACACCGTGAACCGACACCGTAAGCTGGTGCGTCAATACTGCTTCCGCCTGGGGCTGCATTGGCAGGGGCTCACCCACGATCTGAGCAAGTACAGCCCCGCGGAATTCTGGCGCAGCGCCAAATACTATCAGGGCTACCGCAGTCCCAACGATCAGGAGCGAAAGGAAACCGGCGTCAGTCTGAGCTGGCTGCACCACAAGGGCCGCAACAAGCACCACTATGAATACTGGGTGGACTACCGCATCGCACCGGACGGCCGCGTCTACACCGGCGGATGCAAAATGCCGAAAAAATACGTGGGAGAGATGGTCTGTGATCGTATTGCCGCCTGTCGGGTCTATCAGGGCGATAAATACACCGCCGCGTCATCCTATGACTACTTCCAGAACAGCAAAGGCCATATCCTTATTCATGAGGATACCAGCGCTCTGCTGGATCGCTGGCTGCTGCTGATCAAGGATCTGGGAGAGGACGCCGCATTTCCCATTATCCGCAAAGAACTGCACGACCCGGATTTTCCATATTAAAAAATGACACCCTGCGGTACGCCGCTCCAGGTGTCATTTTTTATTCATACTCCAGCTTCATGCGGAAGCAAAGGCCCCTGTCGCCCCATGCCTGTACCAGCAGACTGTGATCTGCTCCGGCATAGCCGATGGTAAGGTTTTCCCCTTCGCGGGCCTCTGCATGATAGTCCACCTGTGCGGTGTGCAAAATGCCGCCCTTCGGCAGGATCGGTGCCACGGCATCGAAATAGCGGGCATTGTTCATGTGGCCGTTTTCATCCAGATATCCCGCCGGAACGGTAAATGTGTATTCCTGCACCGTATCCATCGAACGCAGCAAACGCAGCAAGAGAAAACGCTCCATCTGCGTATCGCTTTGAAAGAAGGGTGCGGCAAGCGGTGTCATCGAAAGAACGCGTTTTTCCGCGTCCACCAACGTCCAAATTGCGGCAGCCCGGCAGATGACATCATCGGCAGCAGCGCTGACCTCGTATTGCCGCAGATACATCCCATGCTTCCCTTCCGACAGCCAGGTGGAAACGGTCACTTCTTCCCCGTCCACCGGTGTACGGTAAAATATCAGTTTCTGCCGGGTGATCATCCACAAAAGTCCCCGGTGATACATCTCCCGGCGTCCCATGCCCAACGAGGTCTGATGCTGTGATGCGGTTTCCTGCAGCAGGTGCAGGAGGTCGGAAACGCCGGTGCCCGGCAGCGTTGCCGTTCGTCTATAGATCGCTTCCATCGTCTGTTCCTCAAAAGACAAACGTATTCAAGCCTATTTCCGCATCAAATCTGCGGTCTATGCTGCCGTCCAGCACCTGTAAAAAGATCTCGCCGGTCAGCGAAATCGTTGCCTGCGCCAGATGGCCGCCTACCGTATGACCCCGGGCATCGGCACAGCTCATGTGCAGATGGAGATAGGGCTCACCGTTCATGGTGCTGAGATTGCCGGTGATCGCAGTCACCTCATAATAACCGAAAAAACGGTTTTCACAGAACCGCTTCTTCTCCGGATCAAACAACCCTACTGTCATATCGCTGACGGCACCGATCCCGCTGACGGCTGCCGCGCCGATCTTCTCTTTTTTTGCGATCTCCAAAAGCTGACCGCAAATCTCCTCCCCCTTGTCCAGGCGGACGGCGATCGTATGATCAAATCTCCTGTAATCCATTTGCATACCCTCTTTTTGATGGTTTCTGCTTTTATGATAGCGCAAAACGGCAGTGGTTGCAACGGAAAGTTTCCGCATCGCGGCCCGTTTTGGGCGCAAACCATTATCAATGATTTTCTGCTGATTCTCTTTCGAACCCCCTCCGAAAAAAATAACACCACCCCTTCGGGTGGTGTTATTTTTGGTGCCCCGTCGGGGATCCTCCACAGCCGAACGCGACAATTATCAATTGTCGCTCCCAAAAACACGGCGCCGGTGGCTTGCGTTTTTGGAGGCTGACTTCGAATCCCCTCCGGAAAAAATAACACCGCCCCTTCGGGTGGTGTTATTTTTGGTGCCCCGTCGGGGATTCGAACCCCGGACACCCTGCTTAAAAGGCAGGTG
>R20__coassemble_777_pt1 | contig 21740 bp, 19 predicted proteins | sample R20__metabat2_high_PE_002 | metagenome-assembled genome bin R20 | reverse complement strand
CAAAACGCAGCGCAACCCTTTTGTCAAAGAACCGAAAGGTTCTTTGACAAGCTGAAGAAAGCTCCACCGTTTTGCGGTGGAGCTTTTTCGTCGCCATATCGTCCTGCGTAAAACGATACAGCTCAAAGCGTCGCAGACTTTGCCGACCGCAGTCGGCAAACCGTTTTTATCATATTTTGCCGCGGCGTGTACGTGGCAAAATATACTTCTCGCGGAGTGACGTGTCGAAATTGTCTGCCAACGGCAGACAATGAGGCGCCAAAACGCAGCGCAACCCTTTTGTCAAAGAACCGAAAGGTTCTTTGACAAGCTGAAGAAAGCTCCACCGTTTTGCGGTGGAGCTTTTTCGTCGCCATATCGTCCTGCGTAAAACGATACAGCTCAAAGCGTCGCAGACTTTGCCGACCGCAGTCGGCAAACCGTTTTTATCATATTTTGCCGCGGCGTGTACGTGGCAAAATATACTTCTCGCGGAGTGACGTGTCGAAATTGTCTGCCAACGGCAGACAATGAGGCGCCAAAACGCAGCGCAACCCTTTTGTCAAAGAACCGAAAGGTTCTTTGACAAGCTGAAGAAAGCTCCACCGTTTTGCGGTGGAGCTTTTTCATTCTTTATTCTTCATTCTTCATTTTACCCAAACCACCACCGCACGCACCAGGCTGCCGCTATGAAGCCCGCCAGGTCCGCCGTCAGCGCCGCAAATACCGTATAGCGGGTCCGCTTGATCCCTGCCGCGCCGAAATACACCGCAATGGTGTAAAACGTGGTCTCCGTACAACCCAGCATGACAGCCGCCGTACGCCCGATACGGCTGTCGGTGCCGTAGGTGTCCATCAGCTCGCTTGCCACCGCCAGCGCACCGGATCCGCTCAAAGGTCTCACCAGTAAAATCGCCGCCGTCTCCGGCGGCACTCCCAACGCGGTCAGTACGGGGGTCAGCCACCGGGTCAGCAGGTCTACTGCCCCCGAAGCGCGGAACATATAGACCACGCTCAAAAGCGCCACCAGCGACGGAGCGATACGCCATATCACCGTCAGACCGTCCGCAGCGCCCACCCGCAGCGCGTCGAATACGTCCTCTTTGCGGAAAAGCGCATAGACGGCCGTTCCGGCCAGCAACACCGGCACCACCCAATCGCCGAAATTCATCGCCGCCACACCTTCCCCAAGATCCAGGCCATCACCAATCCCGCCGACACCGAGAGCACCGAGCTGACCCATACGCAGGGCAGAATATCAAACGGTGCGGTACAGCCATAGGAGACCCGCAGCGCCGCCACCGTGGTGGGCAGCAGCTGGATGGAGGCGGTATTCAAAACCACCAAACGGCACAATTCATCGCCGGCTATGCCGTTTTGTCCCCGTGCCATGCGCTGCGCCGCCTGTATTCCCAAAGGCGTTGCCGCGTTGCCCAGACCCAGCAGGTTTGCACTGACGTTTCCGCTGAGCGCCGCCAGCGTTTCTCCGTCCCGGCTGGCACGGGGCAAAATCAGATGCAAAATCGGGCGAAACAGCTTTGCCAGCGCCTGATCCAGCTCACAGCGCTTCATAACTTCCATCACGCCCGACCACAGGCACATGGCGCCTGCCATCGTCAGGCAGAGCCGGACCGCATTTCCCGCTCCCTCCAGCGCCGCCGTACTTACCGCCGCCAGATTTCCGTTCACCGCCCCGACGATGACCGCACATACCGCCATTCCCATCCAGATCCACGACATCGCCATAAAAAATCCCCTCCATGCCTATCTATATGCACGGAGGGGATTTGAATATTTGTTTTTCATGCGTTCAATGCCGCCTGATAGAGTTCGTTTCGGTTGAGGCCCGTGTCGTCTGCCACCCGGCGGACGGCATCTTTCATCTTCATGCCCTCTGCGCGTTTTTTCAGCACCAGTTCGACACCCTGCTCCAGCGTCAGTTCTGCCGCCGCCTGCTTTTCGCGGCCCGACACCACCAGCACGTATTCGCCCCGGGGCTCATTTTCCTGATAGTATTGCACAGCTTCCGGCAAGGTGGTCCGCACGGTCTCTTCGTGGAGCTTGGTCAGCTCGCGGCACAGCGCGATCCCTCTGTTTCCGAGGATCTCCGCCATGTCGGCAAGGGTGGCTTTTAATTTGTGGGGCGCCTCGTGAAAGACCATGGTGCGCTCCTCGCCGGACAGCTCCTGCAGCCGTTCCCGGCGCTCCTTTTTGTTGGCGGAAAGAAATCCCTCAAAGCAAAACCGGCCCGTATCAAAGCCGCTGACCGCCAGCGCGCAGATGGCGGCACAGGGTCCGGGAACAGCGTAGACGGCAACGGCATTCTCCGCGCAGAGGCGGGCCAGATCCTCCCCGGGATCGGAGATGGCGGGCATACCGGCATCGGTCACCAACGCGCAGGTCTCACCGGATAAAATACGCTCCAAAATCATCTGTCCGGCACTTGCTCTATTGTGCTCGTGGTAGCTGACCAAGGGCTTTTTGATGCCGAAATGGTTCAGCAGTTTCACGCTGACGCGGGTGTCCTCCGCCGCGATAAAGTCCGCATTCGCAAGGGTTTCCACGGCACGGGGCGAGAAGTCGCCCAGATTGCCGATGGGCGTTCCCACCAGATATAAAACACCTGCCATTTGTCCTTACTCCTTGTCTTTGAAATAGGCATCACGCATCGCCTGTGTTTCCGTACCGCGGACGTTTTCCAGGAAAACGGGCTCCACCTGCAAGCCCGGATTCGCTCCTTTTTTGCACTCTAAAAGGAACATTCGGGGCACATTTGTCAGGTCGTTTTGTACCAATTGCAGCCTCTTCGGTTCCAAAAGGTAACGTTTTGCGGTCTCCAAAAGCTCCGGCAGGCGCTCGCTGCGGTATACCAGCGCAAATCTGCCGCCGGTAGGCAGCAGCCACGCCGCCGCGGCGCAGATATCATCCAGGTCGGCAGTCAGTTCACTCCGTGCCTGTCCCCGCGTTCCCTCTGCGGTAAAGCCGCTGTTCGGGGTAAAATAGGGCGGATTGCAGATCACCAGATCGCAGCTCCCCGCTTTGGGCAGCCCGGTACGGTCCCGGAGATCGACCTGCAGCACCGTGCCGTCGACGCCGCTGTCCAGATAGTTGCGGCGGCAGAGGTCGCAGGCATCCGGCTGTAATTCCACGGCGGTCAGCTTGACCGACGGCTCCCTCGCCCGGAGCAGCAGGCCCAGAAGTCCCATACCCGCGCCCAGATCACATACCCGGTCACCTTTGCGGAGCCCAGGGAAGCTTCCCAGCAGAAACGAGTCGGTGGAGGGCGGGAATGTCTTTTCGGAAAAGGTGAACACAGGGCCGCCCGGCCAAAGGTGATCCTGTTTTTCCATCTGCTCCCCTCCCCTGTCGTATTTTTTTATTTCAGCATATTTTTTCGGTGCTGCGGACAGCACCGAAAAAAACGAAAATTTTTGAGTAAATGGTTTACATCTTCTCCGGGGCGGTGCAGCCGATGAGAGTCATGGCGTTTTTCAAAACCGCGCGGGTGGTATCCGCCAGCTTCAGACGCGCCATTAGGACGTTCCACTCTTCTCCCTTGATACGGCAGGCGTTATAGAACTTATGGAACGCCGCGGCAAGCTCGATGAGATAGCGGTTGATATGGCTGGGATCATAGGCGCGGGCAGCCAGAGCCACCACCTCGCTGTAACGGCTGAGCGCCTTGATGAGCTCCAGCTCCGTTTCGTCGGCGAGCACGGAAAAGTCCACGTCGGCGGCCTTGGGCACATTGTGCCCCTCGGCGGCAAGCGCCTTGAGCAGGGTGCAGATGCGGGCGTGGGCGTACTGGACGTAGTACACGGGGTTCTCGCTGTCCTCCCGGACGGCAAGACCCAGATCGAACTCCATTTGTGTCTCCGGCTTGGCGTTGAAGAAGTAGCGGCAGGCGTCCACCGGCACCATGTCTAAAAGGTCGGTCAGACTCACCGCCTTGCCGGTGCGCTTGGACATACGGACCACCTCGCCGTTCTCCACCAGCTTCACCAGCTGCATGAGGACGATGTCCAGACGGTTTTCTCCGTCCAGTCCCAAAGCGTCCATAGCGCCTTTCAGCCGTGCCACGTGGCCGTGATGGTCGGCGCCCCAGATGTTGATGACCTTATCAAAGCCGCGGACGGCAAATTTGTTGCGGTGGTAGGCGATGTCGGCGGCGAAGTAGGTATAGAAGCCGTTGGCGCGGCGCAGCACGTCGTCCTTCAGCTCCAGCTTGGCGATCTCCTCGTCGGATTTGCCCGCCTTTTTCAGGTTCTCGGCCAAAATACGGCTGGTGGCAAGCCACACGGCGCCGCCCTTTTCGTAGGTATAGCCCTTGTCGGTAAGCGCCCGGACGCTGTCCGCCACGAAACCGCTCTCGTGGAGAGAGGACTCGAAGAACCACTGGTCGTAGCGGATGCCGTAGCGCTCCAGATCGGACTTCATCTTGGGGATATTGGTCTTTAAGCCAAACTGTGCCAAAGCTTCATGGCGCTTGGCTTCCTCGCAGTCCAGATATTCCTCGCCGTGGGCGTCATAAAACGCCCTGGCAAGTTCCTTGATGTCCTCGCCGTGGTAGCCGTCCTCGGGGAACTCCACCGCGTCCTCTCCGCGGATCAGCTGGAAGTAGCGGGCCTCGATGCTCTTGGCAAACTTCTCGATCTGGTTGCCGGCATCGTTGACATAGAACTCCCGCCACACTTCCGCGCCGGATTTTGCCAATACAGATGCCAGGGTGTCGCCCAGCACACCGCCCCGGGCGTTGCCCATGTGCATAGGGCCGGTGGGGTTGGCGGAGACGAATTCCACCATATACTTCTTGCCCTTGAGGTTGTCGTTTTTGCCATAGGCATCGCCCTCGGCCTCAATGGTCCTGACGGTATCGGCAAACCACTTGCCGCCCAGGGTGAAGTTCAGAAAACCGGGGCCGGCGATCTCCACGGAGGTAAAATAGCTCCCCTCCAGCGCCATATGGTCGCGGAGAATGGCGGCCACCTCCCGGGGATTTTTGTGCATGGCTTTGGCGGCTGCCAGGCAGAAGGTGGTGGTGTAGTCACCGTTGCGGGTATCCTTGGGGATCTCCACGCTGGGGATCACGGTGCAGCCATCGGGCAGCAGGCCCTCTGCCGCCGCGGCGGCATAAGCGTTTTGCGTCAAGTGCAGCACCTGCTGTTTTGCCTCGTAAATCATGTTCATCTCTCTGTATCTCCCTGTTGTAAGTCTAAGCGCAGATGCAGCGCCGACATGGGCTGCACGCCTTGCAGCAACGTATAATCCAAACGGATAGTGCCCTGCTTTTTCCCTAAATCCCAGCTGACCTCACGGGTCGCCACGTTCAGCACCAGCGCACCGCCGCCGGCTTCGATCCTGGTGGCGGTAGTGGCCTTGGGGTCCAGCAGCAGACCGTAGCCGTAGGGGCCGTTTTCGTTGATGACTACGGCGCGGTGGGTCGCCTGTTCCAGCTTCACATCGGAGTCCACCACGCTGCCGTCGATATCATTGGCGGCGGTATAGCGCAGGTGGTAGCCGTAGTCCGTTTTTTCCAGCGTCCCCGTACCGGTAAAATTCAGCACGTCTGTCATTCCCGCAAAACTGGAGGCGCTCTCCACTTTTATCTTTACGTTTCCCTGCATCGTTCTATCCTCAATAGCGGTCGATATCCACCGGTCGCACCTGGGGCACTTCCTCCTGCAGAAAACGCCCTGCCAGCTCCCTGAAGTCACCGCCCAGGTCGCTGGCATATAGCGTGGTCTCGCCCGGGCGGTCCCCCGCCAGCAGCCCCTCCGCCGTCAAGGTGCGTTTCAACTCCCAGGCGGCCTCTGCGCCGGTGTTAATGAGCGTAACGTCGGCACCCATGATGTCCGTGATCACGTCGGTCAGCAGTGGGTAGTGGGTACAGCCCAGGATCAGCGTGTCGATGCCCGTAGCTTTCAGCGGCTCCAGATATTCCCGCGCCACAGTTTCGATGACCGCATCGCCCCTGCGATAGCGCCCGTTTTCCACCAGCGGAACGAACAGCGGGCAGGCACGGGAAAACACCTGTGCCTCGGGGTCCAAATCACGGATCACGTTTTCATAAGTGCCGGAATGGACAGAGGCGGCGGTGGCGATCATGCCGATCTTTTTGTTCTTCGTCAGCTTTACCGCACGGCGGCACGCCGGCTCCACCACACCCAGAAGCGGCAGATCGTTTTCCTGACGCAAAGCAGGCAGCGCGGTGGTAGACACGGTCCCGCAGGCTACCACGATGGCCTTGATGTCAAAGCTGCGCAGGAACGCTACGTCCTGACGGGCATACTTCAAAAGAATTTCTTTGGATCTGCCGCCATAGGGGACACGGGACGTGTCTCCGAAGTATATAATGTTTTCAGAGGGCAGGATCTTTCGGATCTCCGCCACAGCGGTAAGACCGCCGAGACCGGAGTCGAAAACCCCGATGGGTCGATTGTCCATAGTCGTACTCCTCATAATAACGCTAACTAAATGATTATACTATGAAACCCCGTCGTTCTCAAGCTAAAAATTGGTGTGTTTGGCTGTTTTTTTCGCTGGAAAAGGGTTGACGGGGGTGCTATAATAGGGAAAACGATGAATTTCTGTCGGGAGGTATCACATGGAAATCAAACTGACGGAAAAGCAGTTCCGTCGTCTTTTGGACCTGGTCTATATCGGCAACTGGGTGTTGAACTCCACCCGGGGCAGCGACCGCATCCGCCAGTATGACGAGGTAGAGAGTCTGATCTTCTCCCATTGTCTGGAGCATGGCATGTCCAAGCTGACAGAGCTGTATCAGGGGGAGCTGATCCCCAGCCGTGCCTTTGCAGACGGCGGCATCCATGAGGCCATCATGGCCTATGAGGACAACACGTTCTTCGAGATCCTGGCCCAGGAGCTGGCTCTGCGGGATATGGACGATCCCCCCATCACACCGGAGAACTACGACGAGATCATGGGCCGGATGGAGGAATATCTGTGCGAGTTTGAGAGACACGGCACGGACAACATCACGGTGGATATGACAGAATAAAAAAGCGTCGCAGACTTTGCCGCCCGGAGGCGGCAAACCGTTTGTCAAAGAACCGAAAGGTTCTTTGACAAGCTGAAAAAACGACCCTTGCGGGTCGTTTTTTTATATGCTACAATAGGCAAAACGATACAAGGAGGGACCCCCCTATGAGCAGAGCCGACGAGATCTTCAGAGAAAACTGTCTTACCATTCTCAACGACGGTGTGTGGGACACCGATCTGAACGTACGCCCCCATTGGGACGACGGCACCCCCGCCCATACGGTAAAGCATTTCGGCATCGTCAACCGCTACAATTTACAGGAGGAGTTCCCCATTCTCACCCTGCGGCGCACCTATTTCAAAACCTGTATCGACGAGCTGCTGTGGATCTGGCAGCAAAAGTCCAACAACATCCGCGATCTGCGGGGCCATATCTGGGATCAGTGGGCGGATGAAAACGGCTCCATCGGCAAGGCCTACGGCTATCAGCTGGGGGTGAAGCACCGGTACCCCGAGGGGGAGATGGACCAGGTGGATCGGGTGATCTATGACCTGAAGAACAACCCTGCCAGCCGCCGCATCATGACCAACATCTACAACTTCCAGGATCTGCACGAGATGGCGCTGTATCCCTGCGCGTACTCCATGACCTTCAACGTCAGCGGCAATACCCTCAACGCCATTCTCAATCAGCGTTCCCAGGATATGCTGGCCGCCAACAACTGGAACGTGGTTCAGTATTCCGTTCTGGTCCACATGATGGCCCAGGTGGCGGGCCTGCAGGCAGGCGAGCTGGTGCACGTTATCGCCGACGCCCATATCTATGACCGGCACGTACCCATTATTGAGAAAATGCTGCAAAATGAACCGAAAGAAGCCCCCAGGTTCCACATCGACACCAACATCAGCGATTTTTATCAGTTCACCCGGGACAGCTTCACGCTGGAGGGCTACGACCCCCATCCGTTTGAGGGCAAAATTCCCGTGGCCATTTGATTTTGCAGGGGCGGATGCCATCCGCCCGCGGGACGTCGGGGACGCCGTCCCCCTACGAATTTGACCCACAGAGGAGGTTTACCATGCAGGCCATCGTATGTGTTGATCAGAACTGGGGCATCGGTAAGGGCGGCCAGCTGCTCTTTCACATTCACGCGGACATGAAGCGTTTCCGGGCGCTTACCGCCGGCCATACTGTGGTCATGGGGCGCAAAACGCTGGAGAGTCTGCCGGGAAAAAAGGGCTTGCCCGACCGTCACAATCTGGTTTTGACCCATGATTTGAGCTATACTGCCGAGGATTGTGAGATCATCCACAATGCCATGCAGGCCATCTTCTCCACCGGCCTGGAGGATTTTTGCATCGGCGGCGAGAGTGTGTACCGTCTGCTGCTGCCGAATTGCGACCGGGTGTTCGTCACCAAAGTGCTGACGGAAGCGGATGCCGATGCCCATTTCCCTGATCTGGATACCACCGATGAATGGATCATCGAGAGCGAAAGCGAGATCATGGAAGAGGGCGGTCTGCGGTTTCAGTACGTAGAGTATGTCAAGGATATGGATTTCGATCTGGTGCGTATCGACATGGTGGACGAGGATGTCCCCGTCACATTGGAATAACGCAAAAAGACACGGCTCAGGGAGCCGTGTCTTTTTTGCGGGCGGGACGTCGAGGACGCCGTCCCTTACGATATTTTCGGTTTATAGCACTCCGCAAAGGCGGCACCGCCCAGAATACAGGCCGCGCCCAGAAGCTGGAGCGGCGTCATGGCCTCCCGGAGGAAGATCATGGCGAACACCACCGCCGAAAGGGGCTCCAGATAGCCCAGAACCGACACGCTCTGCACCGGCAGGCGCCCGATGGAGGAGAAGTAGAGATAGCAGCCGAAGCCCGTATTGACAGCGCCTAGGATCAGCACCCACGGCCAGGCGGCACCAATGGCGGATACAAAGCCGTAGCCCTGCTTTACGCCCACGAATACCGCTACCGTCAAAAAGGCAAAGGTCATCTCCCAGGCCGTATTTTCAAGCCCGGTAATGTGGGGTGCCTTCTTATTCAGGATCACCAGCGCCGCCAGGGTGATAGCCGCCAAAGCGCCGCAGGTAAGTCCCCAAGCGGAATGCCCCGCGGCGACGATCCTGCCGTTGCACAATACCATGCCCACCACCGCCGCGGTAAAACCCAGCAGCCTGGACCAGGTCAGCCTTTCCCGGAACAGGAGCGGGGACAACATCATCACCAGTACCGGGCCGAAATAGCAGGCCACCGTGCCCAGTCCCACACCGATGGTGCGGTAGGACTCAAACAAAAACAGCCAGTTCAGCCCCATCATCACACCGCTGAGCGCCAGAAAGACAAACTCTTTGCGGTAGGCGGCAATGGTGGATCTCTGCCGGACCAGCAGAAAGATCAGCCACAGCACCACCGTACCGATGGCGGTGCGGGTCAGCACGATCTCATGACTGCTGAGAGGAATATGACTGGCGATCACGCCGTTGGAGCCGAAGATCAGCAGGCTGATCATAAATTTGAGATAAGACTTCTTCATAAAATGTCTCTTTTCCTCAAAATTTGGCTTTATGATACCACCAAACCGGCGGCGTTGCAACGGGATTTATGATGTGATATAATAGAAAAAATGAGAAGGAGGCGGCAGCATGGCAGATTTACAGACCGATGTGCGGTATATCCGGGGCATCGGCGAAGTGCGTGGTAAGAGCTTGCAGAAGCTGGGCATCCACACGCTGCAGCAGCTCATCTCCTATTTCCCCCGTACCTATGAGGACAGAAGCAAATTCTATCCCATTCGGGAGCTCCCGCTGAACGAAAACGCCTGCTGCCGCGCCATGATCGCCGCAGAGCCCACCGCTCACCGCATCAGCGGCGGACGCACCATCGTGAAGGTCCGGGCGGTGGATGAAAGCGGCGTATTGGACATCACCTTTTTCAATCAGGACTACCGCAGGTCCTCCCTCCATACCGGGGAGACCTACCTCATCTACGGCAAGACGGAGGGCGATCTCCTGCGGCGGCAGATGGTGAATCCCCTGCTGGAAAAAGAGGACAACCCGCAGCTCACCGGGCGTATCATGCCCATATATCCGCTGACGAGAGGGATCAGTCAGCTCCATCTCAGCCGCGCCGTGCGGCAGGGGCTGGACGAGTGCCGGGAGCTTTTGGACGACGTACTGCCCGATGAAGTGCGGCGGGAAAATGAACTGTGCTACACCAACTTTGCCTATGAGAACATCCACTTCCCCGCCTCCTTTGAGGCGCTGGCGGTGGCAAGGCGGCGTCTGGTGTTTGAAGAGCTGTTCCTGCTGACCTGCGGCTTGCAGCGTCTGCGTGCACGGCGCAAGGACGTGGCAGGTCCATTGTGCCGCCCGGTAGATTTACAGCCGTTTTTGGGGAAACTCCCCTTCCCGCTGACGGGCGATCAGCGCAAAGCCATCGACGACGCCATAGGCGATATGCTGTCCGGGCGGCCCATGAACCGGTTGGTACAGGGCGACGTGGGCAGCGGCAAGACCATGGTGGCGGCGGCGTGTATCTGGTTTGCCGCCCAAAACGGGTGGCAGTCGGCGCTGATGGCACCCACCGAGGTACTGGCGCAGCAGCATTTTGCCACCCTGTCCCCGCTGTTTGAGAAGCTGGGACTCCGCTGTGCCCTGCTGACCGGCTCCACGAAAGTCAAGGCGCGGCGGGAGCTGTTAGCGCAGCTGGTGCAGGGAGAGATCGACCTGTGCATCGGCACCCATGCCCTCCTGACCGAGGACGTACGGTACGCCCGTCTGGGCCTGGTCATCACCGATGAGCAGCACCGGTTCGGCGTCAATCAGCGCTCGGCGCTTGGGCAGAAAGCGGAAGATCCCCACATGATGGTGCTCTCCGCCACCCCCATCCCCCGTACACTGGCTCTCATCATCTACGGCGATCTGGACGTGTCCGTCATTCGGGAGCTGCCGCCGGGACGAGAGGTTGTGGACACCTTCGCGGTGGGCGAGAACTACCGGGCGCGTATCAACGCCTTTATCCGCAAGCAGATCGGCGAGGGACATCAGGTGTTCATCGTGTGCCCGCTGGTGGGTGACGCCGAAACCATTCCCGACGAGCGCAAGGCCGTCACCGCTTACGCCGAGAATTTGCAGCAAAACGTGTTCCCCGAACTGAAAGTTTCTGTGCTGCACGGCAAGATGAAGTCCAAGGAGAAAGAGGCTGTCATGGCGGCGTTTTCCGCCGGAGAGAGCGACATTCTGGTGTCCACCACGGTCATCGAGGTAGGCGTGGACGTACCCAATGCCACGCTGATGCTGGTGGAAAATGCGGAGCTGTTCGGGCTTTCCCAGCTGCACCAGCTGCGGGGCCGCGTGGGCCGCGGCAAGGCCAAATCCTACTGCATTCTGCTGAGCCGGTCCGCCACCGTGGACGGCAAAGCCCGGCTCAAGGCGCTGACCGATACCAACGACGGCTTCCGCATCGCCGAGGAGGACCTGAAGCTCCGGGGCCCCGGCGATTTCTTCGGACAGCGTCAGCACGGTCTGCCGGAGCTGAAGGTGGCCGATCTGAGCTGCGATATGCGGCTTTTGGACGATGCCCGGCAGGCGGCGAAAAAGCTGCTTGCCGACGACCCGGCGCTGGAAAAACCGGAGCATCGGGCGCTGAAAGAACGTATTGCACAGCTTTTCGCTCTCAACGCCGAGGCTCTGAATTGAATGCGGAATGAAAAATAACGGAACAGGCAAGCCTGTTTCCTACAAAAAAAGACGGACGCAAGTCCGTCTTTTTTGAGCCTGCCAAAAAAGCGTCGCAGACTTTGCCGACCGCGGTCGGCAAACCGTTTTTATCATATTTTGCCGCGGCGTGTACGTGGCAAAATATACTTCTCGCGGAGTGACGTGTCGAAATTGTCTGCCAACGGCAGACAATGAGGCGCCAAAACGCAGCGCAAATCTTTTTGTCAAAGAACCGAAAGGTTCTTTGACAAGCTGAAAAAAGACGGACGCAAGTCCGTCTTTTTTATTTATGTATTTATTCCCCGTACAGGCATTTCGCCAGCTTGAGGAACATCTCGTCCCGATATTTGATGATGGCTTCATCTTTTCCGTCGGAGTAGTCGTAGAAGCCGGCACCGTTTTTCACGCCCAGCTTGCCCTGGTCGATACAGTCCTGCAAAAGGCCGAAGGGCTCGGTGGCGTTGCATAGGTCGGGGAAGGTGTATTTGGAGATATTATAGTGGATGTCCACGCCGCCCAGATCGATGGTCTCAAAGGGGCCGAAACAGGCATAGCGAAAGCCCAGAGCGTACTTCATCACGTCGTCCACCGCCTCGGGAGAGGCGATACCCTCCTGCACGATATGCAGACTCTCCCGCAGGATCGCCTGCTGCAAACGGTTCAAAACGAAACTGGGCGCATCCTTGATGACCACGGGGCGTTTGCCTAAGTCCACGGCCACCTGCCGCACGATCTCGGCGGCTTCCTCGCTGGTCTTTTCCCCCCGGATCACCTCGATAAGAGGAATGATATGGGGCGGGTTCATCCAGTGCATCCCCACGAAGCGCTCCGGATTTTCCACCGCTTCTGCGATGGCGGTAATGCTCAGTCCGGAGGTGTTGCTGCACAAAATGGCGTTCTTGGGGACAATTTTGCTGATCTGGCGATAGAACTTGTGCTTGATCTCCAGGTTTTCCAGAATGGCCTCCACCAGAAAATCGGTGTCTGCCAGCTCCTGAGGGTCGGCGGTAAAGGAAATACGGTCTTGCAGTGCCTTGGACTTCGTTTCCGTCAGGTTGCCGGCGTTGACCTCACTCTGCTGGTTCCACGTGATCATCTGCTTTGCCTTTTCCAGGGCGGCGGGGAATACGTCGTACAGCTTCACGTCATAGCTGAATTTGGCAAATGCCTGGGCGATAGAAGCACCCATCGTGCCGGCGCCGGCAATGGCGATACGCTTGATCTCTCTCATGGCGATCCTCCTATTATGTTTTCAAAACTTCTCTTTTTACCCTATTATTGTAACATTTACACAGGATAAATGCAAGATTATTCCGATCCGTTTCTAAAGCGTTCTATCATCTCCGCTGTCAGACTGACCTCGCCGGAGCGGTCAGGAAGCTCATCACGGCTGAGCCACACACCCTCGCCCACCTCTTTGCTGTCGACCTTGACGGTGGTGTCGCCGTCCACATCGCAATAGAAGCCTACCAGTTGACAGTCGGTAAATGCCCAGGGCTGATTTTTATAGTAGCGGATATTCTTGACCTTGAGGCCCACCTCCTCCATCACCTCCCGGCGGACGGTGTCCTCCAGCGTTTCGCCGATCTCCACGAAGCCGGCGATAAGGGCATGGCCCCGGGAAGGACGGTCACAGTAGCGGATCAGCAGGAGCTTGCCGCCGTTTTTCACCGCCACGATGACGGCGGGGCAGATTTTGGGATACTCGGTCAGGCCGCAGTCGGGGCAAACCATGGCGCGCTCGATATCGCTTGGTTTCATGTGCTGGCCGCATCTGCCGCAGTACTGGCGGGTAGAGTACCAGCGGTTTAATTGGGCGCCGGTGATGGCGACATAGGCCACTTCCATGGGGCGCACGTCACGGATCTCGCCAAAGGGCACGTATACGCAGTCCGTTGCCTCCTTTTGCGGGGCGGTACAGCGGAAGCAGTCCACCCCGTCAAAGGTGAAAAGATGCTGGGCGCCGTCGGACACGTCCACGTCTTTGCCCACGTGGGGCAGGGCGTAGCCCGACCCCGTTTTTTTCAGCAGAATGCTGCCCTTTTGATAGCACAGGGCAATATCGCCGTTTTTCGGTGCGATCTGCTTATAGGTCCTGTCCAGATCGTGGCTGCCGATATCCTGTATCATAAAAGATCCCTCTTTTCTGTCGTTTTCTTTATTATACAACCTTGCCACCCATGGGGCAAGATGCTATACTGATAAAAAACAGTCGGAGAGGAGGAAGTATTGTGACAAAATCGGAGCTTTTGCAGAAGGCGGACAGCCTGCCCCTGCTGCCGGGAGTCTATCTGATGATGGACAGATCCGGCGAGGTCATCTACGTCGGCAAAGCAAAGAAGCTGAAAAACCGGGTCAGCCAATACTTTCAGGAGACATCCTCCCACAATGAAAAAACGCGGAACATGGTGGCGGCGGTGGACCGCTTCGACACCATCGTCGTACGCTCCGAGTTCGAGGCGCTGGTGCTGGAGAACTCCCTCATCAAGCGGCACCAGCCCCGCTACAATATTCTGCTCAAGGACGACAAGGGTTATCCCTTTGTGCGTCTGGACGAAAAAGCAGCCTATCCCCGTTTCACCCTGGCAGGCAAGTCCGCAGACGACGGGGCGTCATATTTCGGGCCCTTTGGCGGACGCCATGAGACCCGCGCCGCCATCGACGCGGTGTGCGCCGTTCTGAAGCTGCCCACCTGCCGCCGCCAGTTTCCCCGGGACATCGGCAAGGATCGGCCCTGCCTGAACCACCACATCGGCAAATGCGAGGGGTGGTGTCTGGGCGAGCCGGACGAGGCGGAGTATCGGCGTCGGATCGGGCAGGCGACGGCGCTCTTCCGGGGCAAGCTGTCCCAACTTAAGCGGGAGATACAGCATGAGATGGAGCGCGCCGCGGAAAATTTGGAATTTGAAAAGGCGGCGGCGCTGCGGGATCAGGTACGGGCGCTGTCCGTTCTCACCAAGCAGCAGCAGGTCATCGCAGGACTCTGCGCCGACACCGACGTATGGGGCCTGTACTGCGGGCAGGTACGCTGCGGGGCGGCGGTGCTGCACATAGAGGACGGCAGCCTGTCTGCCCGGGAGGTGCGGGTATTCCCCGCCGCCGCAGAGGACGACGAGGCGGACATTCTCGCCGCCGTGCTGGGACAGTACTATCTGGGCAAAAATGCCCTGCCGCGTGAGATCCTTTTACCGGTGGAGTTCGACGGCAGCGACACCTTTGCCGCCCTTTTGACGGACAATGCCGGCCACAGCGTCACGCTGAAGGTACCGCAGCGCGGTGAACGGGCGGAGCTGGTGCGCATGGCGGCAAAGAACGCCCGGGAAGAGGTAGAGCGCATCACCACCGATACAGAGCGCGTGAACCGGACGCTTTTGGAGTTACAGGAGCTGGCCGGACTGCCCCGTTTCCCCCGGCGCATTGAGGCGTATGACATTTCCAACACCGGCGCCGACGATATCGTATCCGGCATGGTGGTGTTCCGGAACGGCAAGCCTCTCAAGCGGGATTACCGCAAATTTTCCATAGAGGGCCTCTCCCGGCCCGACGACTATGCCTCCATGCAGCAGACGCTGGAGCGCCGATTGCGGCGGTATCTGGACGGAGATGAGAAGTTCGCCCCTCTGCCCGATCTGCTGCTGATCGACGGCGGTCTGGGCCACGTCCACGCGGCAAAGGCGGCGCTTCACACGGTGGGTCTGGACATTCCCACTCTGGGCATGGTAAAGGATGACCGGCATCGCACCCGGGCACTGATCACGGCGCAGGGGGAGGAGCTGGGCATTCAGTCCTCGCCGCCGCTGTTCACGCTGATCGGCCAGATCCAGGAGGAGATCCACCACTACGCCATCAGCTACCACCGGCAAAAGCACCGCAAGAGTACCTACCGCAGCAAATTGGACGGTGTAGCAGGCCTGGGGGCCGCGCGGAAGAAGGCGCTTTTGAAACGTTTCGGCACGGTACGCGCCATAGAGGCGGCATCCCTTGCCGACCTGGAGAGCGTTCTGCCCAAAAACGCAGCGAAAGCCCTGTATGAGAAACTGCATGAAATATGAAAAATCCCGAGCCAAAGGGCTCGGGATTTCTTTGTGTACGTCTTATTCGCCGAAATTGTTGTTGATCAAAGTCACCAGTGCTTCCACAGCTTCGGTCTCGTCGGCGCCGTCAGCAATCACCGTGATGACGGTGCCCTTGACGATGCCCAGGCTCAAAACGCCCAGCAGGCTCTTGGCATTGACGCGGCGCTCTTCCTTCTCGACCCAGATGCCGCTTTTGAACTCATTGGCCTTCTGAATGAAATAGGTGGCAGGTCTTGCGTGCAGACCCACTTCGTTTTTCACGGTAATTTCCTTTGCGACCATAGATCAGCTCTCCTTTATATCCATGTTTCGGTGGAAAACAAAAAACTTTCACTGTTATCCATTATACTGAAATGCGGTGGGATTGCAATAGGGAAAACGCCAAATTTTCGGCAGGTCTGCCTAAAATTGCGCTTTTGTTTTGGCAAAAACAACAAAACTATTTCAGTTCTACCACCGTAACGCCCGCTTCGCCCTCGCCGTATCGGCCCAGGCGGAAGTTCTTGACCGCCTTATTGCGCTTGAGCATCTCGTGTACCGCCTTGCGCAGAGCACCTGTGCCCTTGCCGTGGATAATGGTCACCGTGCCCAGCTTCGCCATAACGGCGGCGTCGATGTAGTTTTCCACCACGCTCTCCGCCTCCAACGTCTCCAGACCCCGGATATCCAGCTCGGACGCGGCGCGGGCGGCAAGGCGCACCTCGGGAGAGGCGGACTTCGAAATGGTACGATGCTTGTTCTTCTTTTCGATCTCCTCGGCAGTTTCCAGCAATCGCACCTGATTGGCCTTTACCGTCATCTTCAGCTTGCCCGCCTGCAAAAGAAGCGTACCGTCGCCGTTGACGTTCACCACGGTCGCGCCGGTACGGACACCGGGCAGCTCCACCGTATCGCCCACGGCGATGGGGCGGCTGGGGGTAAAATCGGGCTCCGCCTCCTCCCGGATACGCAGGGCGTTGTTGGCCTGCTTCAGTTGATGCTTCACGGCGGCACGTGCATCGTTGATCGCCTGCATATCCGCCGCCTTCTGCTGCTGACGGCGCAGGTCGTCCAGCTCGGCAAAAATTTCGGAGGTCTTCTGCTCCGCCTCCCGGACGATGCGCTTGGCCTCGGCCTCTCCCTTCTGGCGGGCGTTGTCCTTGGCGCGTTCCATCTGTTCCCGGAACGCTCTCGCCCTGCGTGCGTCCTCCTCCCGCTGCTGCCACAGCCGGTCGGCCTCCGTCTGCGCTTTTTCCAGCCGCTGCCGCTTTTCCTCCAGCTGGGTCAGCACATCCTCAAACCGGACGCTCTCGCTGTCCATCTGCTGCTTGGCCATGTCGATAACGTGTTCGTCCAGACCCAGCCGCGACGCGATGGCAAAGGCGTTGGACTTTCCGGGAATGCCGATGAGCAGACGGTAGGTAGGGCGCAGGGTCTGCACGTTGAATTCACAACTGGCATTTTCCACGCCCGCCGTGGTCATGGCGTAGGTTTTCAGCTCGGCATAGTGGGTAGTAGCGGCGGTGATGGCACCCTTTTCCCGGGCGTTCTGGATAATGGCGATAGCCAGAGCCGCACCCTCTACGGGGTCAGTACCGGCGCCCAGCTCATCGAAGAGGAGCAGGCTCTCCGTATCCGCCTGGCGCAGGATCTCCACCGTATTGGACATATGGGCAGAGAAGGTGGACAGGTTCTGCTCGATGCTCTGCTCGTCGCCCACATCCGCCAATATCCGCTCAAACACGCGGATACTGCTGCCGCTGTCGGCAGGGATATGCAGGCCGCACTGGGCCATCAGGCACAAAAGGCCCAGGGTCTTCAGCGTCACGGTCTTGCCGCCGGTATTGGGACCGGTGATGACCAGTGTGTCGTATTCCTCCCCCAGGGAAACGGTGATAGGCACCGCCTTGGCGCTGTCCAGCAGCGGGTGTCTTGCCCGGCGCAGGGAGATGCCTCCCTTTTTCTTCACCTCGGGGCGGCTGGCGTTCATGGCATAGCTGAGCTGTGCCTTGGCAAAGATCACATCCAGATGCACCAGCACGTCGTAATCGTACAGAATATCCTCCCGGAACCCGGCGCAGTCGGCACTGAGGGCGTGGAGAATGCGGTCGATCTCCTTTTGCTCCCGGGCCTCCAGTTCCTTGAGCTCGTTGTTGGCCTGCACCACGCCCATAGGCTCGATGAAAAGCGTTGCACCGCTGGAGGAGATGTCGTGTACCAGACCGGGCAGGCTGCCCTTGCACTCCGCCTTAACAGGGACAACAAAGCGGCCGTCTCTCTGGGTGATAAGGGCCTCCTGCAGGACTTTGGCATAGCTGGGGGAGGAGATGATCTTCTGCAGGATCTGCCGGCCCTTCGTGGCGGCAAGGCGCATCTTGCGGCGGATCTCCCCCAGCTCGGCGCTGGCGGTATCGGCGATGGTCTCCTCGTCCAGAATAGCGGAGCGGATCTTCTCCTCTAAGTACTTGTTGGTATGGAGAGCGGAAAAGAGGTGGTCGATGGCGGTAGCTTCACCTGTCCGGTCAGCGTCGTATTCCGCCACCCGACGGCTGGCGGTCAGCACGCCGGCGATATCCAAAAGCTCCCGGGTGTTCAGCATACCGCCGTGATCCGCCCGGGAAAGGGACGCCGCCACGTCCTTGACGCCGGCAAAGTTAGGGCTGCCGTGAAGGCCGATCCGGTCTTTGGCGGCGTCGGTCTCGTCCAGCAGGCGCTTGACCTCAGCGGCGTCCGCCGTAGGAAACAGCTTCCCGCATCGCTCCTTACCGGCATCGGACACCGCCTGGCGGGAAAGCTGCTCCAATACCACGGGCAGCTCCAGCGTGCGGATGGATTTTTCAAATAGATCGGTCATAGCTTGTTCCTTTCGGAAAATGTTAAATGATAAATGTGAAAAGCTAAATGAAGATTATCTCTTTAGAGTATTCTAAGCAGATGAAACGCCGAAGCGCTTGAGAACAACTCTCGTGTAATCCGCAGAAACCACCGGCAAATCCCTGCCACATTCAGCATTCAGCATTCTGCATTCAGCATTTTATAATAATCCAGCGTGCGGAAGCTCCGCTCCAACTGGGCGGAGACGAACGCCTCGGCGGCGTGATCCAGCAGCTTCAGATCGTTTGGTGCGGCGGCAAAGCTGTATAGCTTCCTGTCGCCGCAATCCAGTATGTAGCGCAGCGCTTCCAAGGCCCCCGCTGTCAGCGGCAGACTCAGACCGCCTGTTTTACAATCGGCACAGTGTATCACACCCTGCACCGCGTCCAGTACCGGTTTTTCGGGTGGTTTGCCGCAGACCGCACAGCCGTCGCAGTAGGGCTCAAATCCGGAGAGTGCCATCAGCCGGAAGGTAAAGGCAGGTTTGACGACGGCGAGATCCTTGTGCAGCTCGGCGAGAGCATAGAGCGCGTTGAGCAGCAGCCGCAGCAGCTCCGGCGCAGCCTCCGGCGTGCATACCGCTTCACAAAGCTCCGCAAAATAGGACCCGAGGGACAGCAGGACGATATCCTGCCGCACACCGTCGAAGAGCGCCACGGTGGACGCCTCACCCAGATAGTACCACTCCCCCCGCTCGGTGAGGGTCATCTCGCTGTATGTAAGGAGCTGACAGGCGGCGCTATATTTGCTCTTTTTACTGCGGGCACCCTTGGCAATAACGCTGATACGCCCCAGATCGGGGGTCAGCACGGTCAAGATCAGATCTGCTTCTCGGGTGGCCGTCTGGCGCAGGACAAGGCCGGTGGTCACCCGTTTTTCACTTTGCATACTGTGACCACCTCTTTCAATGGATCTTGCGGGCGGACAGAGTCGTCCGCCCCTACGGATTTATTCAATACGTACCATTCCGGCGCGCCGGTCTCCCAGAATAATTGCCAGTAATCCACGTCGTTTTCACCTCATGGATATTGTGTGCAATTCCGGTGATGTGATGTCCCTCCCGGCGGCTGTAAATATTGGATTTACTGTACGCCCCGAGCGATCAGCATACGGGCAAACGCAACGATATCCTGTGCGCTTTTGCTCTGCACATCCGGCAGAACTCTGATTTTCGCCACGTGACACGCCAGCAGCAGCAAGTCTCCGCTGTCAATGGCCTTGTTGCCGTTAAAGTCATCCTCCGGGGAAAAGCTGTAAATGATATTCTCCGAGCCGGTAACGGTCCCCTCCGCAGTGATCCACACGTCGGAACGGAGCTGACCGCTCACCGTCAGATCTTTTTCGCAGAGCAGCTCATTGTTGCTGTTCTCCAATTCACCCTTTACGATGAGGTTATCCAGGCAGATCAGCCGGCCGTAGTTCGTCACACAGCCGCCCTCTTCTACTGTAAGTACCGAGCTGAGCAGGGATTCCTGATAGCAGTCCCATGCGCCGGAAACGGATACCGGACCGCCCCAGATCAGCCCCGCAGTGGTGATCAGCGTTGCGCCATTTGCCACCTTCAGTGCCGCAGGACCGTCACTGACCAGCACCGTCTCAGCCGGACATTCGAAATCCTCTGTGATCGTCAGATCTCCCGTCCCCACATAGGTGAACCAATGCTCTCCCCGCAGCGGAAGCTCATTCAGATACCGGAGCTCCTCCTCACTGTAAAAGCCGTAGGCTGTCATGCTATCCATGCAGCCGCAAAGCGGGCAGGTATAGTAAAACACCACCGAGCCGTCGGGATTGTTGATGGTAAAGCTCATTTCATAGTCCGAATGGGTGCAGGGCAGGAGATCCTCCGCGCTCAGGGCCGACGCATTATAGTTCCCCGCAGAGATGGGATAGCCCTCAAAGCTGATCCAATTTCCGGCCATTTGATGGGTATGGTCGGCTGACAGCTTGGTACTGCCGATCAGAAAGTAATTGTACGGATTTCTCTGATAGCTCTCATAATAATTGGAGTCCCAGGTGGCATCCAGATAATAAAAGACATCCCCCAGCGCCGCCATATTCCACGCATGGGCACCTCCGTTTCCTGCGCCTGCACAGATACGACAGGGTACACCGCACTCCCACATCAGGCGATAGATCAGGTTGGCATAGCCCTGGCAGACCGCCGTACCGTTATGCAAAGCGGCATATGCCGTGTATTTCAGCGTGTAGGAATCGTCGTTCAGATTCGTATAGTCATACTTCACGTTCTCGATCACGTAGTCATAGATTTTCCGGATCTTTACATATTGAGGGGTATTTTCATTGATACCCAGACTGCTGATGACCTGGCTGATCTTCGTGCTGACCTGCGCCTCCTGTGCCGCCGTCGTATAATAAGAAATCGGCAGATCCATTTTATAATAGGACCATCCGTCGCCGGATACAATACTGCAGGAAGCCGGTCCGTAGCCGCCAAGCTGATAAGTAATATAATCCCCTTCATTGCCAAAGGCAGTGATCTCCATGGCCCATGTCATCAATGTGTTGAGCAGATCGTCGAGTGCCGTAGGGGCATCTTCCGTGGGGCAGGCATACCGAAAGTAAAACGTATTGTCACGGTTTACCATGCTCTGCCGGAGACTGGCAGCTATCTTGTGCAGATTCTCCTCATAATTGACCCCACCGTAGGATCGGATGCTCTTCAGCGACCGCTTTCCGGCATGGGCTGTCAAGTCCTCAACGGAAAGGACATCCGCATAGAGGGGATTGACCCAGCCGTCCACTTCCACTGTCTGCCATTGAACGGTCTGCTCCTCTAAAGCAGGAGCGGAGGCAGTGGTATATTCGCTCTCCGGCAGAACTGTTTTCAGCGCCGGGAGCTCCGGAGCTGCGGCTTGGGAGATCCGGTGATCCTCGTCTGCGGCATCAGACTCCGCCAGTACCACCGGGCAGCACAGCAGACTCAGGGCCAATGCCAAAAACAGCGCGATCCATTTTTTCATTCTTCTTTCCACCTTCTCAGTCCTTTCTCTTCCCCTCAAGGCAATGATCAATATTCCGCTTTCCGGCTCACTCCTCCGTAAACCCCTGCATACGGATGAAGCTGGGATTATCGCGCCAATTT
>R20__coassemble_775_pt1 | contig 21762 bp, 19 predicted proteins | sample R20__metabat2_high_PE_002 | metagenome-assembled genome bin R20 | reverse complement strand
CGTCCGGGCGATAAAGAGAAAATCACAAAAGCCGCCAAGCGCAGCGGTGTTTCCGTTGCGGAATATGTGGTGGGGTGCTGTAAGAAGCACCCACCAAAGGAGAAGCCGCCGGATGAATTCTGGAATCTTCTAAATGAACTTTATACCGTATTTGATGAGCTGTCGCCGGAGAAGCAGAAAAAACTGGCGCAGCTCATTTTGCGTTTACAGGAGGTGGTGTGATGGCTACTACGAGCTTATGGCATATAAAGGGACGGCTCGGCGATCTCATTGACTATGTTGAAAATCCGGAGAAAACCGTGCCGAAAGGAACGGCGGATTTCTTCAATGTCTTTGAATACGTCCGTCGTCCCAGCAAGACCACCGATCAGTATGTGGATGCTATCAACTGCCGAAAAGAGATTGCCCTGCAGCAGATGATCCTGACCAAAAAGCAATACGGAAAGAACGATAAGTATATTGCGTGGCACGGATATCAGAGTTTCAAAGTCGGTGAAGTCACGCCGGATGTTGCCCACGAGATTGGTATGAAGCTGGCAGAAGAAATGTGGGGAGATCGGTTTCAGGTCGTGGTCACGACGCACCTTGACAAGGATCATATCCACAATCATTTTGCCTTTAACTCCGTTTCGTTTCGGGACGGCGGCAAATACAACTATTCCAAGAAAGAGCAGCAGCGCCTGCGGGATGCTTCCGACCAGCTCTGCCGGGAATATGAGCTTTCCGTTATCGCCCATCCGCATAAGGCACCGTCACGACCGGTGTGGCTGGATGAGAAAAGCGGAAAGCCCACCCGCTACAATGTGTACCGCAAAGACGTTACCGCCGCATTTTCGGAGAGCACTACCGTGCAGAACGCCGAGAAGTATTTACAGCGGCTGGGTTATATCACGGATTTCAGCGGTGCGCACTGGAAAATACGCTTGCCGCAGTATGAGCATTTTACCCGACTGGATACTTTGGAAGAACGGTGGACACCGGAATATCTGCGTAAGAATATGGGAAGAAATGCACCCTACGGTAGCCGCAGAGCAAGAGTGGAATTCTCGCCGTATATGCCCTACGAATATCGCTATTATTATACGCCGTTTAAGCGGACGAGCCATATCTACAAGCTGTATGTGTATTACTGCTTTGAACTCGGTATCTTTCCGAAGAATCATTATCACGAGCCGGTAAGTCCCTATTTGCGGGAAGACCTACGAAAGCTGGATGAGTTTACGGCACAGGTGGATTATATGTTTTTCCACCATATTCAGACGCTTGATGACCTTTACGATGACCGGGCCTATTTAGAGGAACGAATCGAAGATCTGTCGAAACAGCGGACGAAGCTGCAAAACAAGATACGCCGGGCAACTCCCGAAGAAAAGGTAGCTCTCCGCCAAGAAAAATCCAAGCTGACAGAAGAAATCATGGGCTTCCGAAAAGATCTGAAATGCAACCGGGCCATAGAGGAACGCTCGGTTCATATTCAGGATACGCTGGATATGATTACCGCCAATGAGGAGCGTGCCGCTGGGCGTGACGTTCCGCAGCAGATCACCTATGAAGAAAACAATATTTCAACCAAGAAAAAAGAAAGGAATTATGAACGATGAAAAATACTATGAATACACCGGTAGCCATTCCGGTAACGAAATTACACCCCTTTGAGGGACACCCCTACAAGGTTCTGGACAATGAGGAAATGAATACGCTGATCGATAGCATACAGAAGCAGGGTATTCTTTCTCCGTTGATTGTAAGACCGATGGAAAATACCACAGACGAATATGAGGTCGTAAGCGGACACCGCCGTTTACACGCCGCAGTGAAGGCAGGGATTACCGAAGTCCCTGCCTTTATTTATGCCCTCGATCGGGATGCCGCCGCTATTGCAGTGGTGGACAGCAACCTGCACCGTGAGCATATCCTGCCGTCCGAAAAGGCGTTTGCGTACAAGATGAAACTGGATGCGATGAATCATCAAGGACAGCGTTCAGACTTAACTTCTGGACAAGTTGTCCAGAAGTGGTCCCGTGACGATGTTTCCGAAACCGAAAGCGGACGTACCGTTCAGCGCTATATTCGCTTGACTTATCTCATCCCCGAACTGCTCGACTGGGTGGATGAAGGCAAAATTGCGCTGTCAGTCGGTGTCGAATTGTCCTTCCTCAGTGAAGAAGCGCAGCACGGCGTTTTGGAGGAATGCGAGCTTTACGACTGCACCCCGTCCTATTCGCAAGCGTGGCATATGAAGAATCTGTATAACGACGGTCAGCTCTCCCGTTATGAGATTTCCAAAATGCTTTCGCAGGAAAAGCCGAATCAGCGGGAAACGCTGAAAATCCCGATGGATAAGCTACGTGACCGTCTGCCAAAAAATCTGTCTGTGCAGCAGCAGGAGGATTTCATTCTGAAAGCAGTCGATTACTACAAGCGATATTTACAGCGACAGCGAGACCAATCGAGATAAGGAGGGAAACGAATGATTCAAAAGAAAGATCTTAGTGAGATGCCATTTGCAATCTGCGGACCGGGTCGCGTTCCCGATTTTGATGAAATCGATTTGGTCGGATGTGTTATCCCTCCTGATAATACACTGGAAGGAATACCGGTCCGAATTATCCCAACGGAGAATTCATTCTCAATGAAAATCGGAGGCACGGTCTTTGATGTAACCACCCACTTTAACGCCAATGGCAGTCAAAGTGTACTACAGCAGTTTCGAGATTTGATTTTATCAGAGCACCTTGTATAACTGCACAATCGAAATATGATAACGGGCGCGGTAAAATATACTTGCTTTTGCTGCGCCCGGTTGTCGGAAAGGAGATAAAAAATGACAACAGCAACAAATAACGGGCAAACCGAAAAAATAACTGCCCTCTACTGCCGTCTCAGTCAGGATGACGGGCGTGAGGGCGAATCCAACTCTATTTCAAACCAAAAGGATATACTGTCAGCGTATGCCAAGAAGAACGGATATCTGCACCCCGAATTCTTTGTAGATGACGGTATTTCCGGAACGACCTTCGACCGACCAGATTTTAAGCGAATGCAAGAAATGGCGGAAGCGGGTAAGATTTCCACGATTATTGTGAAAGATCTGTCCCGCTTCGGTCGTAACTATTTGGAAGTCGGTGAATATCTTGAAATCCAATATCCTACACTTGGTATTCGTTTTATTGCCATTCAGGAAAATGTGGATACGTTCAGCAACACCGGCACAGAGCTTATGCCGTTTTCCAATATTTTCAATGAATGGTATGCAGCGCAAACCTCAAAGAAGATTCGGGCAGTATGGCAATCCAAAGCAAATCGCGGGGAACGTATATCTCCGTCTGTTCCGTTTGGATATATGAAGTCTCCGGATAATCCGAAGCAGTGGATCATAGATCCGGTATCCGCAAAAATCGTAAGGCATATTTATGCTTTGTGTATTGGAGGCAAAGGGCCACTACAGATTGCCAAGCAGTTAGAATCGGAACAGATTCTGATTCCGACCGCGTACCAGCAATCCGTAGGAAGAACCACTCGTCATAAGGAATTTGCCAATCCGTATAGATGGGATCAGAAAACTGTTGTGGGAATCCTTGAAAATCGGCAGTATACAGGCTGTACTGTAAACTTTATGACTACAACAGTTAGCTATAAGGTCCACAAAACTATATACAAGCCGAAAGAAGAATGGCAGATTATTCCGAACACACAGGAAGCTATTATTTCCGAAGAAACCTGGCTTCGTGTACAGGAAATCCGCGAAAATCGTATCCGTCCTACCGCTACAGGCAGAATCGGAATGTTTTCCGGGCTGGCATACTGCGCTGACTGCGGTGCAAAGCTTTCGTTTTGCGCCGCCAAGAGTCTTAAGCCAAATCAAGAGTTTTACCGTTGTTCCAACTACAAGAGCAATCGCGGACAGTGCCAGATCCATTTTATACGTGAAATAGTTCTTCAAAAGATAGTTCTGAAAGCCATTCAGGATTTGGCGGTTTTTGTTCAGGAGTTCGAGCCGGTGTTTCTGTATCTGATGGATCAGAAAAGCAATAAGGAACAGAAACAGGAAATGGTTCGATTAGAGCAAATGGTTCGGAGTGGGAAAAATCGTATTGATGAAATTGACCGGATTATCTCCCGTTTGTATGAGGACAATATTTCAGGAAAAATCTCTGATGAGCGTTATATCAAGATGTCTGGGGGATATGAGTCGGAACAGAAACTGCTGATTGAACAGATTTCAGCCGATGAAAAGAAACTTGCTGATATGAAGCAGAAAACAACTGACCTTCGTCTTCTTTTACAGACTCTCCGGAAATGCACGGATATTACGGAACTGAACCGTGATCTTGTGAATCGACTCATTCAGAGGATAGAAGTCCACAACAACGATAAATATGACGGTCACTGTCATGTAAAAGTGGATATCTACTTTACCGGAGCCGGAATCATCAATATCCCCACAGAACAGGAAATCCTGCGGCTTATGGAAGAAATCCGAAACAGCAGAACTGACGAGCAATCCGCTTAAATGCGGAAACGGTGTAACCCCTTTTGGGGGCTACACCGTGACCTACATAAAAAACTTCCTTACGTGGTTGTCGCTAAAGGACAGGCTGCTTTTTATAAGGGGCGGACAGAGTCGTCCGCCCCTACAAAATAATGAATTTTCCTTTACGGCAGAGAAAAAGTGTGGTATAATAAAGAAAATGTCGGAGGAGGTAAGGAAATGGCATACGTTGCATGGGTGGGACTGCTGTTTGTTCCTCTGGTTCTGCTGCTGTGTACGGCGTGGATGTTTGTGCGGTGGAAAAACGAGCATGACGATGAGGAAAAGGCCCTGTTGAGCAAAAAGCGCTGCAAGGTTTGTCTTGTTTTGGCACTTGTAGCAGTGATCGTATTCTTGAGCCTGCATCTGATTTTTCCCTTGCCGGAGTTCTGATTCAATAGAAAAAGAGAGAAAATCCATTGGATTTTCTCTCTTTTTATTTAGAATTCGGGATAACCGTCTTTCAATTTGTCATCGTAAACAGCCCGCTCGCCGCCGATGAATTTAGGGCGTACCCGTGCTGCCAGCAAAATAGCCTCACCAATGTGATCCCGGTTAAGACGGACGGGGACGGCGACTTTTTTCAGGTGCATACCGATCAAGGTCCCGCCGATGTCCAGGCCCGCGTCGGCCCTGATCTCCTCTACCGCCACGGGATGGGGGAAGGTACGATAGGCGGCGGTGGCAAAGGAACTGCCCGCCTTGGGCTGGGGCACAACGTTGACGATCTCGGCATGGGGAACGGCGGCGTGATCGACGATCAGGGCGCGGTTCAGATGCTCGCAGCACTGGGCGGCGATATAGACGCCCATGGGAGCAAAGACGCTGTTCAAGCCATCGAAAATCGCCTGACCCACATCGGGGGTGGACCAACTGCCCACCTGATGACCCACCACCTCACTGGTGGAGCAGCCAACGACCACGATCTGGCCCTTATGGAGCTGAGCGGCGTCTGCAAGCTGTTTTGCGGCTTGGGCGGCCTCCTGTCTGACCTGCTGTAAAAGGTCCGTATTTTCCACTTCGTGTGTGATACCTGCCATAAAATGAGCCTTCTTTCTCAGAGTTTTTCCGTTAAATGGGCACGTTTGGCTACTTGCATCAGCAGGGCAGCAACCACAATTCCGATGCCGCCCTGAATGAGATTGCCGGGGATACTCAAGGCTGCGGCAAGTCCCTTGCCCAAAAGCAGAGCCGAATAGCCGAAATAACCGACGGTCATCAGCAGTTCGCCTGCGATACCGCTCAGGGGTAAAGCACAACGCCTTGACAATAGCGCCCGATAGAGAAGCGCTGCGACTACGGCATCCAGACCCTTGATGAGCAGGGTCGCCGGTGCATAATAGGCGTAGCCGGAGAGCAGATCGCTGAGCATGGCGCCGATGCCGGCGGCGGCACCGCCGTACCAGGGGCCTAACAGCCAGCCGGAGAGCAGCACAAAGCAGTCCCCCAAATTCACGTAGCCGTTGGTGGGGGAGGGGATCTTGACCACCATGGTGGCAGCCGTTACCAGGGCGGCCAGCAGGGCGGAAAATACCAGTTTTCTGACTTTTTTGTCCTTCAACTTCAGACCCTCTTGCTTTGTAGATTCCTTTGTATTATAATGCAAACTGGTATGATTAAAATAACCAATTTGATATTGATTATCCATACCAGATGGAGGAGCTATGCTGACCTATTCCTTTACCAAAAACAGCGGCATGAGCCTGTACGAGCAGCTCTATCGCCACATCAAAAGCGATATTCTGTCCGGAAAGCTGGCGCCGGACGAGAAACTGCCGTCCAAGCGGATGCTCTCTGAGCATCTGAAGATCAGCGTGGTGACGGTGAAAACTGCCTATGAGCAGCTTATCGCCGAGGGGTACATTTACAGCCGGGAAAAGCGGGGCTACTACGTGACGCCTATGGAGCGGCCCTTGGCGGCGAACGTGGTGACGGCAAGGGGAGAGGAGCAGCAGGAGAGGAGCTGGTTTCTGGACTTTGTGACCAACTCCACGGCGGCGGAATATTTCCCCTTTACCACCTGGGCCAAGCTGATGCGGCGGACGATTTTAGAGCAGGACACGGGACTTTTGCGCTCTATGCCGTCCACCGGCGCGCTGGAGCTGCGGCAGGCCATCCGGGACCATCTGCGGCAGGAGCGGGGCATGACGGTGGAGGCGGGACAGATCATCGTGGGTGCCGGAACGGAGCTTTTGTACCATCTGCTGGTACAGCTTCTGGGACGTGACAAGTGCTACGCGGTGGAGGAGCCGGGGTATGGGAAAATTGCCCGTATCTATGAGAGCAACGGCGTTTCGGTACGGTATATCGGGTTGGACGAGAGCGGTCTGTCGGCGGAGAAGCTGCGGCAAAGCGACGCCGACGTGGTGCATATTTCTCCCAGCCACCACTATCCCACCGGCATCGTGATGCCCATTTCCCGCAGGCAGGAGCTGCTGCATTGGGCGGCGGAAAAAGAGGGACGGTATATTTTAGAGGACGAATACGACAGCGAGTTCCGCTTTACCGGACGACCCATCCCCACCATGTACTCGGTGGACGAAAATCAGCGGGTCATCTATCTGAACACCTTTTCCAAGACCATCGCGCCCAGTATCCGCATCAGCTATATGATATTGCCCGCGTCCCTATTGGAGGAGTATCACCGGCGGCTGGACTTTTATGCCTGCACGGTGTCGGGGTTTGAGCAGTACACGCTGGCGGCGTTTTTGGCACGGGGCAGCTATGAGCAGCACCTGAACCGGATGCGGAAGCGCTACCGACAGAAACGTGACGCGGTGATGGCGTGCATCGAAAACGGTGCGCTGGCAGACAGAGCGAGCATTATGGAACGGGGCGCGGGACTGCACTTTCTGGTGCATCTGCAGACCGAGCTGCCGGATGAGGTGCTGCGCCGGAGGGCGGCGGAGCAGGGCTTACGCCTTGCTCTGCTGTCGGATTATTACAGGGACAAACAGGCGGCACCCATGCACGTTCTGGTGGTGAACTACTCCGGCTTGGAGCTGGAGCGGCTGCCGGAGGCATTGGACAGACTGGCGAAGATCATGGAGGAAAACGACGATGTATGATGAACTGACCAAAAGCGACCTGCAAAAAATGCAGGAGGAGATCGACTACCGGGTGCGCCAGCTGCGTCCCAAGCTCATCGAGGACGTGCAGGTGGCCCGGGCGTTCGGCGATCTGAGCGAGAACTTTGAGTACAAGTGCGCCAAGCAGGAGAAGAACCGCAACGACGCTCGCATCCGCTACTTGGAACGCATGATCAAGACCGCCCATGTCATCGAGGACAAGTCCACGGAGGAGACGGCGGGCCTTTACGACAAGGTGACCATCCGTATGGAGAACACGGGCAAGTCCCGGGAAATTCAACTGGTGACCACCTTGCGGCAGGACGCGCTGAAGGGGCTCATCAGCAAGGAGTCGCCGGTGGGAAAGGCGGTGATAGGCCGCAAGGTCGGGGAACAGGTGAAGGTGGAGATGGAAAACGGAAAAAGCTATTTCGTCACCATTGAGAAGATCGAAAAGGGAACGGACGACGGGAGCATCCCCATCGGGAGCTTTTGAAAAAATGAAAAATTGAAAATGAAGGTGTGCGCGAATTGGAATTCGCGCACGGATCGAATGCGGGGCGGCATGGGATCATGCCGCCCTACGGTTTTATCGAAAACGTGCCGTCATTCCCTTTCGTAGGGGCGGACAGAGTCGTCCGCCCCTACAGAAACTGCGATTTACATAAAAGCGAGGCGTGTGGTACACGCCTCGCTTTTTCGGGATGAAATGTATTTGGCCTTTACAGCAGTTCTTCAAAGCTTTTGACGGTTTGGTCGCAGGTGGAGAGCATCTCCTCCCAGGAGACGTGGAAATAGGAATCGTAGACGCCGACGGTATGGAGTCCGGCGGCTTTGGCGCTGCGGCAGGCGGCGGCGGAGTCGTCGTACACCGTGCACTCGCCGGGATCGACGCCTAACAGCTCTACTACCTTGCGGTAGATGTCCGGGGTCTGCTTATCCAGCCCTAACTCCTGGGCAAAAAAGAGCTGCTCAAAGTAGGGGAGCAGACCCAGATGGGTCAGCGCGGCACGGCAATGAGACGGGACGGCGCTGGTGAGCACTACCATGCGTTCGCCGTTTTGGCGGCACTTTTCCAGGTATTCTTTTACAAACGGCTTGGCGGGCACATCGGTGGCGTACACGTCGCCTGCCATTTCCATCCACTCGGCGATGATCTCCTCGCAGCTCTCGGAGAGGTTGCAGTAGGCCTTGGTGAACACGGCGGCTTTGGAGAGGACGGTGTGAGCCACGCCCTCATAATATTCGCGGGTGTAGGGCATGCCGCGCTTGGCGAGAAAGTCAATGTCCACCTGTTTCCAGATGCCGTTGCTGTCGGTCAGCACGCCGTCCATATCAAAAATCAGCATAGGGTGAACCTCCAGGGAAAGTCTTTTGCCTCCTGGGCGTAGTCGATACCGATGCGTTTGCCCACGGCAATTTGGCGGGGCGATTGGGGGAGAGCGGGCAGTCCTACATCGGCGGGGGAGTCGCAGAGGAAGAGAACATCACCGGCCAGATCCGTGCCGTTGAAAGAGGTGTCAAGTGATAGTGCCTTACAGCATTTGCCGGGGCCGTTGCAGAAGTTTTTGCGCTGGTAGGGGGTGAGTTGGGCGGGGGTTTTACCGAATCGCAGGCGGCTCATGGTGTCGATGCCGTAGACCGGCTCCAATCCCCGGAGCAAAACGGCGTCCGGCTCCCCGACGGGATTGGTGACGAAGTTGAGGCAGGTGTGCATTCCGTAGATGAGGTAGAGATAGGCGTGACCGGCCTCACCGAACATGGTGGCGTTGCGGCGGGTCTTGTGGTAGCCGTAGGCGTGGCACGCCTTGTCGACAGCGCCCACGTAGGCCTCCGTCTCTGTGATGCGGCAGACGAGAAGCGCACCGTCCAGACGGCGCACCAGATACTTGCCCAGTAAATTCCGGGCGATTTCTACCGTGTCACCCCTATAAAATTCTCGACAGAGTCTTGCCATTTTCTCACCTCGGTGATACAATTCTATCATTCTTTTTCAGGTGTGTAAAGGGGGGAGCCAGATGGCTGCCTACAACTATAAAAAGGGATTTCTGGCCATGATGGGCTGTTTCCTCATCTGGGGATTTCAGCCGCTGTATTGGTTTTTATGCGATGGTATGGACACCTTTTTCCTCATGGCCTGCCGGATCATCTGGGCATCGGTGACCTGCCTGGTGATCTTGAAGGCGCAGGGCAAGCTGCCCCAGCTTTGGGCGGCTTTGAAGGATAAACAGGTGATGAAGCGGGAAGTGCCCGCCATGTTCTTCCTCTTTACGGACTGGATCGTGTATCTGTGGGCGGTGCGGAACGGACGGGTGCTGGAGTGCTCTCTGGGCTATTACATCCAGCCGCTGGTGGTGTTCTTTTTGGGAGCGCTGCTGTTCAAGGAGAAGATCTCCTGGCGCCATGGGATCGTGCTGGCGGTGGTGATCGTGGGTATCGTGCTCAGTACCAACGGGTTCGGCGGGGTGCCCTACGTGACGCTGATACTGGCGGTGGCCTTTGCCATCTATGCCGCCATCAAGAAGAGTCTGGAGCTGGACTCCATCGTGTCTACCACCATTGAAATTCTGCTGATGGTGCCTATCGCGCTGGTGTTTATCCTTTTCTTTCGACTGGGGGACAACGGCTTGGGCAGCGTGACGGCGGTGCGGCAGCTGCTGCTGTGCGGCAGCGGTATCGTGACGGGATTGCCCATGGTGTTCTACGCCATCGGTGTGCACAATCTGCCGCTGATGACCGCCGGCATCTGTCAGTATATCAGCCCTACTATCGGTATCTTCTGCGGGAAGATCATGGGGGAGACCCTGAGCCGGGAGAAGCTGGTGAGCTTCTGCTTCATCTGGGCGGGCGTGATCTTGTATACGCTGAACCTGATCTATGAGGAGCGGAAACAGCGAGCGACCGGAGAATAGCGAAAAAGCGGTGGGAGTTCTCCTGCCGCTTTTGTGTTTACAAAAGTCGAAGGCTGTGGTATACTTAACCTGTATGAGTATGGAAAACCGTGGGAAACTACGGAAGAGGATAAGATCGACGGTCCGGAAAGGAATTTGACGATATGCCGAACGATAAGAACTTTGAGACAACTTATTATAATGCCCAGGAGGTGCGCCGTGCCGCAGCGCAGCAGGCTCGTCAGACTGCGAAGCGTAAGAAGAACAAACGCCGCGGCGTTGCCGTTTATCTGATCTGCGTGGTGCTGGCATCCGCTATTTTGGCCGGCATCGGCTGGTTTTTGGCCAACGATTTGTGTGCGCTGAATAAGGACTACCTGGAGGCCACCATCGTGGTGGAAGAGGACGACAGCGTCCGGGACGTTGCCAAAAAGCTGAAAAAGGCGGGACTGATCAACAACAAGAGCTTCTTCTGCTTTGTGGGCAGGTTCATGCACGCCGGAAAGAAAATCGATCCAGGCACCTATGAAGATCTGAACACCAATATGGATTATCGCAGCCTAATTTCCGGTATGCACGACTATGAGGCAGATCGCCGGGAGGCGGAGGGCCTGGTGCGCCTGACTATCACCGAGGGTATGACCGTTCGTGAGGTCATCGATCTGCTGGCCCAAAACGGCATCGCCACAGCGGCTGAGTTGGAGGACGCCTGTGCCAATTATGAGTTTAAGGACTATACCTTCCTGCGGGAGGATCAGCTGGGCGACATTGAGAGGGTGGAGGGCTATCTGTTCCCCGATACCTACGATTTCTCCCCTTCAAAATCCGCTGTCTATGCCATCGACACTATGTTGACTGCATTCGTCAGCCAGATGGACGGCGACACCATGATCTCCATCGAAAACAGCTCTTACAGTTTGCGGGAGATCATCACCATCGCATCGCTGATCGAAGGCGAGGCCGGTGCCAACGACGACAAGCGGGACTTTGCCTCCGTCATCTATAACCGTCTGAACGACGGCTGGAAGCTGCAGCTGGATGCGACGCTGAACTTTATCAAGGGGACCAATACCTTTGAGCTGACCTACGATGATATGGAGATCGACAGTCCTTACAATACCTATTTGTATGCCGGACTGCCTGTGGGACCCATCGGAAACCCCGGTATGGAGGCCATTCAGGCGGCATTGCATCCCAATACCACCAACTACTGGTACTGGTATTCCGACGGCACCAATACCCATTTCTTTGAGACCGACAGTGCCTTTAACGCCTATGCGGCGGCACACCCCTACAACTGATATGCGTAAAAAACCGGAACTCTTAGCCCCTGCGGGGGACTGGGAAAAATTACAGATGGCCGTGCTGTACGGCGCCGATGCGGTGTACCTTGGGGGCACCGCATTTGGCATGCGCTCCTTTGCGGGAAACTTTACCGACGAAGAGCTGCCAAAAGCGGTGCAGTTTGCCCACGACCACGGAGTCAAGACCCACGTGACGGTGAACACCATGCCGCGATGTGAGGAAGCGGACGCGCTTCCCGCCCATCTGGAGAAGCTGGACGCCGCCGGGGTCGATGCACTGATTTTGGCAGATCTGGGTGCCTTTACCATGGCGGGGAAATACGCCCCCCATTGCCAGCGCCACATCTCCACCCAGCAGTCTATCGCCAACTATGCCAGCGCCCAGGCGTGGTATGATCTGGGCGCGCAGCGGGTGGTACTGGCACGGGAGCTGAGCCTGGACGAAATTCGGGAGATCCGGCGCCGTGTTTCTCCGGAATTGGAGATCGAGACCTTCTGCCATGGCGCCATGTGCGTCAGCTACTCCGGCAGATGTCTGCTCTCCAACTATATGACCGGCCGGGACAGCAACCGGGGCGAGTGCGCACAGCCCTGCCGCTATCAGTATGCGCTGATGGAGGAGAAACGCCCCGGGGAGTATTTCCCGGTGTTTGAGGACGAGAAGGGCACCTACATCATGAACTCCCGGGATATGTGCATGATCGACCATCTGGACGACCTGGTGGACGCGGGGATCGACTGTTTGAAGATCGAGGGACGCGCCAAGTCCGCCTACTATGCCGCCATCGTGACGGGGGCATACCGCCATGTGTTGGACGATGTGGCGGCGGGGCGTCCCGTTGACCCGATCTGGCGGGACGAGGTGGAGCACGTGAGCCATCGGCACTACGCCACCGGCTTTTTCTATGGGCAGCCGGGGCAGTACTATGAAAACTCCCGCTACATACGAGACTGGCAGATCTGCGCTGTGGTGACGGACTGCGACGGTGAGGGCAACGCGACCCTCTCCCTGCGGAACAAGTTCGCCATGGGGGATACCATCGAGATCGTGGGGCCGGATACCAAGCCGTTTTCCATGACCGCACCGATGATGCGGGATAGCGAGGGAAATGAACTGATCGAGCCGAAGACGCCGCAGATGACGTTTACGATGAAATTACCGCGATCCGTACCGTCCATGAGCTTTGTGCGGCACGCGGTGGAGCTGAGCGCCAAAGATTGACCGTTGACAACAGCGGTTTTTGTGGTAAAATAATACCGTTCAAAGGCAATGACGAAGAAGAATTTTTTTCGCTCCGCCAAAGCGAGCAGGGGAGGGTGAAAGCCCTGCGCAGCGAGGGAAAAAATCAGCCGCTTTATCAGCCGGTCACGACGAGTGACACGTTTCGTCCCCGTTATCGGACGAACTAAGATGCCCCATATTTTTCGGGGATAATTAGGGTGGTACCGTGAAGCAGCGCTTCGCCCCTAACCGTAGGGACGAAGCGTTTTTTATACAAAATGCAAAATGATAAATGCAAAATGCTGAATGTTTTTCCTGCTATATGACCGAGATGAGGAGGCGGGATTTCAGAGATTTTGCCGGTTGTATGAAAAACGCTTCTCTGATTGCCGCATTTAGCATTTAGAATTTAGAATTTAAGTATAAAGGAGTAATGTATTATGGCTCATCCCTATCACGGTCTGAACGAACTGCGGGAGATGTTCCTCAAGTTCTTTGAGACCAAAGACCATCTGCGTCTGCCCAGCTTTTCGCTGGTGCCCCAGAACGACAAATCCATTCTGCTGATCAACGCCGGCATGACCCCCATGAAGCCCTGGTTCAAGGGAGAGGAAGAGCCGCCCCGCAAGCGGGTGTGCACCTGCCAGAAGTGCATCCGCACCGGCGATATCGACAACGTGGGTCACACCGCACGCCACGGCACCTATTTTGAGATGCTGGGCAACTTCTCCTTCGGCGACTACTTCAAGCACGAGGCTATCGCCTGGTCCTGGGAGTTTCTGACTTCCCCTGAGTGGGTGGGTCTGGAGGCGGATCGCCTGTATCCCAGCGTCTATCTGGACGACGACGAGGCGTTCGACATCTGGAACAAGGAGATCGGTATTCCTGCCGAGAACATCACCCGTCTGGGCAAGGAGGACAACTTCTGGGAGCACGGCTCCGGTCCCTGCGGGCCCTGCTCCGAGATCTACTATGACCGCGGCGAAGAATTCGGCTGCGGCAAGCCTACCTGCGGCGTGGGCTGCGACTGCGACCGCTACATCGAGATCTGGAACAACGTGTTCTCCCAGTTCGACAACGATGGCCTGGGCAACTACACCGAGCTGAAGCAGAAGAACATCGACACCGGTATGGGCCTGGAGCGTCTGGCCTGCGTGTGCCAGAACGTGGACAGCCTGTTTGACACCGACACAGTGATGAACATTACCAACAAGGTTTCCGAGATCACCGGTGCTCACTACGGTGAGAGCCAGAAGCGAGATGTAAGTCTGCGTGTCATCACCGACCATATCCGCTCTGCCAGCTTTATGATCTGCGACGGCATCCTGCCCTCCAACGAGGGACGGGGCTATGTGCTGCGCAGACTCCTGCGCCGCGCTGCCCGTCACGGGAAGCTCCTGGGTGTGAATGAAGCGTTCCTCTATCGGATCGTGGGCACCGTGGTGGAGGTGAATGAGTGCCAGTATCCCGACCTGCGGGAGAAGCAGGCCTATATCACCAAGGTGATCCGCACCGAGGAGGAGAACTTCGGCCGTACCATCGACGGCGGCATGAAGATCTTCGGCGAAATGCTGCAAGAGCACAAGGAAAAGAACGAGACCGTGTTCTCCGGCGCCGACGCCTTTAAGCTGTACGATACCTTCGGCTTCCCCATCGACCTGACCATGGAAATGGCGGCCGATGAGGGTTTGACCGTGGACGAAGAGGGGTTCCAGACCCTCATGCAGGAGCAGAAGGTCCGTGCCCGTGAGGCCCGCAAGGCTTTGGGCGATCTGGGCTGGGCCGGTGTGGATCTGGGCAAGGAGATCCCCGCTACCGAGTTCGTGGGCTATGACAATCTGACCGCAAGCGCCAGGGTGTTGGCTATCGTTGCTTCGGAGGAGACCCGGGACGCCATCGCCGCCGGTGCCGATGCCATCGTGGTGCTGGATAAGACCCCGTTCTACGCCGAGATGGGCGGTCAGGTGGCCGACTTTGGCACGATCACCGCGGGCGGCGTGACCTTCGAGGTCACCAACGTCCAGAAGAACAAGGGCGGCAAGTTCCTGCACTACGGCAAGCTGATTTCCGGCGAGATCAAGGTAGGTGACACCGTGACCGCCGCCATCGACACGGAGCGCCGCGATGCCATTCGCCGCGCCCACAGCGTGACCCATCTGCTCGATAGCGCGCTGAAGAAGGTGCTGGGCGACCATGTCCATCAGGCCGGTTCTCTGGTGGAGCCGGACCGTCTGCGCTTTGACTTCTCCCACTTTGAAGGCATTGATGCCGAAACGCTGCAAAAGATCGAAAAGCTGGTCAATCAGTGGATCATGGCGGGCTATCCCGTCATCACCGAGGTACTGCCCATTGAGGAGGCCAAGAAGAAGGGCGCGGTGGCCATGTTCGGCGAGAAGTACGGCGAGGTGGTCCGTGTAGTGGAAATGGGCGACGTGTCCATGGAGTTCTGCGGCGGTACCCATTTGGACAACACCGCCAAGGCGGGAAGTTTCCGCGTCCTCTCCGAGGGCAGCGTGGCCTCCGGTGTCCGCCGGATCGAGGCTGTGGTGGGTCTGGAAGCCCAGAACGCCATGTGGAACGACCGGGAGAAGCTGCGCAGCGCTGCCGGTCTGCTCAAGACCACCCCGGAGCAGCTCAGCGGCCGCATTGACGCCATGCTGGAAGAGATCAAGGAATACAAGCGCCAGATCGAGCAGTTCAAGGCCAAGGAATCCGCCGGCGGCGCTGACGATATGCTGAAGTCCGCCGAGGACGTGAAGGGTCTGCACGTGCTGACCGCCACGGTTACCGAGGGTGATGCCAACTCCCTGCGTCAGCTGGGTGACGTGCTGCGGGACAAGGACAGCGCGGTAGTCGCCGTTATTGCTCTGGTGGGCGAGAAACTGAGTCTGCTGGCAGTATGCGGCAAGGACGCTGTCGCCAAGGGCGTCAAGGCGGGCGACATCATCAAGACCATCGCCCCCATCGTCGGCGGTAAGGGCGGCGGCAAGCCGGACAGCGCCATGGGCGGCGGCAGCGACAAGAGCAAGGTCGCGGACGCGCTGGCGGCGGTGAAGCCGTATATTGAGAACCTGTAATTCCGTAGGGGCGGACGGCTCTGTCCGCCCGCCGCGTATCAACGAAAAGCGGGTCGTCGGGGACGCCGGCCCCTACAATGACAAACACAATGAGAAAGGAGAAGCAACATGAAAAACGATTGCCTGTTCTGCGCCATTATTGCCGGGGAGATCCCCTCCAATAAGGTGTATGAGGACGACCTCTGCTACGCGTTTTACGACATCGAGCCCCAGGCACCGGTGCATTTTCTGGTGGTGCCCAAGGAGCACATCTGCTGCGCCCGCAAGATCGACAGCACCAACTCCGCGGTGGTGGCACACTGCTTTGAAGTCATCGCCAGGGTCTGCGCTGAGCTGGGTCTGGAGAGCTACCGCATCGTCAACAACTGCGGCGATCAGGCGGGTCAGACCGTGAAGCACCTGCATTTCCACGTGTTGGGCGGACGGGATATGACCTGGCCTCCGGGCTGATAAAACCGAATAAAAAGACGGCGTAAGCCGTCTTTTTTCATAAAAAATGAAGAATGAAAAATTATGATTTCCGCGAAACAGATTTCGCGGACGAATGGGAAGGCGGCGGGCGACCGCAAGGGTCGCCCCTACGGGGGACACCTCATCCGGCGCATCGCGCCACCTTCCCCTCAAGGGGAAGGCTTTTGCGGGCCGTCGAGGACGCCGGCCCCTACGGGGGAAAGCGGGCGGCCGCAAGGGCCGCCCCTACGAGGCGGGTCGTTGTAGGCATCGACCTTTACGGGGGTAGGCTTTGCGGGCGGACAGAGGCGTCCCTTGCCCTCGTTGCGCCAGTCCGATTTTTGGCCTCCGTTCGGAGCTCCGAAAATCGGACTGGCGCTGCCTTGCGGCGGGCAAAAACGTGCCACCGGCACGTTTTTATCCCGCACGCCCCTGCGGGGAAAGCGCTTTTTTGTTCATATTTTATTTTCTTGCGGTGTGGGATATCCTATGCTAAAATGGGAACGAAAAATAATACGGTTGGAGGAATATTGTATGAAGCGGTTTTTGACGCTGATTTTGACGGCTGCGTTGGTTTTCGGACTTGTCGCTTGCGGGAAAGAGCCGGAGCCTCTGCCGCAGCCGGAACCGGAGCCGGTGAATACGCAGGTGGAAACGTATTGCATTCCGCTGGAGCATGAACGTCTGTATTTGCAGGGGAAAAGTGAGCTGGAATATCCCGTGCTGACGGTGGACAGCTATTGCCACAGCTACGCCCACCGGGGTAACGAGGTGGTGGCCGCATTCGGTGACGGCACGATCCGCCGCTTTGACCTAACGAAAGGTACGTCGGAAATTCTGGTGGAGAACGTGGGAGAATATGTTTCCCGGATCCGGTATTATTGCGACGACGGTTTTCTTTATGTCACGGACAGTTGGGAGGACGGAACAGCTGTATATCGCTGGCATTGCGGTGAGGTCAAGCAGCTGGTGGAGGACTCCTACCTCATCTACGAGCCCTATATTTCCGACGGCGCGCTGATCTATCAGGATTACGTCAGCCAGTTCGACGCCATACAGTTGGTGGCGCTGAACATCAACGACGGCACCGAGCGCTGGCGGGTGACAACCGACTGTGAGCAATCCGGTATGGCTTATTGGCAAGATGACACGGTATATTTGACCTGTGACAATGCCCGGCTTTGCAAGGTGGACGCGACCGACGGCTCTCTGATCCCCATAGATATCCCCTTTGATCCTGTCCGCTTTGACATTCTCGCCATAGGCAGCAACGGCAGATTCCTGCTGAACGACTACGGCTACCTGTCCGGAGAGCCCGGCGTCTATTACGCCGACGAGAATGGCGTTCGCCTGTTGGACTATATCCCCGTTGATGATGACTATTCCTATGCCAGAAAGCTGGACAGCGTGGGGGATAAGGTGTTGGTGCGCAGCGAACAGTCCCAGGAGAATACGGCGCTGAGCGACGGGGAATACGTCTACACGTACAGCACCAAGTTTTACTACGTTATCGACATGACCACCGGCAAGAGCGAGACCATGTTCGTGCCCCGCAGCGAAAACGTGCGGCTGTTCGAGTATGGCGATTTCCCGGTGCTGGACAGCTCCACCGCACGCAAACCGGTGACGTTGGACATTTATAAACTGTTCTGTGAGGACGGCGCCATGCCCGGCTCTGTGCCGGTGTGCAACACCACCCACGGGGCGTGGCTGGCGATAGCGGATCGCACCTCCGACGTGGCACTGCTGGCAGCACCTACCGAGGAGGAGCAGGCTTATTTGAACGAAAAAGGTGTGGAGGTGGAGATGAAGCTCTATGGCGGAGACGGATTGGTGTTCATCGGCAACGACGCCTGCGGGGTGAAGAATTTGACGCTGGAGCAGGTGCGGGCCATCTATCGGGGCGAACTCACCAACTGGGCAGAGCTGGGCGGTGTGGATGCCCCTATCCGCGTGCTGTACCGGGACGATCAGTCCGGCTCTCAGCGGCTGTTTGAACGAATGGTCTGGGCGGACGAGGAAGTACCGGACTTTGAGGCGCTGGGCTTTGAGCGGGAGGACGAGATGTCCACCATCGTGGGGGAATGCCTGTATAACCCGTATACCATCGGGTACAGCATTATGACCTATCTCAACGACGTATTTGCGCAGGACGATCTTTTGGCGTTTTCCCTAAACGGTGTGGACGCCACACCGGAGAACGTGGCGGCAGGGGATTACCCCTTGGGGACCAAGGGCTATGTGGTCATCCGCGCCGACGAGGCGGCGGACAGCCCCGCCCGGCGGCTGTACGACTGGTTTGGCAGCACCATCTGCGATGAATTGCTGCGAAGCAACGGCGTCACGCCTTTGCATGGATAAGGGGGCAAAGGCGATGGCGGAGAAAAACGGCTTTACCGTGATGGACTACTTGAAATGGCGTGGTGATCTGTCTTTTGCCGCGGACCCGTTCAACGAGGTGGACAATCTTGTGCTGTGTGTGATCGCCTACCTCAATTTCAGCCGCTTTCCGCAGCTGCATAACAAGGGGCCGGAAAAGGCCGTGCGCCTTTCGGATCTGGCGGCGCAGATGGACGAGCGGGACGATCAGCTGGGGCTTTCGGAGCTTTCATATCTGCCGGTGATGTTTGCCGCGGCAAGGACAGCACGCTTCGGCGGAGTGGGATTGTTTGGCTATGAAAATGAGCTGAGTGAGGGACAGGAGAGCCAGTTCCAGGCTATTTCGTTTCTCCTGCCGGACGACAGCGTATTTTCCGCATTTATGGGGACGGATCTGTCCCTTGCCGGTTGGAAAGAGAACTTCAATATGTCCTATCTGGATGCGGTACCGGCGCAAAAGCGCGCCGCGGGCTATGTTTCCGAAATAGCCGCAATTTGCAACAAACCGTTCCGCATCGGCGGACACTCCAAGGGCGGAAATCTGGCGGCCTGGGCGGCCATGCATCTGCCGAAGGAGCAGCAGGAACGACTGCTGGATGCCTACAACAATGACGGACCCGGGTTCAGCCGTGATCTGCTGACAAGCGAAACGTATCAGCGCGTGGCACAGAAGCTGCATACCTATATCCCGGAGTCGTCCATCGTAGGCGTGCTGCTGGAGCATGCAGCAGATTATACGGTCATTGACAGTGTGAACCGCGGCGTCTTACAGCACGAGATCCTGTCGTGGCGCTGTGAGGGCAACCATTTTGTCCATCTGGGACAGCGCAGTCAGTTGGGGCAGGCGTCGGACGAGGTATTGCGGGAGTGGATCGGCTCCCTGACACCGCAGGAGCGTGAGGATTTTTCTGATACGTTTTTCGCGATTTTAAGTGAGGACGGGAAGTACCGCACCATCGACGAGCTGAAGGAGAGCGGTATCAGCGGCAGATGGGAGCTGCTGAAGCGGTTTTCTGCGGCAGACGAGGAGGAGAAAAAGCTCCTTGCGGACGTGTTCAAGCGACTGGTGGATGAGATCCGCAGCGAGGTGCGGCGCGATACCCGGGAAAACCTGCGCTCGGCAAAGGACTCCCTGAAAGCCGCTGTGGACGCCATTACGGAAAAGAGGAAATAAAAAAGACCGCGTCAGCGGTCTTTTTTATGTAAACCATATCCACGGCTCGATTTCCGGCGGTTCACAGGTGAATTCCATCACTTTATCGGTTTGAGGGTGGGTGAATTGCAGCCGGTGAGACCAGAGGGCGATGGGAGCGTCCTGCGCTGTGCCGTATTTGCGGTCGCCCCACAAGGGAGTGCCGCGGGAGGCGAATTGTACCCGAATCTGATGGGCGCGGCCTGTGTGCAACGCAATACTGACAAGGGAAAAGCCTTGCCAGGAGCTCAACACCTCATAATCCAGTTTTGCTTCACGGATATCCTTGCCGGGGGCATCGGCCACGTAGGTGATCCGGCGTGCGCTGTCCCGGCCCAGCAGGTCAATGAGAGTGCCGCTTGGTGCGGGAGTTCCCTCCACCACGGCCAGGTACTCCTTTTCAAAATTACGGGCAGCGATCTGTTCCGATAGGAGGGAGGCGGCCTTGACGCTCCGCGCCAGAACCATCAGCCCGCCCACCTGGGCGTCCAGACGGTGGACGGTGCGGAAGCAGTCCGTGCCCAGCTGTTGCCGGAGCAGGCCGGGCAAATCGGCAGACACCACGCCTACGGGCTTTTTGATCACCACGATACGGCTGTCCTGATAGACGATGTCCAGGGCAGGCACCTCCTTTGCTTTTTTCGCAGTATACCATATTCCGGCGCTCTTGGCAAAATATTTTATAAAATATTAAATTTGTACTATACAACGACTTGGAAATCATGTAAAATGGGAGGGAATAAAAAAGGGGGGCGTTTCACCATGGAACAGGCAAAATACAAGCGCGTGCTGCTGAAGATCAGCGGCGAAGCGCTGGCAGGTGACAAGCACTTCGGACTGGACTTCGGCGTGATGGGGAAAGTGGCCGACGTGGTACAGGAGTGCGTCAGGATGGGCGTGCAGGTGGGTATCGTCATCGGCGGCGGTAACTTCTGGCGGGGCGTGAAAAACGGCGAGGGCTACATCGAGCGTACCCGTGCTGACCACATGGGTATGCTGGCCACCGCTATGAACTGCATGGCCATGGCAGACGTGCTGGAGCAGAAGGGCGTGGACGTGCGGGTACAGACCGCTCTGGAGATCAAAGAGGTCGCCGAGCCCTATATCCGTGCCCGTGCCATTCGGCATCTGGAAAAGGGACGGGTGGTCATCTTCGGCTGCGGCATCGGCAGTCCGTTCTTTTCTACCGATACGGCGGCGGTGCTCCGTGCCGCGGAGATCAATGCCGACGTCATTTTGCTTGCCAAGAATATCGACGGCGTGTACGACAGCGATCCCGCCAAGAACCCCGATGCGGTGAAGTTTGACGCCATCACCTATGAGGACGTGCTGGCCCAGCATCTGCAGGTGATGGATTCCACCGCCACCAGCCTTTCCATGGACAACCATATCCCCGTTTTGGTGTTTGCCCTGAAGGATCCCTACAACATTATCCGCGTATTGCGCGGCGAAAAAATCGGAACGATCGTAAAGGAGTAAAGAGCTATGTTGAAAGACGAATACAAGGTTTACGAAGAAAAAATGAAGAAGAGCATTGAGTCCGTTGCCGGTGATTTCGCCGCTGTGCGCGCCGGACGCGCCAACGCCTCCGTGCTCAACCGTATTATGGTGGACTACTACGGCACCCCCACCCCCATTCAGCAGGTGG
>R20__coassemble_663_pt1 | contig 23861 bp, 21 predicted proteins | sample R20__metabat2_high_PE_002 | metagenome-assembled genome bin R20 | reverse complement strand
ATCTTTTTTTCAAACACCCTAACGTTTCTTTGACAAGCTTAAAAGCCCCCCTTGCCCAAACGCGCATGGGTGACTTTTTGGTCCGAGTGGCGAGACTCGAACTCGCGGCGTCCTGGTCCCAAACCAGGTGCCCTACCAACTGGGCCACACCCGGATAAAAGGGGTCGCCTATCGGCGACCCTTATATTATATCAGTTTTTTCTCACTTTGCAAGTGCCGCTTGCAGCGCTTCCACACGATCTGTTCTCTCCCAGGCCACGTCAAGATCCTCACGCCCCATGTGGCCATAGGCAGCCAGCTGGCGGTAAATAGGTTTACGTAATGCCAAATCGCGGATGATCGCCGTAGGACGCAGGTCGAACACCTCGTTCACCGCCGCCTCCAGTTTTTCGTCACTGACAACGCCGGTGCCAAAGGTCTCCACCAGCACGCTCACGGGTCTTGCCACACCGATGGCATAGGCAAGCTGTATCTGGCACTTCTTCGCCAAGCCTGCCGCCACCACGTTTTTCGCCACCCATCGCGCCGCGTAGGCGGCGCTGCGGTCCACCTTGGTGGGGTCCTTACCGGAGAAGGCGCCGCCGCCGTGAGGCGCGCTCCCGCCGTAGGTATCCACGATGATCTTCCGCCCGGTCAATCCGCTGTCACCCAGAGGCCCGCCGATGACAAACCGCCCTGTCGGGTTAACATAAAATTTAGTATCCGCATCCAGCAGCTCCGCCGGAACGGTGGGCTTGATGACCAGATCGATCATATCCCGGCGGATCTCCTCCAGCGTCACGTCGGGATCGTGCTGGGTAGACAGCACCACCGTGTCGATGCGTACCGGCTTACCGAGACCGTCGTATTCCACCGTCACCTGGGTCTTGCCGTCAGGCCGCAGATAGCGCAGCAGCCCCTGCTTGCGCACCTCGGTCAGCTTTTTTGCCATCTTGTGGGAAAGGCTGATGGCCAGCGGCATCAGCTCCGGCGTCTCGTCACAGGCATAGCCGAACATCATGCCCTGATCGCCGGCACCGTTGTCCAGCTCCTCGTCGCCGCTCTCCTTTGCCTCCAGACTCTTGTCCACACCCATAGCGATATCAGCCGACTGCTCGTCGATATTGGTGACAACGGCACAGGTATTGCCGTCAAAGCCGTAGTCGGCGCAGTCATAGCCGATGTCCAGTATCACCTGCCGGGCGATTCTGGCAATGTCCACGTAGCAGCTGGTGGTGATCTCCCCCATAATGTGGATCAGTCCCGTGCTGGCGCAGGTCTCGCAGGCCACACGGCCGTTGGGGTCTTTGGCCAGGATGGCGTCCAGAACGGCATCGCTGATCTGGTCGCAGATCTTGTCGGGATGTCCCTCGGTCACAGACTCCGAGGTAAAGTAACGTCTTGCCATGGTATAATTGCTCCTTTCATTGCGTTGGAAAGCGAAAAAACACGCTCTGTCGAACCGGCAGAGCGTGGCAATAGCTTTTGCGCTTCCTCATCTTTCGATTCGTTCGTCGGAATTGGCACCTTGCCTTGTGGGCAGGTTGTCGTGACTTCATCGGGCCGATCCCTCCGTCACTCTCGATAAGGTATTCAGTTTTTCGGGAATTGCTATTTCGTATTGTAGCAGTTTCTCGCAAAAAGTCAAGGACCGTCTTCTCTTTCTCACAATTTATAATTTCTTAATGACTTTTATATCTTAATAGGGTATAATCCAGACAATACCAAAAAACTGACAGGAGGATCTCCCCTTGAAAAAGCTCTGCGAGGCCGTGGACCGTTTCTGTGCACGTCATCCCCGTTTCGGCATCTCCAACCTGATGCGCTATATCGTCATCGGCACCGCCGCCGTCTTTCTGCTGCAGATGTTCACGACGGACCTCTCCGCTCTGAACTTTCTGTACTTCGATCTGAAATCCCTGCTCCGGGGTGAGATCTGGCGCATCGTCACTTTTCTTTTCGTCCCCAATACCAACCGCCCCTTTATGCTGCTCATTGAGCTGTACTTCTACTATTGGATCGGCTCCACTCTGGAGCGCCAATGGGGCACCGCAAAATTTAACCTCTACTACTTCAGCGGCGTCCTGCTGACCCTGATCGCCGTCATCGTTGCCAGTCTGCTCTCCGGTTACAACATGATCATCAGCGGCACCTATTACATCAATCTGTCCATGTTCCTGGCCTTTGCCTGCCTGTTCCCCGACACCCAGGTCCTGCTGTTCTTCATCATCCCCATCAAAATGAAATGGCTGGCCATCGTCGACGTGGTCATGATCGGCTGCGATGTGATCTCCTATGCTGTCCACGGCGCGTGGTACGGTGTCCTGCAGCCCATCATTGCCCTTTTGAACTTCGCCGTGTTCATCTATCCCGAGGTGCGCTACCTCACCGAACGCCGCCGCTATCAGCACAGCGAGCGGACCGTCAACTTCAAAAAAGCGGTCAAGCAGCAGCAACAGCAAAAGGGCTATATCCACAAGTGCGCCGTCTGCGGCCGCACGGATACGGACTACCCCGACCTGGACTTCCGCTACTGCAGCAAGTGTGCCGGCTACCACTGCTTCTGCGCCGATCACATTTTCACCCACGTCCACTTCACAGAAGAATAACGCGATACCCCGCCGCGAAACGATCGGCGGGGTATTTTTTTGACTATACATAACGTAATCACTTTTGCAGGTTTCCTGAGGATCCGACAAAATTGATATCGTACTTACTTTTTCACACTTTTATCCGTCAAAATCACCGATCCGCAAAAAGCGCCATTTTTCGACAAATCGTCGTTTTTGCCGCATTTTTCTCTCCGTTTTCCGACAGTGCTTTCCCTTGTCATATATTTACATAATTTTTCGCATAATATTTCACTACAAAGAGTTATCCACACTTTCCACCGACTTTTCCACATGACACTTTTCTCTCTATTTTCAACGGTTTTGTGGAGAATACGCAGTTTTTGTCAAACCCGCAAACGCACTTTTCTCTATTCTTTTCTTTTCTCATTTAATTTACATAATATTATTTTTCCCAACATTTTCCAATTCCGTAAAGTTCTCACTCAACATAATCCGATAATTCTGGTTTTATGGCAAAAAAAGTTACCCACAGCTCTCTTGAGCCGCGGGTAACTTTTTTCACTTTTCGTCGAGGTCCATGGTGGCAAAGGCGTTCAGATCCATCCCTGCCGCCTTTCCGGCACAGTATTCGTAGTACCCCTGGGCGCCGATCATGGCACCGTTGTCACCGCACCATTTGAGAGGCGGCAAATAGAGCTTCACGCCCGCTTTTTTACAGGCCCGCTCCAGATCACCGCGGATCACCGAGTTGGCCGCGACGCCGCCGGCACAGACCAGGGTCTTGTATCCGGTCAGCTCCAGCGCCCGCATGGCACGGGGTACCAGCTCGTCGCTGACGGCACGGGTGAAGTCCCTCGCCAGCGCGCACGCATCCAGAGCTTCCCCTTTCTGCTGGGCATTGTGGGCCAGGTTGACCACCGCGGTCTTGAGCCCCGAAAAGCTCATGTCCAGTTCTGCGCCGTCCACCTTGGCACGGGGCAGATCGTATTTGCCGCCCATTGACTGCTGTGCCAGCTCGTCCATGGGCTTGCCGCCGGGATAGGGCAGTCCCAGTACCCGGGCGGCCTTGTCAAAGCACTCCCCTGCCGCATCGTCCCGGGTGGTGCCCAGTACCGTCATCTCCGTGTAGTCCTTCACGTCCACGATCAGTGTGTTGCCGCCGGAGATAGCCAGAGCCACGAAAGGCGGCTGCAAGTCGGGAAACGCCAGATAGTTGGCGGCAATATGCCCCCGCACATGATGCACCGGGATCAGCGGCACGCCCAACGTATAGGCCACGGACTTGGCAAAGCTCACCGCCACCAGCACCGCGCCGATGAGACCCGGGGCGTAGGTCACCGCCACCGCATCAATGTCCTTTTTTGTCAGGTTTGCATCGTCAAGCGCCTTGTCGCACAGTCCCGCGATGGCCTCCACGTGTTTCCGGGACGCGATCTCCGGCACCACACCGCCGTAGAGCGCGTGCATATCCGCCTGGGATAAGATCGCATCGGACAGCACCCTCCGCCCGTCCTCCACCACCGCCACTGCGGTCTCGTCGCAGGAGGACTCAAACGCTAAAATCTTCATTTTTATGACCATCCCTTTCTCTATCATTTCAAGACACAAACTGACCACGAAAAGGGATGGTCATAAGTGCCATGTTTTTCGGCTGCCGCTCCAGCGGCGAGAAAAACGGCTTAAATTGAATTGGATTAAAAGGCTGAAGCTTGTTTTCAGCCTTTTAGATCCTCCTCATAGACAAAATACCGCGTCAAAATCAGCGCGTCCTCTTTGGGCAGATCGTAGTAGTTCTTCCGCCGTCCCACCTCTTCAAAGCCGAAACTGCGGTACAGCTCGATGGCCGCCGTGTTGGTGGGCCGCACCTCCAGCGTCAGGAACGCCAGGTGGTTCCCCACAGCAAAGTCGCAGAACACTTTGATGATCTGCGCTGCGATACCCTGCCGCCGGTACTCCGGAAACACCGCCACATTGGTGATATATCCCTCGTCCGCCATCACCAGTACGCCCGCATAACCCAGGACCCGCTTCGTCTCCGGCTCCTCCGCCACCAAAAAGGCGGCGCAGGCATTCTCCAGCTCCTCCGAGAGCATCTTCCGCGACCACGGGCGGGAAAAGCAGGTACGCTCTAACCTCTCCAGCTCCTCCAGATGGTCGGCATTCATTGGTACGATGTTGATTTTTTTCTCGCTCATATAAATCATCCATTCCGCCGCTTCGCATCGGCACCAAATAAATCTGTCATTGCGAACCAGTGAACGACGTCACTGGTATGGCAATCCGTAAAAATTTGACAAGCGCAGGAGCTTTTCACTTACTTCTCCATGATGTCCAGCCCCTGCCCCGGCGCATAGACCATGTAGAGCTCGATCTCCTCGCCCAGCTCATTCACCACGACCACGGTCTCATAGCTGTACTTCTTGGCAAGGATCTCCAAACCGTCCTCTCCCATCTCCACGTTGCCCACATAGCCCTCGGTGTCCTTGATCTCCCAGGTGTGCCCGGCGGGCAGCTCATAATACCCCCGATAGATATCTGTCCTGCCGCTCAGTTTGTAATAGCCGAATGCCGCCATCACTGCCAGGGTCAAAACCGCGCACACGATACGGCTGCGCTTGTTTTTCAGCAGCACGAAGAGAAACAGCAGGATCTCCAGCAGGCAGAATACCGTGCGGATCAGCTCCCCGGGGAAGCTCTGCACCACCGTGAGGCCGCTCGCCACCAACGTCGCGCCGATATATCCCGTCGCCACCGACAAGATCAGCGCGCTGATGATATTGTCCTTCTTCACAAACCACGCGATCACCGCGCCCGGCAGAGTCAATACCGTGATCTTCAGCCAATAGGGGTAGTACATAAAGATCTCCCAGCCCCTGTCGAAAAACGGCACCTGGATCAGGTAGATGAGCGGCTGACTGATGAGGAAGAACACAAAAGTCTTGATCGCCGCCTCCAACGGTTTTTCGCAGTTCATCACAATGATAAGTGCAAAGACGAACCAGGCCTCAACGGTCACACCCAGATAGCTGGCGGAGGTCTCCTTTATCCCCGGGATCAGCAGCACCGCCGCCGTCAGAATGGCAGACCCCACAGCCAGCAAAGCGACTCGCTTCCACGTCATTTTTGTTTCAAAAAAGATTTTCCGCAATGCGTTCATACCCTTTCCTCCCTGTTCCGTGCAAGCGCCCTTGTCAGCAGTTGTGTCATCACCAGGGTCAGCACCGTGAAAAACAACAGGACGGCCGGATACAGCCCCACGCTGATATGCTGGGCGATCAGTCCGAAAACCGGCGGCATGAAGGTACTGCCCACATAGGCACTGGCCATCTGCATTCCCACCAGCGACTGGGAATTCTCCCTGCCGAAATCTATGGGTGTGGAGTGGATAATGCAGGGATAGACCGGCGCATTTCCAAGACCGGTAATGACCAGCCCGATCAGTGCCGGCATATTATTCTGCAGCGGCAGCGCTATCATTATGATCCCCACCGTAGTAATTGCGATACCGATCCGGATCATTTTTTTGTCTCCTACCCGGTCAGCGGTAAAGCCGTTCAGGAAGCGCCCCACCGTCAGTCCGGTGTAGAACAGCGCTGCAAACCGTGCTGCCGTCTCCACGTCTACTCCCCGGTATTCCACCAGATAGGTGCTGGCCCACAGACCTGCACAGTGTTCCAGCGCGCAGAACGCGAAAAATGCCACCATCACAAAGGGCACACCGGGAATTTTCATGGCCTCCCGGATGGACAGCAGCTTCGGTTTGACCTCCTCGTCACCGGCGGGCCACTGTACCCTTTTCCAAAGGGGCAGCGTAACAAAGAGGACCGCCGTCAGCCCTGCCTGGATCCACCCCACCGTATGATAGCCGGCCTGCCAGCCTTTCTGGGCTGACAGCGCCGCGCCCATGATGTAGGGGCTGATGGTCACGCCCACGCCCCAGCAGGCATGGAGCCAGCTCATATGCCGGGAGGAATAGTGCAGCGCCACATAGTTGTTCAGCGCCGCGTCAATGGATCCGCCGCCTAAGCCGTAGGGCACGGCGCACAGCACCAGCAGCCCAAACCGGTCGGAAACCGAAAATCCGAACAGAGCAGCCGCCGTCATGGCGGTGCACACCGCCGTCACCTTTCCCGCGCCGAACCGCCGGATCAGCCGATCAGACAGCAAGCTGGAGATGATCGTGCCCAGATTGATGGTCATGGTGATGATGCCGGCATAGGACAGGGGCACCCCCAGCCCACCCTGCATCACCGGCCATGCGGCCCCCAACAGGGAGTCCGGCAATCCCATGCTGATAAACGCCGCATAGATAATTGCCAAAATAATGGAATACATTGTTATCCTTTCGCTTCCAACCAGTTTTTCCCGCTGTGCGCCTCGGCGATCAGCGGTACGGAGAGGTTCACCGCCTGCTCCATCTCTTCCGTCAAAAGCTGCTCTACCTGTTCCTTTTCCTCCGCGGGACACTCCACGATCAGCTCATCATGCACCTGCATGATCAGCTTTGCCCGCAGGTTTTCCCTCCGCAGTCTCTCATAGACCTTCACCATCGCCAGCTTCATGATGTCCGCCGCCGTTCCCTGGATGGGCATATTCAGCGCCACCCGTTCGCCAAAGGCGCGCAGGTTGAAGTTGGAATTCCGGATCTCCGGCAGATCCCGCCGCCGGTGCAGCAACGTCTCCACGCAGCCGTCCTGTCTTGCTTTTTCCACCACGTCGGTCATATACTGCCGCACTCCCTGATAGGTGGCGAAGTACTGCTCCATATAGTCCTTGGCCTCTGCTACGGAGACCCCGATGTCCTGAGAGAGGGAAAAGGCGGAGATCCCGTACACGATGCCGAAGTTCACCGCCTTGGCACGGCGCCGCAGTTCCGGCGTAACGCTGTCGGTACGAAACACCTTTGCCGCCGTCACGGTATGGAAATCCTCTCCTGAGCGGAACGCCTCCTGCATCACCTTGTCGCCGGCAATGTGCGCCAGCAGCCGCAGCTCGATCTGGGAGTAGTCCGCATCCACCAACACACAGCCCTCGTCTGCGGTAAAGAGCCGCCGGATCTCGCTGCCCAGTTCGGTGCGGGTGGGGATATTCTGCAAGTTCGGCTCCCGGGAGCTCAGGCGTCCCGTATCCGTCACCGTCATCTGGAAACTGGTCCGCACCCGACCGTCCGGGTCAATGGCCTTCAGTAAGCCGTCGGCATAGGTGGATTTCAGCTTACTGATCTGCCGATACTCCAGGATCTTTGCCACGATGGGCGCCTCCGTGCGCAGCTTGTCCAGCACCTCCGCGTTGGTGGACCATCCGGTTTTCGTCTTTTTCCCGTGGGGCAGCTGTAAATCCTCAAACAGCACCTTCCCCAACTGCTTGGGGGAGTTGATGTTGAAGGCGCCGCCCGCGGTCTCATAGATGTCCTGCTCCAGCACTCCGATCCGCGTCTGTAAAAGCTCTCCGAATTCATACAGTGCCTTGGCATCGCAGCGCATCCCGTTTCGCTCCATATCCGCCAGAACGGCACACAGCGGCATCTCCACCCGGGAAAACAGCGGCCACAGCTCCCTCTCGCGAAGCTGCGGCTCCTGGTACTCCCGCAGTGCCGCGATGGCAGTACAGTAGGACGCAAACGCCGCCTGGGCTGTCGCCGTGTCCCCCAGCAGGGAGAACGCGTCCGCTTCCAGATGGGCGGGCTTCATCAGTTCCTCGTTGAAATACGCGATAAAGAGCCGCGGAATGTCGTAATCCCCTGCGGTGGCGTCCAGCAGATAGCCACCTATCGCGGTATCGTAGTCGAACCCCTCCGGGCAGATGCCCTGCTCCGAAAGCAAGCGCAGCAGATCTTTTACGTTGTGGCCGGTCTTTTTGATGTCGGCCCCGCACAGCTTCTGCAAAAAGTCGTTCCAGTCCCCGGTGTAGCCGGCGGCAAATATCTGCACCATGCTCTCGTCATCGTCCACGGCGACGCCGGATAAGTCCGGCAGAAAATACACGGTCACGCTGTCCAAATCGCGCCACTTTTGCAGCCACTTCTCAGCATCCGCGCTCACCGTCACGGTGACCATCTCGGTCACCGTTTCCTCCCGGGGTTTTACAGTCTCTCCGGTGGGCTTGAGGTTGTATTTTTCAATGAGCTTCAAAAACTCCAAACGCAAAAACAGGTCATATAGCTCCGGCTGAAAGGGTTGCCGCAGATTGTCCGCCGGGTCAAATTCCAGCGGCGCATCGGTGACGATGGTGGCCAGCCAGTAGGAATGCCGGGCACTCTCCTCCCCGTCCTGCAGCTTTTTCAGCATGGCGGGTTTCGCATTCACGTCCGGCATGGCGGCATACAGCGCTTCGATGCTCTCATACTCCTGCACCAACGCCATGGCGGTCTTTTCTCCGCAGCCGGGTACGCCGGGGATATTGTCGCTGGTATCCCCCATCAGTGCCTTCAGGTCGATCATGTGGATGGGGTCGAAGCCGTATTGCTCCCGGAAACTCTCCGGAGTCATATCCTTTGTGGTGGTCTGCCCCATGCGGGTGGACACCAGTTTTACTTTCGTCTTATCGGTGATGAGCTGTAAGCTGTCCTTGTCACCGGTCACCACCACGCACTCCCAGTCCTTCGCCTCACACCTGCGGGAGATGGTGCCGATCAGGTCGTCCGCCTCGTAGCCCACCATCTCGTAGCAGGGGATGGCCATAGCGGCAAGCACCTGCTTGAGCACCGGCATCTGCACGGCAAGCTCGTCGGGCATCCCATGCCGGGTGGCCTTGTAGGCCGCATCCGCCTCGTGGCGAAACGTAGGCTCGCGGCGGTCAAAGGTCACACACAGAGCCTCCGGCTTCTCCTCGTCCAAAAGCCGCTGCAGCGTGGTAATAAAGCCGTAAACGGCATTGGTGGGCAGTCCGTCATGGGTAGACAGGGGCCGAATGCCGTAAAAAGCACGGTTGATGATGCTGTTGCCGTCTAATACCATCAGCTTCATGGCGTTACCTCCATTTTTTCTCAATTATATAGTATACTCCAAAACATCCCATAACTCAACACCCGTTTGCTTGACTTCTCCCGGTTTTATGATAAACTGAAACCCGAAAAACCATCTCTTTCCAAGGAGGTCCCCCTATGACCGTACTGGCATCCTTCCTCACCGTTGGCAAACAGGTACTGATCCTGTTTTTACTCATGGTGGTGGGGTTCATTTTAGGCAAAGCCAAGATCATCACCGAGCCCGCCAGCAAGGGCATGAGCAACGTGGTCATGTATACTGCCATCCCCGCCATGCTGATCGCGGCGTTCCAGCGGGAACTGGTCCCGTCCGATCTGGGCAGCTTCGGCACGGCGCTGCTGCTGTCCCTGGTGATCCATATTCTCGGCGCTCTGCTGTCCCGTCTGCTGATCCGTGACCCGGATCCCAAGCGCACCCCCACTCTCCGCTTTGCCGCCACCTTCTCCAACTGCGGCTTTATGGGCTACCCCCTGATGACGGCGCTTCTGGGCACCATCGGCGTGTTCTACGGCTCAGCCTACGTGGTGATGTTCAATATCCTGTCCTGGACCTGGGGCGTCTACCTGATGACCGGGGATCGCAAGCAGCTCTCCCTCCGCCCCATCCTGCTCAATCCCGGGGTCTTGGGCGTCCTCATTGCCCTGACGCTCTACCTCCTGCGCATCACCCTGCCGGAGATCCTTCTCACCCCCATCACCTACTTCTCCCAGCTCAACACCCCGGTCCCCATGCTGATCCTGGGCTACCAGCTCAGCCATGCGGACTTCCGCACCGCCTTCCGGGGCGTCAGCGCCTGGATGACGCTTCTCCTGCGTCTGATCTTCATGCCCCTTCTCACCATCGTTTTGTGCCTGGTGCTGCATATTAGCACCCCCGTCGCCATGGCACTGATCATTGCGGCAGCCACCCCACCGGCGGCCCTGCTGTCCCTGTTCTCCGCCAAATTCGGCACCGACTCCGCCCTGGCCTCCAGCGTGGTCTCCGTCCAGACGGCGCTGTCCGTTCTGACCATGCCGGTTCTGGTAGGCCTCGGCCAGTACCTCATCGGCTGACATCATACTCCCCGAAGGGGCGTACGGGATAAAAACGTGCCGGTGGCACGTTTTTGCCCGCCGCAAGACAGCGCCCCGATTTTCGGAGCTCCGAACGAAGACCGGAAATCGGTCTGGCGCAACGAGGGCAAGGGGCGGCTCTGCTCCGCCCGCCAATGCCCGCAATCCCCCGTAGGGGCGACCCTCGCGGTCGACCGCCAAAGGCTTCCCCTTGAGGGGAAGCTGTCAGCCGCAGGCTGACTGATGAGGTGTCCGTAGGGGCGGCGTCCCCAACGACCTGCCGTAGGGCGAGGTCCCCTGCCCCCGCCGCCTTTTAGTCGTCGGCAAAGTCCATTTTGCCGACCCCTTCATCCTTTATAAGAAAAAAAGAACGACCCGCAGGTCGTTCTTTTTTTCTTATTGCTCCGGCGTATAGCCGCTTTGATATTCGCCCTCGGTGAAGAACCAAACCTCGTCCACGTCCTCCAGCTCGCACAGGGAATTGACGAATCCATACCCCGCTGCGGCGTTATCCTTCAGCATCTCCGCCGCATCCTCCGACAGATTGAGATAGCAGATACCGTTCTCCACACGCACCGACAGCACGTCAAAGTCCTCCGGCACCAACGGCTGCAGGTCCTCGCTCTCCGGTCCTTTCAGCAGCGCATCCACGATAACACCGACACGGGTCTGGCCCTCATAGAGGGACAGCAAATGCTCCTCCGGCACCAGCTGGCCGTCAGCGTTGGGAAAGTAAAGCTGTACCGTCAGGGTGCGCACCACGTCGTCCGTGGAGCTCAGAAGCACGTCGCCGGCCATAAAACGGTTGGTGTCCCGATAGGCCAGATCCTGCCCTGCTACGGTGATACGCACCGCATAGATATTCGGGATCTGGGTCAGCGACAGGGTAACGCAGTAATCCGCCAGCGTCAGATCCATGCCGCTGAGCTGTCCGTAGACGGCAGAAAAGTCCACGTACACGGTGCTGCCCTTGACCTCGCAGCTCAGGAGCGTGGTCCCGTTGGGGATCGGAGAGCGGAACTCCTCCGCTTCACACTCCCCCATCAGCAGCGTCAGGATCTTCTCCGCCTGGGCCTGCTTGTCCTCCCGGGGCAGTTCTTCCCAAGGAATGTTCACGCTGTCGATGGCGTCACCGCCCTGGGACATCTCCAGCACGGTAGGGTAGTAGAGCTGTAAGCCGTCGCTCTCGTTCAGGATCTTCTGAGCCACACCGCAGCCCGCCAGCGTCAAAGCCAGCGCAAGGACGCACAGCAAAGAGATGCTCTTTCTCATGCACCGTCCCCTCCTTTGGCAAGGGGCAGACGCACGGTGAACACCGTACCGTTTCCGCTCGACCGGTGTCCCGCCTCGATGCTGCCGCCCCGGTTCTCCACGGTGTCCCGCACGATGGACAGCCCCAGACCGGTGCCGCCGATGGCGCGGGAACGCATCTTGTCCACCCGGTAAAACCGCTCGAAGATATGGTCCATATCCTCGTCCGGAATGCCGATGCCGTTATCCTCTACCCGCAGTATCACCTCGCCGCCCTCCACCGTCACGGTGGTATGCACGAAGCCGTCCACGGAGGAATATTTGATGCCGTTTTCCATCAGGTTGTACAAGATCTGATGCAGATCGTCCTCGCTGCCCATCACGGCGGCGGTATCGTCTGTCTCATAGCTCACCGTGACGCCCTTGTCCTTGGCGACCACGCCCAGCATACGCACCACCCGCTCCAGCACGGGGCTCACCGCTACGATAGCGGCCTCCTCGGTATTGCCGCTGTCCAGTCGGGTGAGCCGCAGCAGGTTCTCCGTAATACGGGTCAGCCGTTCCGCCTCCCGTCCGATGTCGGTCACGAACTCCCGGGTGGTAGCCGTGTCCATGTCGTCCGTCTGCAAAATGCTGTCCGTCAAAAGCCGGATACCGGCCAGCGGTGTTTTCAGCTCATGGCTGGCGTCGGACACAAAGCGCCGCCGGGCGTCCTCTGTGGTCTGCAAACGGTCTGTCAGGCTGTTGAACTCCGTGGCGATCTGGGCGATCTCATCGCCGCCCTTTACCGCGGCGCGGTGGGTATAGGCACCCTCCCGCACCTTGCGGATCGCTACCAGCAGATCACTGATCTGCCCTGTCAGTACCCGGCTGAGCAATACGCTCAATCCGGCAACGAACAATGCCACCACGGCGGAAATTTTCAGAATATTGGACTGGAAGCTGCGGAACAGCTCCGCCTGCTGGCTGTCGTACTCGTAGGCATACACCGCGCCCACGATCTGGTTGTGATATACCACCGGGGATGCCATACGGCTGAGAAACGCGGAAGAGTCATAGGCGCAGTAAAACGCGTCGTTGCCGGTCAAAGCCTGCACGATCTCCGTATAAACCGCATAAAGACCCACGGCACCGCCGCTTTCCCGGGTATCGTAGAGAATGCGTCCGGCTGTGTCGGTGATCAGGATCCGGCTCACGCCGGTCTCCTTCATACCGCTCATCGCCTGGGCCACGTTGTCCTCTGTCAGCTCCTCCAACCCGCTCAGCGCGGATTCCACCACTTTTACCGAGCCTGCCATACCGCTCTCCTTGGACTTGAACACCAGGTTCTGCGATACCAGCAGGGGATAGGTGTTCAGAAGGATCAGCACCGCCGCGATAATGAGGATATAGCTGATGCCGAACTTAAATTGTAGACTGGTTTTTCCCCTTGAAATAGTAACCCACTCCCCACTTGGTCATGATGTGTGTCGGCTCGGCAGGCACCCGCTCCAGCTTCTCCCGCAAGCGGCGGATGTGCACGTCCACCGTACGGTAATCGCCGGCATAAGAGTAGCCCCAGACAAGATCCATCAGGCTCTCCCGCGAGTAGACCCTGCCCGGATTTTTCATCAGCAGTTCCATCAGGTCGTACTCCTTGGCGGTCAGCTCAATGGCCTGCCCGTCCCGCAGGGCGACCCGCTGGCGGGTATCCAGGCTCAGCTCCCCTACCGTCAGGGTCTCCGTGTCCTTCTTCTGCTCCGTCTTGGGTGCGGCGCGCTTCAAAAGTGCCCGGATACGGGCCTTCAGCTCCAGAATGTTAAAGGGTTTTGTCACGTAGTCGTCGGCACCGCAGGCAAAGCCCATCAGCTTGTCCGCGTCCTCACTGCGTGCCGTCAGCATGATCACCGGCACGTCGGAGAATTCCCGGATCTGCATACAGGCCTCCGCGCCGGACAGCACCGGCATCATTAGGTCGAGAATGATCAGGTCGAAGTGCTCCTTCTTTGCCAGATCCACGGCAGCGGCTCCGTCGTAGGCGGTGCTGACCTGATAGCCCTCGTTTTCCAGATTGAATTTGATCCCCTTGACCAGCAGCTGCTCGTCATCGACCACCAGTATCTTCACTCTGTCACCTCCCAGGTGATGCACTCTCGCATCGTTTCCAGCGTCTTTTCCCCGATCCCCGATACGTTCAGAAGCTCCTCCGGTTCCCGAAAAGCGCCGTGCTCTTCTCGGTAGGCCAGGATCCGCTGCGCCAGGACCTCGCCGATCCCCGGCACGGTCTCCAACGCCTCGGCATCGGCGGTATTGATGTTGACCTTCTCCACCGCCGTTTCCTCTATGGCACGGCGAGCCGTGGTCGTCACCTCATATCCGCCTCCTGTCGGCCTGCTCCGGGTCAGGTGCCATACCGTCATGCCCAGAAAGAATACCGCCGCCAGCAGCAGCAGACCGATTTCCGTTTTTGTAATTTTTGCTGTCCCTCTCACTGTTGACGAGACGCTCCTTTTGCCCTATAATGAATGGGAAAAACAAACGGTCTTTTGACCTTTTTTACTATTGTATCAAATCTTGAGGAAAATGTCATTATGAAATTGCGCCGAATTGTATCTCTTTTTTTATGTTTGTTCCTTCTGTGCAGTCAGTCCCTGCTCACTACCGCCTATGGCATCGAAGATATCCATATAGATGCCAAAGCCGCCCTGCTGGTGGATACGGAAAGCGGCGCCATTCTCTACGAGCAGAATGCCTACGACGAGCTGCCTCCCGCCAGCTTGACCAAGGTGATGACGGCACTTCTGGTACTGGAGGCTGTGCAAAACGGCAAGCTTCGGTTGGACCAGACCGTTACCGCCACCGCCTCCGCTCTGGTCGGTCTGCCGTGGGACGGCAGCAATGCCGATCCCGCCATCGTGCCCGGAGAACAGATGACTGTGGAGGATCTGCTGTACTGTATGCTGGTGGTCTCCGCCAACGAGACCTGCAACATTCTGGGTGAAACCATCAGCGGCAGCGTTTCCGCCTTTGTAGACGCCATGAACGAAAGAGCCCGGGCGCTGGGCTGCAAGAATACCCACTTTGCCAATACCAACGGCCTGCCCGACTCTCAGCACTATACCTCCGCCTACGATCTCTGGCTCATCACCCGTGCGGCGCTGCAGTATGACGAGTTCCGTTACATCTGCTCGGCCACGTGGAAGAATATCGCCCCCACCAATAAGTGTGACCACGTCCGCGCCCTACATACCACCAACTCCCTGCTGGACGGCTGGCGCTACTCCGGCTATCAGTACGCCAATGCCACCGGTATCAAGACCGGCACCACCGAAGCCGCCGGCCACTGTCTGCTCTCATCTGCCAGTAAGGGCAGCCGGGAACTGGTCAGCGTCATTCTCGGCGCCGAGACCGCGCCGGACGGCAAGGGCGGCACCGACATCATGAGCTTCCGGGAGACCGTCCGCCTGTTTGAGTGGGGCTTTGACAACTTCACCACCAAGACCGTACTGAGTGCGGACGAACTCATTCAGGAAGTGCCCGTGGCGTTGAGCAAGGAGACCAATTACGTGGTCGTCCATCCCTCCTATACCGCCACCGCGGTGCTGGCCAATGACGTGGAGCCCGAGTCCATGACCCGCACCGTCCAGCTCTACGCCGATACGGTCAACGCTCCTGTTGCCGCCGGTGATGAGCTGGGCACTATTACCCTGAGCTATAACGGTACCGATTACGCCACCGTCCCCCTGCTGGCCATGAACGATGTCTCCGCCAGCCGTTTCCTCACCGCGAAGTATAACATCGAGATGTTCTTTGCCCGCAAGCTCGTCCGGATCGCCCTGGTCGTTCTGCTCCTGCTGGTGATCCTTTTCGTCCTGTGGTGGAAATTCCGCCGGCCCCAGCGGCGTTACGGCCGCGGCAGGAGGAAGTTCTCCCGCCGCAGCAGCTACCACGGCAGAAGAAGGCGCTGAAGCTATGCAGATCCTCTATGAAGACAAATTCCTCGTCATCGCCGTCAAACCCGTAGGCGTATTGAGCGAGGACACCCCGGATGCTCCCTGTATGCCCCGGCTCCTGCGGGAGCACTACCGCTCTCAGGGCCAGAGCGATTTCATCGCCACCGTCCACCGTCTGGATAAGGTGGTAGGCGGCGTCATGCTCTTCTCCCGATGCAAAGAGATCACCGGCAAGCTCACCGCTCTGGTCAGCGAGCACCGCCTTACCAAGGAATACCTGGCCGTCCTCCGTGGTCACCCGGAAAAGCCGGCCGACACCCTCACCGATCTCCTGTTCCGGGACAGCCGGGTCAACAAGAGCTTTGTGGTGGACCGGATGCGCAAGGGTGTGCGGGAGGCTGAATTGGAATACCGGGAGCTATCCCGCACCGACGATTTCTCCCTGGTCCGCGTCAGGCTCCATACCGGCAGGACCCACCAGATCCGGGTCCAGTTCTCCCATCGGGGTCTGCCCCTGCTGGGCGATATCCGCTACGGCAGCAAGGCGGATTGTTCCACGGCGCTGTGGTCCTACCACCTGGCCTTCACCCACCCCGTCACCGGCAAAGAGGTAAACGTCACCTGTCCCCCGCCGGATACCTACCCCTGGAATCTGTTTCCGGCAGAATATTGACCCAATTCCCATTTTTCATTAAAAAAATGACACCCTCAGGTGTCATTTTTTTCTTTCGCCTGTTCCAATGCGAGCGCCAGCTGATCCGGACAGGATGTAGGCTTGGACCCGCATTTGATGCCCTTCATCTTCTCGATGGCATCGTCCACCTTCATGCCCTTCACCAGATTGGTGATACCCTGCAAGTTGCCGCTGCAGCCGCCCTCGATTTTTACGTCGCGGATGATGTCTCCTTCCACGTCCACGGTCATCTTGCGGGAGCAGGTCCCCCGCGGTGTATAGGTATATACCATAAAATACTCCTTTTTGTACTTTTTGACCTTCCTTTTGTCCCTTTATTCTTCCCGAATGATACCACAATTATCCCCGGTTTTCAACCACAACAGGCAAGATCACCACGTCGATCTGCCGGGAAAAAGCGTACTCGATGGTGTTCCGGGTCCCTCCGCTCAGTCCGCCGTGTACCGCCAGCAAAAGACTGGCATGATCCACCATATAGCGGTTCCTGCGCTGCATACACCCCGAGGTATAACAGCTTTGCACCACCGTCTCGTAATCGCACCGTTCTACCAGATCCCGGTATCTCTCCCGGTCCTCCTCGCACCATTCGTCCGCCTGCCCCGGGTAGGGTATCGCCGCCTCCACCGTCACCTCCTGGTGCCTTGCCCGCAGCGCCATGACCTCCTCGCAAAAGTAGGTGTCGCAGCCTCTTGCCATGCCGCAGATGAAATGACGGAAGCCGTTGGAATAAGCCGTTTCTACGGCTTCGTGGATGCGCTCTTTCAGCATAAGACACCGCTCGTCGAATTCATTATCTCCCCAGGGTAACTTCTCATTTCTGTGCCCGGTAAAGCAGCAGCTCGCCTGTCTTGCCCGCATGATCCTTCCCCTCTTCCTTTTTTACATTATTATAGAACAAAATTTCGATTTTGTAAAGAGAGAAAAAAGTACCCCTTGCAATCCCCCGAAAAATCGTGTATCATAGTCCCAACACAACTGGATCATTTGTCTTCGGGGCGGGGCGTAATTCCCCACCGGCGGTACAGTCCGCGAGCGGTTTTCCGCAGGAATCGGTGCAATTCCGATACCGACAGTTACAGTCTGGATGAGAGAAGGCGTGCAGTCGCATTTTGCAAATGCTTCTTTTTGATGCGTGCACCTTGGAAGACAATTCCAAGGTGTATTTTACCAAAGAGGAGTATTTTTTTATGACAAATCAGCGCAAGACGCATCACCTGGCCGTGGCCGCCATGCTGACGGCGATCGCCTTTATCCTGCAATTTATCGAGTTCTCCATTCCCCTGATGCCGGCATTTATCAAGCTGGACATCTCCGACCTGCCGGCTCTGTTGGGTACGTTCTCTCTGGGCCCGGTGTACGGTGTCGCCATTGAGTTGGTAAAGAACATCATTCACATCCCCTTCGGCTCCTCTGCCGCCGTGGGGGAGCTGTCCAACTTCCTGCTGGGCGCGGTGTTCGTTCTGGCCGCCGGTCTTTTTTACAAGCGCCGCAAAAGCCGCAAGACCGCGCTGGTGGGCTCTATCGTGGGCGCCATTGCCATGGCGCTGATCTGCCTGCCGCTGAACTATTTTCTGATCTATCCCGCCTATGTGGCTGTCTACGGCTGGCCGCTGGAGGCCATTATTGGCGCATACCGGGAGATCATGGGCGGCATCGCCGCGGTCCCCACCCGGAACGCCCTGTTCAACTGTCTGCTGGTATTCAACGTACCGTTTACCCTGTTCAAGGGTGCATTGGACGTGGTGCTCTGCTTCCTCATCTACAAGCCCCTCTCTCCTCTGCTGCACAAATAAACGATTCAAAAAATCCACCCGGCAGGGTGGATTTTTTATTGCTCCTTATTCGCCGGAAATACATCCGCCACATCGCTGATACTGATGTACGCCGACGGGTCGACCTCGTGGACCAGATCCCGCATTTTCGTTACCTGAAAGCGATTCACGATGAAATAGATCATGGTACGGCTGGTATGGGAATAGCCGCCTTTCGCAGGCATATAGGTCGCACCCGTCTCAAAGGTTTCGCTGAGCGCGGCGCAGACCTCCAGCGGTCTGGTGGTAACGATATTGGCGCATTTGGCGCGGTCAAAGCCGTCTACGATAAAGTCAATGGTTTTCAAGCCCACGAAATAGGTGATAATGGAATACAGCGGCAGCGTCCAGTTTCGGAACAGCGCACCGCACAGCACATACAATATCACGTTGTAGGACATGACGAACATACCGACGGAAATTCCCAGGCGCTTGGCAAAGATCACCGCCATCACGTCTATGCCGTCCATAGCGCCGCCGAAGCGGATGGCAAGCCCGCTGCCCATGCCGGAGATCAGTCCGCCGAATACGGCACACAGCAGCAGATCACCGCCGGCAAAGGGAGACCTGCCCGGCGTAATGGGAACCAACGCCGTAAGCCCCCAGGCCGCCAGCGCATAAATGCCGACTGAATAGATCGCATATACCGTAAAGGCAACCCCCTGCTTTTTCAGGCCGTAGAGGAACAGGGGGACGTTGATGACCACCAGAAAAACGGACAGGGTAAACATCTCCGGTGTCAGCCGATCCAATAGCATCGCCGTGCCGGAAACCCCGCTGTCATACAGTCCCACCGGCTGCAAAAACATCGTGATCCCCACGGCATTGATCACACCTGCCAAGGTGAGCAGGAGGAAATTGAGCAGACGCAGTTTTTTCATAGAATATCTCCTCTTGTCTGTTTTTTTTATTTTACCATGTTCTGTCTTTTCCGTCTACGGACAGAGAAAATGCTTTACGCTTTGTTTACAATATGATATCATAGAACAAATGGACGAGGAGGTGGCGTGATGGCTGACCGTGTGATATTGCACTGCGATCTGAACTGCTTTTTTGCCTCGGTGGAGCTGCTGTCCCACCCCGAAATACAGGATCTGCCCGTGGCGGTCTGCGGCGATCCCGACTCCCGACACGGCATCATTCTCGCCAAAAACGAGCCGGCAAAAAAGCTGGGGGTGCAGACTGCCGAGACCATCTGGCAGGCGAAGCAGAAAGCGCCGGGGCTCATTCTCCTGCCGCCTCATCATTCGCTGTATCGCGAGTACAGCAGGAAGATCAACGCCGTTTACGGACAGTACACCGATCTGGTGGAGCCCTTCGGCATTGACGAGAGCTGGCTGGACATCACCGGCAGTATGCATCTGTTCGGCGGCGACCCGAAGTCCATTGCCGACGGGATACGAAACCGTATTCGGGAAGAATTCGGGTTGACCCTCTCCGTAGGCGTCAGCTTCAACAAGATCTTCGCCAAGCTGGGCAGCGACTACAAAAAGCCGGATGCCACCACCGTGATCCCCCGGGAAACCTGGCAGGATATCGTCTGGCCGCTGCCGGTGGGGGATCTGCTGTTCGTCGGCCACAGCGCCCGGAAGATCCTGGGGCAATACGGCATCAAGACCATCGGGCAGTTGGCCGCGTGCAAGCGGGAGACGCTGGAAGCCCTGATGGGCAAGCTGGGCGGACAGCTCTACGACTATGCCAACGGTCTGGACCGCAGCGTCGTCCGTCCCCAACACCAGCAGGAACAGGTAAAGTCCGTGGGCAACGGCACCACCTTCCCGCAAAACCTGACGAAATGGGAGGAGGTCCGCACAGGGCTCAGCGTACTGAGTGACAGCGTAGCGATGCGTCTGCGCAAACACGGGCTCTATTGCGACGGCGTCTCCGTCACCATTCGCTACGCCGATTTCAAGCAGTTCTCCCGGCAAAAGCGGCTGTCCTCCCCCACCCACCTGATGCGCGATATCTACGAAGCCGCAGCGGAGCTGACGCAATGCGCCTGGCATGCCCCCGACCCCATCCGGGCGCTGACGGTAACGGCGCTGTATCTCACAGACTCTGATGCATCCTACGAGCAATTGGATCTGCTGGGGGAAAAGGTACAGATCAAAAATGAGAAACAGGAGAAACTGGAGTCCGCCATGGATACCATCCGCGGGAAGTACGGGAAAAGCGCCATTTTCCTGGGAAACGGCGGAAAATTCAGCGGTTGGGACGATTGACGATTAATATCTGCAAAATAGTACATTCTGACGAATGTGCTATTTTTGCATTTTTTCTACTTAGCGATTGCAAAACGGGCAGCGGCATGGTATGATATTTTTCACATATTTTGTCGGTTTTTGTCACCGCGCCGAAAGGAACTCCATATGCAAGAAAACACGGTGCCGCAGCCTTTGGCGGCAGCGGAAGAAAAATCAAATCGCGCTTGGCTCTCCTGCCTGTTTTTCCCCATGGCACTTTTGTACCATGAGGTCCTTTTGCGCGCGTTTGACCGGGAAACCGCCTTTTGGGATACCGCGCTGCTGCCCATCGTTCTCTTTTCGCTGTCAGCAGGCTTTTTTGTCACACTGCTGCTGGATCTCCTGCCACGGCGTAAGGCAAGCCGCATCGCCGCGATCGTTCTGACAGCCCTTTGGACGGTCTATACCTGTATCGAATACTGCTGTAAGAGCTACTATAAGATCTATTACGGTGTGGGCTATATTGTCAGCATGACCGGCAACGTGCTCCACGATTTCAGCGGCACGATGTTTGAGGTCATCCTTGCCCGTATTCCTTTCATTCTGCTCTCTCTCCTGCCGCTGATCGCTCTGATCGTTTTTCGCAAGGCCGCTGTGACGGAGGAGCGGAAACGCCCTGCTGTCCGCCGGGTCTTTTTGATCGCTTTCGTTATGCTCCAGCTGGCCGGCTCCCTGATCGGCTGCTTCGGCCGGCATCGGGCTCAGTATACCTACAACTACAACGCAAACGACACCATGCCTCAGTTCGGTCTGGTGGCTGCCCTTCGTCTGGAGGCGGAATATGCCATCTTCGGTACGCCGGAGATGCCCATCACGGAAATAAATTTCCCGTTAGACCCCAACAGCGTCGATCATCCCCAGGCAACTCTCTATGACTACAACAGTCTGGATATTGATTTCCAGCGCTTGCTGGATTCCTCCGACGGTACCCTGCAGGCCGTGCATCGCTATTTCAATGCCAAGAACGCCACCCGGAAAAATGAATACACCGGTATGTTCCAGGGCAAAAATCTGATCCTCATCACCGCCGAGGCCTTTTCTTCCTACGCGATCTCCGAGGAGCTGACCCCCACGCTGTATAAGCTGAGCCACGAGGGCTTTGTCTTTGATAACTACTACCAGCCCGCCTGGGGACAGTCCACCACCGGCGGCGAATTCGCCGTGATGACCGGTCTGATCCCTACCTGGGTAAACAATCAGGTCAGCTTCTACGTCAGTTCCCGTGATGCCATGCCCTTTGCGCTGGGAAACCAGTTCTCCGCTCTCGGCTATACCACCAAGGCCTGGCACAACAACACCTATACCTATTACGACCGCGATAAGACCCACCCCAATCTGGGATACGACTATACGGGTATCGGAAACGGTCTGGTCCTGAAAACCGGCGGCGGCAGCAACTGGCCCTACTCCGATCTGGAAATGATGGAGGCCACGGTCGATGAATACCTGGGCGACTGGCAGACAAACGGTACACCGTTCCATGCCTACTACATGACCGTCAGCGGTCACGCCAACTGGGGCTGGGGCAACGCCATGTCCGCCAAAAACCGGGATGCCGCCGTTGCCGCCTACCCCAACGCCTCTCAGCCGGTACAGGGATATATCGCCGCCAATCTGGAGCTGGAGGCGGCTATGACCTATCTGCTGGAGCGCTTGGAGCAGGCCGGTGCGCTGGATGACACGGTGATCTGCCTGAGTGCCGACCACTATCCCTACGCGCTGGTGGAGGAATCCACGGACTACTATCAGGAGCTGAGCGGACGGAACGATACGGAAAAGGATACCTCCCGCTATCGCAATACCCTGATCCTATGGTGCGGTTCCATGGAAAATCCCGTCAAGGTCAGCACCCCCTGTTCCGCCGTGGATATCGTGCCCACTCTTTCCAATCTCTTCGGGCTTCCCTACGACTCCCGCCTGCTGTCCGGGCGTGACATTTTCGCCTACTATACACCTACCGCTATTTCAACCAGTATGCCCCTGGTGATCCTACCCACCCCGGTGGGCAACAGTTGGGTAACTGCTGCCGGTATCTACGAAGCCAGGACCGGTACCTTTACCCCCTACTCCGGTATAACGGTGCCCGACTCCTATGCGGACATCGTCAACAGCATTGTGGATGCCAAATACAACTACGCCCGCGCTGTGATCCAATACGATTACTATCGCGTGCTTTTCGGTGAATGAGCGGACTAAAAAAATGACACCTGCCGGTGTCATTTTTTTTAGTCCATTTTGCCTCGCAGCGCCGCCTCCAGTTTTTCCAGCGCCTTTTTCTCGATGCGCGATACATAGGATCTGCTGATCCCGTAGTCGGCGGCGATCTGGCGCTGGGTCTGGGGCGCACCCCCATCCAGGCCGTATCGGCGGCGGATCACGTCCGACTCCCGTTCATCCAGCAGCTTCGCCACCATCTGGCGCACCAGAATGCAGTCGTCACGGCTCTGTAAGTCGGTCAGCATGGTATCCTCACTGCCCACCACGTCACTTAAGTACAGGTCGTCTCCGTCGCCGTCCCCTTCAATGGTATCGGACAGCGATACCTCCCCCTGCTGCTTCTTCTGTGCGCGGAAATACATCAGGATCTCATTTTCAATGCAGCGGCTGGCATAGGTGGCAAGCTTGATGCCCTTATCCGGCCGGAAGGTGTTGACCGCCTTGATCAGACCGATGGTGCCGATGGAAATCAGGTCGTCCTGATTGTCCGCCTGGGTATAGTATTTTTTGATGATATGCGCCACCAGGCGCAGATTGTGCTCTACCAGCTTGTTTCGCGCATCCAGATCCCCTTCGGAGGCTCGGACAAGGTACGCCGCCTCCTCTTCCTTTGTCAGCGGTTTGGGAAATGAATTGGCGGTACCGGTGAGATGGAGCGACAGAAACAGGCTGTTGCACAGCAGCATAAGTACATTCAGCATGGACGATTCCCCTTTCGTCATCAAGCCTATGCGCCCACGGAATGTCCCTATGTGGAGAGAAAAACTTGACAAGAAGCGGTTGCCGTTTTATTATGGTATGCGGTAAAATTTTCCTTTCAGGAGGACTTTTGATATGGCAAAAACTTTGAAAGAAATTCAGACTCTCATCGCCGAAAAAGGCGTCCGTATCGTGGACTTCAAAATGACCGATATTGACGGCCGCTGGCGTCACCTCAGCATCCCCGCGGAGCGTCTGACCGAGGACACGATGGTCTACGGCATTGGCTTCGACGGCTCCAACTACGGCTACGCCCCCGTGGAGAGCAGCGACATGGTGTTCGTCCCCGATTTGGACAGCGCCGTGATCGACGACTTCTGCGACATTCCCACCCTCTCCATGATCGGCGACGTGATGGTCATCG
>R20__coassemble_656_pt1 | contig 24026 bp, 21 predicted proteins | sample R20__metabat2_high_PE_002 | metagenome-assembled genome bin R20 | reverse complement strand
ATACCCTGCGGTATAATGCTCTCCGTGCCAAGCTGGACGGCGTCAGCAATACCGTGTTGGCTGCGGCCCTGAAAGAGCTGGAGCAGGACGGTCTGGTGATCCGCACCGCCTATCCCGAAGTCCCCGTCCGGGTGGAATACAGCCCCACAGAGGACTGCCGCAGACTGCTGCCCATTTTAGAGCAGCTCAGCGACTGGGCGGAAGCCCGCATGCCATAAAAAAAGAGAGCCTCACGGCTCTCTTTTTTTATGGTTTTTCCAGAAGCTCTGTCACTTGCTGCACGGTCAGCTCCCGCCGCACATATTTCCCGATCTCCTGCGGCAGGATAAAGGCAATTCCCTTGTCGCGGTTTTTCTTATCGCTTTGCATGGCCTGCGCGAATTCTAATGCGGGATACGGCAGTATTTCAAACAGTCCGCAGCTTTTTACCGCGGAAAAAATGCGCTCATAGACCGCCACATCCGCGATCCCCAGATCCACGGCCATACGGGCTTCCGTCACCAGTCCCATCGCCACGGCTTTCCCGTGGGGAACGGTATAACCGCTCAGCCTTTCAATGGCATGTCCTACGGTGTGTCCTGCGTTCAGAATTTCGCGGGCACCAAGAAAATCCGCCTCGTCCTGCTCTACGATGTCGGCTTTCATCTGGATACACGCGGCGATCAGGTCTTCCCGGTCGCCCTGTCCCACCCGGTCTAAGATCCGATTTTTGCCGATAACACCGTACTTGATGACCTCTCCCATACCGGCGGCAAGCTGCGACCGCGGCAGGGTTTGCAGGGTTTCCGTATCGGCGATGACAAGCCTCGGCTGGTGAAATGCGCCCGCCAGGTTCTTTCCCGCCGGCAGGTCGATCCCCGTTTTGCCGCCCACGGCGGAATCCACCATGGCAAGCAGCGTCGTCGGGATCTGTACCACGGCAACGCCCCGCAGATAGACCGCTGCGGCAAAGCCTGCCAGATCGCCGATCACGCCACCGCCCAGGGCCAAAACGGCATCGTTTCGTCTCACATTATTCTCCGCCAGAAAGTTCAGCAATTTTTCCAAAACAGAAAGATTTTTGGATTTTTCCCCGTGTGGGATCGCGTATTTCAGCACAGAGAAGTTCTCCTTCTCCAATGCCTTTTTCAACATCTCACCGAAAAGCCCGTCCACGATATCGTCGGTCACAATGACCAGTCGGTTGGAATTGCAGACAGGCTTCAGCAGTTTTCCCGCCTCCTGCAGCAGCCCCGGGCCAACGAAAACATCGTAGGCAGCAGAGGTGTTTACACAAACTTTTTTCATAAATTTTCACGGAATTCCACCGCTTTTTTCACCTTTTCCGCCAGTTTTACCAGTTCTTCACCGGTGAGCTGCTGCTCCGCATCGGAGAGGGCTTTTTCCGGCGTGGGATGCATCTCGATCTCCAGACCGTCACAGCCCGCCGCCACCGCCGCAAGGCTCATGGGCAGTACCAATTCCCGGCGTCCCGTGGCGTGGGACGGATCCACGATTATCGGTAAATGCGTCAGGGCCTTTAACGCCGGAACAGCGCTTAGATCCAGGGTGTTCCGGGTATAGGGCTCAAAGGTGCGGATCCCTCTTTCACACAGAATTACCCGGGGATTGTCGGAAGATAAGATGTACTCGGCGGAGTTGAGAAACTCCTCTAAGGTGGCGGTCATGCCGCGCTTGAGGAGGACAGGCCGGTTGACCTTTCCGACCTCCTCCAAAAGGCTGAAATTCTGCATATTTCTGGCACCGATCTGGATGAAATCAGCGTTTTTTGCCACAAATTCCACATCTCTGGTGTCCGTTACCTCGGTGATGATCGGCAGACCGACTTCCTTACCGGCTTTTGCCAGAAGCTCCAGGCCCTCCCGGCCCAGGCCCCGGAAGGAGTACGGGGACATTCTGGGCTTGAAGATACCACCCCGCAAAACATTTGCGCCGGCAGCCTTGGCCCACTTTGCCGCCTCCATGATCTGCGCCTCGGATTCCACGCTGCAGGGCCCGGCGATGAGCAGAAAATCTCTGCCGACGCAGAGGTTCCCCACTGTAAAACAGGTGCGTTCCTGTCCCTCTTTACATGCTGCCAATTTCAGTCCGTTCATGCCAAATCCTCTTCCTTTTTCTCCCTTTTCTCCCCTTTTTTCCATTCAAAATATCCAAAAAGGAACATGGAAAAGGGAAAAAAGTCCTGTAAAAAATAGGGTGAAGGGAACGTTATCCCCGATAGCCGATCTCGTCTGCCAGCTTTTGCTCCAAAATCACCACGGCGTCGCGGTGCAAACGCAGGAACGTTGCCGGGCATCGGGGATCGATCTTGTCACAGAGGAGCAGCTGACGCATAGCCTCCTGCTTGTTGCCCGACACGATCATCAGCAGTTTCTTCGCCCGCATGATATTGCCCATACCCATGGTAACGGCAAAGCGGGGTACCTCGTCACGGCTTGTAAAAAATCTCTGGTTGGCGTCGATGGTGCTCTCGTCCAGCGTTTCCTGATGGGCGCCGTCATAGAGCACGGCACCGGGCTCGTTAAAACCCAGATGCCCGTCGGGACCTACGCCCAGCACCTGCACGTCGATGTCCGTGCTGTCCAGCACGGCGTTGAACTCCCGGAGATCGGCCTCAATATCCCCGGTGCCCTTGGCCACATAGGTGTTATTCTTGTCGATGTTGATATGGTCGAACAGCTTGTCGTTCATAAAGTAGCGGTAGCTCTGGTCATGGGTGGGCTCCAGACCCACGTACTCGTCCAGATTGACGCTGTGGACTTTGGAAAAATCCAGTCCCTCGTCACGGCAGCGGCGGCTCAGTTCCTCATACATCCCCACGGGGCTGGAGCCGGTGGCAAGGCCCAGGGTGCAGTCCGGCTTTTCCCGGACGGTCTTCTCGATAATATCCGCACCGAGGCGGCTGGCCTCGGCATAGTCTTTGGCGATGATAACTTTCATGGTATTCTCCTTTTTTTGCGGGCGGCCGCAAGGGCCGCCCCTACGGTTGGGTTGCGGGTGGGCCGCAAGGGCCGCCCCTACGGCTTGAGTGGGCTCCTTTTTGCGGGCGGCCGCAAGGGCCGCCCCTACGGTTGGGGTTGCGGGTGGGCCGCAAGGTACGGCGATACGGATTCCCACGCCAGTGACATCGGTCACCGGCTCGGAATGGCAGGAATCGTGTTGACCGTATTTATTTCTTTAATACGATGTGGTCTTTATCCTTGTAGATGCTCTTTGCGGGAATGACACCGCGGACGCAGGACACGGGATAGATATTGCTGTCCCTGCCGATAACGGTGCCGGGGTTGAGGACGCTGTTGCAGCCCACCTCCACCCGGTCGCCCAGCATGGCGCCCACCTTTTTGCGGCCGGTGGCGATGATTTCTTTCCCGTCCTTCACTTCCACTGGGAGCTTGTCGGATTTGACGTTGCTGGTGATGGAGCCGGCGCCCATATGGGCCTTATAGCCCAGAATGGAGTCGCCCACGTAGTTGTAGTGAGGTACCTGCACGTTGTCGAACAGGATCACGTTTTTCAGCTCGGTGGAGTTGCCCACCACGCAGTCGTCCCCTACCAGGGCGTTGCCCCGGATAAAGGCGCCGGGGCGCACCTCGGTGCGGTGGCCGATGATGCAGGGGCCCTGGATATAGTTGTTGGGATAGATGACCGCGTCCCTGGCGATCCAGACGTTCTCGTATCTATTGTCGTATTCCTTGGCAGGCAGGGCCTCGCCGAGGGATACGATCAGGTCGCCGATTCCGGCAAGGGCCTCCCAGGGATAGGTAAAGCCTTGCAGATAATCCGATGCCTTGGTATGGGACAGGTCATACAGGTCTGTGATTTTGTACATGGTTGAGTTCCTTTCTTGAGGAAATGCTGAATGCAAAATGGCTGTGCCGGCAAATTGGAATTTGCCGGCGATTGGAATGCGGGTCGTCTGGGACGCCGACCCCTGCGAAGGGGCGGGCGCATTGTTGCGGGCGACCGCAAGGGTCGCCCCTACGCTACAGGGTGCGGCGGGATCAGGGGACCCCGCCCTACGATATCATTTGATTTCGATCAGATGGCCGCTTTGCTCCATGGCGGCGATGATGGCGTCCACGTTCTTCTCGCATTCCGCATCGCTGCCGGCTTCCGCCATGACACGCAGGACCGGCTCCGTGCCGCTCTTGCGCAGCAGGACACGGCCGCCCTCGCCCAGGCGTGCGGTACAGTCCTCCACCGCCTTCCGGACGGCAGGGTCATTGAGGGTGGCATCCTTGTCGTCCACCCTGACGTTTTTCAGCACCTGGGGATACATGGTGACGTCCTGGGCAAGGACGCTCAGCGGCAGATGGGTCTCGATCATCACGCTCAGGAGCATGATGGCGGTGATCAGGCCGTCGCCGGTATGGGCATATTTGCGGAAGATGATATGGCCCGACTGTTCGCCGCCGATCAGGTGGCCGCCCGCTTTCATATTCTCATAGACGAAGCGATCACCCACGGCAGTCTTTTCATAGGCAATACCGATCTTATCCAGCGCCTTATACAGGCCGAAGTTGGACATGACGGTGGTGACCACGGTATTGTCGGGCAGACGGTCGTTCTCTTTCATGAACTTGGCGCAGATATACATGATCTTATCGCCGTTGACCACCTGGCCCCGCTCATCCACGGCCAGACACCGGTCGGCATCGCCGTCAAAGGCGAAGCCCACTTCCAGCTGATTTTCCCGCACGCAGCGCTGCAGATCCTCGATGTGGGTGGAGCCGCAGTCCCTGTTGATATTGACGCCGTCCGGCTCGGCATGGATGACGTGGGTCTTGGCGCCCAGGGCGTCAAACACCGCTCTGCCGATCATCCAGGCGCTGCCGTTGGCACAGTCCAGCGCCACCCTGCAGTTGTCAAAGGGACGGGTGGCCAGATTGGTGAGGTAGCCGATATAGCGGTTTCTGCCGGAGTAAAAGTCCACGGTGGAGCCGATATTCCCCTCCGTCGCCCAGGGCAGTTCGCCCCGCTCGCCGTCGAGATACTCCTCGATCTCGTCCAGGAAGGCATCGTCCATCTTCTCGCCATCGCCGTTCATCAGCTTGATACCGTTATCGTAGAACGGATTATGGCTGGCAGAGATCATCACGCCGCAGTCGAAGTTCTCGGTGCGGGTGATATAGCTGACGCAAGGGGTGGTGGTGACGTGGAGCAGGTAGGCATCCGCGCCGCCGGAGGTGATACCCGCCGCCAGGGCGGATTCGTACATATAAGAGGAACGGCGCGTATCCTTGCCGATGACGATACGGGCCCGATCCGAGGTATGACGGCTGCCGAAATACCAGCCTAAAAAGCGGCCGGTACGGAATGCGTGCATGGCGGTCAGGTCTACCCCTGCTTTACCGCGGAAGCCGTCTGTTCCAAAGTATTTGCTCATGGTTCCGTTTCTCCTTTTTTCGGGATCGGAGATCAAAGCCGTGCAGCAGCTGATCGCTCCTGTCCGATCATAAGCCCCTCTGTTTTGCGGTCACCCGCATATTTGCAGGCTTATGTCACATGGTCGGACTGCCACGGGAGAGCACCCGCCGAACTTTCGATAACACCGGCACAAAACACGGTGCAATAGCGCGTATGCGCTAAAAGCTCTCCTCCTCGTTATCCTGCCCGCTTTGAAAGCGGACAGGCACATGGCGCTTATGTTGGCGTAAAAGCCAAGGTCCTCCTTTCTCCTCTGCACATGAATTGACAAAATATTATACCATTGTTTTATAAGATATGCAAGGGCAGGCAGCGGTAGAGATGTTTTCTTCACAAAAAACGCTTTTCTTTTATGGCGGCGTATGGTAAAATGGGCGTCACTGGAGGGGATGCCCTTGAAAAAACACCTGAAAAAACCTCGCCTTCGCACGGCGTTCGGGCAGGTATGCTCGGAGTTGGCACAGCGTTTTTTTGCCCACGATGTCGGACGTGACAGCGCCGCGCTGGCCTACTATCTGCTGTTTGCTCTTTTCCCGCTGATGATCCTGGCCAGTCTGGTCATCGGTGCGCTGAAAGTGGATATCAGCTCCTTTGTGGGCGACCTCAGACAGTTTACGCCGGAGGACGTTTCCAGCGTGATCGGCGGGTATCTGGAATACGTGGCAGGCAATCACAACCGCTATCTGCTGGTGTTCAGCCTGATTTTTTCCATCTGGTTTCCCATGCGTGCCACCAACACACTGACCCATTCCGTTCGCAAGGCCTTCGGGCGGCTGGCACCGGAGAACAAACTGAAAAACGTCATGTTCGTCTGTCTGTATTCCCTGCTGCTGATCGTGACCATCAGCGTTGCCATCGTATTAACAGTGGTGGGCAGACACGCGATGGAGTTCCTGGCCCACTTTTTCCATCTGACAGCCCTGTTTATCAACGTCTGGGCCTACCTTCGTTTTGTACTGCTGTTCGTCGTCATGGCACTTGCCATCGGCGCACTCTACATCCTGGCTATGGGAGAACGGCGGCCTTTGTGGGAGATCATACCCGGTGTTATCACCTCCCTGGTGCTGTGGATGGTACTGAGCATCGCCTTCGCCTATTATGTGGGACACGTGGCGCACTATGCCGTACTCTACGGCTCTATTGCCACCGCCATCGTGGTACTGCTGTGGCTGTTTATGTCCGCCATGTCGCTGATCCTGGGCGCTGAAGTAGCGGCGATCCTGAGCACGCGGCGAGAGGCTCGGCGCATGATCGGGCAGGAGGAAAGCAAATGAAAATCATTATCGTGGGAGCGGGTAAGGTCGGCTGCGCCATCGCAAGACAATTGGCAGGCGAGGCGCACGACATTACCGTGGTGGATACCGCCTCTGCTGCGCTGGAGCGCATCGGGGCAACGCTGGACGTTATGACCCTGGCCGGCAACGGCGCCAGTATCAGCGTACTGGTGGATGCCGGCGTGCGGGATGCGGATCTGGTGATCGCCGTGACGGATTCGGACGAGACCAATCTGGTGTGCTGCCTCATCGCCAAAAAGCTGGGGGCCAGGCATACCGTGGCACGGGTGCGCAATCCGGAGTACTATGCCGACGCCAAGCTGCTGCGCAGGGAGATCGGGCTGGATGTGGTCATCAATCCCGATCTGGCGGCAGCACAGGAGATCAGCCGGATCCTTGCGTTCCCGGCGGCGTTCCGGGTGGAGCCCTTTGCCCGGGGGCGGGTGGACATGATCGGATTTCAGGTCATCGACGGCGACGAGATCGCCGGCATACCGCTGTGCAAATTGAACAGGGAACGGCGTGCCGAGGTGCTGATCTGCGCGGTGGAGCGGAACGGAGCCTATATCATTCCACGGGGCGATTTTGTGCCCCGGGTGGGAGATAACATCTATATGGTGGGCACCAAGGTCGAGCTGCAGAAGATGCTGCAGAGCATCGGACGCAAGTGGCAGAGGATCCGGGCCGTGTCTGTCATCGGCGGCAGCCGCATCGCCGAGTATCTGGCTGCTGAACTGAAAAGAGCCGGCATCGATATGCGTCTGGTGGAAAAGGACGGCGAAAAGTGCGAACGTCTTGCCGACAGGCTGCCCAACGCGATGATCATTCGCGGCGACGGCGGAGACTGCGAGCTTTTGCAGGAGGAAAACCTTTTTGCCGCCGATGCGCTGATCTCTTTGACCGGACGGGACGAGGAAAACCTGCTGATCGCCGGCTCTGCCCTGCGCAGCGGTGTACCCAAGGTGATCGCCAAGATGAGCCGCCCCAACTACATGGAGCTGGTGAAGGAGATCGGCATTGACAGCGTGATCTCCCCCAAGGATATCATCGCCAGCCAGATCACCCGGTTCGTCAGGGCACTTGCCAACTCCCGGGGCAGCAGCGTAGAGCGACTGTACAAGATGTTCGGCGGAGAGGTGGAGGCGCTGGAGTTCATCGTTTCGGCGGAGAGCCGGCTGACAGGCAAGCCGCTGAAAGATCTGCCCCTGAAAAGCGGTATTCTGATGGCCGCTATCGCACGGGACGAGGAGATCATCATTCCCGGCGGTATGACCCATATCAAGGTAGGGGACCGGGTAGTAGTGGTATCCTCACGGCAGGAATTGAGCGACCTGAAGGATATATTGGCGTAAAAAATGAAAAATCGCACCCTCCGGGGTGCGATTTTTTTATAACTTCTTTTCCAATAGCACCAGTCCTACCCCCGGAATACCGTTGAACACCGTGGGGACGACAGCGGCTTCCCGGTAGCCCAGATGGGCATACAGACGGCGGGCTTTTTCGTTGCGGGCATTGGTGTCAATGCGGACCACGGTACAGCCCGACTTCCGCGCCAGGTCCTCGTAGTAGGCAATGAACGCGGTGCCGTATCCCCTGCCCTTGTATTTCGGATCCACCACAAGGGTATGGAGCACCAGGACCTGCTCGGGGGACGCTTCATAGAGCCAGGGAGCGCCGAAGTAGCAGTCCACCTGGCAGTCATTGATGCGGCAGACGGCAATGACTGCACCATCCTCCTCCATGACGTAGAGGTCATCGCAGGCCAGGGCCGTTTCCGCGGTCCGGACGGTGGGATAGACATCACGCAGCCAGCCGGTGGTGGTACGCCCCGCCTCCTCCTCGGTATGGATGGCGTCGAACAGTGCGACGACTGCCGGGGTATCGGCGGCGGTGGCTTTGCGGATCAGCATAGGCAGCTCCTTTCTTTAGCGGATCAGGCCGAAGTAGGCAGCGATACACAGGTGGACGGCGAGGATCGCAGGCAGGCCGTACTTGAAATACCAGTGTTTGGTCTTGTGGCGGAAAAAGTTCATGCCGGCCAGGGCGCCCACGCTGCCGCCGATAACAGCAATGCCCAGAAGGGTCTTTTCCGGAATGCGCCATGCGCCCGCTTTCGCCTTGTATTTGTCAAGACCGTAGAGGACGAACGCGACCACATTCACGACGGCTAAATAGATGTAAAGCTCTCTCATTTCAGTTTACATAACTCACTCGCCGTCCGGGCAGCAAGCCGGGCGTTGTGATAGACCAGTTGGATGTTGCTGCTGAGACTGTCGCCCCCCGTGATGTCCTTGATCTTCGCCAGGAGGAAGGGCGTGGTCTCCTTGCCGTGGATGCCCAGCGTTTTGGCTTCGGCCACGGCGGCATCGATGGCGGCTTTGATGGTATCGGCAGGCATGGCGTATTCTTCCGGAATGGGGTTGGTGACCAGCATGCCGCCCTTGAGGCCCATGGCACGCTGGGCATGGAACGCCTCGGCCAGCTCCGCCGGAGTGTCCAGGCGATAGTCCACACCGAAGCCGCTGCTGCGGGTGTAGAAGGCCGGGAGCTCGGAGGTGCCGTAGCCGATGACGGGCACGCCCTTGGTCTCCAGATACTCCAGGGTCAGGCCCAGATCCAGAATGGACTTGGCGCCGGCGCAGATGACCATGACGGGGGTCTGGGAGAGTTCTTCCAGGTCGGCAGAGATGTCCATGGTGGTCTCTGCGCCGCGATGGACGCCGCCGATGCCGCCGGTGGCGAACACAGAGATGCCCGCCATGTGGGCGATCATCATGGTGGTGGTGACGGTGGTGGCGCCGTCCATGCCCTTGGCGATCAGCACGGGCAGGTCACGGCGGCTGGCCTTGGGGATGCCGGTACCTGTTTTGCCCAGATAGTCGATCTCCTCGGCGGAGAGTCCTGCCTTCAGGCGGCCCTTGAGGATGGCGATGGTGGCGGGAACGGCGCCGTTTTCGCGGATGATCTTCTCCACGTTCAGGGCAGTTTCCACGTTCCGGGGATAGGGCATCCCGTGGGAGATGATGGTGCTCTCGAGAGCTACCACGGGTTTGCCGGATCGGAGTGCCTCCTGTACTTCGGGGGCGATGTCCAGATAGGGATTCATGGCAGTTGGGTCCTTTCTTATGGGATAGTTTGCAAAGGTAAAGAAAAACGGATTCCCACGCCAGTTTGCGAACTGGCTCGGAATGACAGAAGACGGAATACGGCGGGCCGGGGTCAGCCCACCCTACGGAAGAACGGGAATGGGGCGAAAGAATCATGCGGCGGGCGACCGCAAGGGTCGCCTCTACGGGGTATGCGATGGCGGGCGACCGCAAGGGTCTTTGCCCTCGTTGCGCCGGACCGATTTCCAGCCGCCTCTCGGCGGCGTGAAAATCGGGGCGCTGTCTTGCGGCGGGTAAAAATGTGCCACCGGCACGTTTTTATCCCGCACGCCCCTACGGGGTTCGGGATGGTGAGCGACCGCAAGGGTCGCCCCTACGAGGTATGCGATGGCGGGCGACCGCAAGGGTCGCCCCTACGATTTATTTTTCATTCTTCATTCTTAACTCCGAAATGGCCTGCCAGCTCATTTGGGGGTGGATGGTGGTTTCCGCGGTACAGGCAAAGGCGCCTGCCGCGATGGCGCTTCGCGCCGTTTCCGTGAGGCTGTCGCCCCGGAGAATACACGCCGCCAATGCCGCTACCATGGCGTCACCGCCGCCGGTGGCATTGGCCACGTCGATTTTCGGACAGGGCACGTGACAGCGCTCCCCTGCCCGGTTTTCGGCATAGAGGCCATTTGCGTCAAGGGAGATATACACCTGCTGCAAGCCGGCGGCAAGCAGTTTTCGTGCCACGTTATGTAAACTTGTTTCGTCGGTGATGGAGATGCCTGTCAAGGTCTCTGCTTCCAGAGCGTTTGGCTTCAGCGCCGTAAGTTTACATAAAACATTTCGGAGCTTCCCCGCCTTGGTGGCGGAGACCGGGTCGCAGACGACGGGAACGGTGCAGTTTTCGCAGAGGTATTCGATGCTGCTTTGGGGCAGGTTTGCGTCCAGTACAATGAGGTCGCAGCTGTTGATGACGGCGAGATCTTCCGCCAGAAACGCGGGAGTCATCCGCTCGTAGATCGCCATATCGTTCAGCGCTGCCGCCATATCGCCCCGTTCATCGAGGAGATAGAGGTAGGTACCGGTATGGCCGCCGGGGATCACGGGGCAAAGGTGCAGGTCAAGGCCCATACGGGACGCTTCCCGGCGCACGGCATCGGCAAAGGAGTCGTCACCCAGCACGGTAAGCATGGCGGTCTCCACGCCCAGCAGGCAGAGATTGCGGGCGATATTGAAGCCCACGCCGCCCAGGGACGTAGTGGCGGTGCCGACATTGGAATCACGGAGGCGGAAGGTGCCGCTGCTGCGGCCGCCGATATCCACGTTGGCCGCACCGATGACTAAAACGGACATGGGGATTCCTCCTGAAGCGGAAAATGGCGGCAAAGCCGCGGTCGACAGTATGGCGAGCGGAGCAGAACCCCGCCCCTACGGGGAAATACGGGCGACCGCAAGGGTCGCCCCTACGGAGAAAGGTTTTTCTTCCCTATTGTAGCGATTTTAGAGGGAAAAGTCAACGGAAACGGCTTGCCAAGCGGGTATATTTGGTATATAATGTTTGGCGCTTGTAAATTACTACTGGTGAGGTGTATCAATATGGAACGAATGAAGATCGCGGCGCTGTTTGCCGATCAGGAGACGCTGGGCGGCAGAGAGATCACCGTATGCGGCTGGGCACGCACCATCCGCGATATGAAGACCTTTGGCTTTATCGAGCTGAACGACGGCTCCTGCTTCCGCAATCTGCAGGTGGTGATGGACGCCGGCGAGCTGAGCAACTACAAGGAGATCGCGGCACAGAACGTGGGCGCAGCCCTTATCGTCCGCGGAACGGTGGTGCTGACCCCCGAGGCGAAGCAGCCGCTGGAGGTCAAGGCTTCCGCTATTGAAGTAGAGGGCAAGTCCACCCCTGACTATCCCCTGCAGAAGAAACGCCACAGCGTGGAGTTCCTGCGGACCATCCAGCATCTGCGTCCCCGCACCAACCTGTTCTCCGCCGCGTTCCGCGTCCGCTCTGTGGCCGCCTATGCGGTGCATGAGTTCTTCCAGGACCGGGGCTTTGTGTACGTGCACACGCCCATTATCACCGGCTCGGACTGCGAGGGCGCCGGCGAGATGTTCCAGGTGACGACCCTGGATATGGAGGACCTGCCCCGTACCGAGGACGGTAAGGTGGACTACACCCAGGACTTCTTCGGCAAGCGCACCAGTCTGACCGTTTCCGGCCAGCTCAACGCAGAGAACTTCGCCATGGCCTTTGGTGACGTCTACACCTTCGGGCCCACCTTCCGCGCCGAAAACTCCAATACACAGCGCCACGCCGCTGAGTTCTGGATGATCGAGCCGGAGATGGCGTTCTGCGACCTGGACGGTGACCTGGAGGTCATGGAGTCCATGGTGAAGTATATCATCACCTCCGTTCTGGAGAAGTGCCCCCAGGAGATCGAGTTCTTCAACAGCTTCGTGGACAAGGGACTGAAGGAGCGTCTGGAGCACGTGGCGTCCTCTGATTTCGGGCGCATCACCTACACCGACGCGGTGAAGATCCTGATGGAGAACAACGACAGGTTCGACTACAAGGTGGAGTGGGGTACCGATCTCCAGACCGAGCACGAGCGTTTCCTCACCGAGCAGATCTTCCGGCGCCCCGTGTTCGTCACCGACTATCCCAAGGAGATCAAGGCGTTCTATATGCGCCTGAACGACGACGGCAAGACCGTTGCCGCCGCCGACTGTCTGGTACCCGGTATCGGAGAGATCATCGGCGGGTCCCAGCGCGAGGAACGGCTGGACATTCTGGAAAGCCGCATCAAGGAGCTGGGCATGAATCCCGAGGACTACTGGTGGTACTGCGATCTGCGCCGTTACGGCTCCTGCCGACACGCCGGATTCGGTCTGGGCTTCGAGCGCATGGTGATGTACTGCACCGGTATTTCCAATATCCGGGATGTGGAGCTCCATCCCCGCACCGTCGGCAACGCGGAATTCTGAAAAAACAGGTAAGGGGGACAGCGAAAGCTGTCTCCCTGTTTCCGTTTTGGGGGCGCGGTGTAAGCGGCGGGATCAGGAGATCCCGCCCTACGGGAGAATGCGGACATTTGCGGTCGACCGCAAGGGTCGCCCCTACGAAGAGGAACGGGTATCGGGAGAAAACCGCCAAATTCATAATTTGTTTACAGTTTTTTTACATATGGGTGGTATAGTGGAACAAGAAAACGATTCCGTTTGGAGGAAACTATGAGTAAGACAAAGCGCCGGATCGGCGACCGAAAAGACGGCAAGCTGCTGCGCCAGCTGGACTCCCTGCACTTTATTACCGGTATCATCTACCCCAACCGCTGCGACAACGAGGCCTATATCTCCCAGCGGGTGGATCTGACGCCCATCAAGGCGTATATTGCCGAAAAAAATGAAACGGCGGATTTTAAGTACACCTATTTCCACATCGTGGTGGCGGCACTGATCAAGACCATCACCCTGCGCCCCAAGCTGAGCCGCTTTATCGTAAACGGCAACTTCTATCAGCGCAACGAGGTATCCGCCTCCTTTGTGGTAAAAAAGCAGTTCTCCGATCACGCTGCCGAGGCGCTGGCCATGCTGCACGCCAAGCCCACGGACACTATGGAGACCATACATAACTACATCCGCGATCAGGTCACCGACTGCCGCAGCGAGAAAGTGGACTCCTCCACCGAGAGTATGGACACCTTTAACAAGCTGCCCCGCTGGATGTCCAAAACCGGCGTGAAGTTCGTCATGTGGCTGGACAAACACGGCTGGGTGCCCTCCTCCCTGATCGAAACCGATCCCTACTACTCCAGCGTGGTCATCTCCAATCTGGGCAGTATCAAGCTCAAGTGCGGTTATCACCATCTGACCAACTGGGGCACCTGCTCCATGTTCTGCATCATCGGGGAAAAGAAGATGTCGCCGTTTTATGATGAAACCGGCAAGGTCGAGATGCGGGAGACCCTGGATCTGGGGCTGACCATTGACGAGCGGCTGGCGGACGGGTACTACTACTCCAAGTCTGTCCGGCTGTTGAAGTATCTTCTGGAGCATCCGGAGGAGCTGGAAAAGCCCATGAATGCGGAGGTAGACTATGAGTGAAGTAAAGACTCCCTGGAAGGACTATATGGGCGGCGTGCCCATGCATCTGGACTATTTCGGCGGCTCCATGTTTGACGCCGTGGAGAAGATCGCACAGCAATACCCCAACAACACCGCCTTTACGTTTATGGGCAAGTCCACCACCTACAAAAAGATGGTGCAGGAGATCGACCGCTGTGCCCGCAGTCTCAAGACCATCGGGGTACGTCCCGGCGACAGAGTAACCATCGCCATGCCCAACTGCCCTCAGGCTATCTATATGTTCTACGCGGTCAATCTGGTGGGCGGTATCGCCAACATGATCCACCCCCTCAGCGCAGAAAAGGAGATCGAGTTCTATCTCAATGTCTCCCATTCCGTGACCGCCATCACGCTGGATCAGTTCTACCACAAGTTTGAGCAGGTACGGCAGAACACCGGCATCGTCAACATTATCATCGCCAGCGTGAAGGACGCGCTTTCGAAACCCATCCGCGCCGGTTATATGCTGACCGAGGGACGCAAGATCCAAAAAATTCCCGAGGACGCTCCCGTGATCCGCTGGAAGGAGTTTATCGAGCTCTCCAAATGCTGCTTCTACGGCAACTACCGGGTCCAACGCAGGTCAGACGATCCCGCGGTGATCCTCTATTCCGGCGGTACCACCGGCATCAGCAAGGGCATCGTACTGACCAACGGCAACTTCAATGCGCTGGGACAGCAGATCGTTGCCGCCAACCCCATGTTCCGGCCCGGTGACCGGATGCTCTCCGCCATGCCGCTGTTCCACGGTTTCGGTCTGGGGGTATGCATCCATTCCATGCTCTCCCAGGGCGGGCACTGCATCCTCATTCCCCGCTTTACCGCCCAGAGCTATGCCAAGCAGATCGTCAAGTATAGATGCAACTTTATCGCCGGTGTACCCACGCTGTACGAAGCGCTGCTGCGTCTGCCCAGCATGGAGGGCGCCAATTTAAGCAGCCTCAAGGGCGTGTTCTCCGGCGGAGACAGCCTGTCCGTTGAGCTGAAAAAGAAGTTTGACAAATTCCTGTACGACCACCACGCCGTGATACAGGTGCGGGAGGGATACGGCACCACAGAGACCGTCACCGCCTGCTGCCTGACCCCGCCCCACATGCACAAGGACGGCAGCATCGGCGTCCCCTTCCCCGACACCTATATCAAGATCGTGGAGCCCGGCACCGACCGGGAGCTTCCCTATGGGGAGGAGGGAGAGATCCTGCTGGCCGGTCCTACCGTAATGAAGGAGTATATGGATTGCCCCGAGGAGACCGCCCAGACTCTGCGGCGCCACGACGACGGGCTGACATGGGTCTGCACCGGTGATCTTGGCACCATGGATCAGCAGGGCTTCATCTATTTCCGGGGACGCGCCAAGCGCATGATCATCTCCTCCGGCTACAACATCTATCCCGGGCAGTTGGAGAACATCATCGATGCCCACGAAATGGTACAGATGAGCTGTGTTATCGGTGTGCCCGACGCCTACAAGATGCAGAAGGTCAAGGCGTTCGTCATGCTCAAGGCCGGTGTGATGCCCTCTGCGGCGGTCAGGGAGGAGCTGATGAACTACTGCCGGAAGCATATCGCCAAGTATGCCATGCCCTACGACATCGAGTTCCGCACGGAGCTGCCGAAAACCCTGGTGGGCAAGGTGGCCTACCGGCAGCTGGAAGAAGAGGAGGCCGCCAAGATGTCCTCATCTTCTCCCGCTGAAAATGCTTGAAACCGACGAAATTGCGTGATATAATGAATAAATCACAAGGAAAAGAGGTGTCCGCATGGAAAATGAAATGAAGCGGCATTACTCTCTGCTGGTGGATTTTTTGGGCCATATTTTAGGGCCGGATTATGAGGTCGCACTCCACGAACTGACCAGCGATTCCAACCGGATCATTGCCATCGCCAACGGCGAATTGACCGGCCGGCATATCGGTTCCCCTTTGAGCAACACCATGCTGGAATACGTAGCAGGCAAGCTGTACGAGACCCAGGACTACGTACTGGGCTTTGAATCCGTCAGCGCAAACGGGAAAAAGATGCGCTGCAACTCCATGTTCATCAAGGGCCGCAGCGGAGAGCTGGCAGGACTTCTGTGTATCAACTTTGACGCCAGCCGCTACGAGGAGCTGAGCGCCCGCATTCTGGATCTGTGCGGCAGCGCCATCCGACCCGCCGCTCCCAGCGGCACCCATCTGATCGCGGATTCCGCCGATCCCAGCGAAACCGGGCGGGACTATCCCACCTCCATCGCCGGCGCTACCGCCAGCATCGTATCCCACGTGGTCGCCGCCTATCCCGTGCCGGTAGATCGGCTGACCCAGGACGAAAAGATGGAGATCATGGATACGCTGAACCACAAGGGCGTGTTCCTGCTCAAGGGAAGCGTGAGTTACGTCGCCAAAGAGCTGCACAGCAGCGAGGCAAGTATCTATCGCTATCTGGGAAAACTGAACAACAAGAAATGAGGACGGATCCCCACGCCAGTGTGCTCACTGGCGTAGGAATGACAGAAAGCTGTTTTTTTGACAGACTGAAAAAATCCCACCCGAGAGGGTGGGATTTCTCAGCTTGTCAAAGAACCTTTCGGTTCTTTGACAAAAGGGTTGCGCTGCGTTTTGGCGCCTCATTGTCTGCCGTTGGCAGACAATTTCGACACGTCACTCCGCGAGAAGTATATTTTGCCACGTACACGCCGCGGCAAAATATGATAAAAACGGTTTGCCGACTGCGGTCGGCAAAGTCTGCGACGCTTTTTTGACAGACTGAAAAAATCCCACCCGAGAGGGTGGGATTTCTTTTTCTTTAGAGGCTTGCGGAGCAGAGCCCCGCCCCTACGGATGGAAATGAAGAAAAATCAGAGCTTTTCCAGAATCTGGAACTGGAGCATCGTGGTCTGCTGATATTTCTCGCCGCATTTGAGAAGGGTGCTGGGGAAGTCGGGATAGCTGTTGGCGCAGGGATAGTGCTCCGTCTCCAGGCAAAAACCGGCACGGGGGCCATAATGCGCGCCGCCTTTGCCGACACTGCCCTCACCCAGATGGTTGCCGGAGTAGAACTGCATACCGGGCTGAGTGGTGACAAGGCTCATGGCAATACCCGTGACAGGAGAGTATCCGAGCGCCGCCGGTGCGGCATTTTCCCGCAGACAATAGCAATGGTCATATCCGTCTACCAGCTCCATCTGCTCATATCGGATGGGAAATCCCTGCCCGATATGCCGCATGGTGCGGAAGTCCATGGGGGTGCCGTCCACCGGCAGGATCTGGCCGGTGGGACAGGCATCATCCGCCGTTTCCAAAAACGTGTCGGCGGTGATCTCCAGAAGCTGCTGATCGACACGGCCGCTCTGGTGACCGGAGAGGTTGAAATAGCTGTGGTTGGTCAGATTGATCAGCGTATCGGCATCGCTGACCGCCTCATACTGCATGGAAAAGACATTGTTATCGTCCAGCGTATAGGTCACGGTAACGTCCAGATTGCCGGGAAAACCGTCCTCGCCGTCAGGACTGCGGTAGGTAAAGCGCAGGCTGCCGCCGCTGATCGAAGCGGCATACATCCGCTTATTGAACACGCCATGGAGATGGTTCACACCGTTATTGGGCTGCAAACGATAGTCCCTGCCGTTTATGGTGAAGCGGCTATCCTTGATGCGGTTTGCCACACGGCCCGTAAAGGCACCCATCGACGTGGTGTCTCTTTCGTAGGCGGCGATATCGTCGTAGCCCAGTACGATATCCGTAGGTGTACCGGCACGGTCGTTGACCCAGAGATTGGTGATGATACAACCGTAATCCAGGCAGGCGATCCGAACACCGTTCCTGCTCTCCATGATATACTGCGTCACCTGACATCCATCAGATGTGGTACCGTAGATATGGCTGCTGATCTGCATAAGTACTCCCCCTTTTCTTCGGTTTATTGTAACAAATGGAGGCTATTTTTGCAAGATGCTTGTAAATGATTTCTTTTGCGGTATAATAGAGATGGAAATTTGACCAAGGAGGCAGAGATATGGCTATCGTTCACGCGGATACAGAGCATTTTGACACAGAGGTATTGCAGTGTAAGGAGCCGGTTCTGGTAGACTTCTGGGCCACCTGGTGCGGACCCTGCCAGATGTTGGCACCCGTGCTGGAGGAGATCGCCCGGGAGTACCGCGTCGTCAAAGTGGACGTGGACGAAAATCCGGAGCTGGCGGCGGCATTCGGCATTGAAAGCATCCCCACCGTGATGGCGTTCCGGGACGGACAACTGGTGGGAAAATCCATCGGTCTGGTGGATAAAGACCGGCTGCTGGCGCTGCTGAAATAAAAGGAGGTCACTATGAATTTAGCTTTACTGGGCTTCGGTGTGGTAGGCGGCGGCGTCTACGAGTGGTGCAAAGAGCGCACGGATATCTGTGTCAAACGGGTACTGGTGCGCTCGGAGAAGCGGTCGATCGCCGCCATCGCCACCAGGGATATCGAGGATATTCTGCGCGATGACACCATTGACACGGTGGCAGAGTGCATGGGCGGACTGCATCCGGCGTATGAATACGTCAGCGCCGCCCTGAAAGCCGGCAAAAACGTGGTGACCGCCAACAAGGCGCTCATCGCCGCGTACTACAAAGAGCTGATCGCGCTGGCAAAGGAGCAGGGGGCGGCATTGCGCTGTACCGCTGCCGTGGGCGGCGGCATCCCGTGGCTCACCAATCTGGAGCGGTGCAAACGGCTGGACAGACTGTGCGAGGTGGGCGGTATCATGAACGGTACCACCAACTATATCATGGACGCCATGCACCGCGCGGACGTGGAGTTCGGGGACATTCTGAAAAAGGCTCAGGAGCTGGGATATGCTGAGGCGGACCCCTCTGCCGACATTGACGGCGATGATATCCGGCGTAAGCTGGCCATCTCCGCCAACATCGCCTTTGGGGTCTCCGTTGATGAGGAGAGCATCCCCACCTTCGGCATCCGCTATGTGACGAAGGATGACATTCGGCTATTCAAGGCTCACGGCTTTGCCTGCAAGATGCTGGCCAAGGCGGAGTGTACCGAGAGCGGTATCTGCGCCTACATTGAGCCCACCTTAGTAGGCGCTAACGAGCTGGAGGCTGCCGTTCCCGCCAACTTCAACCTGATCTCTTATGTGGGGGAGGCTATCGGGCGGCAGAGCTTTTTCGGTCAGGGTGCCGGACGCTTCCCCACCGCTGCCAACGTGGTGCAGGACTGCATCGACATCCTGCAGGGACGCAAATCGTTCTATACAGAGGACACCGATGCTGTCGGGCTGGAATGCGCCGAGGCGCACCCCTACTATGTGCGCTGTGATGCACCCGACGACTTTATTCGAGGGCTCATCGCCGAGAAGTGGGCAGAAAACTGCTACATCACCGCTGCGGTCAGCTGCGGCCGGATGATCGATTGGGCAAAAAAACATCCCGGCTGCTTCATCGCCGGGATCCGATAAGGGAACGACAAAAAGAGGTGCGCGATGCGCACCTCTTTTTGTCGTATTCTTACCACTCCAGATTCTTCTCAGTTTCCTTGCTGAACACGTGGGCCACGTTGCCGCCGAAGATCAGATTGACCTCGCTGCCCATGGGGAAGTGAGCCGCCGCGCCGTTGGTGGGCACGATAATAATGACGTCTTTGCCCTCTGCCGTAATATGCAGGTGGAGGGAGGAGCCCATCAGCTCGCTCACATCCACGCGGCCCTTGATGCCGCTTTCGCACAGCATCATATGGTCGGGACGAACGCCCAGAGCGACCTCCTGCTCTGCCACGTTGTTGGCCGCCAGGCGTGCCTGCTTCTCCTCGCTCAGTACCACCGTCTGGCCGCCGATCTCCACGGCGTACTTGCCGTCCTGCTTCACCAGTTTGGCATCGAACATATTCATCTGAGGTGTACCGATAAAGCCGGCCACGAACAGATTGGCAGGGTGGTCAAAGACCTCCTGGGGCGTACCGATCTGCTGGACGAAGCCGTCACGCATGATGACGATCCTGTCGCCCAGGGTCATAGCCTCAGTCTGGTCGTGGGTGACGTAGACAAAGGTGGTATTGATGCGCTGACGCAGCTTGATGATCTCGGCGCGCATCTCATTACGCAATTTGGCGTCCAGATTACTGAGGGGCTCATCCATCAGCATGACCTGGGGGTCACGGACGATGGCGCGGCCGATGGCCACACGCTGACGCTGACCGCCGGACAGAGCCTTGGGCTTGCGGTCTAAGTACTGGGTGATATCCAGGATCGCCGCGGCCTCACGGACCTTGCGGTCGATCTCTTCTTTGGGTGCTTTCTTCAGCTTCAAAGAGAATGCCATGTTCTCGTACACGGTCATGTGGGGATAAAGGGCGTAGTTCTGGAACACCATGGCAATATCACGGTCCTTGGGCTCCACGTCGTTCATCAGCTTGTCCCCGATCCACAGTTCGCCCTCGGTGATGTCCTCCAGGCCGGCGATCATGCGCAAGGTGGTGGATTTACCGCAGCCGGAGGGACCCACCAACACGATGAACTCCTTGTCGGCGATATCCAAATTGAACTGCTGGACGGCCACCACGCCCTTGTCGGTGATCTGCAGGTTGTTTTTCTTTTCCGGCTCACCCTTCTTGGCTTTCTTTTTCTTCTCTGCGTTGGGATAGATCTTCTTCAGGTTGACTAAACGCACCTCAGACATAACTTCCTGACTGTAACTGCTCTGCCTCCGCAAGGAACAGTCTCGCGGCCACGAATCAACGTGCACCGCCTTACGGCAGGTCTCCACACTGCCGCACCGCCAGTCATAGCGGGTTTTCCTCCTTTTCTTTTGCCGTATCCGTACCATGAAGTGGAGTGGTACGGATAGGGTTCCGTTCAGGTTGGATTATTTTCGCATACATATGCAGCACATACCTGCAGCATAAAAATACCACAGTTAACGTGAATTGACAAGCGTTATCCCTTTTTTCGGGATTTTACACAGTTTGATGAGAAAAATTTTGTGAACTGCGTTATTCTATCCGGCACTTGGCAGCTTTCTTTCCGGTCAATTTCTCGGTACGCTGATCCGGCTGACCAAATGCCGCATATATCGTCCACTTCCCGCTGCCAGGGATACGCTCCCCTCTTTCGTTCACCACAGTGAACGCCTTAGGGTGGAGCGGAATTTTCACCGCCTTTTCCTCGCCCCTTTCAAGGGATATTCGGGCAAAGCCACACAGCACGGGGTTCGCAGGCGCAAGCGGCGAGTTCTCGTCCTTGCAGTAGATCTGCACCACGTCCTCCGTGGCAGCGCCATCGTTCCGAACGGTGACCTTGGCGGCGGTCCGGTCTGCGGTCAATCCGACCACGGAGGTGTCACCATAGGTAAGGCCGTAGCCGAAGGGATAGAGGGGTGTACCGGTGTAGTAGCGATAGGTGCGCTCTGTCATGGCGTAGTCCGTAAAAGCCGGCATAGTGTCCAAAACCTCATTGCGGTAGAATGTGACGGGCAGTTTTCCGGAGGGGGACACCTGGCCGAACAGGATCTCTGCCACCGCCTTACCACCCCGGGCGCCGGGATACCACGTCTGCAATACGGCGTCCGCGCCCTGCTGGGCTGCGGACAGGTCAATGGCACTGCCCGCCATCAGGAGAACGATCGTTTTTTTACCCAGAGACAGCACGGTATCCAGCAGCTTCCGCTGCGGAGCAGGCAGCAGCAGATCCAGCTTGTCGCCGGAGCCCTCGGCATTGCCCTCGTCCGGCTCCTCTCCTTCCAGCGTCTCGTCCAGGCCCAGCACCAACACCACTATATCGCTATGCTCTGCCACGGTGACGGCCTCCTGCAGGCGATCCTCCGCCTGCGCCAGGTTTTCATCCCGGTCGCGTTTCAGCGCACAGCCCAGAGAATACAGCACCCGGCCCTTGCCCGCCATGGTCGCCCGGATGCCCTCCAGCACGGTCACCGATTCGTCAGGCGTTCCGTAATAGTTGCCGACAAGCGCCCGGCGGGAGTCGGCGTTGGGACCGATGACAGCCACGGTACCTGCGGTATCCGCATTCAGAGGCAGTATGCCGTCGTTTTTCAGCAGCACACACGCCCGACGGCTCACCTCGTCTGCCAATGCCTTATGGGCGTCGCAGCTCACCACTTCGTAGCCGATGCGGTCAAACTCGCTGCCCTCCCCCATGATACCCAGCAGATAGCGGGTGGTAAAGAGCCGAATTGCTGACTCGGTGATCTGCTCCTCGCTTACCAGGCCCTGTCGGTAGGCAGACATCAGGTGCAGATAGGTGTTGCCGCAGTTTAAGTCACAGCCTCGCTCGATGGCGAGCGCCGCCGCCTCTTCGGGGGTATCCACCAGACCGTGACCCTCGAAGAAATCGCGGATCGCCCAGCAGTCGGACACCACGTGGCCCCGGAACCCCCACTTGCCCCGCAGGGTATCCACCAGCAGTGCCTTACTGCCGCAGCAGGCCTCCCCATTGGTACGGTTATAGGCACCCATGACGGCTTCCACCCCCGCCTCGGTGACCAGGGCTTCAAAGGCAGGGAGATAGGTCTCCTCCATGTCCTTGGGCGTAGCCTTAGCGTTAAAGTGGTGGCGGATCGCTTCCGGACCGGAGTGGACGGCGAAGTGCTTGGCGCAGGCGGCGGCTTTCATGGTATCACCGCTGCCCTGCAATCCCCGCACATACGCCTTGCCCAGTTGGGCGGTCAGGTAGGGATCCTCGCCATAGGTCTCGTGGCCTCTGCCCCAGCGGGGATCCCGGAAGATGTTGATATTGGGAGACCAGAAGGTCAGCCCCTTATAGATATCCCGATCACCGCGGCGGCTGGCTTCGTTATACTTGGCACGACCCTCAGTTGCCACGGTGTCGCCCACCTTTTGCAGCAGGGCGTCATCAAAGGTCGCCGCCATGGCAATCGCCTGGGGAAAACTGGTCGCCGTTCCGGCTCTTGCCACTCCATGAAGCGCTTCATTCCACCAGTTATATGCGGGAATCCCCAGCCGCTCTACGGCTGGGGAATCGTAACGCAGTTGACTGGCTCGTTCCTCCACGGTCATCTGTGCCACCAGAGCGGCGGCCTTTTCACGCGCTTGTTCTCGATTCACGAACCTCACCTCATTATTGTATTGTAATGCGTCAGCCCTTGACAGCGCCGGCGATAAAGCTGTCCTGGATCTTCTTGCTGAGGAAGATATACACGATCAGCGTGGGGAAAGTGGCCAGCACCAACGCCGCGCCGATGGGGCCCCAGGCTGTGGTATACTGACCGCTGAGAGCCTGGATACCGACAGGCAGGGTCTTGAACTCGGTCTTGCTGATAAAGACGTTGGCAAACATCAGTTCGTTCCAGCACTGCAGGAACGTATAGATACCGATGGTGGCCACGGCGGGCTTCATCAGCGGTACAATCACACGGAAAAACGTACCCCAGACGCCGCAGCCGTCAATACACGCCGCCTCATCCAGCTCGTAGGGGATGTCGCCCATAAATCCCGTGCAGATCAGAATGCCCATGGACAAGGAGAAAGCGGAATAGGGAATGATCAGCGCCCAGTAGGTGTTGAGCATATGCAGGCGGGACAATGTCACGTAGATGGGGACGATGGCGGCATGAATGGGAATGGTCAAACCCAGCATAAAGAACTTGTTCATCATCTTGCGGCCCTTCCACGCCAGGCGGGTCAGGGCATAGGTCGCCATCAGCGCTACCACCAGGGTGATGGCAATGGTTGCCACCGCCACGATAATGCTGTTAACGAAATAGATATCCATGCGGCCGGTACTCATGGCATCCTTATAGTTAGACCACAGCCAGTATTTGGGCAGACCCGCCACGTTATCGCCGAAGATCTCCTCGTTGTTCTTCAAGGAGAAGGTGAACATCCAGTAGACCGGAAACAGGTTGACCAGTGCCCAGAAAATCAAAATAGCATAGGTTCCGGGGCCGGAACGAGTCACCGCGCCTTGTGCGTTCACTTTGTTGCGTCTTGCCATAGTCAGTCATCCTCCTTAAACGCAAGGTTGATCAGCAGGGCAAAGCCGAAGCAAAGAAGGATCAGCATCACCGCAATGGTACTGCCCATGCCGTACCTATTGCGTAGGAACAGCATATTTATCATCAGCGTACTCGGCACCTCGGTGGCGTGCAGAGGTC
>R20__coassemble_609_pt1 | contig 25120 bp, 29 predicted proteins | sample R20__metabat2_high_PE_002 | metagenome-assembled genome bin R20 | reverse complement strand
CCCCCCCACCCCCCGCATCATACAGGGCGCGCGCGGGCCCCCCAACCTCGCACACCCGGCACCCGGCGGGCGCCCGCACGGGCCCCCCCTACGGTGGAATGGCAGATAAAAAAGCGGTGGGATCAGGTGGGCACGCTCTACGAAGCGCGGGAGGTGACATGGGACATTCTGCGAAATACATATAAAATATATTGACAGGCGCACATTTTTGTGTATAATTTGAAAACGGTTTTCATTTTCAAATTGAGGGGGATATTTCCGTGATCTATATGACAAGGCAGCAGCGGGCGGTTTTGGACTGCATTCGCGGCGAGCAAAACGGATGTGCCAACGCCACAGAGCTGTGCGAGGCGCTGCACCGCCGGGGAGAGCAGGTGGGGCTGACCACCGTATACCGCCAGTTGGAGCGCTTGGAGCAGCAGGGGCTTTTGCACAAGATCGTCACCGACGAGGGCGCGCGGTATCAATACTGCGACGCCCACGAACACGGCGGGGACTGCTTTTTGCTCAAGTGCGAGAAGTGCGGAAAAATCCAACACATCGACTGCTCCCATCTGGGAGAGCTGTACCGGCATCTGTTGGCGGAGCACGGGTTTACTATCAATCCCCGAAAGACTCTGTTTTACGGGCTGTGCGAGGACTGTGGGAGGGCGAAGACATGAGGCGTCGGTTGACAGCGCGAACAAAGAGCGGGCCGATGTGGGCATCGGCCCCTACAAGCGGGAGGATACAAGTCGGGCGAGGGCAAGGGTCGCCCATACGAAGCAAGGAGCGAGGTACGGCGGGCGACCGCAAGGGTCGCCCCTACGCAGCGGAAAACGGGTCGTCGTGGACGCCGACCCCTACGGAGGAAAGCGGGTCCCCGAGGCGTATTCTATGCGCGGTGCTGGCGGCTTTGCTGGCGGTATTGCTGTGCGGCTGCGGGGTAAACGGCGGGCGGGCAGAGTCGTCCGCCCCTACAAAGGAGAACAAGCCGATACGGGTGGTATGTACCCTGTTTCCCTACTACGACTTTGCCCGTGCCATCGGCGGGGACGACGCGGAGGTGACGCTTCTCGTTGCCGCCGGAAAAGAGGCCCACAGCTTTGAGCCCACGCCTCTGGACGTGATCCGGCTGAGTAAGGCGGACGTGTTTCTCTACAACGGCGGCGAGAGCGAGAAGTGGGTGGAGGATATCCTGGACGCCGCCGGTGAGAGCATCAAAGTGACTGCCGCCATGATGGATCTGGTGGATCCGGAGGAAGAGGAATTCGTGGAGGGAATGCAGGTTGGTGAGCATGACGAGGACGGCGAGGAAGAGGAGATCGAGTACGACGAGCATATCTGGACTTCTCCCCTTTTGGTCATGGACATCTGCCGGGGCATCTGCGACGCACTGTGTCAGGCTGATCCCGAACACACGGAAAACTATGAGGTGCGATTGACAGCGTATCTCGGTGCGTTGGAGGAGTTGGACGCAGCGTTTCGGGAGGTGGCCGAGGAGGCAGCGCACCGCACCTTACTGTTCGGAGACCGCTTCCCCCTGCTGTACTTTGCCAAGACCTACGGGTTTGACTACCGCGCCGCGTTCCACGGGTGCGCCAGCGACACGGAGCCCAGTCTTGCCACGCTGAAATATCTGATCGATAAGGTAAACACGGAGAAGATCCCCGCGATATATACCATTGAGTTGAGCAACCGGAAAATCGCACAGGCCATCGCCGAGACCACCGGGGCGAAAATTCTGACGTTCCAGTCCTGCCAGACGGTGAGCCGAGAGGATTTTGAAAACGGAGAGACCTACCTTTCGCTGATGGAGCGAAATGTGGAGGCTCTGCGGGAGGGTACCAAATGACAAACGCTTTGATCGAAGTGAATAACGTGACGCTGGGCTATGAGGGGCGGGCGATCTGGGAGCATTTGAGCTTTCAAATCGGCCGGGGAGACTACCTCGCCATCGTGGGAGAAAACGGCAGCGGCAAGTCCACCCTGCTCAAGAGTCTGTTGGGACTGTTGAAGCCCATGAGCGGCACCATTGAGCGCTCGGACAGCCTGAAAGCAGGCGCTGTCGGCTATCTGCCCCAGCAGACAAAGGCGCAGAAGGATTTTCCCGCCACGGTGTACGAGGTGGTGCTCAGCGGCTTTTTGAGCGCGAAGCAGGGGCGGTTTTTCTACACGGCAAAGGAGAAGTCCACGGCGCTGATGAACATGGGCAAGCTGGGCATTCTGGAGAAGCGGGACAAGTGCTACCGGGAGCTGTCCGGCGGTTTGCAGCAGCGGGTGCTGCTGGCACGGGCGCTGTGTGCGGCGGGAGAGCTGCTGATCCTGGACGAGCCGGTAACGGGGCTCGACCCTGCCGCGGCACAGGACCTCTATCGGACGCTGGCGTACCTGAATGAGAAAGAGCACATCGCCATCGTGACGGTGACTCACGACATGGAAAATGCGCTGCGGTACGCCACGGCGATTTTACACGCCGGGCAGAAGCAGTGGTTCTACGGCACGGCGCAGGAGTATCTGGCGTCGCCCTACGGCAAACGGTTTGGAGGGGAACGATGATGGGAATTCTTTTGGAGATGTTCACCTACCCGTTCATCCTGCGGGCGTTCGTGGTGGGGATCCTGGTGTCGCTGTGCGCGGCGCTGTTGGGGGTACCGCTGGTGCTGAAGCGGTATTCCATGATCGGCGACGGACTGAGCCACGTGTCCTTCGGAGCGCTGGCGGTGGCGCTGGCCTGCGGGTGGGCACCGCTGATCGTTTCCGTGCCGGTGGTGGTCCTGGCGGCACTGCTGCTGCTGCGCATGACGGAAAAGAGCCGCATCGGGGCAGACGCCGCCATCGCGGTGACCTCGGCATCGGCTCTGGCCATCGGCATCATCGTGACCAGCCTGACCAGCGGCATGACCACCGACGTAGACAGCTATATGTTCGGGTCCATTCTGGCCATGGACCGGGGCGACGTGGTGCTGAGCGTGGGGCTTTCCGCGGCGGTTTTGGTGCTGTTCGTGCTGTGCTACCACCGGCTGTTCGCCATCACCTTTGACGAGAGCTTTTCCCGGGCTACCGGCGTGCGGGTGGGGTTTTACAACACGCTGCTGGCCGTGCTGACGGCGCTGACCATCGTGCTGGGTATGCGCCTAATGGGCGCCATGCTGATCTCCAGTCTGGTGATCTTCCCGGCACTCTCCGCCATGCGGGTATTCAAGAGCTTCCGGGGCGTGGTGATCTGCGCAGGGGCGCTGAGCGTGGGAGCATTCTGCGTAGGGCTGACCGGGAGCTATTTGGTGTCCACCCCGGTGGGCGCCACGGTGGTGATCGTCAATCTGATCGTATTTTTGCTGTGCTGCGGCGTTTCAAGTGTCAAAAAGCGGGGATAATTCCCCGCTTATGACATTTTTTTCAAAGAAAAAGGCTTGCAATTACTATTTAATTGTGGTATCCTACCACCGTAAGAGTAGTTGACTGAGAGTGGACCTGCGGTCCGCTCTTTTTGTTGGGCAATTTTGAAAGGTCAAAAAAGTTGAAAGCAAGTTTCAACTTTTTCAACCTTGTATTAAATAAGCCGGTTTTCTCGCCGCTGACGCGGCAGCCGAAAACCACGGCACTTATGACCACTCCTTTTCGCAGTCATTTGGTGCCCAAAAGTAAAAAGAAAGGAATGGTCATAATACATTCATGAAGAAAGTTACCGAAATCGTTTGGGAGCTGGCAGAGCCGGTGGTAAAGGAAAACGGCTGCGAGCTGTGGGACGTGGAGTACGTCCGGGAGGCGGGGCAGTGGTTTTTGCGGCTGTATCTGGACAAGGACGGCGGCGTGAACATTCTGGACTGCGAGGCTATCAGCCGCAAGGTCAGCGACCTTTTAGATGAGGCGGATCCCATTGAGCAGAGCTACACCTTTGAGGTATCCAGCGCAGGTCTGGAGCGGCAGCTCAGGCGGCCCGGTGACTTTGAGAAGTTCATGGGCGAGAATATCCTGCTGAAAACCTACAAGCCTATTGCCGGGCGGAAAGAATTTGCCGGTATCCTTGCCGGGTACGACAGCGGCTCGGTACTGGTGGACATGGGCAGCGGTGACCCGCTGTGGTTTGAGGAGAAGGACATCGCCCTGGTGCGGCTGAGAGTGGAATTTTAACGCAACAGAAAAACTTCGTTTTTCTGTTGAAAACTCGCACTTATCGCACTCGCTTACGCTCGTTTGGTCGGTGCGAGCGCTCACTTTGTTCGCTTCCATGGTGTTTTTGAAACGGCAAAGCCGTTCCAAAAACATATTAAAAATATTTTTTAACAGCGGCTTTTGTGATCGTCTATTTACTGTGAAAATATAAGGAGTAGGAAACCATGAAATGTGATGAAATCTTTGCGGCTCTTGCCATGCTGGAAAAGGAGCGCGGTATTCCCCAGAGCTTTATGATGGGCAAGATCATTCAGGCTCTGACCACCGCCTACAAGCGGGACCACGAGGGTGTGGAGAACGTGATCGTAGACGTGGACGAGGAAAAGCGCGACCTGAAGATGTTTGTGCAGAAGGAGATCGTGGAGGTGGTGGAAAATCCCGGCACCGAGATCTCCCTGGAAGAGGCCAAAAAGCTCTCTGCCAAGAATGAGCTGGGCGGTATCGTGAGTATTCCCGTGAGCAACGTGGACTTCGGCCGTATCGCCGCCGGAAACGGCAAGCAGGTCATCATCCAGGGTCTGCGGGAAGCCGAGCACGGCATGATCTACGACGAATTCAACTCCAAGCAGCACGAGATCCTCACCGGTACCGTGATGCGCATCGACAACCGCACCGGCAACGTGGGACTGCGCATCGGTCAGGGCAACGAGTCCACCGAGGCGGTGCTGACCCTGAACGAGCAGGTGCCCGGCGAGACCCTCCGGGAAGGTCAGATGGTGAAGGTCTATCTGGTCGAGGTGCGCCGCAGTACCCGCGGGCCTCAGGTGCTGATCTCCCGTACCCACCCGGGTCTGGTGAAGCGTCTGTTTGAACTGGAGGTGCCCGAGATCTATGACGGGACCGTGGAGATCCGTTCCATCGCCCGGGAGGCCGGCAACCGCACCAAGATGGCGGTCTGGTCCGCCGACGAGGACGTGGATCCCATCGGCGCCTGTGTGGGTCCCCGGGGTGGCCGTGTGAACGCCATCGTGGACGAGCTGCGGGGCGAGAAGATCGACATTATCAAGTACAGCGAGGACCCCGCCGAATTCATCGCCGCAGCGCTGGCTCCCGCCGACGTGGTGGACGTGATGCTCGCCGCGGAGGGCAAGTCCTGCCGGGTCATCGTGCCCGACGATCAGCTGAGCCTTGCCATCGGCAAGGAGGGACAGAACGCCCGGCTGGCCGCCCGTCTGACCGGGTACAAGATCGACATCAAGCCGGAAAGCTTTGAGGGATAAATGCAAAATGCAGAATGCTAAATGAAGCTTACGTTTTCAAAAACTTCGATGCAGAGAAAACGCGAAAACAGCATTTTGATTTTTTGCTCTGCTGCGGTTAGCCGCACACGGCGGCAAGATTATTCCACATTTTGCATTCAGCATTTTGCATTTTAAAGAAAGTGAGGTGCGGCGTATGCCGGTGAAGCCCCGGAAAATTCCACAGCGGCAATGCGTCGGCTGCCGCACTATGTATGACAAACGCGAATTATTGCGGGTGGTGAAGTCGCCGGAGGGAGACATCTCCCTGGACGCCACCGGCAAGAAATCCGGTCGGGGCGCCTACGTCTGCCGCAGCGCAGAGTGCCTGAAAAAGGCGCAAAAGTCCAAGGCGCTGGAGCGGGCATTGGAGATCGCCATTCCCGAAGAGGTCTACGGCGCCTTGCAGCAGCAGATGGAGGTGGTATCGTGACGGACAACATTCTCTCCCTGCTGGGGCTTGCCCACAAGGCCGGCAAGGTGGAGATCGGCGAGGAGCCGGTGGGCAGCGCCGCGAGAGCCAAAAAGGCCCGGGTCATTTTCGTTGCCGACGATGCGGCGCCCTCTACCGCTCGGCGGGCAAAGAGCTTCGCCGAAACCGGAAGCTGTATCCTCCTCCCCATGGGAGCGAAAAAAGATGACATGGGCCGGGTGCTGGGACGCACCAGCTGCGCCATGTGCGCCGTGACGGAGATCGGCTTCGCCTGCGCCATCGTAAAAAAGCTGGCGGCCATTGAGCCGGAGAAGTACCGGACCGCGGCGGATGCGCTGGAGATCAAGGCCAAGCGTGCCGCCCAGCGCAGACAGGAACAGGAGCAGCACGAGAAGAACATCAAAAACGGCAGGAAACGGGTCAAAGCCGTGCCCGCCGTGCAAAAGGGAGAAAAGAAGAATACGCCGCAAAAGCTTGCAGCAAAACGTCCTGCCCGGGCCGCGGCAAAGCGAAAAAAGCCGGAGCCCAAGTCTCGCTTTGAAGGCAGTCTGCCGGTAAAGAAGGGAAAGGGCAGCAAAGGAACGAACAGCCGCACGAAAGTGCGTGACCATCACTAATCGGAGGTGTGCATATTGGGTAACATCGGGAATAAATACAGAGTGCATGAGGTGGCGAAGGATTTTAACGTCGCCACGAAGGATATCACGGAGATTTTGACCAAGTATGCCGAAACTCCCAAAAACCATATGCAGGTATTGGAGGATCGGGAGCTGAGCCTCATCTTCGAGAGCCTGACCCAGAGCCATCAGATCTCCAATATCGCGGTGGTATTCGCCGAAGGCGCACAGCCCGGCGAAAAGAAGCCCGAAAACAAGCCGGAGAAGAAAAAGGAGTCTGCGCCTGTCAAGGCCGCGGGCTCTGCCGGCGCTGCACCCGCACAGGAGAAGAAGCCTGCCGCAGAACAGGCGCAAAAGCCCATGTCCCGGGTGCCCCAGACCAAGGTGGTGGACACCCGTAAGGCCACCAACGTCAATCTGGACAAGTACGACGAGCGCCTGCAGGATATGGCGGACAGTCGGAACCGCGGCCGCCGTGACCAGAATCAAGGCGGCAAGGAGAAGTTCCGCAACAACAAGCAGCGCCAGCAGGGCTCTTTCGGCGCCAATAAGCGCAAACAGGAGGAGGCCGACCGGATGCGCCGGCTGCAGCTGGAGATCATTAAGAAGACCCCCCTCACCGTACAGATCCCCGACGAGATCTCCGTGGGTGAACTGGCCAGCCGCATGAAGAAGACCGGCGCAGAGGTGGTCAAGTGCCTGATGAAGAACGGCATCATGGCCTCCCTCAGCGAGATGATCGACTTTGACACCGCCGCCATCATTGCCGAGGAAATGGGCTGCAAGGTGGAAAAAGAGGTCGTTGTCACTATCGAAGAAAAGCTGATCGACGACCACCAGGACGCCGAGGAGGATCTGGTGCTCCGCGCCCCCGTGGTAGTGGTCATGGGGCACGTGGACCACGGCAAGACCTCCCTTTTGGACTATATCCGCAACGCACACGTTGCCTCCGGCGAGGCCGGCGGCATTACCCAGCACATCGGTGCCTATCAGGTGCAGGTGAACGGCAAGCCCATCACCTTCCTGGACACCCCGGGCCACGAGGCATTTACCTCCATGCGTGCCCGCGGCGCCATGGTCACCGACGTGGCTATTCTGGTGGTGGCTGCCGACGACGGCATCATGCCCCAGACCATTGAATCCATCAACCACGCCAAGGCCGCCGAGATCCCCATCATCGTTGCCATCAACAAGATGGACCGTCCCGAGGCCAATCCCGAACGCATCAAGCAGCAGCTCACCGAGTACGGTTTGGTGTGCGAGGAGTGGGGTGGTGAGACCATCGTGTGTCCCATCTCCGCCAAGACCGGTATGGGCATCGACAATCTGCTGGAGATGCTGACCCTGACCGCCGAGGTGGGTGAGCTGAAGGCCAATCCCAACCGGATGGCACAGGGTACGGTCATTGAGGCACGTCTGGACAAGGGCCGGGGCCCCGTGGCGACGCTGCTGGTGCAGAACGGTACACTGAAGATGGGCGATATCATCATCGCCGGCACCTCCGTGGGACGCGTGCGTACCATGATGAACAGCCGCGGCGAGCGCATCACCGAGGCAGGTCCCTCCGTGCCTGTGGAGATCTCCGGTCTGAGCGAAGCTCCCTCTGCCGGCGCCGTGTTTAACGCCGTTGCCGACGAGAAGCTGGCCCGTGAGCTGGTGGAGCAGCGCAAGGCCGAAGAGAAGGCCAAGGCCAATGCGCCTGTCACCAAGGTCTCTCTGGAGGATCTGTTCAGCCAGATCCAGGCCGGCGAGATGAAGAACCTGAACTTGATCGTCAAGGCTGACGTACAGGGCAGCGTGGAGGCCGTGAAGGCATCTTTGGAGAAGATCTCCAACGAGGAGGTCCGCGTGCGGGTCATCCACGGCGGCGTAGGCGCCATCAACGAGTCCGACGTGATGCTGGCGGCAACGTCCCAGGCTATCATCGTAGGCTTTAACGTCCGCCCCGACAACGCTGCCCGGGACAGCGCGGCCCGGGCCAACGTGGATATGCGGATGTACCGCGTGATCTACGACGCCATCGACGAGATTGAGGCCGCCATGAAGGGTATGCTGGCGCCCAAGTTCCACGAGGTGCTGCTGGGTCACGCCGAGGTGCGTCAGACTTACAAGGTATCCGGTGTGGGCACCGTGGCCGGCTGCTACGTTACCGACGGCAAGATCCAGCGCAAGGACTGCCAGGTGCGTCTGGTGCGCGACGGCATCGTCATTCACGAGGGCATACTGGCCAGCCTTCAGCGCTTTAAGGATCAGGCCAAGGAGGTCATGTCCGGCTACGAGTGCGGTATGACCATCGAGAAGTTCAACGACATCAAGGAGGGCGACGTTATCGAGGCCTTCACGATGGAGGAAATCGAACAGTAAAACCGATCGGGCGGGCGCTTCGCCCGCCCGATTTTCACCGCCATGACGCAGTAAATTCCCATGTTTTTGAAAGGAGGAGGCCTATGGCTTCCAATCGTATCGGTCGTATCAACGACGAAATCCAAAAAGAGCTGAGCGAGCTTATGCGCTCGGTGAAGGACCCCCGGGTCAGCGGAACACTGCTGACCATCACCCACGTGGATACCACGTCCGACCTGCGGTATGCCCGGGTCTACGTCAGCGCTATGGACAGGACTGACGAGAAAGATTTTCTCAGAGGTCTGAAATCCGCCGGCGGCTATCTGCGGCGGGAGCTGGGACAAAGGCTTAATCTGCGCTATACGCCGGAGCTGCAATTCTTCCCCGATGACTCCATCGCCTACGGCGCTCACATTCTGGATATGCTGAACCACGTGAAACCCGCCAATCCGGAAAACGAGAGCATCATATTGCCGGAGGAGAAATGAAGAGATACGGCGGGCGGACAGAGTCGTCCGCCCCTACGGGAAAAGAAAATTGTGGGCGACCGCAAGGGTCGCCCCTACGAGGTTTTTTGAAAATCTGTTGCGGCGGGACGTCGAGGACGCCGTTCCCTACGGAGAAATGATATGAACATTCGTGAGACAGCGGAATTGCTGAAACAATTTGATAACGTACTGATTTTGACCCACGTGAGGCCCGACGGAGACACCATCGGGTGCGCCGCGGCATTGTGCAGGGCACTGCGGGATATGGGCAAGGCGGCGTATCTGCTGGTCAATGACGGCATTACCGCCACCTACGAGAAGTATGCCGCGCCTTATTGGGCGGCAGAGGATTTCGTGCCGGCACACGTGGTGGCGGTGGATATTGCCACGGTGGAGCTGTTTCCCGACAATGCGAAAGCTTACGCCCAGCGGGTGGAATTGTGCATTGACCACCACCCCAGCAACACGTTCTACGCGGAGAACACCTGCCTGGACACGACTGCAGCGGCAGCGTGCGAGATCGTCTATGCGATCGTGAACGAGCTGACTGCCGTTACGCCCGTCATCGCTCTTGCGCTGTACGTGGGGATCTCCACCGACTGCGGGTGCTTCCAATACGCCAACACCACGCCCCGGACCCACCGCATCGCGGCGGAGCTGATGGAGCTGGTGGACGTGGCGGCGGTGAACCACGACCTGTTCCGGACAAAGAGCCGGGTACGCCTCCAAATGGAGAGCCGTATGGCGGCGGAGATGGAGCTGTACGACGAGAACCGCGTGGTGGTGATGCAGATCCCGCTTTCTTTGCGGGAGGAATTCCATGCCACCGAGGCGGACATCGAGGAGCTGTCGTCTTTAGCCGCCCAGGTAGAGGGAACGGACTGCGGCATCACTCTGCGGGAGCTGCGCCCCGGTGTCATCAAGATCAGTCTGCGGACCGGTCCCCGGGTAGACGCCTGCGCCGCCTGCCGGAAGCTGGGCGGCGGCGGGCATAAGGCTGCCAGCGGCGCCACGGTGGAGGGCACCATGGAGGAGGTCAAGGCGAGGATCTTGCAAGCGGTCAAAGACGTGACAGGTATATAAGAATACGGGCGACCGCAAGGGTCGCCCCTACGAAACGGTTTTGCGGGTCGATATGGGCATCGACCCACGCAACGTGGGCGGACAGAGTCGTCCGCCCCTACGGAGAAACGCGGATTGCCACACCGGTGTGCGCACCGGTTCGCAATGACAGGAGAAATATGGCAGACGGGATCGTGATCATTGACAAGCCGGCGGGTTGGACGAGCATGGACGTATGTGCCAAGCTGCGGGGTATTCTGAAAACGAAAAAAGTGGGACACGCGGGAACGCTGGACCCCATGGCAACAGGGGTGCTGCCCGTATTCGTAGGGAACGCCACCCGGGGCGTCAGCTTTGCCGAGGAAGGGTGCAAGGAATACGTGGCGGCCCTGCGTCTGGGGGAGATCACCGACACCCAGGACAGCACCGGCACGGTGCTGGAGAGGCATGAGGTGACGGTTTCCCGGACCGATGTGGAGCGCGTTTTGCCCCGGTTTTTGGGGGAGATCGAACAGATCCCGCCCATGTACAGCGCCATCAAGATCGGCGGGCAGAAGCTGTACGATCTGGCCCGGCAGGGCAAGGAAGTGGAGCGAAAGCCTCGCTGTATCACCATCTATGAGTTGGAGCTTCTGGAACAGGTCTCCCCTGTGGAATACCGGATCCGGGTATTGTGCAGCAAGGGGACGTACATCCGGACCCTGTGCCACGACATGGGGCAGGTTCTGGGCTGCGGCGGCTGCATGAGCAGTCTGCGGCGGACCATGGCGGCGGGGTATACCCTGCGAGATGCGGTGGCGATCGAAGATGTACAGGTACAGGGCGAGAGCCTGCTGCAAAGCGTGGACACCCTGTTCCGCGACTGCGGCGAATACCGCCTGAAGACGGAGAAGCAGGAGAAGCTGTGCCGCAACGGCAATCCTTTTTCGATCAGGGAACCCCTTTCCGACGGGGCGTATCGCATTTACGGCGCGGACGGTACGTTTTTGTGTCTGAGCCGGTTGGAAAACGGAACGATGACTTCCGTGAAGAACTTTTTTGGAGCGTGAAACCATTGAAAACTGTGATCGCGCTGGGCTTTTTTGACGGTGTTCACAAGGGCCACGGCGAACTGTTGAAAAAAACCGTACAGCGGGCAGCGGAGCTGGGTGCAGCACCCGCGGTATTTACCTTTGACCGGCCGCCGAAAGAGGTGGTGACGGGGCAGCCCGTGTTCCTCATCAACTCCGCGCAGGAGCGGCAGGAGATCATCCGGCGCATCTACGGCATTGAGCAGGTGATCCTGGCGCCCTTTGATCAGGCGATGATGACGATGGACTGGGAGGATTTCATCACAGAGCTGCTGGTGAAACAGTACGGCGCGGTGCATCTGGTAGCAGGGCACGACTACCGCTTCGGCCACAAAAACGCCGGAAATCCGGAGCTGCTGCAGGCAAAATGTAAGGAGCTGGGCATCGGCTGTGACATCATCCCCAAGGTGGAGCATGACGGCATCACCGTCAGCTCCACGTACATCCGGACGTTGGTAGAAAGCGGCGACGTAGAGCGTGCCGCGGAGTTTCTGGGGCATCGGCACTGCCTGTCCCAGACCGTGGGGCACGGCTACCGTATCGGACGCACCATTGGCATACCCACCATCAATTTCAGCGTGCCGTCCCACGTGCTGACGCCGAAAAAGGGCGTTTACATCACCCGGGTCGCACTGCCCGACGGACGCAGCTTTGCCGGCGTGACCAACATCGGGACACGGCCAACCGTCAGCAACGGCGATGCGGTATCGGTGGAGACGTTTTTGCTGGATTTCAACGAGGATCTGTACGAGCAGCGGATCCGTCTGGATTTCTGCCGCCGACTGCGCCGTGAGGAAAAGTTCGGCTCCCTGCCGGAGCTGAAAGCACAGATCGAGAGAGATATTGAAGTGACCCGCAGGTATTTTGCGGGAGAAGAATGAAGCGTGCGGGCGACCGCAAGGGTCGCCCCTACAGAGCGGGATATGGACATCCGCTCCTACGAAGAAAATACGGAAACAGTCAGGGTGAGAGGAATTTCGAAGAAATTCCCCTCACTTTCTATTTCCCGACAGGTTTCGTCCGTTCCCCCGCGCTACAATGGAGCGGTAAGGGAGGTGAGCGCCTTGAAATCAGCGAAGAAGGCCGCAAAGCTGCCGCAAGACGGAAGGCTGCTGTCATACGGCGCATGGCTGGTGATCCCCTTTGCGCTGTCAAAGGGGCAATTAGGCGGGCTTTACGCGCCTTGGGCCCTGGCGGCGGTCGCCGTGGCCGGAGAGGATCTGCGGGGCCTGTGTGCCCTTTTGGGCGCCGCCGCAGGCGGATGGCTCTTTTTCCCGTTTCAGAGCGCTCTGCGTCATACCGCCTGCGCGGTTTTGATTTACGCCGCCACACTGACCTTTACCGACAGCAAGCTCTATCTGAAGGCCTGGTTTCGACCCACGATAACGGCTCTCATGCTTTTGGCGGTACAGTCCGTAACACTGATCAGCCACTCGTTTCCCCGGTGGATGCTGTGCCTGGCCGCCGCCACAGTGGCTGCAGCCTGCGCCTATCGCTGTACCACGGGAACGCCCCACAGCCGGACGGTCTGGATGATCCTGGGGTTTGCCGCCGCCCTTTTACCGCTGGAGTTCGACCATTTTTCGCCGGGTATCGTATGCGGTGCGTGGCTGGTACTGCTGCTGAGCGCGGATATGTCCCCCGCACAGGCGGCGGCTGCGGGTGCCGGTATCGGCCTGGTGCTGGATCTGGTACCGGCCCGGCCGTCTCTCCTGTTGGCGGCGGGATTCGGATTGGGTGCCTATCTGGCGGCCCAATGTGAGCGGCGCTGGTGCAGCGCAGGGTGCTTCTGCTTTGCCGCAGCAGCCGTGGCGATCCTCTTTGACGCGGACTACGTGCCGGCGTTTGCCTTTGCAGTGTTGACGGCGGGGCTGGCCTTTCTCTGCGTGCCCGGGCGATTTTTGCCGAACGGGTCGGACAAGTCCCGTCTGCCGGTTGGGGCCGGTTCCCCCCTGAGGCAGAAGGCCGCGGCCTTTCGGGGACTGTATGAGCATCTGTTTCACTCACCCAGTCCGGAAAAACCGGAAAACCCCTCCGTCCTGTTTGACCGCGCCGCCGAGCAGGTATGCCGGAGCTGCGTGTTGCAGACAAAATGCTGGCAGGAGGAGTACAACACCACCTACGACGCCTTTAACCATGCCTGTCCGTACCTGTTACAGCGGGGCAGTGCCCTGCCCCAGGATTTTCCCCAGACCTTTTCCTGTCGCTGTATCCATTTCCCCGAGCTGATGAGCGCCATCAACCGGGAGCTGTACGCCTACCTCCTGCGGCGCCAGTATCGGCTGCGGCTGAGCGGCGTGAAAGAGCTGGCGGCGGCGCAGTACGTTCAGATGGGTGAGGCGCTGGAGAGCAGCGTGGAGACCTCGGCAGAGCTGCCCCAGGCGGTGCGTTTGAAGAGTGCTTCGGCGCTGCGGCCCAAGGAGAGCGAAAAGCTCTGCGGGGATCAGGTGAAGCAGCTGTCGGTGGGCATCACGGAGTACTTTTTGCTGTGCGACGGCATGGGCAGCGGCGAAGCCGCTCACGCCGAGGCCGCTATGACGGTCCGGCTTTTGGAGCAGTTTTTGAAGGCGGGGATCGATCCGGCACCGGCGCTGAAGACCCTGAACACCGCCATGCAGCTGCGGTGCGACGAAAACGGGGCGTTTCCCGCCGTGGACCTGCTGGCCCTGCGAAAAGACACCGGACAGGCCTCCCTGTACAAATACGGCGCCGCCGCCAGCTATGTCAAACACCGCGGCTCAGTCACCCGGTACGTCAGCCGCTCGCTGCCGGTGGGTTTGCAGGAGACGGAGGCGGTACCGGAGGTCCAGACGCTGACGCTGCACGACGGCGACATCGCGGTACTGGTGTCCGACGGCGTTTTGCTGGAGGGCGACGAGTGGCTGCAAAATCTGCTGGCAGGTTTCAGCGGTGACGTACATACGCTGGTGGACCGTATTCTGCAGGAGTCGGAACGGCACGGCGGGCATGCTGACGACTGTGCCGTGATCGCAGCGCAGGCAGAAAATATGCCGGCAAAAAATATCCAACACGTATAATTCGCCCGGAGACGGTAATACTTGTCTTATCAATAGTGCAAGGAGGGCGTTGGTTTTGGTGAAAGGGGTCTCCCGTCGGGTCATCGTAGTGGACAGTCCCGACCCGCGGATGTTTGAGCAGGCGATTTTTATTCTGCACGGTGACGGCGGCGGCGTCAGTCAGCAGCAGCTGGTGGATCAGGCCGTGCGGATCGCCAAAAGCTACGCCCACACCCACTCCATTCCACCCAAGCGCCGCATCAGCGCACCGCTTTGGGCCGCCATCGGCGCTGCGGTCATCGGGATCGTATGGCTGCTGGTGGCATTGATTTAGCTTTTCTTTCCGAAATTTTCTCCTCACTTGGAGCGGACGACTTGTCGTCCGCTCCCTTTTTTGTTATACTGTTATGTTATAAGGTGCCAGGAGTCCCTTGGCGGGCGAAGGCAAGGGTCACCCCTGCGGGGGACGGCGGGCGGAGCAGAGCCCTGCCCCTGCGGAGAAATGACAAGCTTTATTTTATGGGAGGACGGCTATGAAAATCGGCAGCGTGGAAATCAAGTCCCGGCTGGCGCTGGCGCCCATGGCGGGCGTCACCGACCTGGCATTTCGGCAGATCTGTCGGGAGCTGGGGGCGGGATATTCCTGCACGGAGCTGGTCAGCGCCAAGGCTCTGTGTTATCAGGACGCCAAGAGCCGGACGCTTTTGAAGCTGGCACCTAACGAAAAGCCCGCCGCGGCGCAGATCTTTGGCAGCGACATGACCTGCATGGCTGAGGCCGCCGCCATTGCCGCCGAGGTCAGCGGCGCCGCCGTCATCGACATCAACATGGGCTGTCCCGTGGGGAAAGTGGTGGCAAACGGCGACGGCTCGGCGCTGATGAAGGATCCGGAAAAGGCCGCCCGTATCGCCGAGGCGGTGGTGAAGGCCAGCCCCGTGCCCGTGACCGTGAAGATGCGGCGGGGTTGGGACAAGGGCAGCATCAACGCCGTGCCCCTTGCCAAGATGCTGGAGGAGGTTGGCGTGGCCGCCGTGTGCGTACATGGCAGGACCCGGACCCAGATGTATGCCGGACAGGCGGACTGGACCACCATTCGGGCGGTCAAGGAGGCGGTGCACATCCCCGTCATCGCCAACGGCGACGTATTCTCCGCGGAGGATGCGGTAAAAATTTTGCAGTTTACGGGCGCGGATATGGCCATGATCGGACGGGGTGCTTTCGGCAATCCGTGGATCTTCCCGCAGGCGGAGGCGGCACTCCGCGGAGAAGTCGTGCCGGCTTTGCCGCCGCTTTGTGAGCGCATTGATCTGGCCGTGCGGCAGATGGAGCTGGCGGTGGAGGATAAGGGCGAACACATCGCCATGCTGGAGGCGCGGAAGCAATTCTGCTGGTACTTAAAAGGTGTGGCACACGCCAATTATTATAAAGAGCAGATCGTGCGATTGGAGAGGCTGGAGCAGCTGTACGAGATCGCCAAGGGCATCAGGAGGGATCTGGTATGATATTTGACGAACGGAACATCGTACATAGAGCGCAAAAGGGCGACACGGAGGCTTTCGGGCAGTTGGTGGAGGCTTACCAGGGGCAGGTGTATCGCCTGACCCTGCGGATGGGTCTGTCCCCTGCCGACGCAGAGGAGGCGGCGCAGGATGCTTTTCTTGCCGCGTGGAAGGGCTTGCCCCGGTTTCGGGGAGACAGCCGTTTTTCCACGTGGCTGTATCAGCTTGCCACCCATGCCGCCATCGACCTGATGCGGCGGGAGAAGAAATATAAGGACTCAGCCGACATTGAGGACGTGGTACTGCCCGATGAGGCGGCGTCACCCCAAGAGATCCTGGAGAAGCAGGAGACCCGGGACGCGGTGCAAAACGCCTTGCAGACCCTTTCGCCCCGGGCGCGGGAAATCCTGCTGCTGCGCTATCAGGCGGAACTGGGCTATGAAGAGATCGGCGAGGTGCTGGGATTGCCGGGCGGTACCGTGAAATCACGCATCAACCGCGCCAAGGCACAGCTGAAAGAAGCTCTCTTACGGCAGGGGAACTTTTTGGGGCCCGATGCCGTCCAAAAAACAGGAGAGGAGGAACGGTCATGACACGATTTGACGCTTTTGAACAGAAATTGACGGACAGCTTGCAGTCCGACGAGATGCCGTCTGCGGATTTTGCCGCACGGGTCATGGCGCAGGCGGCAAAGACGCCGCAGGTCAAGGCCGGTCCTTCCGGGCGGACACGGAAAACCGTTTTGACCGCAGCGGCTTGTCTGGCTGTGGTATGCGTAGCGGTGCCGCTGGTATTCTTCGGCACCACGCGGGCAGGCTCTGCCGCGCCGGAGACGGCATCCGATTGTGCCGCACCGGCGGCTATGGAGCCGGCGTGTGAGGAGGACGCGGCAGAATGCGGTACTGTGAACGGTTTTTCCGTTACGGCAGATAGTGCCGCACAAGAGAACGCCGCCGGAGCGGTGAAAGACAAAGCTGAATTGGCAGCAGAGGAGGTTTCCGTCAGTGATGCGGCTCTGTGCCGGCAGGCACGGGAGATCTTGTCCGGGATGGGCTTGGAGAGCGACAGCGGATACTATGCCTTGACTGCCGGGCAGGCGGCGGCTCTGCACGAGGCGATACCGGAGCTGAAGCTGCCTGTGGGTGCATTCATGCTGATTTTGGAGGGGTGAACGGTATGAGAGAAAGCCGTACCCGCCAGCTGACCCGTGCCGCCGTGGCGGGCGGTCTATACGCGGCGCTATCCCTGCTTGGCAGCGTGTTCGGCATCAGCTACGGACCGATTCAGCTCCGGTTCGCCGAAGGTCTATGCGTGCTGCCGTTTCTGTTCCCCGAAACGGCGTGGGGTCTGGGCGTAGGGTGTCTGATCGCCAACATCTTAAGCCCCTACGGACTGCCGGACATTCTCATCGGGTCGCTGACCACACTGGGGGCAGCGCTTTTGACAGGGCGGTGCAGGTCCAAATATCTGGCTCCCCTGCCAACCGTTTTGTGTAACGGCGTGGCGATCGGCGCGCTGCTGGCCTTTGAACAGGTGGGATTTACCCCGGCGTTTGGGAAAGCTCTCTGGTTTAACGGCTGCTCGGTCCTGGTAGGAGAGGCCATCGCGTGCTACGGGCTGGGGCTGCTGCTCCTCAAGGCGCTGGAGAAGCGCGGAATGGGAACGTGAAGCAAAGCGGTCGACCGCAAGGGTCGCCCCTGCGGTTTTGCGGGAATCGTGGGCGGACAGGGTCGCCCGCCCCTACGGAAAAGAAGATAAATTCGTAAAAAATTCTTGACAAAAGGTAAAAAACTGATAAAATAAATAGGCTCGCGTATTGCGGGCTGATATCCTTGCTCCCATCTTCAGAATGGGGGCCAACAGACCAGAAGGAGGTGCAAAAGTATGGCTAAAATTTCTGCCAACTATGAGGTCGTTTACATCATCGACCCTGCACAGGGTGAGGAGGCTGTTGCCGCTACCGTGGCAAAGTTCCAGACTCTGGCTGAGCAGAACGGTTCCAATGTCGTGGTCGACGAGTGGGGCAAGCGTCGTCTTGCTTACGCCATCGACTATAAGACCGAGGGTTACTACGTGCTGATGAGCTTCACCAGCGCGCCCGAGTTCCCCAAGGAGCTGGATCGTATTCTCGGCATTACCGAGGGCATTATGCGTTCCATGATCGTCTGCAAGGGCGAGTAAGGGAGGCATCATTATGCTGAACAGAATTATCGTTATGGGCCGTTTGACCCGTGACCCCGAGCTGCGTCGTACGCAGAGCGGACTTCCTGTAACCAGTTTTTCCCTTGCCGTTGACCGTGATTTCAAGTCTCCGGGCGGCGAGCGCGAAACGGATTTTATCGACGTGGTGGCATGGCGCAGCACTGCTGAGTTCGTGTCCAAGTACTTTGCCAAGGGCCGCATGGCCGTGGTGGAGGGACGTCTGCAGGTCCGTGACTGGCAGGACAAAGACGGCAACAAGCGTCGTACCGCTGAAATCGTTGCCGACAACATCTATTTCGGCGACAGCAAGCGCGACGGCGGAAACGGCTTTGACGCCGCTCCCGGCTTCAGCGCTCCCATGGGTGGTTATGCCGCTCCCGTAGCGGACAACCAGTTTGCCGAGATCGATGAGGAGGACGGCGACCTGCCGTTCTGACAAAATTTTGAATAAGGAGGAACCTTCCATGGCTATGGAACATGAAAATAGAGCTCCCCGCGCCGGCGGTATGAACCGCAAGCGCAAAAAGGTCTGCCAGTTCTGCGTGGATAAATGCGAGTATATCGATTACAAGGATGCTGCCAAGCTGCGTCGCTTTATCAGCGAGCGCTCCAAGATCCTGCCCCGCCGTACCACCGGTACCTGCGCTATGCATCAGCGTCAGCTGACCGAGGCCATCAAGCGCGCCCGTCAGATCGCTCTGCTGCCCTTTGTGACCGAATAAGAGGCATAACAAAATCCCCACCCTTTCGGGTGGGGATCTCTTTTTTTATTTGCTGGCGCGGAGTTTGACCGCCAGCACTTTTGTTTCGCCGCTGCGCCAGATCTTGACACGGACAACGTCTCCTATGGTATGGCTGCGGCGGATGGCAAGCAGCTCCGCCACCGTATGGACCTCCTGACCGTCCAGGGAGAGGATCACATCGCCCTCCTGCATCCCCGCCTCGGCGGCAGGGCTGTCCGGCTCTACCGAATAGACCACCACAACGTCATCGGCGCCGGTATCCTTCGAGGTGATCACACGGATGCCGAAGGTGGGCGTACCGCGATATTTCCCGGTGGCAATAATATCGTTGACCACATAGCTGACATCGCTGACGGGCAGGGCAAAGCCCAGTCCCTCCACCTGCGCAGTAGTGGTACTGCCTGCCACATTGCCCATCTTCATGGTGTTGATGCCGATGACCTGCCCCGCCGTGTTGATCAGGGGGCCGCCGGAGTTTCCGTTATTCAGAGCGGCAGTGGTCTGCAGGGCGGTAACAATTTGTTCATCCAGCTTGATGTCCCGGTTGATGGCGGAAAGGATCCCCTCGCTCATGGTGCCGTACAGCTCCACGCCCAGCGGATTGCCGATGGCGTAGACCGTATCACCCACACGGCACAGATCGCTGTTTCCGAATTCTGCCACAGGGAGATCGGAGGCATCCAGCGCCTTCAAAACCGCGATGTCCATCTCCCTGTCATAGCCCACCAGCTCCGCCTCCAGCAGGTACTCTCCGTAGAGCACGATGCCGGCACTCTCGCCGCCGGCAATGACGTGGGTGTTGGTGATCACATAGCCGTCACTTGTCATAATAACGCCCGTTCCGACGCTGGTCCGCTCGCCCTGCCGGGCAAGAACGATGACCGTGGAAGGACTTACCTTTTCATAGACCTCCTGGGCCGTCAGTTCCCGGCCGGGATCGGAAATGGTGAGCTTGATCCCCTCTGCCGTGTCAGCACGGGGGATCTTCGTGGCGGCGCTGCTGAAGATGTTGACAATCGAGCTGGCGTCACTATCGGCATCGTCCGGGATCGTCACCGGATGATAGGTGCGGAACATCAGCAATATCACCGTCGCGGCAATGGCCAGCGCGGCGAAAATGCCGATACCGATCCACAGCCATTTGCGGGGACGCTTTTTCATCTCCGGATCACTGCGCAAGCTGACCGGCAGAGGCTCGGAATGGATATAGCAGCCCTCCACCTCCTGCGGCGCATTGAACCGGGGGACATACCACCCGGTGATCTCTTCCTTTGCACCCGCTGTGTTTTCTCTGTTTTCTTCCTGCATGAATTCTGATCCTCTCAATCGTGAAGTACGGGGTGAGCCAGCGCCAGCGTAAATTCAAAGGAGGTCACGCCGTCTTCGCTGGTGACGCAGATCTGTTCTTTATGCTGGGACAAAATGGTTTTGACCACGTAAAGCCCCAGCCCGTAGCCGTCTTTATCCTCGCTGCGGGATTTATCCGTCTTGTGGAAACGCTCGAATAAGAGCGGGATCTCCTCCGACGGGATGGTCTTGCCGCAGTTCCGCACAATGACACGGGCTTTTTCGCCTGCCGTCTGCAATCCGAGATAGAGCGGTGTGCCGGCGGCGGCAAATTTGGCGGCATTTTCCAACAGGTTATAGATGACCTGGGTGATCAGGACGTTATCGCCCTTTACCATCACAGAGTCCTCGGGAATATCCGCCTCCACGTCCAGGCCGCGGTCCGTGATCTTCTGCTCCATGGACAACAGGGCAAGACGCATACTCTCGCAGATGTCGAAATCCGCCAGACGCATTTCCTTGGCCTGGATCTGGGAGATGTCCAGCATACGGCGCACCAAACGGCTCAGACGGCGGCTCTCATCGGAGATGATCTGCAGATACTGGCGCTCTTTTTCCGGCGGGATGGTGCCGTCCAGAATGCCGTCGGTATAGCCGGCGATACTGGTCATGGGCGTCTTCAGCTCGTGGGACACATTGGCGATAAAGTCGCGGCGCTGGCGCTCCGTTTCCTGCAGGGAGTCCGCCATGGCGTTGAACGCCCGGGCCAACTCGCCGAATTCATCGTTGCGGTTGGGATCCATACGGATGTCAAAGTTGCCGTCGCCATAGCTGCGGGTCGCCTGCACCATCTCGGTGATGGGCTGGATCTGGCGGATCGTCATCAGAGAGCTGACCAGGACCGCCACCAGCAAAATCAGCGCAGAGGTCATGAAAAACAGGCCGATGAAGGAGCGCCAGATGTCCAGAAAGTTGGCCATATCCACGGTGGAGATCACGACACCCAGCGGAATTCCCCGGGCGCTCAGCATGGGGACTCCTACCACAAAGTGCTTCTTGGCATAGATGCCGCCCAGCGTATTCCGGCCTTCGTAGGCACCCTTATCAAAAATGTACAGGACGATCTCCGATGGGACCACCAGGACGCTGCCCACCAGGTCTTCATCCGTTGTCAACATCACGTTGCCGTCTGTATTGCAGATCAGGAACGTCATATCGGTCATGCGGGTCGCCACATTGGCAAGCAGGCGAAACGCCTCGTCACTCTTGGGATCAGACGCTGTTTCCGCCACCAGGTATTCCGCCGACATCTGGGCGATCAGCTCCGAGCGCTGGCGCATATCCTCCCGCTTTTCCGACACATTGGTGGTATAGCTCAGGGCAAAAAACGCCATGCCCAGCAGGAGCATGGTCAGAAGCACCATACCGGCGATCACACCGAACTGCCGCCAGTACAGACCTTGAAAGGATTTTTCCCGCTTCTCTTCCATAGCACTTACTGCTTGACCTCAAACTTATAGCCCACGCCCCAGACCGTTTTCAGCGCCCACCGGTCGGAGATGTTTTCCACCTTTTCACGCAGGCGCTTGATGTGGACATCCACCGTGCGGCTGTCGCCGAAATAGTCAAAGCCCCAGACCTCATCCAGAAGCTGGTTGCGGGTATAGACACGGTTGGGGGTCGCCGCCAGATGGTACAGAAGCTCCAGCTCTTTGGGCGGCGTGTCGATCTTTTTGCCGTCTACCAGCAGCTCATAGCTGTCCAGATTGATGGTGAGTTTATCAAAGGTAAGTTTCTTTTGAGTATCCTCGGGGATCTCGCTGCGGCGCAGAACGGCATTGATACGGGCCATCAGCTCTTTCATCTCAAAGGGCTTGACCAGATAGTCGTCGGCGCCCATCTCCAGGCCCGTGATGCGATCGTCCACGTCGCCCTTGGCAGTAAGCATAATGATGGGGGTCTTTGCTTTTTCCCGGATGTGGGCGCAGACCGCCCAGCCGTCCATCACCGGCAGCATGATATCCAACAGTACCAGATCGGGTGCCTGGGCATCGTATTCCTCCACGGCTTTGCCGCCGTCATAGGCGATACGCACCTCGAAGCCCTCCTTCTCCAGATACATACGGATCAGATCGGAGATATTGCGGTCGTCCTCTATCACCAATATATTACGTGCCATAAATCTGTCCTCCCACCGCTTTTTCGGTTTACTCGCCCCTATTATAATCTATTCTGCTCTTTTTTCCTAAACTTTCTGTGAATTCAGGCCGATAATAGTTTATGATAACATACTTTCAGCGGTTTGTATACCCGCCAAAGGTGATATCCGTATAGTACCACTGTAAAATTTCCTGCCAGCTTTTACCCTCCTTTGCCAGCTCCTGGGCGCCGTACTGGCTCATGCCCACGCCGTGGCCGTAGCCGGTGACGTGGAAGGTAACAGCGTCGTCCGTTTCCACGGTGAAGCAGGTAGAGCGCAGGCCGTACAGGTTCCGCATCTCGCTGCCCGGCACGGTGATGCCGCCGACGGTGATGCACTCCACCCTGCCGGAGGAATTCTCCGTTCGGTCTGTGATCCAGGTGTCGCCAAAGTCGGCATCAGGATGGGCGGCGGTAAAGATGCGCTTGAACTCGTCGCGGCTGAACGTCCTGACACTGTAATAATTGGGCACGCTGTCCGCCGTTTCGGGGCTCTCCACGCTTACCAGGTACGGCAGCTCTGCCGACCAGACATCGTCACACGCCGCCGTTTTGCCCGCGGAGGAGGAGTGGAACACCGCCATGATGGGCTCGCCGCCGTAGAGCATCACCACGCCGTCTGTGGCGGCAACGGCAGATTGTACCCTTTCCTCGTATGCATCAAAGCTGTCGCCCCATTTCCGGCGAGCGTCCTCCTCGCTCAAATAGGCGCTGCAGCAGGCAGCATTGTCACATACATCCGCATCGGGATGGCTTGATTTGGTTCCCTTTTCCATCTGATAGCAGATATAGGTCCGCTCCGCCACCGCCTGGGATTTGAGGGCCTCCATTTCAAAGGCAGGTGACATTTCCGCCCGGATCACACCGGGCAGATAGTCCGCCATGGTCACGGTTTGCAGCGTACTGCCGATCTTGGCGCAGAGCTTTCGTTCGCTGTCAGGCAAAACGTCCGGCTCGGTCTGCACGATCTCCGGCACCTGTTGGGAAACAACGACGTCTTCCGGCGGCGATGCTTGTACATCTTGAAACCATGACAGGGTAAAAAGCAAGCCGGTCAGCAGCAATCCTGCCGCGATACTCTCCTTCATCTCTTGTCCCTCCCTTTCTTGCCCTATTGTAGAGACGTGGGACAAAGAAAACGCATAGAATATGTCGAGAGCCCGCTTTTGTATAAGATTTAACAGAAATGTAATATTTCTTTATGAAGTTTCTTAACAACCGCAGGGTATCTTAATACTTGCAAGAAACAATAACTTTTTTCATCTATCTTCCTGCCATTCAAGCCGAGAATCGTCAGATTCCCGGCTTTATGGTTTATATGGAAAAAAAGAGGTGCCGCTGCGGCACCTCTTTTTTTACCGAATCGTTTTGAAAAAGTCGGACAGTACCTGCTGACAGTCCGGAGCAAGGATACCGCCGGTGAGCTGGGGGTGATGGGGAAAATTTTCCATAAACAAATTCAGCACACCGCCGCAGCCGCCCATCTCCCGATCACGGGCACCATAGAATACCCGGCGGATGCGGGCATTGAGGATGGCGCCGGCACACATAGGACAGGGCTCCAGGGTCACGTAGAGGTCGCAGTCGTCCAATCGCCAGGTGCCCAGAGCCGCATTGGCTTCGGCGATAGCTTCCATCTCTGCATGGGAGGCGGTGGACTGCTTTTCCTCCCGGCGGTTGCGGCCGGTACCGACAATGACTCCGTCCCGGACGATAACACAACCCACGGGGACTTCCCCACGGGCGGCGGCCTCACCGGCAAGGCGCAGCGCTTCCCTCATATAAAATTCGTGATCCACAGAAAATTCCCTCCTTCGGGTTTAAGTGGTGGCATATTTGTCCAAACTACTCGTACAATCTATACGAGGAGGGTGCGTTATGGCAAAAAAGCGGAAGGATGCTTGCCATCCCACCACAGAAGAACTGCAGCAGGAGATGTACAAGATCAGTTTAGCACTCAAGGATGCCTACGACCGGTTCAACTGGGCAGATGACCCGGATCTGATCGAGGCGTGCATCTTTGAGATCAATGCCTGCAAGGCGCGGTATAACTATCTGTTTCGTCAAATCAAGGAGCGCAGCGGCATCCCCATCCGGCACCTGCACGCCGTCCCCGCGCCGCGGTATGAGGCGCAGAGCGTCTCCTGTGTTGCCGCTGCCACCGTGAAAGGAGGCGACATATGTCGCTCGTAGAAAAAATTGCCGTCGGTCTGGTAATCGCCTTTTTTGTGCTGGCCCTGGGGCGGCTTTTCAAGTCGCCCCTCAAGCTGGTACTGCGGCTGGGCATCAACGCCGTGCTGGGCTTCGGGGCGGTATGGGTGCTGAACCTGACCACCAAATTCACCGGACTTTCCCTGGGGCTCAACTGGTTCAACGCCGTTACCATCGGTATTCTGGGCGTACCGGGATTCTTTTTGCTGCTGCTGTTGAAATGGGTACTTATTTAGGAGCGATAACTTCGGTTATCGCTCCTCTTTTTCGGTACTCCAGCCGTAGAGCGGATAGCGCCCCATGGCACCGAACAGCTTTTGCCGGAGGTCGGGGTACTTCTCCTCCAAATCGCTCAGCAGCTCCTTGACCTCCTGGCGGCGGCTTTGGCCGTCCATGGGGCAGGTATTTTCCACCACCGGCAGATCCTCCCGTGCAGCGACACGGCGGATCTCGTCCTCCCGGCAGTAGAGCATGGGGCGGATCTGGGTGATGCCGGTGCGGTCCAGGTAGGTGACAGGCTGGAAGCAGCCGATGCGGCCCTCGAAGAGCAGGTTCA
>R20__coassemble_554_pt1 | contig 26666 bp, 22 predicted proteins | sample R20__metabat2_high_PE_002 | metagenome-assembled genome bin R20 | reverse complement strand
TATAGCTATGAAAGCCCAGATGTTCCAGGCGACCACCTGTATCTACACCAACCTGCCCTACCCGGTGCTCTCCACAGGACACGGCAGCGCGTTGGATATCGCGGAGCTGGGTGTAGCAAATCCCACAAATATCTCCTACGTTCTGTCTGTCATGACGGATATCATCCGCCGCAGACGGGAATCAGAGGCGAAGAAGCAGGAAACCAGTGCATAAGGACGGTATTGCATGAGTACTACCTTCGACGAACGGAATATGAGGATGCTGGAGGCGATCAATGCGCCGTTAATGGTGGCGGATGCCTCCGGGGCGGAGTGCGCGAAAAACCAGGCATGGCGCGCCATGCAGGACCTGATCGGCAAGCATTCCACCCAGATCGTCGGGGCGATACGTGCTGCCGCGCAGCGTGACGGGGAAAGCCGTTATACCGCAACGGATTTTACCCTGTTGGTCACGCCGCTGGGAGGGGAAGGCGAGAAGCGCTATCTCTGTCAGCTATTGACAGATGAGAAGCAGGACTCGCTTTTTGCAGAGCTTGCCCGTAAAGAAACCATCAATACCTCCTATCGGGAGAAGCTGGCCAGCTTTGGCAGCAACGATTATATCGCCACCAGCGACAGCATGATCCGCATCTTTACCAAAGCCAAGCAAGTGGCGGCGTACCCCACGTCCATTCTCATCCTGGGCGATACCGGCGTGGGAAAGGAAGTGGTGGCGTCCTTTATCCACCACCACAGCGACCGGGTGGACAAACCCTTTATCAAGATCAACTGCAGCGCGATCCCCGAACCCCTGATGGAGTCGGAGCTTTTCGGCTATGAAAGCGGCGCCTTTACCGGCGCCCGGGATCGGGGAAAAGCAGGCCTTTTCGAGCTGGCCAACCACGGCACCATCATGCTCGACGAGGTGGGCGATATGGCACTGCCGCTGCAGGCCAAGCTGCTCCGGGTCATTCAGGACAGCGAGGTACGCCGTGTAGGCGGCTCCAGAACGATTCCCGTGGATGTGCGCATTATCTCCGCCACCAGCCGGGATCTGGAGAGTATGATGAACGAGGGTACGTTTCTGGACGCTCTTTACTACCGCCTGAACGTGGTGGAGATCCAGATCCCGCCTCTTTGTGAGCGCCGGGAGGATATCCTGCCTTTGGCGGAATATTACCTGCAATTCTTCTGCGAGAAATATAAGCTGGCACACAATCTCTCCCCGGAAGCCCGTGAGTGCCTGCTGCAATATACCTGGCCGGGCAATGTCCGGGAGCTTCGCAATACCATGGAAAATCTTTCGGTATCTGCGCTGCGGACGGAGATCGGTTTGGATGAACTGCCTGCCCGTATGACGCTGCGGCACGAATCGGTGCAGCAGCCGGTGCTGCGCGTGGGCGAAAACATGAGCATGAAAGAGGCGGTGGAAACAGTGCAGCGGGAGATGATCCTGCATGCGCTGCAAACCGTCGGCAGCTTCCGCAAGGCGGCGGCTCTGCTGGACATGGATCCGGCGACCCTGCAGCGTCTTGCCAAAAAGCTGGATATTAAAAAGTAACCAGACGCCGGTGCTGCCGGCAGAAATGAAAGGAGAATTCCATTATGAGCAAGATCGGTTTTATCGGTTTGGGTATCATGGGCACCCCCATGTCCCAGAATTTGAAGAAGGCAGGCTATGATGTGCTGGTGTCCGACCTGTCCGAAGCCCGCCTGCAGCAGGCCAAGGAAGCCGGATTGGAAGTGGCTGCCGACTCTGCGCAGGTCGCCCGTGAGTGTGACCTGATCGTTACCATGCTGCCCAACAGCCCCCATGTCAAGAGCCTGCTGTGCGGCGAAAACGGTATCGGCAAGCTCTGCAAGCCCGGCACGCTGATCGTGGACATGACCTCCGGCGCCCCCGGCGACTCCAAGGATATTTACGCCGAGCTGAAGAAGATGGACGTTCATTTCATCGATGCTCCCGTTTCCGGCGGCGAGCCCATGGCGATCGCCGGCACCCTGGCCATCATGGTGGGCGGCGACAAGGAGGACTTTGAGCGCGCCAAGGATGCTCTGCTGGTCATGGGCGCCAGCGCTACCTGGGTGGGCCCCATCGGCAGCGGCAACACCTGCAAGCTGACCAACCAGATCATCGTGGCGGTGAATATCGCAGGCCTGGCCGAAGGCCTGATGCTGGCGGAGAAGGCCGGCGCCGATACCCAGTTGGTGTTTGAGGCCATTAAGGGCGGTCTGGCAGGCTCCAACGTGATGAACGCCAAAGCCCCCATGATGCTCTCCGACAACTATAAGCCCGGCTTCCGTATCGATCTGCACATCAAGGATCTGACCAATGCGCTGAATACCGGTGCTATGTGCGATGCCCCGCTGCCTCTGACCAACGAGATGCTGGACATTCTGAAGAAGCTCAGCGCCAATGGCGACGGCTCCTGCGACCACAGCGCCATTGCCAAGTATTATGAAGAGCTGGCCGGCACCCTGTTCAGCAAGTAAGACATACCAAAAAGGGGGAGGGGAGACCCTCTCCCTTTTTTGAGAAACGAGGGCAACCATGAAAAAAATTGTTTTGATCCCCGATTCCTTTAAGGGAACAATGAGTTCTGCCCAAATCTGCCGGGCGGTAAGTGAGGAGATCCACAGCGTATTTCCCGATGCGTCGGTGCAGGAGATCCCCGTTGCCGACGGCGGCGAGGGCACGGTGGATGCCTTTTTGACCGCGGTGGGCGGACAGAAAGTGACGGTTAAGTGCAAGGGCCCCTATCTGGAGGAGATGACCGGCTTCTACGGTCTGCTGCCCGATGGCACTGCCGTGGTGGAGATGGCCGCGGCGGCAGGTCTGCCGCTGGTGGGGGAGAACCGCCATGCCGACAAGACCACTACCTACGGCGTAGGTGAACTCATCGCCCATGCGGTCAGGCACGGTGCCAGGCGTGTGGTACTGGGTTTGGGCGGCAGCGCCACCAATGATGGCGGCTGCGGCTGCGCCGCGGCGTTAGGGGTAAAGTTCCTCAACGCCAAGGGCGAGGCGTTTGTCCCTGTGGGCGGTACGCTGAACGAGGTGGTTTCCGTTTCTGCATCAGACCTGCTGCCGGAGCTGAAAACCGTTCCCGTCACGGCTATGTGCGATATTGATAATCCCCTCTGCGGTCGGAGCGGTGCCAGTGCGGTGTTCGGCCCGCAAAAGGGTGCCGACCCTGCCATGGTAAAGGTGCTGGACGATAATCTGCGCCACATGGCGGAAGTGATAAGGCGCGATTTGGGCATTGATGTGCTGCCCCTGCCCGGCGGCGGTGCAGCCGGCGGCTTCGGTGCCGGCGCGGTGGCGTTTTTGGACGCAAAATTGCAGATGGGCATTGAAACGGTGCTGGATCTGACCGATTTTGATACCGCCGCCCGAGACGCGGATCTGGTGATCACCGGCGAGGGAAAGCTGGACTCCCAAAGTCTGCGGGGCAAGGTGGTCATCGGCGTGGCGCGCCGCGCAAAAAAAGCCGGTGTACCCGTTGTTGCCCTGGTCGGTGCATCTGAAACGGCCATCGCCGCCGCTTATGAAGCGGGTGTTTCCGGCGTGTTTCCCATCAACCCCGAGCCGAAACCCTTTGCCGAGGTCAAGGACGACAGCGAGAAAAACCTGCGCTTTACCGCCCGGAACCTGATGCACTTTGTTCGTGCGCTGGAGGGCTGACGGCATGGAGAGGAATGAAATTCTGCTGCTCCACGGCACGGATTATCAGGATATGACTGTCCGGCTGCTGCGCCAGGCAAAGCTGACAGAGCATCTGCCGGATAAAACCATGCGGATCGGCATTAAGCCCAATCTGGTGATCGCGGCTGCGGCAAAGGGCGGCGCCACCACACATCCGGAGATCGTGGCGGGCGTGATCGAGTATTTGCAGGCCGGCGGATATTCCAACCTCTGTGTGCTGGAGGGCTCCTGGGTCGGTGATCGCACCGACCGCGCCTATCAGATCAGCGGCATCGGCGATGTGTGTCGCCGCTATGGAGTGGAGTGTATCGATCTGCAAAAGGACAGCTGGGAAAAAGTGGATGCCGCCGGTCTGCCCATGGAGATCTGCAAACAGGCTCTGCAGCTGGATTTTCTCATCAATCTGCCGGTGCTGAAGGGCCACTGTCAGACCACCGTGACCTGTGCGCTGAAGAACCACAAGGGCCTGCTGACCAACAGCGAAAAGCGCCATTTTCATGCGCTGGGCCTGCACAAACCCATCGCGCATTTGGCGGCGGTCTTTGCCAAAAAAGAGTTTATTCTGGTGGATAATATCTGCGGAGATCTGGATTTCGAGGAGGGCGGCAACCCGGTACAGATGGACCGGATCCTCTGCGGGTTTGATCCGGTGCTGATCGACACCTTTGCCGTTGAGACCATGGGATACGACATCGGGGAAGTCCCCTATATTTCCATGGCGGAGCAGCTGGGAGCCGGATCGACCGACCTGAAAAACGCGCAGGTAAAAGCCATGAACAAGCCCGTGCTGTCAACTGCTTCAAAGCCCACAAGACGGGTGCGCGAGCTGGAAGAATATGTAAATGCCGACATGGCGTGCAGCGCGTGTTACGGGTCGCTGATCTATGCGCTGGATAAGCTGGAGCAGCGAAACGAGCTGTGGGGTCACCGGGAAAAGGTATGTATCGGGCAGGGCTTTCGGGGGAAAAACGGCGAAATCGGTGTGGGAAAATGCACCGGCTGTTTTGCCCGGAATGTGGGCGGCTGCCCGCCGACCGCGGCACAAATGCTGGCCTTTTTGGAGGACAATTGGCAGTAAAAAGTGCGAAAAGTCACAGCGAAAAGTCCAAAAAGTACCGGTCAAAAGTCAAAAAAGATAAAAAAGAGAACGCGTCAGCGTTCTCTTTTTTTGCGTTCCGTACGGTTGGGAATTCCCAATGCGGTGCGGTATTTGGTGACTGCCCTGCGACTGATCCCGACGCCGTTTTGCGACAGGAGCCTTTGCAGCTCGGGATCACTCAGGGGATGGGACTTGTCCTCTTTGGCGATGAGGGCCAGAAGGCGCTGCGCCACCGCCTGGCGGGAGAGAAGCTCATCGGGCAGGGCGCCCGAGCAGAAATAGCGCAGGGGATAGATCCCCTGAGGGCATTGAAGATATTTGCCCTGGAGCGCCCGGGAGACGGTGGAGGGATGAACGCGGAGTGCTTGGGACAATTCCAGACCGCTCATGGGGGATAGCTCTTTCGTGTGGCCGGAGAAAAAGTCCCGCTGCCGTTCCAGGATCAGTTCTCCGCAGCGGCGCAGGGTGTTGCCCCGACGCTCTACGCCCTGAATGAGCCAGGTGGCCTGCTGCTTCTTCTGGCGCAGATAGGTTTTGGTCTCCTCGTCGTCGGTGGTGCGGAGCAGCCTGGCATAGTAATCGCTGACGGAAAGGCGGGGGACGTCACCGTCGTTGAGGATCACCTGCAATTTGCCGTCCACCGGCAGAATGAACAGATCGGGGCGAATGTATGCCACCTGTTCGACCGGGGCGAATTCCCGCCCGGGGTGGGGTTCCAGCGCGGCGATGGTTTTCGCGGCGCAAATGACAGCGGCTTCGGGGATGCGGAGCTCCCGGGCGATCAGGCGGTACTGCTGCTTTGCCAACCGGGGCAGATAGCTCTGCACCAGAAGCAGGGACAGCGGATCATCTTTGGCGGAGCGGCGGAGCTGGAGTGTGAGGCACTCGCTGAGATCCCGGGCCCCCACACCGGCAGGCTCCAGGGATTGCAGCGTGGTGAGGGCATCATGGAGTATTTCGGCGGGAAAGAGGTTTTGCAGGCTGTCAATATCCTCCTGCATCAGATAGCCGTCGTTATCCAGCAGGGCGACAAGACCGATACAACACCGGAGAAGATCGGCGGACAGGCGGCGGCGGGAAAGCTGATCCGTGAGAAAGGCGGAGAAACCGTCGATGGCGGGATCCACCCGACCGCCATAATAGGGCTCGGGATTTTCGCCCCCCGTGCTTTGCAGGAGGCTTCGCATTTCAGCCTGCGCCCGGGTGTCCACCTCCCGTTCCAAAACGGGATTCTCTGTGGCGACTTCCTCGATATGAGCCAGGAGCTGCTGGGTGTTCATCTGCAAAACAGCGACCGATTGTATCTGCTGGGCATGGAGCTTTTGTTCCTGCCGCTGCTGGAGCTGTAAGTGATTGTTCTGCGACATACTCACACCTCCTTGCGGACATATTTGGCGATCTTGCGCACGGCGGTGGGCTGAGAAATGCCCAGTTCCTTTCCGAGAGCCACGCTGCTGCCGCATCGGGCGTAGGCTTCGCGGATGATCTGCCCTTCAAAGGCGTCCAACTGCTGCTGCAAACTGCCGCCGGTGGCCAGACCCTCATACAGAATGCGCTGGCGGGTATATTCGGCGGGAAGGGCGGACACATCGATAATGGGGTCCTGGGTGGTGATGACCAGATGCTCGATCAGGTTTTCCAGCTCCCGCACATTGCCGGGCCAGTCATACTGCTCCAAAAAGGTGAAGAACCGGGGAGAGAAGGAAAGGCTCTTGCCGTATTCGGCGCTGAAACGGGCCAGAAACTGATGGGCCAGAGGCATAATGTCGTCTCGCCGCTGCCGCAGGGGCGGAATGTGCAGACGGATGACGTTCAGCCGATAGAACAGATCGGAGCGGAACAGTCCCCGCTGCACCTCCTCCTCCAGATTGCGGTTGGTAGCCACGATGAGCCGGAAGTCCAGCTCAATTTTTTTGTTGCTGCTCAAACGCTCGATGGTCTTATCCTGAATGAGCTGCAATAACTTGGACTGGATATGGGGCGGCAGCTCGCCGATCTCGTCGAGAAACAGCGTGCCGTGATTTGCCAGCTCGATCTTACCGATCTTGCCGGTACTGGACGCACCGGTAAAGGCGCCCTTTTCGTAGCCGAACAGTTCGGACTCGATAAGATTTTCGTGTAAGACGGCGCAGTTGACCTCGATAAACGGGCCGTTTGCCCGGTCGGACATGGCGTGGATCGCCTTGGCTACCGCGCTTTTACCCACGCCGGTCTCGCCGGTGATGAGAATGTTGGCACGGGTATTGGCGGTGTTTTGAATGAGAGTCCAGAGCCGCTGCATAGCGGCACTTTTCAAGATCAGACTGGTGGAGGTGGTACGGGTACGCAGCTCGGCGATCTCCCGGGAGTACTGCTCCAGAGAGTCCTGCATCTGCCGGTAGTTCCGCTGGATGGCATTGATCTGCTCCATGGAGACGGTGTTGAAGCACACGGCGTACTTCAGGTGCCCCCCGTCATCGAACAGAGGAATGCCCACGGTCATCACGTTCTTGTGGGCGTGGTTGATGGTCTGGGTGGCGGTGATCTTCTGCCCGGTGCGGATGACCTCGGCGGTGATACAGGGGGTAAAGGTGCCGTCCGCCTCCAGATCGAAGGCGGACCGGCCCACCATGGAGTCGTGAGCAAAGCCGAAGTTCTGCTCGTAGGCCTCGCTGACCCACAGGATCGTACCGTTGGCGTCGGAGAGCATGACGTCGTCTGCCAGGACCAGATTGTTCTGGGGGTTGAGAATGTCAAACAGGTCTTTCAGATTGATGTCCTCCGGCAGGTGCCGGGTGAGGTGGGAGTTTTCCATGGCGTGACCTCCTGTAAATCTATTCAAATATGATTATATCATATTCAAAGATGAATACAAGAAGAATGGTTAAATTTCTTATGGAATTTGTGGAAAAATGTGATAATTTACAGAAAATAAATTATGTGATATAAAGAGTTCGGAGAGGAAAACGATGAGAGATGCCTATTCATTTTTGAATAGGCGGGTTGGAGATAGAAAAAATCAGACGGTTTTTTGTCGATACCCACCAAAAAGGGAAGCGTATTTTCTGTACTTTTCACGATGAAAACGGGAACGGAAATTGCTATCATAAAAAGTGGATAGAAACGCAAAACGATTCTATAAAATTTTGAGGAGGAATTTGCCATGTATCAGACCATCCGCTTTGAAAAGCAAGACAACATCGCCATCATCACCATCAACCGGCCCGAGGCGCTGAATGCCCTGAACTCCACCGTGATCGGTGAGCTGGAGCAGGTCATTACTGAGGTGGAGCAGGACAAGAGCCTGCGCGCCATGATTCTGACCGGTGAGGGCCGCAGCTTTGTGGCCGGTGCTGACATCGGCGAGCAGTATCCCATGGACGTTTCCGCCGGTCGTGCCTGGGGCCAGCGCGGCAGCGCCATCTTCCGCCGCATCGAGAAGCTGGAGATCCCCACCATCGCCGCGGTGAACGGCTTTGCGTTGGGCGGCGGCTGCGAGATCGCCATGTCCTGCGACATTATCCTGGCCAGCGAGAAGGCCAAGTTCGGCCAGCCCGAGGTGGGGCTGGGCATCACCCCCGGCTTCTCCGGCACCCAGCGCCTGCCCCGCCGTGTGGGCATTGCCAGGGCCAAGGAACTGATCTTCTCCGGTAAGATGATCAAAGCGGACGAAGCCAAGGAGATGGGCCTGGTCAACGCCGTGTTCGCTCCCGAGGAGCTGATGAACGGCGCCATCGCCATGGCCAAGAGCTTCACCGTCAATGCCCCCATCGCCGTCAAGTATGCCAAGGCCTGCATCGACCGCGGTATGCAGATGGATATTGACGACGGCATCGCTCTGGAGAACGAGCTGTTCGCCATGTGCTTTGCCACCGCCGACCAGAAAGAGGGTATGAGCGCCTTCCTGGAGAAGCGCGCCGAGAAGAACTTCCAGAACAAGTAAGAGGAGAGAAAACGATGAAGAAAGTTCGTGTTATTACCGCGGAAGAAGCTGCCCTGATGGTCAAGGACGGCGACGTGGTCTCTACCGGTGGTTTCGTCAGCTGTGCCTGTCCCGAGGCGCTGACCCGCGCGCTGGAAAATCGTTTTGTGGAAACCGGTCATCCCCGGGATCTGACGCTGTTCTTTGCGGCAGGTCAGGGACACCGTGACGGTACCGGCGGTGACCACTTCGGTCACGAGGGTATGTGCAGGCGCGTGGTGGGCGGCCATTGGGACCGCGCCGCCAAGCTGGGTGAGCTGGCGCTTCAGAACAAGCTGGAGGCGTACAACCTGCCCCAGGGCGTCATCACCCATATGTACCGCGATATCGCCGCCCACAACATCGGTACCATTACCCACGTGGGCCTGTATACCTTTGTGGACCCCCGCAACGGCGGCGGCAAGCTGAATGACGTGACCAAAGAGGATCTCGTCAAGCTGGTGAACATCGAGGGCGAAGAGCGTCTGCTCTACAAGCCCATTCCCATTGATGTCTGCTTTGTCCGCGGTTCCTATGCGGATGAATACGGCAACTGCACCGTCCACCGCGAGATCGGCCCCCTGGACGTGACCGCCCAGTGCCAGGCCACCAAGAATTCCGGCGGCAAGGTCATCGTGCAGGTGGAGAAGATCGTGCAGGGCGGTACGCTGGACCCCCGGCTGGTAAAGATCCCCGGCATCTATGTGGACGCCATCGTGGTGGGCTCCATCGAGGATAACCTGCAGTGCCTGGGTATGCCCTACGACGGCGCCCTGTCCGGCGAGTTCCGCATCCCCGTGGACGATATTCCCCCCATCCCCATGGACGCCAAGAAGATCCTGGCCCGCCGTGCTGCCATGGAGCTGCCCCAGGACGCCATCGTCAATCTGGGCACCGGCGCGCCCGAGAAGATCGCCAACGTGGCCGCGGAAGAGGGCATCTCCGACAAGCTGACCCTGACCGTGGAGGCCGGCTCCATCGCCGGTGTTCCCTATGGCGGTACTCAGTTCGGCGGCGCTGCCAACTCCATGGCTATTCTGGACCACAACGTACAGTTCGACTTCTATCAGGGCGGCGGCCTGGACGTGGCCTTCCTGGGCCTGGCGGAGACTGCACCTAACGGCGATCTGAACGTGTCCAAGTTCGGTACCCGTCTGGCCGGCGCCGGCGGCTTCATCGACATCACCCAGAACGCCAAGAAGGTGGTCTACTGCGGCACCTTCACCGCCAAGGGCCTGGAGACCAAGTGCGAAAACGGCAAGCTGGTGATCGTGAAGGAGGGCAGCAAGAAAAAATTTGTTAACGAGGTGGAGCACATCACCTTCTCCGGCACTTACGCCAACAAGGTGCATCAGCCCGTTCTGTACATCACCGAGCGCGCCGTGTTCGAGCTGCGCCCCGAGGGCGTGACCCTGATCGAGATCGCACCCGGCATCGATCTGCAGACCCAGGTGCTGGATCAGATGGAGTTCATGCCCAAGATCGCCGACGACCTGAAACTGATGGATGCGCGCATTTTCCGCGAAGAGCTGATGGGTCTTGCCAATGACTGACAAACCAACACACGACTGACGACATATAAGGAGGAAAAAATTCCATGATGACCGCAAAAGAGTATATCGACAGCCTGCGCAAGCTGAACACCCGCGTGTATATGTTCGGCGAGAAGATCGACAACTGGGTGGATCACCCCATGATCCGTCCCTCTATCAACTGCGTGGCCATGACCTATGCCCTGGCACAGGATCCCCAGTATGAAGATCTGATGACCGCCACCTCCAGCCTGACCGGCCACAAGATCAACCGCTTCACACATCTGCACCAGTCCAGCGAGGACCTGGTGAAGAAAGTGAAGATGCAGCGCCTGCTGGGTCAGAAGACCGCCTCCTGCTTCCAGCGCTGTGTGGGTATGGACGCGTTCAACGCCGTCTATTCCACCACCTTTGAGATCGACGAGAAGTACGGGACCAAGTACCACGAGAACTTCAAGAAATTCCTGGTGTACGTGCAGGACGAGGACCTGACCGTGGACGGCGCCATGACCGACCCCAAGGGCGACCGCTCCAAGGCGCCCCATGAGCAGACCGATCCGGATATGTACGTCCACGTGGTGGAACGCCGCCCCGACGGTATCGTGGTGTGCGGCGCCAAGTGCCACCAGACCGGCTCCATCAACTCCCACTGGCACATCTTTATGCCCACCATTGCCATGGGCGAACAAGACAAGGATTGGGCCGTGTCCTTTGCCTGCCCCACCGACGCCGAGGGTCTGTACATGATCTACGGCCGCCAATCCTGCGATACCCGCAAGATGGAAGAGGGCTGCATCGACGTGGGCAACAGCAAGTTCGGCGGACAGGAAGCCCTGGTGGTGCTGGACCATGTGTTCATTCCCAACGAGTACATCTTCCTCAACGGCGAGTATGAGTTCGCCGGCATGATGGTGGAGCGCTTCGCCGGCTACCACCGCCAGAGCTACGGCGGCTGCAAGGTGGGCGTGGGCGACGTGGTGATCGGCGCCGCCGCATTGGCCGCGGAGTACAACGGCGTGGAAAAAGCCAGTGCTGTGAAGGATAAGCTGATCGAGATGACCCATCTGAACGAGACCCTGTATTCCTGCGGTATCGCCTGCTCCTGCGAGGGCTGCCCCACCAAGGCGGGCAACTATCAGATCGATCTGCTGCTTGCCAACGTGTGCAAGCAGAACGTGACCCGCTTCCCCTACGAGATCGTGCGTCTTGCCGAGGACATCGCGGGCGGTCTGATGGTGACCATGCCCAGCGAGAAGGACTTTAAGTCCGCTACCGTGGTGGGCCGCGAGGGCGAGACCATCGGCGAGATCTGCAATAAGTACTTTGCCACCCACGAGGGTGTCAGCACCGAGGATCGGGAGAAGGTCATGCGTTTCCTGGAGAATATGTGTCTGGGCGCCGCCGCTGTGGGTTACCGCACCGAGTCCATGCACGGCGCAGGCTCTCCCCAGGCGCAGCGCATCATGATCGCACGGCAGGGCAACATCCAGGGCAAGAAGAAGCTGGCAAAGAACATCGCCGGCATTCAGGAATAAAAGGAGAGAGACGACTATGGAATTTAATCTGAGCAAGGAGCATCAGCTTATCCGAAAGATGATGGCTGAGTTCACGGAAAAAGAGGTCAAGCCCATTGCGGCGGAGACCGACCGCACCTGCGAGTATCCCAAGGAAACCATTGAAAAGCTGTTCGATCTGGGCGTGATGGGTATCTGCGTGCCCCAGGAATACGGCGGCGCCGGCTCCGATCCTCTGGCCAGCGCCATCTGCGTGGAGGAGCTGAGCAAGCAGTGCGCCTCCACCGGCGACATCGTGGCCACCCACAACGGCCTGTGCTGCGATCCCATTCTGAACTACGGCACTGAGGAGCAGAAGAAAAAATATCTGCCCATGCTGACCACGGGCCACGTGCTGGGCGGCTTCGCCCTGACCGAGCCCAACGCCGGTTCCGACGCCTCCAAGGGTCAGACCGAGGCGATTTTGGACGGCGACCACTATGTGATGAACGGCTCCAAGATCTTCATCACCAACGGCTATGCCGCCGACATTTTCGTGGTGTTTGCCATGACCGACAAGAGCAAGGGCACCAAGGGCATCTCCGCGTTCATCGTGGAGAGCAGCTTCCCCGGCTTCTCCGTGGGCAAGCACGAGGAGAAGATGGGTCTGCACGGCAGCCCCACCGCGGAGCTGGTATTCACCGACATGATCGTGCCCAAGGAGAACCTGCTGGGCAAGGAGGGCAAGGGCTTCTCTATCGCCATGGCTACTCTGGACGGCGGCCGTATCGGTATCGCTGCCCAGTCTTTGGGTATCGCCGAGGGCGCTATGGCCGAGGCCATCGCCTACACCAAGGGCCGTGCCCAGTTCGGCAAGCCCATCAGCAAGTTCCAGAATACCCAGTTCACCTTTGCGGACATGGAACTGGGCTGTGAAGCAGGCCGCCTGCTGATGTATCAGGCCGCCATGATGAAGGCCGAGGGCAAGCGCTATACCAAGCAGGCTGCCATGGCCAAGCTGTTCTGCTCCGAGCACGCCATGAAGACCACCACCAAGGCGCTGCAGATGTTCGGCGGCTACGGCTACACCAAGGATTATCCCATGGAGCGCATGATGCGCGACGCCAAGATCACCGAGATCTACGAGGGCACTTCCGAAGTCCAGCGCATCGTGATCTCCGGCAATATGGGTCTGTAAGGAGGTAAGGAAAGATGAAGATTTTAGTAACTGTCAAGCAGGTACCCGATACCTCCGGCAAGGTGGCTGTCAACGCCGACGGCACGTTGGACCGTGCGTCCATGCAGACCATTATCAACCCCGACGACCTGAACGCCGTGGAGGCCGCCCTGAAGCTGAAGGACACCTACGGCTGCAAGGTCATCGCGTTCACCATGGGTCCTCCTCCCGCTGAGGGAATGCTCCGGGAGCTGATGGCCATGGGCGTGGACGAGGGTGTGCTGATCACCGCCCGTGAATTCGGCGGCTCCGATACCTACGCCACCTCCCAGATCATTGCCGCCGCCATCGGCACCTACGGTGTGGACAAGGACGACATCGTGTTCTCCGGCCGTCAGGCTATCGACGGCGATACCGCCCAGGTGGGTCCCCAGATCGCAGAAAAGCTGGGTCTGGAGCAGGTATCCTACGTGGGTGCCATCGAGAAGGACGGCGACACGCTGAAGGTGCGCCGTATGCTGGAGGACGGCTACATGACCATCAAGGTCAAGACCCCCTGCCTGCTGACCTGCGTGAAGGAGCTGAACCAGCCCCGCTATATGAACATCAAGGACATCCTCAGCGCATATAGCAAGCCCCTGACCGTGATGACCTATGAGACACTGAAGGATCATCCCCTGATCGACGAGAGCACCATCGGCCTTGCCGGCTCTCCCACCAACATCTTCAAGTCCTTTACGCCGCCCCAGAAGGGTGTGGGCACCATGCTCACCGGTGACAACAAGGCTGTTGCCGCGCAGGTTGCCGAGGTACTTGCCAAGAAGCACATCATTTGATAGGGAGGAGCGACAAAAATGGCTTACAATAGCATGAACATTGACGAGTTCAAGAACGTATGGGTGTTCTGCGAACAGCGTCAGGGCAAGATGATGCCCACTACTTTCGAACTGATCTCCGAGGGTCGTAAGCTGGCGGACGAGCTGGGCGTAGAGCTGTGCGGTCTGCTGCTGGGCGACAACGTGGAGGGCATTGCCAAGGAGCTGGGAGGTTACGGCGCGGACAAGGTCTACGTCTGCGACAGCCCCCTGTTGAAGGACTACACCACGGACGGCTATACCAAGGTCATCGTGGAGGCCGTGGAGCAGTTGAAGCCCGAGATCCTGCTGTTCGGCGCTTCCAACATCGGCCGGGATCTGGCACCCCGCTGTGCCGCCCGTCTGCACACCGGTCTGTGCGCCGACTGCACCCACCTGGACGTGGATCTGAACGGCTACATCGACTTCCTGCGCACCGCATCCTCTCTGGACGTGGACAACACCAATTTCGAGAGCAAGACCTTTGACGCCGCCAAGAATCTGAAGATGACCCGTCCCGCTTTCGGCGGCCATCTGATGGCCACCATCGTGTGCCCCCGTTTCCGTCCCGCTATGGCGACGGTGCGTCCCGGCGTGATGAAGAAGCGCCCCTTCTGCGACAAGTGCTTTGCCAAGGTGCAGATCGAGAAGCTGCCCGTGTCCCTCACCGCCGCTGACATCAAGAGCGAGGTGCTGGAGACCGTGAAGGCCGCCAGGAAGCTGGTGGATCTGATCGGCGCGGACATCATCGTTTCCGTGGGCCGCGGTATCGCCGCCGACGTGGAGAAGGGCATCGCCCTTGCCACCGAGCTGGCGGAAGAGCTGGGCGGCGTTGTGGGATCCTCCCGCGCCGTGGTGGATGCGGGCTGGCTCAGCGCCGACCATCAGGTGGGTCAGACCGGTAAGACCGTCCATCCCAAGGTCTACATCGCCCTGGGCATTTCCGGCGCCATTCAGCACAAGGCCGGTATGCAGGAGTCCGAGTGCATCATCGCCGTGAACAAGAACGAGACCGCGCCCATCTTCGAGGTGGCGGACTACGGCATCGCCGGGGATCTGTTCAAGGTCGTGCCCGAGATGATCGCCGCTATCCGTGCCGCCAAGGCGGAGAAGTGAGTATGGGCAAGGTGTTGAAGAGCCCTGCCAAGTATGTGCAGGGAAAGGGGATCATGGCCGAGCTGGACCGGTATCTGCAGGGAATGGGCAACCATCTGATGATCCTGCAGACCGAGGGCGGCACCCGCCGCAATATGGAGACCCTGAATGCCTGCTTTGCCGGCAAGGGCTACACCATCGACTATGAGGTGTTTGCCGGGGAGGCAACGACTGCAAAATGTGAGGCCTGGGCCAAGCAGTGCGAGGACACCGGCGTGACCGCCGTGGTGGGTATCGGCGGCGGAAAGGTGCTGGATACCGCCAAGGGCATCTCCCACCTGGCACACATCCCCGACGTGATTATTCCCACCGTGTGTTCCACCGATGCGCCCTGCTCGTCCCTGAGCATCATGTACACCGATGAGGGCGTGTTTGACAAGTATTTCTTTCTGAACGCCTGTCCCAACATCGTGCTGGTGGATACCGACGTCATCGCCCACGCGCCTGCCAAGCTGCTGGTTGCCGGTATGGGTGACGCCATGGCCACGTGGTTTGAGGCCCGTGCCTGCCGACAAAGCGGCAGCGATAATCAGGTACACGCCAAGCCCACCACGGCAGCCACCGAGATGGCGGCGCTGTGCTGGAAATACCTGCAGCGCGACGGCGTTGCCGCCAAAGAAGCGGTGGAGCGGCAGGAGGTCACCGAGGCGCTGGAGAACATCATCGAGATCAACACGTATCTCTCCTCTGTGGGCTTTGAAAGCGGCGGTCTGGCCGCGGCACACGGCATTCAAAAGGGCTTTACGGTGATCCCGGAGCTCCATGCGTCCTACCACGGCTTCAATGTGGCGTTCTGCACCGTGACCCAGCTGGTGATGGAGAAAGCACCCCGCGAGGAGCTGGAGAGCGTTCTGGACTTCTGCCTGGCCGTGGGTCTGCCCATCAGCTTTGCGGATCTGGGCTACCCCGAAGCCGACCCGGTCATGGTGAAAAAGGCGGCGGAAAAGGCCTGCGTGTCCACCTCCACTATCCATCATCTGCCCTTCCCCGTGACGGCCGAGATGGTGGCCGATGCGCTGATGGAGGCCGATAGCCTGGGCCGGCAGTATAAAGCCGCCCACAGCAAAAAATAACAGTAGATTTTTACCCCCTCTCAAAGCACGGATACCGCAGGCTCTGCCTGCGGTATCCGTGCCGGTATTCAACGCCTGACGGGAGAATGAGAAATGGGCCTTCTTCGGAGTGAAAAACCGAATATTGCCGCGACAGGGACGCTGTTTACCCGCCAGGAGATCAGGCGTTTGCTGATCCCTCTGATCATCGAGCAGTTCCTGTCCTATCTGGTGGGCCTTGCCGATTCGATGATGGTGGCTTCCGCCGGAGAAGCGGCGGTGTCCGCCGTGTCGCTGGTGGACTCGATATCGGTGCTGATGGTGAACATCTTTGCCGCATTGGCTGCCGGCGGCGCCATCGTGGTGGGCCAGTATCTGGGACTGCGGTCGGAGGAACAGGCGCGAAAAGCCGGTCAGCAGCTTTTGATGGCACTTCTGGTGCTGTCCCTTGCGACGACAGCACTTCTGATCATTTTTGAGGGCAATATCCTGCACCTGCTGTTCGGCAAGAGTGACTGGGAGGTACAGGAGAACTGCCGCATCTATTATCACATCGTCATGCTGTCCGTGCCGTTTATTGCCCTGTATAACGGGGCGGCGGCGCTGTACCGCGCTGTGGGCAACAGCCGTGTGCCCATGCGGATCTCCGTGCTGATGAACGGCATCAATATTGTCGGAAACGCGGTGCTGATCTACGGACTCCGCATGGGAGTTGCCGGTGTGGCCATTCCCACGCTGGCGAGCCGCGGCATTGCCATGATCATTATGCTGATCCTGGTATTCCGTCCGAAATTTGCCCTGTCCGTTCTGGCGGCGGGGCGGTACCGCTTTGAAAAACGTACCATGGGACAGATCCTGTCCATGGGCATTCCCAACGGTGTGGAAAACGGTATGTTCCAACTGGGCAAGATCGTGCTGTTCAGCCTGGTTTCCACACTGCCCACCGCAGCCATCACCGCAAACGCCATCGGCAACACCATGGCGAGCTTACAGGGCGTGGTGGGCGTATCGGTGAATCTGGGTATCGTGGCGGTGGTAAGCCGGTGCGTGGGGGCGGGAGATTATCCCCAGGCCCGATGGTATATCCGCTATATGGTGAAGATCATCTATATCGGCAGCGCCATTGTGAACGCTTTGATCATTGCGGGGATCCCGCTGATTTTGAAGGCCTATGGCGCTGTTGGGGAAACGGCACGTTTGGCTACCGGCATTATGCTGATCCACGGGATCTCCATGGCCCTGTTCTGGCCGCTGGCGTTCAGCGTGAACACCGGTATGCGTGCCGCCGGGGACGCCCGATTTACCATGATCATCGCGGTGGTATCCATGTGGCTGTGCCGCGTGGGATTGGGGCATATTTTTGTCCTGTTCTGCAACACGGGTGTGTGGGGCATCTGGTACGCCTGGATCATCGACTGGTTCTTCCGGATCGCGTTCTTCATTCCCCGGTACCGGGGACACAAGTGGGAGACGAAATCCATACGGGACACATAAAAGAATGCAAAATGCTAAATGCAAAATGATTCTCCGCATGGCGCGATGACCCGGCGCGACGTTTCGGGCGGCCACACAGGGCCGCCCCTACAAATGACGATACGGTTCCGATAGAACCGTAGGGCGGGGGCCCCTGACCCCGCCGTGATGCGGGTCGTCGGGGACACCGACCCCTACGGCGGGCGGAATGACAAAAAGAGGTTTTTCGACAAGCTCAAGAGGCGTCTGCGAAACGAGTTTCGCAAACGCCTCTTTTGTTTGATTTTCAATTCAGCGAGGCAATTTCAGCTCTTTGCGGGTGTTGGCGCGGTTGTGGCGAATGGAGCGAATGCTCAGATTCAGCCAGCCGTTGGGCTTCGTCCACTCCAAGCCCACCTTTTTGGCGATGAAAGACATAAACGCCTCCCGGTCATCGGGCTGCAAGGTGCGGGTGTCCACCATACACGCCTGCTCCTTGTTGGTGCAGAGGTATACGTAGTCGCCGGTATCGATGAGCCGGTAGAAGCTGTGATAGGTGTAGCGGGTGGGCTCGCCGCTGCTTTTCACGCGGCAGAGCACCTCGTGGGGCTGGAAGTCATAGGCCATATAGAAACTCTTGCCTTTCAGCATCTCCATGCTGGCGTTGGCTTTGGCACCGGGCAGGGTGTAGAACGTGCCGTAGGGAGCGATAAAGCAGCCCAGAATAATGAGGATCAGGCCCCAGGTGTTGTTGATGGTCAGACGCACGCCGATGCCGAGGAACAGCAGAGCCAGGACGCAGAGCAAAATCTTGCGGCCGAAATGAAAAGAGTTTTGCAGGGTCTTGTCCATCTCCCGGATGGTGGCATCTTCATATTTGATATGTGCCTGATAGGAATTTGCCATAGTATTCTCCTCCTATCAATCGCTGTCCAGCTTGAGGACAGCCATAAAGGCTTCGGTGGGGACCTGAACGGTGCCGAGATTCCGCATCTTCTTCTTGCCTTCCTTTTGCTTCTCCAGGAGCTTTTTCTTACGGGTGATGTCGCCGCCGTAGCACTTGGCCAACACGTCCTTGCGCATGGCTTTGACGGTCTCGCGAGCGATAATGCGCCCGCCGATGGCGGCCTGAATGGGCACTTCAAAGAGCTGGCGGGGGATATTGTCTTTCAGCTTTTCACACAGGCGGCGCGCTCTGGGGTACGCCTTATCCTTGTGGGCAATAAAGCTCAGAGCGTCCACGCCGTCGCCGTTTAAGAGCAGGTCGACTTTCACCAGTTCGCTGGTGCGGTAGCCGGAAAGCTCGTAGTCCAGACTGGCATAGCCCTTGGTGTTGGCCTTGAGGGTATCGAAGAAGTCGTAGATGATCTCGTTGAGGGGCATCTGATAGTGCAGCTCCACCAGATGGGTGTCCAGATACTGCATATCCTTGTACTCACCGCGCCGGTCCTGGCACATGGGCATGATATTGCCCACGTAATCCTGGGGCGTGATGATGGAGACCTTGACGTAGGGCTCTTCGGCGTGCTCGATGGTGGCGGGGTCGGGATAGTTGTGGGGGTTATCCACGCGGACCAGCGTGCCGTCGGTCTTGTAGACGTTGTAGATGACGTTGGGGAGCGTGGTGACCAGATCGAGATTGAACTCCCGCTCCAGGCGCTCCTGGATGATCTCCATGTGCAGCATACCCAAAAAGCCGCAGCGGAAGCCGAAGCCCAAAGCCACGGAGCTTTCCGGCTCGAAGGTCAGGCTGGCGTCGTTGAGCTGTAATTTTTCCAGGGCGTCACGCAGGTCGGGGTATTTGCTGCCGTCCTCGGTATAGATACCGCAGTAGACCATGGACTGGGCGGCGCGGTAGCCGGGCAGGGGCTCTGTGGCGGGATCAGCGGCATCGGTGATGGTGTCGCCCACCCGGGTGTCCTTGACGTTTTTGATGCTGGCGGTGAAATAGCCCACCTCGCCCGCTTGCAGAGCGTCGGTAGGCTCGTTTCCCAGAGGCTTGAGGTAGCCGCACTCCAAAATGGTGTACTGGGCGCCGCTGGCCATCAGGCGGATGGTCTGCCCCTTGCGGATGGTGCCCTGCTTGATGCAGAAATAGACGATGACGCCCACGTAGGGGTCATACTGGCTGTCGAACACCAGCGCCTGTAAGGGGGCGTTGGGGTCACCGGAGGGAGCGGGAATATTCTGCACCACGTCCTCCAGCACGGCGTCGATATTCAGCCCCAGCTTGGCGGAGATCTCCGGGGCGTCCATGGCGGGCAGACCGATGATGTCCTCCACCTCCTGCTTGGCCTTCAGAGGATCGGCGGCGGGGAGGTCGACCTTATTGAACACGGGCAGGATCTCCAAATCGTTCTCCATGGCGAGATAGGTGTTGGCAAGGGTCTGGGCCTCTACGCCCTGGGTGGCATCCACCACCAGAAGCGCACCCTCGCAGGCGGCAAGAGAGCGGGAGACCTCGTAGTTAAAGTCCACATGACCCGGGGTGTCGATGAGGTTGAGGGCGTAGGTCTCGCCGTCCTGGGCTTTGTAGAGCAGGTGGACGGCACGGGACTTGATGGTGATGCCCCGCTCCTTTTCCAGCTCCATGCTGTCTAAAAGCTGATCGGACATCTGGCGGGCTTCCACGGCGTTGCACTTTTCCAGCAGACGGTCTGCCAGGGTGGACTTGCCGTGGTCAATATGGGCGATGATGGAAAAATTGCGGATTTTGGATTGTTTGAACATAAGGTTTAGCCCTCCAAGTGTTTCAGCGTACGTTCATCTACGTTATGGAGCACCTGGGCTACGCTCTGGCCCAGACCGGGGACGCCGGTAAGGGTGTCGGAATTGACCTCCGGCGTTTCTTCGCAGGCGGTGAGAGCCCGGGTATAGCGCACGCGGCTTAGTGCCAGGTCGGCGGTGATGAGGTCGCCGTCAAAGGCGGCGTCATCCACGGCGAACAGGTCCTCGTTGCCGCCGCAGCGGCGGTAGCAGAGCCGCAAGAGCTGGTAGAGTGCGCTGCTCAAGTAGTCGCCGGCGGCGGTGATGGCTTCCCGGCTTCCCAGCTTGCCCAGCAGGTCGAAGAGGACGCCGGTGGTGTTCACCACCAGCTTCTTTTGCAGGGTCGCCAGGATGCTGCCCTTCAGCGTGCCCTTTTCGTCGCTGGCATCGTACAGGGTCTCCGCCTCGATCATGGCGCCGTCCCGACTGGAGGTGCGGCCCAGCAGAAAGTCGGCGGAGACGTGATAATAGTCGCAGACCTTGGCCACAAAGGCAAGACCCGGCTCGCGAATGCCGTTTTCGTAGTGGCTCAGCAGCGCCTGGGAGATGCCCAGTTCCTTGGCGGCTTTGCGCTGGGAAATGCCCTTCTCCTGGCGCAGCAGACCTAACGTGCGGGAAAAATCAGTTGCCATTTCGATTTTCCTCCTGAAATGAATACAGTGAGTAAATTATACAGCGGATATTACGGTTTGTAAAGAAAAATCTCCGGTCTCCCGGAGATTTTTCTATCAGATACCAAACAATCTTTTGCCGTTTTCAAAGGCGGCGGTCTCCACTTCTGCAGCGGTGAGACCTTTGATCCGGGCGATGACCGCGGACACATAGGGGATATAGGTGGAGTCGTTGCGCTTGCCCCGATGGGGGACGGGGGTCAGATAGGGGGCATCGGTCTCCAGCAGAATGCGGTCAAGGGGTGTGGCGGCAATGACCTCCGGCGCTTTGCGGGCGTTTTTGAAGGTGACCGCGCCGTTAAAGCCCAGATACCAGCCCATTTTCAGCAGATCCTTTGCCATCTCCGCAGAGCCGGCGAAGCAGTGGAACACACCGGTGACCGTGGGAAACTCCTTGACGATGGCAAGCGTGTCGGCATGAGCGTCCCGGTCGTGGATGATGACGGGCAGGTTTAATTCCGCCGCCAGTTGGAGCTGGTCGCGGAGGCACCGGTGCTGCAAGTCCCGCGGGGGATTTTCTTGCCAGTAGTAGTCCAACCCGATCTCCCCGATGGCGACGACTTTGGGGGACTGAGCCAGTTGACGAAGCTCCTGGATTTGGGAGGGGACATAGTCGTGGCAGTTTTCCGGGTGGATGCCCACGGCAGCATAGACGTGGGGGTGCTTTGCCGCCAGTTCTACCGCCATGCGGGACGAAGGCAGGTCACAGCCCGGGTCTGCCACCAAGCCAACGTCCTGTTCGGGCAGGGAAGCGAGGAATTCGTCCCGGTCGGCGTCAAACGCCTCGTCATCGTAGTGGGCGTGGGTGTCGAAGATCATAGGGCGGCCTCACCGAATACGGTATCTGCCACGCAGTCCTTTTTCAGGGCGGACAGCGCTTTCATGTGGGGCTGGGTCATGTGGATCTTCTGGGCCTCCGGCTCGGTCCACTTTTCCACCAGCAAGATCACGTCGGGATCCTGCACGGACAGGTAGTAGTCATAGCAGATGCAGCCCTGCTCGGCGCGGATGGCGGTGTCGATGCCCCTGGCGGCGATTTCCTGCAGAAACGCCTCCCGGCAGCCGGGCTTGCAGATGTATTTCACGAATAAGGTCATCATTTTTGCTGTGCCTCCCATTTTTTATAGTCCGCGCCCTCGGCGCGGTAGGATGCCGCCGCGGCGCGGTTGCTCTCGATCTCGGCGTCGGTGACCGGGCGCTTGACCTTGGCGGGAGAGCCGACGACAAGCGAGTTATCGGGGATCACCGTGCCGCCGGTTACCAACGCACCGGCGCCGATGATGCAGTCGCTGCCGATCCTGGCGCCGTTGAGGACGATAGCGCCCATGCCGATGAGGGTGTTATCGCCGACGGTGCAGCCGTGGAGGATGGCACCGTGGCCGATGGTGCAGTTTTTGCCCACGGTGACGGGATAGCCGGCATCGCAATGGAACACGCAGCAGTCCTGTACGTTGGTGCCGCCGCCTACGGTGATGGTATCATGCTCGGCACGAAGCACCGCGCCGAAAAACACGCTGACCTGTTCGCCTAAAGTCACGTTTCCCGCCACGGTGGCATTGTGCGCCACGAAGGCAGAGGGGGCGATTTGGGGAGCTTGGATCATGGGAATACCTCCTGCGGATTTGTTGGGGATATTTTATCACGGGAAGAGGGAGAAAACAAGAAAAATGCTGAATGCAAAATGCCGAATGCAGAATGGTAGTGTCGGCAAAATATTTTGCCGATAAATAAAAAACGGAATGGGAAAGCCCATTCCCTACAAGATAGCAACAGCATTTCTCGTTTTGCGGGGGGGGGGGAAGGCCCCCCCCCCCAACCGGCCGGCCAAGAACAAACCCCCCCACACCCCAACACAAAAACAACCCCCACCTCTTGCCTGCTGGGCGGGCCCCCCCCCCCCCCCCCCCCCCAAAACGGGCGGACAGAGTCGTCCGCCCCTACGACCCTACCGAAAAAATGCAGGGGCGACCCTTGCGGTCGCCCGCAAAAAGAGGTCGGCTCTGTTGATAAGAAATAGGGGGAGGCCACATAGGGCCTCCCTTACAATATCATCAACCTCAGCACAACTTGGCGCCGGCGGGAACGCTGTCGTCGATCAGCATCAGGTGGAGCTTCTCCTCGCCTTTTTCTGTGTGGACGGCGGAGATCAGCATACCGCAGCTGTCAATGCCCATCATCTTCCGGGGCGGCAGGTTCAAAATGGCGATGGCGGTCTTGCCGATGAGCTGCTCCGGCTCATACCAGGCGTGGATGCCGGAGAGGATGATGCGGTCGGTGCCGGAGCCGTCGTCCAAAGTGAACTTCAGCAGCTTGTCGGACTTTTTCACGGCTTCGCAGCTCTTGATCTTCACGGCACGGAAGTCGGACTTTAGGAAGGTGTCGAAGTCCACGTTCTCCGCCACGTAGGGCTCCAGCTCGATGGCGGGCAGGGCGGCCTTTTTCTGCGCCTCCTGCAGGGCCTCCAGGTCGGTCAGTGCCTTTTCGCTGTCGATACGGGGGAACAGGTTCTCGCCCTTGCTGACGGTGACGTCCGCGCGGAGGCTGCCCCAGACGTTGGCGGTCTCCCAAGTCCGGCAGCATTCACAGGCACCGATCTTCTGGAAGATCTTGGCGGCGGTGTCGGGCATGAAGGGGGTCAGCATAATGTTGCAGATGCGGATGGTCTCCAGCAGGTTGTAAAGAACGGTGGCCAAACGGGTCTTCTTGCTCTCGTCCTTGCCCAGAGCCCAGGGAGCGGTCTCGTCGATATATTTATTGGCGCGCTCGATGACCTTGAAGATCTCCTCCAGACCGTTCTGGAACTGGAACTTCTCCATCTCGGCTTCGTACTTGTCACGCAGCTGGCAGGCCATGGTCTTCAGCTCGCAGTCCAGCTTGTCGTCTTCGCGGTCGGCGGGCAGGGTGCCGCCGAAGTACTTCTCCGCCATGCCGGTGGTACGGGACACCAGATTGCCCAGCTTGTTGGCAAGGTCGATATTGATGGTATTGATCAGCAGCTCGTTACTGAAGTTGCCGTCGGTGCCGAAGGGGAAGGTACGCATCAGGAAGAAACGCAGGGCGTCCACGCCGAACATCTCGGAAAGGGCATAGGGGTCCACCACGTTGCCCTTGGACTTGCTCATCTTGCCGCCGTCGATGACCAGCCAGCCGTGGCCGTAAACGTGCTTGGGCAGGGGCTCGCCCACGCTCATCAGCATGGCGGGCCAGATGATGGAGTGGAAACGGACGATCTCCTTGCCCACGAAGTGGACGTCGCAGGGCCAGTACTTGTCATAGTCGTGGTACTTGTCGTTGCAGTAGCCCATGGCGGTGCAGTAGTTGAACAGGGCGTCCACCCACACATAGACCACATGACCTGGGTCAAAGTCCACGGGAATGCCCCAGTCGAAGCTGGTGCGGGAAACGCACAGATCCTCCAGACCCGGCTTGATGAAGTTGTTTACCATCTCGTTGACGCGGGTGCGGGGCTGTAAGAAATCCGTGTCCTCCAGCAGGTGCTGGATGCGGTCGGCGTACTTGGACAGTTTGAAGAAGTAGGCCTCCTCCTGGGCGTCGTGGACCTCTCGGCCACAGTCGGGACACTTGCCGTCCACCAGCTGGCTCTCGGTCCAGAAGCTCTCGCAGGGGGTGCAGTACTTGCCCTTGTAGGCACCCTTGTAGATGTCGCCGTTATCATACATCTTCTTGAAGATCTTTTGGATGGCCTCGCAGTGGTAGTCGTCGGTGGTGCGGATAAAGCGGTCGTTGGAGATGTTCATCAGCTTCCACAGGTCCAGAACGCCCCTGGGACCCTCCACGATGTTGTCCAGGAACTCCTTGGGGGTCTTGCCGGCCTCCTTGGCCTTGGTCTCGATCTTCTGCCCGTGCTCATCGGTGCCGGTAAGGAACATGACATCGTAGTCCGTCAGACGCTTATAACGCGCCATAGTGTCGGCAGCCACGGTGCAGTAGCTGTGGCCGATGTGCAGCTTGTCGCTGGGGTAGTAGATGGGGGTGCTGATGTAAAATTTCTTCTTTTCCATGAGAAAGCTCCTTTCGGGTATATGATTTGAAATTTTTCAATTTTTATAAATTATAACCAACAAAAATGTTTTGCATGAAAGGGGGAAATCGTAGGGGCGGACGACTCTGTCCGCCCGCTGCACGGGCGACCAACGGCGGGTCGTCGGGGCGATACAAGGTGCCTGCGATGAGTGCAAGTGATAAAAAAACGTCCCTGTGCCAATGCACAAGGACGACAAAATGCCGCGATACCACCTTGTTTCGCCGTTTCCTCACGAAAACGGCCTCGGGAAGTGCCATCACACTTCTGCGCTTTGACGGGCGCAAATCGTTCCGACCTAACACCAAGCAGTACTCAGCCGGACAGCTCCGGGGCCATGTTCACCGAGTTCCTCCGCGTCCGCTTTCACCTCACCGGACTCTCTTGTGGCGGCACCTGTCGGTTACTCTCCCTTTCATCGCCTTTCATTCACTTGCGATGTATCGTACCGCAAAAACCGCCGTTTGTCAATAAAAACCGTTGGCTTCCGGGGGAAATTGTGGTATGCTTAAGGGCAAGAGGTGATACCGATATGAAGTTAGCTACCTGGAACGTCAACGGCCTGCGTGCCGTACTGGGCAAGGGCTTTTTGGATTATATCAGGCAGAGCGATATGGACGTATTGTGCCTGCAGGAAACCAAGTGCCAGCCGGACCAGGCGGTGTTCGAGCTGGAGGGCTACCACCGCTACTTCAATTCTGCTGACAAGAAGGGCTATTCCGGTACGGCGATTTTGACGAAGGAGGAGCCGCTCTCCGTGACCTACGACTTCGGCGAGGATGTCCACCGCCACGAGGGACGGATCATCACCGCGGAGTATTCCGAGTTCTATCTGGTGTGCTGCTATACGCCCAACAGCCAGGACGAGCTGAAGCGGCTTGCTTACCGCATGGAGTGGGAGGATGCCCTGCGGGAGTACCTGTGCGAGCTGGACAAAGTCAAGCCCGTAGTGTACTGCGGTGATCTGAACATTGCGCATAAGGAGATCGACCTGAAGAATCCCAAGACCAATCACTTCAATCCCGGCTTTACCGACGAGGAACGGGGCAAGATGACGCAGCTGCTTGCCTGCGGCTTTGCCGACAGCTTCCGGCGGCTGTACCCCGACGAGGTCAAATACTCCTGGTGGAGCTATCGGTTCCATGCCCGGGAGAACAATACCGGATGGCGCATCGACTATTTCATCGTGTCGGAGCGATTCCTGGAACGGGTGGAAAAAGTGGACATCCGCAACGACGTGTTCGGCAGCGACCATTGTCCGGTGGAAATTGAAATAAAATGACCGCCTTTTGTAAAAAATTTCGCAAAAGGTGTTGACAAAACGGTGTGTTTCGAGTATGATAACACCGTTGTCCGCGCGGTTAGCTCAGCTGGTAGAGCACATGCTTGACGTGCATGGGGTCACAGGTTCGAGTCCTGTACCGCGCACCAAAAAAGAACACCACCCCAACGGGCGGTGTTCTTTTTGATATATGGCAGAAGGCGTGACCTGTGATCCCTGCACGGCAAGCATTGCTTGACGGCATGGGGGCGTGCGCATAGAAAAACATGCCGGTGGCATGTTTTTCTGCGCCGCAAGGCAGCGCCCCGATTTTCGGAGCCCCGAACGGGGGCTGGAAATCGGTCTGGCGCAACGAGCACACAGGTTCGAGTCCTGTACCGCGCACCAAAAAAGAACACCACCCCAACGGGCGGTGTTCTTTTTGATATATGGCAGAAGGCGTGACCTGTGATCCCTGCACGGCAAG
>R20__coassemble_531_pt1 | contig 27474 bp, 25 predicted proteins | sample R20__metabat2_high_PE_002 | metagenome-assembled genome bin R20 | reverse complement strand
ATTGGAATTTGCCGGCGGATCGGAATGCGGGCGACCGCAAGGGTCGCCCCTACGGAATGGCGGGCATTGTGTGGGCATCCCTTGTCCTCGTTGCGCCGGACCGATTTCCGGCCTCCGTTCGGAGCTCCGAAAATCGGGGCGCTGCCTTGCAGCGGGTAAAAACGTGCCACCGGCACGTTTTTATCCCGCACGCCCCTACGAAAAAGAGGGGGAGTTTTATCAAATTTGCGGAACAGGGTTGACCGTTTGGGGGAAGTGGGATAAAGTAGAAAAAGAACTTTTCTGTGAGGGATTACGATGCGAGGAACGGAATTTTTGCCGGTGAGCCGGGACGAGATGATCGCCCGGGACTGGTATTACTATGACTTTTTGGTGGTGACGGCGGACGCCTACATCGACCACCCCAGCTTCGGCACGACGATCATCGCGCGGCTTTTAGAGGACGAGGGGTATCGCGTGGCCATTCTGGCGCAGCCGGACTGGCACGACGCGGAAGCGTTCCGTGCCATGGGAAAGCCCCGGTACGGCGTGCTCATCGGCGGCGGCAACTTAGACAGCATGGTGGCCCATTACACGGCGGCAAAACGCCGGCGGACAAAAGACCTGTATTCTCCGGGCGGAAAGATGGGATATCGGCCGGACCGCCCCACCATCGTGTATGCCAACCGGGCAAGGGAGGCGTTTGGCGACGTGCCCATCGTCATCGGCGGGCTGGAGGCCAGTCTGCGGCGCTTTGCCCACTACGATTACTGGGAGGACAAGGTGCGCAGGAGCATTCTCTTTGACGCACCGGCGGACCTTTTGGTGTACGGCATGGGGGAGAGCGCCACAAAGGAAATTGCCAGACGTCTGGCGGCGAAAATCCCGGTGAACGAGATCACCGACGTGCCGGGAACGGCGTATATTGCGCCCGACGACAGCGGGTGTAAATTCCACCGCTGCCGGTGCCCGTCCTATGAGGACGTGCGGGAGGACAAACGTGCCTATGCTTTGGCAACGAAGATCCAGTACGACGAACACGACCCCGTGCGGGGAAAAGCGGTCATTCAGCCCTGTGAGGGGCGGGTGCTGGTGGTAAATCCGCCGGCAAGACCTCTGCCGAGGGCGGAACTGGACAAGCTGTACGATCTGCCCTATGTGCGGGAGGTACACCCCATGTACAGCGAGGGAGTGCCTGCCATTGAGGAGGTGCGGTTTTCCATCACCCACAACCGGGGCTGCTTCGGTGGGTGCAATTTCTGCGCGCTGGCGTTCCATCAGGGGCGCATGGTGACCTCCCGGAGCATCGAGTCCTGCCTGCGGGAGGCGGAGATCCTGACGAAAGACCCGCAGTTCAAAGGGTATATCCACGACGTGGGCGGTCCCAGCGCCAACTTCCGGCACACCTCCTGCCGCAAGCAGAAGGAGTGCGGGATGTGCAAGGGGAAGTCGTGTCTTGCGCCGGAGCCGTGCCCCAATCTGGACGCGGATCACAGCGAGTACACCGAGCTTCTGCGGAAGCTGCGGGAGGTGTCCGGGGTCAGGAAGGTGTTTGTCCGCAGCGGCATCCGCTACGACTATATGCTGGCGGAAAAGGACAAGACGTTTTTCCGCGAGTTGGTGGAGCACCACGTTTCGGGGCAGCTGAAGGTGGCGCCGGAGCACTGTGCCGCCCATGTGCTGGACTACATGGGAAAGCCCCACTTTGACGTATTTTTGAAGTTCTGGCGGCAGTACCAGAAGCTGAATGAGTCCGATGGCAGGGAGCAGTTTCTGGTGCCGTATCTCATGTCGTCCCACCCGGGCAGTACGCTTCAAGACGCGGTGGAGCTGGCGCGCTTCTTAAAGCGCAGCGGCCACGTGCCGGAGCAGGTGCAGGATTTTTATCCCGTGCCGGGGACGCTGTCCACCTGTATGTATTATACGGGGCTGGACCCGCGGACGATGGAGGAGGTCTATGTGGCGCGGGATCCCCACGAAAAGGCACTGCAGCGGGCGCTTTTGCAGTGGACGGACAAGCGAAACCGGGCATTGGTCATCGAGGCGCTGGAAAAGGCGGAGCAGACCGACCTGATCGGGTTTACACCGGAGTGCCTTATCCGGCCGGTGAAGGGGGAGAAGTACTTTGACCTGAAGCCGGAGGAGCGGCAGAGCCATCCCAGGAAGAAGGACGGACGCGGACCGAAACCGGTGGGGACAGTGCATCGGGACAAGCCGAAAGCACCGGGACAGAAGGGGAAAATGTCGCCCAGGAAAAAGGCGGAATTCGCAAAACAGCGGGCCAAGAAAAAATGATACCCGCAAGATTTTGGACAGAAGAAAGGAAGAGACCGCGTTACGCGGTCTCTTCCTGATTGCATTTATACGCTATGTGAGTCCTTATCCCAGGGCACTCCAGGTCTGACTGCCCACCTTGCCGTCCACGGTCAGGCCCTTGGCCGTCTGGTAAGCTTTGACGGCTGCCAGGGTCTTTTTGCCGAAGATGCCGTCCACGGCGCCGCAGTTGTAGCCCAGGGCGTTCAGACGCTTCTGCAAAGCGCGCACGGCATCGCCGGTGCTGCCCGACACTACCAGCGGCATATTGCTGCTGACGGTAGGCATCACGGCAGCGGAAGAGGCCGTTTCGACCACACCCAGTTTACCCCAGGTCTCGGGGCCCACGATACCGTCCACGGAGATGCCCGCGGCTTTCTGGAACGCCACCACGGCGGCGTAGGTCTTTTTGCCGAAGATGCCGTCCACGGCGCCGCAGTTATAGCCCAGAGCGTTCAGACTGGCCTGCAGGGTGGTCACATTGTCGCCCCGGTTGCCTTTCTTGATAAGGGGCATGGTCACGGTGGTGACCACGGTGTCGTGATGGGGAGGCGTGGACTTTGCCTGAAGAACCAGATGGTCGGTGTCAAAAGCGACCTCACAATCGGAACGATCCGGAACGATGTAACTCTTGTAGGCTTCCTCACCGTTTTCGGTGAGCTTCACAGGGCTGCCCGCCGTCGGCGCAGTCGCCGTCGTCACACCGATGCTCATACTGCTCGTAGGCGCCGGAACATCTTCACCGGTGCCGAACTTGACTTTCAATATATTGTCGCACAGATAGAGGTTGTTTGCTGCCCCGTTTTTCGTATTTCCCGTAACCTTCGCGTTTTTGCCCAGGAAGATACTGCCGCCGTCTCCAAGGTAAATGCCGCCGCCGCTGCCGGTCACCGTGCTGCCGCTGATCGTTGCGGTTTCCAGACCGACAGCACCCTTGCTGTAGATACCGCCGCCGTTTACCGCCGTGTTGCCGGTGACAGATGCACTGCTGCCGAAGGTCGCCGTGCCGCCGTTCTCAACGTACACACCGCCGCCGCATGCGTCTCCCACGACAGCTTGGCAAGATTCAATTTTTCCGCTGACCATCTGGAATCTCCCGCCAGCAGCGACATAGACGGCTCCACCATAGGCCGCGTTACAGCCTGTAATGGTCGCGTTATCGGTTTTGGCATAGTTCGTCGTGTAGACTGCACCGCCGCTGCCGGTCGCGGTATTATTGCTGAACGTGCTGCCTCTCAGATCAGCTGTGCCGCCGTTGTTATAGATACCGCCGCCGTTTACCGCCTTGTTGCCGTCGACCGTGACGGCGATAAGTTTGACCGTGCCGCCGTTGTTGCAGATGCCGCCGCCGTTGCCGGTCGTATTGCCGCCGGTGATCGTGCCGGTGCCGAGAACGTTAAGAGTTGCACCGCTCTGGACCTGAATGGCACTGCCGTTTTCAACCGCCGTTGCCGAGCTGCGGTCGATCGTGTGTCCTTCCAATCTGAGGGTGACGGTTTTGCCCTCGGGTATGGTCAGCGGAGTGTTTCCGTTTTTGATATCGTCCAACAGTGTAATATCAAGCGGGCTTGTGGAATTCACGCGGAACCAGGTTTTCGATTCCGGAGAGGTAACATGCAAGGCTTTGTTGAGTGCGTTCCATGGGGTTTCCCCCGCCAGCGCCGTTGTCGGCAGGAGCGTCAGCAACATGAACGCCGCGAAGAGGATGCTTAACATTCGTTTTTTCATATCAGTCTTTCCTTTCTGCATTTTTTATTTGCAGTTTTATTAAAATTTCATCTGTCAGCCGGGGGAAAGCCCCTCTCGCGGTTTTTCGGAGTGTCTTGGCGGAAAACGATCCGTTTTATGTATTGGCCACGTTATATGCAATGGCTGTCAAGTGAATTACAGTTAGTATAATGCATTTTTTCCCAAAAAGGAAGAGATAAATAAAATTTTCCAGAAATAGGAAATTTCCGTATTTTGCCGCAGCAAAACCATGAAAACGGCGGGCGAGGGCAAGGGTCGCCCCTACGGGTTTGCGGGTATTTGCGGGCGAGGGCAAGGGTCGCCCCTACGGAGAAATGGTATTTCAGATGCCCAGTTTTTCCAGAGCACTCATCTTCAGCGCGCTGCAGAAGATGGCGATGGCCTGTTCCAGCTCGCTGACCGGGGGCAACGTGGGGGCGATGCGGATATTGCTGTCGTTGGGGTCAATGCCATAGGGGAAGGTGGCGCCGGCACCGGTCATGGTGACGCCGGCCTCCTTACAAAGAGCCAGCGTGCGCTTGGCCGTGCCGGGCATGGCGTCCAGGGACACGAAGTAGCCGCCCACGGGACGCTTATAGTCCGCGATGGCGAGGGGCGCGATCTCCTTATCAAGAGCGTCCAGCACCGCGTGGAACTTGGGGGCGAGAATGGCGGCGTGACGCTTCATCAGAGCCAGAGTGTGTTCCTTATCTTTCAGGTATTTGACGTGGCGGAGCTGGTTGACCTTATCGTAGCTGATGATCTGGACATTGATGAGGGGGGTGATGTAAGCCAAATTCGCCTCGCTGGTGGCCATGACGCCCACGCCGGCGCCGGGGAAGGTGACCTTGCTGGTGGAGGCGAACTCCCAGACCATATCCGGATTGCCGTGCTTTTCGCACAGACCGATAATGTCGGGGAAGGGACGGTAGTCACAGTCAAACTCGTGGATGCAGTAGGCGTTGTCCCACATGAGCATAAAGTCGGGAGCGGCGGGTTTCATGGAGGCGATGCGCTCCACCACCGCGCTGCTGTACACCACGCCTTCGGGGTTGGAGTATTTGGGGACGTTCCACATACCCTTGACGGCGGGGTCCTGAATGAGCTTTTCCACCACGTCCATGTCAGGGCCGTCCGCGGTCATGGGGACGGTGAGCAGCTCAAAGCCGAAGCTCTGGGTGACCTTGAAGTGGCGGTCATAGCCGGGAGCGGGACAGAGCCACTTGATCTTATCCAGCTTGCACCAGGGGTTCTCGCTGTGGAGCAATCCGTGGGTATAGGCCTTGGAGATGGCGTCGTACATCAGCTGCAAGCTGGCGTTGCCGCCTACGAATACCTGGGCGGGCTTGCAGTCCAGAATGTCGGCAAAGAGCGCCTTGGCGGCGGGCAGACCGTCCACGCTGCCGTAGTTGCGGCTGTCGATGCCGTCGGAGATGAAATCAGCGGGGCTGACCAGAATATTGCCCATCTCGGTGACCAGATCCAGCTGGTCGGTGCCGGGCTTGCCGCGGGCCATGTTGAGCTTGAGACCCAGCGCTTTCTGCGCCTCGTATTCAGCCTTGACGGCGGCGTATTCCGCCTGACGCTGGGTAAGGGTCATTTCGGTATATTTCTGCATAAGACGACCTCCTGAAATTATTTTCGTCAGTGTAGCACGATTTCCTGTTTTTAACAAGGGTGGATGTCATAAACGTCGGTGCGGCGGGCGCTGAGCAGGGGGAGCTGCTGACGGATCTGCTCGACCCGGGCCATATCCAGTTCGGTGACCACCGCGGCCTCGTTCTCATCCAGCTGGGAAAGCACGGTGCCCCAGGGGTCACAGACGATGGAGTGCCCCCATGCCACGTAGCCGGCGGAGCGGTCCCGTGCCGGAGCGGTACCCACGGTGAAGAGCTGATTGTCCACCGCACGCTGGCGGAAGAGCAGTTCCCAATGGGCAGGGCCGGTGGTCATATTGAAGGCGGCGGGGACGATGATCAGTTTGGCGCCCCGGAGGGTCAGCAGGCGGCTGAGCTCGGGAAAACGCATATCGAAGCAGACGCAGATGCCCACCGTGCCCCAGGGGGTATCGAAAGTGGTGACGTCGCTGCCGGGGGCTAAATTGTCGCTTTCCCGGAACACCTGGCCGTTTTTGATACAGACGTCAAAGAGGTGGGTCTTGCGGTGCTTGGCCGCCAACCCGCCGGCGGGATCAAAGACGTAGCAGGTGTTGTAGATCTTGTCGCCGCAGCGCTCCGGCACGGTGCCGCCCACCAGATAGATGCCGCGCTCTTTGGCAAGAGCGGAGAGGAACTGATACGTTTCCCCACCCTCTTCCTCGGCGTACTGCGAGAACAGTTCACCCACATAGGGACAGTTGAACATTTCCGGCAGGACGGCGATATCGGCGTCGGCGGAGCGGATCAGGTCGGCGGCATGGCGGAGATTTTCCGCCTTGTGGCCGGTGACTTTCATCTGGACTTGTAAAATTTTCATTGTCAGAACTCCCTTAATACCAGATCGGTGGTACCCTCGTTGATGACTTGCAGGCGCAGAACACGGCTTGCAAACTCGCGACGGATCATATCCCGCAGCACCGTACCGCCGTGATAGCCGTGGATGCAGCGGATGCGGTAGACCCCGCGGCTGCGGCTCAGAGCGCCGTTGATGACAGCCCGTGCCTGATATTCGTTTTTGCCGTGGAGATCCAGGGTCACAATACCTTCCATGTGGTGTTCACCTCGTATGTAAATAATAGTGCAAAGAAATTGCACTTGCAAGGGTTTCCTGCTATAATGGAAAAAGAAACGAGGGTGCAGACATGAAAGTATTGGTTTTATCCGATTCCCACGGCAGGCCGGACGCTTTGTGCCGGGCCATTGAAAAAGAGCAGCCGCACGTGATGCTCTATTTGGGGGACGGCCTCTATGATGCGGAGAAAATGCGGGAGGAATATCCCGATCTGCCGATTTTTACCGTGCCGGGGAACTGCGACCGGGGCAGTTTGGATGAGTCGGAACGGCTTATCGAACTGGACGGCGTGCGCCTCCTGATGCTGCATGGGCACACCCGTGGGGTCAAGTACGGCGGGATGAACGCCTACTATGCCGCCCGGGAGATGGGGGCGGATGTGCTGCTGTACGGACACACGCACCGCCCGACGGTGGAGTATGACGGCACGCTTTATACCATGAATCCGGGCAGTATCCGCTATACCGGCACCTATGGCGTGCTGGTGATCGGCAGCGGGAAAGTGGCGGACTGCGGGACGCGGGTTCTGGAGACGTGAAGAATATGTGTCGGTAAAACAGTATTTGCCGACGATTGGAAAGACGACCCCTCCGCCCGGGCGTTGCGGTTACACCTCCGCCTCCTTTTGCCGCCTACGGCGGCATTCCCCTCAACGAGGGAATTACCCCTTACACAGGGGAGGCTTTGACGGGTGGATGAGGGTATCGACCCTTACGGAGGATCAGGATCATGCAGGAGGAGAGTTTGATGAAGCAAAGGGTGCGGGGTCTGAACGGCAATCAGCTGAAGCTGATCGCCATCATTGCCATGACCGTTGACCATTTGACGTGGACCCTGTGGCCGGGCTATGACCGGCACTGGTGGGTACTGCTGTTCCACGTCATCGGGCGGCTGACGGCGCCCATTATGTGGTTTTTTATCGCGGAGGGGTTTGCCCATACCCGCAGCGTGAAAAAATATGCGGGAAGGCTTTTCCTGCTTGCCTTCGTGTCGCACTTTGCCTACAACTTCTGCTTTGGGAACCCTATGGTACCGTTCAAAACCGGCATACTGAACCAGACAGGTGTGGCCTGGTCATTGGCCTGGGGACTGGTATTGCTGTGGATCGATCAGCGGGAGGATATCAAGGACCGGCAGAAGTTTGCCGCGATACTGCTGGTATGCGTTATCACCCTGCCGTCGGACTGGAGCTGCGTGGCGGCGGTGGCGATCCTGTTTATGGGTACCTACCGGGGGGACTTCCGCAAGCAGATGACGTGGATGATGGTGTGGTCGTTCACCTACGTGATCGTGTACTTTTTCTGTATCGACAAGGTCTATGCACTGGTGCAATTCTGCACTTGTCTTACCATCCCGCTGCTGCGGCTGTATAATGGGGAACGGGGAACGTGGAAGGGCATGGGAAAACTGTTCTACGTGTACTATCCCGCCCATCTGGCGCTGTTGGGCGTACTGCGGCTGCTGCTTTGGGGCGGCGGAGTGAACACGTGGAGCGGGACGTAACAGAAAACAGGAGCGCAACCTGAAGTTGCACGGAAAAAACAGGGAAATGCAACCTCAGGTTGCTGGACAGCGGCGGCCTGGGGAAGATATAATAGTAAAGCGAAAGGAAGGTATCATTATGGAAAAAACCTTACATACCATTCAGGCGCTGGCGAAAGTCGGCAAGGTATTATCTACCATCGTGTTCGTGCTGAGCATCGTGGGCGCGGCAGGCTGCATCGTCGGCGCCGTGTGCTGGGAGCTGTTCGGCAATTTTGAAATTGATCTGCTGGGCGGTGGCGTTACCATCCACAACATCGTGGAGGCGGAGACCGGCATCGTAGGCGGCGGCGTATTTACCGCCTGCGCGGTGGGCTTCGTACTGGGCGTACTGCGGCTGCTGCTTTGGGGCGGCGGAGTGAACACGTGGAGCGGGACGTAACAGAAAACAGGAGCGCAACCTGAAGTTGCACGGAAAAAACAGGGAAATGCAACCTCAGGTTGCTGGACAGCGGCGGCCTGGGGAAGATATAATAGTAAAGCGAAAGGAAGGTATCATTATGGAAAAAACCTTACATACCATTCAGGCGCTGGCGAAAGTCGGCAAGGTATTATCTACCATCGTGTTCGTGCTGAGCATCGTGGGCGCGGCAGGCTGCATCGTCGGCGCCGTGTGCTGGGAGCTGTTCGGCAATTTTGAAATTGATCTGCTGGGCGGTGGCGTTACCATCCACAACATCGTGGAGGCGGAGACCGGCATCGTAGGCGGCGGCGTATTTACCGCCTGCGCGGTGGGCTTCGTACTGGTGCTGGGCGAGGTGTTCCTTGCCAAGGCGGCGCAGAAGTACTTCAAGCACGAGCTGGCAGACGGCACGCCCTTTACCATGCAGGGCGCCAGAGAGCTGAAATCCCTTGGCATCAAGACCATTGTGATCCCCGTGATCAGCTACGTCGCGGCGGCCATCGTATACGGGGTGATGGTAAGTGTTTTGCAGATGGGCGGCGACAAATTTGACATGGATATAACCGTCAATCTGGGGCTCGGCATCATGTTCATTATCGGAAGCCTGCTGTGCAAGCTGGGCGCGCAGCAGGGCGGAGAGAAGAAATTGGAGGAGCAGTAAAATGCAGAAGAAAAGATTGTACCGTATCGAAGAGGGCAGTAAGCTCTGGGGCGTCTGCGGCGGGATCGCCGAGTATTTCGACCTGGATCCGACACTGGTGCGTCTGGGCTGGGTGCTGTTTGTGGCGCTGGGCGGCAGCGGCATTCTGGCCTATATCATCGCGGCGATGGTGATCCCCAAGAAGTCCGAGGTAATGAAATAACAGGAGGGACTGTTATGCTGAAAATTGAGCATCTGACGAAAATTTACGGAGACAAGAAAGCTGTGGACGATCTGAGTCTGCACATCGAGGCAGGGGAGATCTACGGCTTTATCGGCCACAACGGCGCGGGCAAGACCACGACCCTCAAGTCCGTGGTGGGTATCCTGCCCTTTGATGCGGGCGAGATCTTTGTGAACGGCACGTCTATCAAGGAAGATCCGCTGAAATGCAAAAGGGAGATCGCGTACATTCCCGATAACCCGGATCTGTACGACTTTATGACGGGCATCCAGTATCTGAACTTTGCGGCGGATATTTTCGGCGTGAGTGCCGAGAAGCGGCAGGAGCGTATTCGCAAATACGCCGACGCCTTTGAGCTGACGGAGAGTCTCGGACAGAGCATCTCCGCCTACTCCCACGGCATGAAGCAGAAGCTGGCGGTGATCTCCGCCCTCATCCACGAGCCCAAGCTGGTGATCATGGACGAACCCTTTGTGGGTCTTGACCCCAAGGCAGCCCATCTGCTCAAGGGCTTTATGCGGGACATCTGCGACCGGGGCGGCGCGATCTTTTTCTCCACCCACGTACTGGAGGTGGCGGAAAAGCTGTGCGACAAGGTGGCCATCATCAAAAACGGCGCTCTGGTGAAGTGCGGCACCATGGAGGAGGTCAAGGGCGACGAGTCTTTGGAGTCTGTGTTTTTGGAGCTGGAGGAGTAAGCCATGTGGAAAGCGTTGCTGAAAAAACAGTTTTTAGAGCTGAACCAGACTTACTTCCAGGATAAGAAGAAGGGGAAGCGGCGCTCCAAGGGCGGTACCATCGGGTTTATCGCGCTGATGGCGGTGCTGTTCCTGGTGTTGGCAGGCGTGTTCCTGGGCGTGGGCAATATGCTGGTAGGCGGATTCTGCGCCATCGGTCTGGACTGGCTGTACTTCGCCATGATGGGGCTCATCGCCCTGCTGCTGGGCGTGTTCGGCGACGTGTTCAACACCTACGCGGGGCTGTACCACGCCAAGGACAATGAGCTGCTGCTGTCCATGCCCATTCCGCCTGTGAAGCTGCTTTTGGTGCGGCTTACCGGCGTGTATGCCATGGGACTTCTGTATTCGGGCATCGTGTGGGTACCCGGCATGGTGGCCTATTGGATCTGGGGCGATCCCACAGTAGGCAGCGTGATCCTGCCCATTGCGCTGTTCTTCGTGTTGGGGCTTTTCGTGCTGGTGCTGACGTGCATATTGGGCTATGTGGTGGCGCTGATCGCGGCTCGGTTAAAGAACAAGAGCTTTGTGACGGTGGCGATATCTCTGGTGTTTATCGCCGCCTACTATTTCTTCTATTTCCGTGCCAGCGAGTATCTGCAAAACCTGCTGCTCCATGCGGAGGAGCTGAGCGGTAAAGTGCGGGCAAACGTGTGGCCGCTGTATCAGTTCGGGCTGGGCGCTGCCGGCAAGGTGGTGCCGTTTCTGATCGTGAGTGCCATGGTGGCGGCTTTGTTCGCGGTGACGGTGGCGGTGCTGTCCCGGAGCTTCGTGCGGATCGCCACAGCGAACAGGGGCGAGAAAAAGGCGGCGTATCGGGAAAAGACCGTCAAGATGCAGGGGGTGCGGCAGGCGCTTTTCAAGAAGGAGTGGAAACGGTTTATCTCCAGCGCTACCTATATGCTCAACTGCGGACTGGGACTCTTGTTCCTGCTGGCAGGCGGCGCGGTGGCGTTGATCAAGCAGACGCCGCTGCGGGAAAAGGTGGTGCCGCTATTGCAGGAGCTGCCGGAGATCGGGGGATTGGCTCCCACTGCTATTCTGGTGATGATCATTCTGCTGGGGGGCACGAACTGTATCTCGGCTCCCTCCGTGTCGCTGGAGGGAAAGAGCATCTATCTGGTGCAGTCCCTGCCGGTAAAGGCGTGGGACGTGCTGTGGGCGAAAGGGATGCTGCACATACGGCTGAATCTGCTGCCCTGCCTGTTCTGCGCGGTGGTGTTGGGCGAGGTATTGCAGGTGGAAACTACGGCGCTGCTTCTGGTGATCCTGGGAACCATCGTATTCGTGGCATTCCACGCGGCGCTGGGGTTGGTGCTGAACCTGTGGAAGCCCAACCTGAGCTGGACCAGCGAGATCGTACCTATCAAGCAGGGCGCCAGCGTGGCTCTTGCGCTCTTCGGCTCCTGGGGCATTGCGCTGGTCATCGGCGCGGGCGCCTGGTTCAGCCGGAATTTTGTCCCGCCGACGGTATACCTGGCGGCGATCGTTGTGATCTTGGCGGCGGTGACGCTGGGGATGAACCGGTGGCTCAAGACGAAAGGCGCCAAGATATTTGCGGAGCTGTGAGAGTCGAAAAAATGATAACAATTAGGAATATTTGGAAATAAGATTACAAATCGTAATTGAATAGCGAAAACGGGGGGCGGCCGCAAGGGCCGCCCCTACGGAGGGACGGAATTGAGCAGCATAAAAGGATGACACCCGAATGGGTGTCATCCTTTTTATGGCAGGAAGAAGATCATGCTTTTTCGACGGTGACTTTGTTATCCACAAGTTTGACCTGCGCGGTGTCGCCGGGGGAGAGCTTGCCCTCCAGCATCTGCTCCGCCACCGCGTCCTCGACTGTCGTCTGGATGGCGCGGCGTAAGGGCCTGGCGCCGTACTGGGCGTCAAAGCCGTCCCCGGCAAGAGCGGATACCGCGTCATCATCGGCGGTAAGGGTGATGCCCTGCTGTGCCATGCGGGCACCGGTCACGTCCAGCATCCGGCGGGCGATCTTGACGATGTCGTCCTCTGTGAGCTGACGGAACACGATGGTCTCGTCGATACGGTTGAGGAACTCGGGCTTGAACGTGCGCTTCAGCTCCGCCATGACCGCCTCACGGATCCGCGCAAACTGCGCCTTGTCGTCACCGCTGTCGGCAGCAAAGCCTAAAGTGGGGACGTTGGCGGCGGTGATATTTTTGGCGCCCACGTTGCTGGTCATGACGATGACGGTGTTTTTGAAGTCCACCCGGCGGCCCTGAGAGTCGGTGACGATACCGTCCTCCATGATTTGAAGCAGGATATTCCACACGTCCTCGTGCGCTTTTTCAATTTCATCGAACAGCACCACGGAGTAGGGCTTGCGGCGTACCTTCTCGGTGAGCTGACCGCCCTCCTCGTGACCCACATAGCCCGGGGGAGAGCCTACCAGACGGGAGACGGTATGCTTTTCCATGTACTCGGACATATCGATGCGGATCATGGCGTTCTCGTCGCCGAACATGGCCTCCGCCAGAGTCTTGCACAGCTCGGTTTTGCCCACACCGGTGGGGCCTAAGAACAGGAAGCTGCCGATGGGGCGTTTGGGATCCTTGAGCCCCACACGGCCCCGGCGGATGGCCCGCGCCACGGCGCTGACGGCTTCGTCCTGGCCGATGACGCGATCGTGGAGGGTGTCCTCCAGCTTCAAAAGACGCGCGCCCTCGTCCTCGGTGAGACGGGTGACGGGAATGCCCGTCCAGGTGCCGACTACCTTGGCGATGTCGTCGGCAGTGACGCTGCCGCGGTTCCGGGACATCTTCTTGCGCCAGTTGTCCCGCTCGATCTCCACCTGCTCCTGATAGTTCTTCTCGATATCCCGGAGTTGGGCGGCCTTTTCATAGTCCTGGGCATTGACGGCCTCCGCCTTTTCCCGATGGAGGGTGGCGATCTTCTCCTCCAGACTCTTCAGGTCGGGACTGGCAGACTCGGCATCCATGCGGACACGGCTGGCGGCCTCGTCCATCAGGTCGATGGCCTTGTCGGGCAGGAAACGGTCGTTGATATAGCGGGCGGAGAGACGCACGGCGGCCTCGATGGCTTCGTCGGTGATGGTCAGCTTGTGATGGGCTTCGTACTTGTCCTTGAGACCCATCAGGATCTCGATGCTGGACTCTGCGGTGGGCTCGCCTACGGTGACGGGCTGGAAGCGGCGCTCCAGAGCGGCGTCTTTTTCAATATACTTGCGGTACTCGTCCAGAGTGGTGGCGCCTACCACACGGATCTCGCCGCGGCCCAGGGCGGGCTTGATGATATTGGCGGCGTCCACGGCGCCCTCGGCGCTGCCGGCGCCCACGATGGTGTGCAGTTCATCGATAAAGAGGATGACGTTGCCCGCCTTTTTCACCTCGGCGAGAGTATTTTTGATTCGCTCTTCAAATTCGCCCCGGTACTTGGTGCCTGCCACCATGCCGCTTAGGTCCAGAGAGAGGATGTGCTTGTCCAGCAGTTCCTCGGGGACGTCGGCGGTGACGATGCGCTGGGCCAGACCTTCGGCGATGGCGGTTTTGCCTACGCCGGGTTCGCCGATGAGCACGGGATTGTTCTTGGTACGGCGGGACAAGATCTGCACCACCCGCTGGATCTCCTCTTCACGCCCGATGACGGGGTCCAGCTTGCCCTCCCGGGCGGCATCGGTCAGGTCCCGGGTGAACTCGGCAAGGGTCTTGCCGGATTTTGAGGCTTCCCGGTTGGCGGTGGCGCTGCCGCTGGTGACGGTATGGGGGGAGGCGTCGCTCAGTTTCTGGGTGATGCTGGCATACATCTTGCGGGGGTCGGCACCCACGGTCTGCAAAATGCGCAGCGCCATATTGTTGCCCTCCCGCAAAATGCCCATGAGCAGGTGCTCGGTGCCGATATAGCCGGCGCCGGTGCGCCCGGCTTCGCTGACCGCCAGTTCTACCACCGACTTGGCCCGGGGCGTCAGACCCTGGGTGGGGGCGGCACCGGAGAGACCTCTGCCCACGCTGCTGAGCAAAATAGAGCAGACCATCTCGTCGGTGATGCCGTATTCGCTGAGCACCCGGTGGGCGATGCCCGCCTCCTCCCGGAGAAGGCCCAGCAGAAGATGCTCGGTGCCCACATAGCCGTGGCCCAGTTCGCCGGCGGCCTCCTGGGAAAGACGCAGCACCTCCTCGGCGCGGGGAGTGAATTTGTTTTCGTTCATAAAGATGACCTCCTTTGTGGGAAGTGGAAAGTTGAAAGTGAAAAGTTAAGCGCTCAGGCGTTTCAGCTCGTCACGGAGACGGGCGGCGGTTTCGTAGTCCTCGGCTTCCACGGCGGATTTTAATTGGGCTTGCAGGGCGTTGCGCTGCCGCTGCTCCCGGAGTTTGCTCTGCTCGATTTCGTCTACCAGCGGCTTAGGCTGATCCGGCGCCTTTTCCTCCATGGGGGCGGGGAATTCCGTCAGCAGGTGGGTGCCCAAGGTGCCGAAAAACGGCTCGAAGGGGTCAGAAAACAGATGCATGGGCCGAAAAGCACCCTGCAGGTGCCGGGTATAGCCCAATTCGGCGGCGCAGTTTTCACAGAGGTGGACCTCTTTTACCACACCGTTGATATTGCTCTTGCAGTAGAAGGTGGCTTCTCGATTGCCACAGTGTTCACATTTCATCATCGTAACCTCCTTGTTGTCTGATTAAACCAAATGGATCAGGATCTCCTTAAAAATATCGCAGCGCAGGGTATTGCGGCAGGCCGGCGCCACGCGCTGCAATGCCCGGTCACCAATGGCGGAGAGCAGCAGACGCCCGGACTCCAGGGAGATGGCCTCGGAGTCCACCAGGTTTTGGGTGATGGCCCGGGCACTGGGCAGGTCCAGGGTGTCATTCAGCGAGTTGATGACGTGCATCAAAAGGGTCTGGCGATCTACCCGGACGCGGCTGATTCGGATATAGCCGCCCTCTCCGCGCCGGCTCTCTACGATATAGCCGTGTTCGGGAGAAAAGCGGGTGGACATGACGTAGTTGATCTGGCTGGGAACACAGTTGAAACGGGTCGCCAGATCGCTGCGCCGGAGCTCCAGGACGCCGTCGGTCTCCTCCAGTTCCTGCTGGATAAACGTGGCGATCAGATCGGAAATACCCATGGGATAGCCTCCTTTGACTAAAAATACTAAATGCAGAATGCTGAATGAATGTGTCGGCAAAATAGATTTTGCCGACGATTCAAATGCGGCGCGCCGGGGTCGTCGCGCCCTACGGGATCGCAGGTATTGGTGGGCGACCGCGAGGGTCGCCCCTACGGGATCGCAGGCATTTGCGGGCGACCGCGAGGGTCGCCCCTACGGAATGATCCGGATGTTTGACTTACTTTGACCATATCATAGCATTGGTTTTGCAAAAGTCAAGAGTGAAAATTTGACTTTCTTTGACCAAATGGTAAACAATTTGTGAACGCCATGGAAATCCTTGTATTTTTGTATAAGACATGGTAAAATCAGTACACTAATGCAAACAAGGAGGAAACTCGAGATGAAATATGAGATCAAGGGTGAGCCGATGGGTGTAGTGGTCTGCGAGCTGGAAAACGGGGAGCAGATGGTGACCGAGGGCGGCTCCATGGTGTGGATGAGCCCCAACATGGAGATGACCACCTCCGGCGGCGGCAACCTGGGCAAGGCGCTGGGCCGGATGCTCTCCGGTGAGAAGATCTTTCGCAATATCTATACTGCACGCGGAAACGGCATGATCGCCTTTGCCAGCTCTTTCCCCGGCTCCATCCGTATGGTGGAGATCGCACCGGAGCACTCCGTGGTGTGCCAGAAGAGCGCCTTTCTGGCGGCGACTGCCGGTGTGGAGACCAGCATTTTCTTTCAGAAAAAGCTGGGTGCCGGTTTCTTCGGCGGTGAGGGATTTATCATGCAGCGTCTCAGCGGCCGGGGCATCGCCTTTTTGGAGATCGACGGCTCGGCGGTGGAGTATGAGCTGCAGCCGGGACAGAAGATCGTGGTGGACACCGGCAATCTGGCGGTGTGCGACGAGACCTGCGATATCGACATTGAGACCGTGAAGGGGGCCAAGAACCTGCTGTTTGGCGGGGAGGGCATCTTCCACACGGTGGTGACCGGACCGGGACGGGTGACCATGCAGACCATGAGCATGAACGAGTTCGTGCAGATGATCGCGGCACGACTGCCCCAGAACCACAACAATTAAAAGGAGGAGCCTATGAACACCAATTGGAACGACCCGAATTTTCAGGGTTTTTCCGGCGAAAACCCCTTTGACAAGTTCAAAAACCGTCCAAAAAAGGAGCGCAAGCCCATCGGTACGCCCCTGGGGCGCACCATGCTGAACCTGCTGGTAACGCTTTTATTTGCGGGCATTTACTACTACGTGGCGCTGCCGGCGATGAACATCCACAGCGGCGATCTGTACGTGTTCATCGTGCTTCTGTGCGGCGTGTACGCCCTGTGCGCGGTGCTGACCTCCGGCTTTCAGGGACAGGGGGTCAAGGGCTATGCCGGCTTTTTGAAAAAGCAGTGCAAGGTGCCCCTGTTCATTACGGCGGCGGCGCTGGCGCTTGCTATCGTGGGCGGTATTCTGGGCTGGACGCTGTTCCGTGCCGGGGACTATCGGGAGCTGTTACAGGTGGAGACCGGTGACTTCGCCGCCGAGGTGGAGGAGATCTCCTATACCCAGATCCCCATGCTGGACCGGAACAGCGCCACCAAGCTGGGCAACCGCAAGCTGGGCGAGCTGGCGGACATGGTGTCCCAGTTCGAGGTGGCGGAGGACTATACCCAGATCAACTATCAGGGCCGTCCCGTACGGGTGACGGGCCTGCGCTACGGCGACTGGATCAAGTGGCTGAATAACCGCCGGGAGGGTCTGCCTGCCTACCTCATCATCGACATGGTAAAACAGAGCGTGGACGTGGTACGGCTGGACGAGGGCATCCGCTTTACCACGGCGGAGCATTTCAACCGCAATCTGAACCGCTATCTGCGCTTCCGCTATCCCACCTATATTTTTGACGCACCCGCCTTTGAGATCGACGAAAGCGGCGATCCCTACTGGGTCTGTCCCCGCATCGTCAAGACCATCGGCCTGTTCGGCGGTACGGATATCACCGGCGCGGTGCTGGTGAACGCGGTGACGGGTGAGTGCGCGTACTACGATGTGGACGACGTGCCGGAGTGGGTGGACCACGTGTACACGGCGGAGCTGATCATCCAGCAGTACGACTACCACGGCACCTATATCAACGGCTGGCTCAACTCCATCTTCGGCCAGCGGGACGTGACGGTGACCACCGACGGGTATAACTATCTGGCGCTGGGAGATGACGTGTATATGTACACCGGCATCACCTCCGTGGTCAGCGACGAGAGCAATATCGGCTTTATCCTCAGCAACCAGCGGACGAAGGAGACCAAGTTCTACACCTGCGCCGGTGCGGAGGAGTACTCCGCCATGGACAGCGCCGAAGGTCAGGTGCAGCAGATGCACTATGCGGCTACCTTCCCGCTGCTGCTGAATATCTCCGATCAGCCTACCTATTTCATGGCGCTGAAGGACGCGGCAGAGCTGGTGAAGATGTACGCCATGGTGAACGTGAGCCAGTATCAGATCGTGGCGACGGGTGCCACGGTTGCCGAGTGCGAGAGCAACTACCGCAAGATGCTGCTGCAGAATGGCTTGATCGGAGAGAGTGACGGTATGCTGCCTGATGGGGAGGACGATGAGGAAACCGTGGAGATCACCGATCTTGTCGGCGAAATTCGCAGCGCGGTCATAGAGGGCAATACCACCTATTATGTCTATTTGAACGAGTCCGGCTGGTTCAGCGGCACCGTCGCCGATGTGCCGGAGCTGATCCTGCTAAACGTGGGGGATCGGGTGACGGTGCGGGCAAGCGCTGCGCCGGACGGTATCGCGCAGAGGATTTACAGCTTGAAAGTAAAGTGAAAAAAATGACGCTCGAAAGAGCGTCATTTTTTGCAGGGCGGGTGTTCTCAGCCCGCCGCGGCGGGGTTAGAGAACCCCGCCCTACAAATTCTATCGCCCCTACTTTTTTGTTGCAATAGAGGGTGGATTTTTGTATAATAAGAGCAGAAAACAAGGAGGTACGGGTTATGTACGTTGACAATACCATCTATCTGGGTCTGGCGGACGGACAGCGGGTGTGTCTGGCGCCCAATATGGCCAACCGCCACGGCCTCATTGCCGGTGCCAGCGGTACGGGCAAGACTATCACCATGAAGGTGATGGCGGAGTCTTTCTCCGACGCCGGTGTGCCGGTGTTCCTGTGCGACATCAAGGGCGATGTGTCCGGCCTGTGTATGCCCGGTGAGCAGAACGAGGGCATGGAAAAGCGTATCGACAAGTTCGGCATCCGGGACAGCTTTTCCTACAAGAGCTATCCCGTCAGCTTCTGGGACGTGTACGGCAAGGGCGGTCACGGTGTCCGCGCCACGGTGTCCGACATGGGCCCGGAGCTTTTGAGCCGTATTCTGGGGCTGACGCCTGCACAGGAGGGCGTTTTGAATATCGTGTTCCGCATCGCCGACGACAAGGGACTGCTGCTCATTGATTTGAAGGATCTGCGGGCCATGCTGAACTACGTGGGCGAGCACAAGGACGAGTACACCATGAGCTACGGCAACATCGCCACGGCGACCCTGGGTGGGATCATCCGGGCGCTGCTGCCCCTGGAGAATCAGGGCGGCGACCTGTTTTTCGGCGAGCCGGCGCTGGATATCCGGGACTGGATGCGCTGTGACCGGGACGGCCGGGGCGTCATCAATCTGCTGAATTGCGTGGAGCTGTGCCAGAACCCCACGTTGTACGCCAGTTTTCTTTTGTGGATGCTGTCGGAGCTGTTTGAGGTGTTGCCGGAAGCCGGTGATCTGGACAAGCCCAAGCTGGTGTTCTTCTTCGACGAGGCCCATCTGCTGTTCACCGGCGCGCCGAAAGTTTTGGTGCAGAAGATCGAGCAGGTGGTGAAGCTGATCCGCTCCAAGGGCGTGGGCGTGTATTTCGTGACCCAGAGCCCCAGCGATATTCCCGACAGCGTTTTGGCGCAGCTGAGTAACCGCGTGCAGCACGCCCTGCGCGCCTACACCCCCGCCGAGCAGAAGGCGGTGAAGGCGGCGGCCCAGTCCATGCGTCCCAATCCGGCGTTCAAAGCCGAGGACGTGATCATGGAGCTGGGCGTGGGCAAGGCCCTGGTGTCGGTATTGGACGCCGACGGTGTGCCCGGTATGGTGCAGAACACCGCCATCATCTGTCCCCAGAGCCTGATGGCTCCGGCAGAGGAGAGCGTGATACGTAGCTGCATGGGTGGTGACGGCATGAGCCGCTACGATACCGCGGTGGACAACGAGTCCGCCTACGAGGTGTTGGGCAAGCAGGCGCAGATCGATGCGGCACAGGCGGCATTGGACGCCGAGAGGGAGCAGCTGGAGAAAGAAAAGGCGGCTTTGGAGAAGGAGAAACAGAAGCAGGCGGAGGCCGCCGCCAAAAAAGCGGAGAAAGAGCGGGAGAAGCAGGAGGCTGCCCGACAGAAGATGGTCGACCGGCGCAAGGCAAAGATCGAGACCCAGATGATCAACATGGGTACCCAGATGCTCAAGCGCGGATTGATGAATACGCTGAAAAAACTGTGAGAGAAAAAATGACACCCGGGAGGGTGTCATTTTTTTTGAGTGAAAAATGAAAAATAGAAAAGGAAGAATAACGGGTCGTCGGGGACGCCGACCCCTACGAGTCGTATGGGAAGCTTCAGCAGAAGTCGTAGGGCGGCATGACTCCACGCCGCCGGGGCGGACAGGATCGTCCGCTCCTACAAATACGGGTGGATAGATGGGGGACTTTTTTGCGGGGAAATCTCATAGGATAGAGGGAGGTAAAAGAAAGGAAGTTTTTGCTATGCCGAGGATCTATCTCTCCCCCAGCACACAGGAATACAATCCCTACATCACGGGCTTGGGAAGCGAAGAATACTACATGAATCTGATCGCCGACGCCATGGAGCCCTATCTGCGGGCCAATGCCATCCGCTGGACGCGGAATTCGCCGGATATGACCGCCGCCAGCTCTATTGCACAGGCGGCACAGAGCACCTACGACTTCTATCTGGCCCTGCACTCCAATGCCTCCGGCGACGGCTCCCAGGAGGGACGGGTGCGGGGGATCATCGCGTTTTACTATCCAACTTCTCAAAATGGCAGACGCGCCGCGGAATTGTTCGCGGCAAACCTGCGGCGGATCTATCCGCTGCCCCAGCGGGTGATGACACGCGCCACCACAGCGTTGGGGGAGGTGCGGCAGCCAAAGCCGCCTGCAGTACTGCTGGAGCTGGGCTACCATGACAATGTGGCTGACGCCACCTGGATCGACAGCAACGTGGAGCTGATCGGGCAGAACCTGGTGCAGTCGCTGACAGAGTATTTCGGCGTGCCGTTCCTCTATCCCATCGTGCCCCGCACCGGTGTGGTGACCACGGTGAACGACAGTCTGAATCTGCGGGCGTACCCGGGACTCAGCGGTACGGTGATCGGGTCATTGCCCCGGGGCGCGACGGTGATGGTGTATGCCCAGCGGGAGGGATGGTACACCGTTTGGTACGGAGATCTGGCCGGCTACGCCTCCGCCGCGTACATACAGATCTGAAATGAAAAATTTTCCTCCTATGAGAACTTTTTTCCTTGACAGTTTACCATAATAGGATTAAACTTAGAAAGGATTATTATCGGGGGAGTTTAGGGGAACTCACCGATTATTGTCTGTACCAAAACGGATTGGACACCGTTTCTATACAAATGCCGCCTTTTTAGCGGCGAAGAAAATCTGAACATTAGGAGGAACCCAATGCCTACTATCATTGCAATTATTATTGCGGTGGCGGCTCTGGTCGTTGGCGTCCTTCTCGGTATTTTCTTGCAAAAGGGCAAGGAAAAAAGGGCTGAAATGACGATCAAGGGTGCCGAGGAAAAGGCCCTGCAGATCGAAAATGATGCACATAAGCGGGCCGAAAGCAAGACCAAGGAGATGCTTTTGGAGGCGAAAGAGGATATCTTGCGCCAGCGAAGTGAATACGAGAAGGAAGTCAAGGAGCGCCGCAGCGAACAGCAGAAGCAGGAGCGCCGTCTGCAGCAGAAAGAGGAAAACATCGATCACAAGACCGAGCTGATCGAGAAGAAAGAAGAGGCCTTGCAGCAAAAGCACGCCGCTCTGGAAAAGGAGCAGGAGGAGCTCAAGGTCATCAAACGCAGTCAGACCGAGATGCTGGAGCGCATCTCCGGCTTTACCGCCGAGGAGGCCAAACAGTATCTGATCGCCCAGGTGGAGTCCGACGTGACCCACGAAACTGCCCTGAAGATCAAGGAGATCGAACAGCGCGCCCGGGAGGAAGCGGACGCCTATGCCCGCGAGATCGTGGCCACCGCCATCCAGCGCTGTGCCGCCGATCATGCCGCCGAGATCACCGTCAGTGTGGTACCCCTGCCCAATGACGAGATGAAGGGACGCATTATCGGCCGGGAAGGCCGCAATATCCGTACCATTGAGACCCTGACCGGTGCGGATCTCATTATCGACGATACCCCCGAAGCCATCACCGTTTCCTGCTTTGAGCCGGTGCGGCGCGAGATCGCTCGCGTGGCGCTGGAGAAGCTGATCGCCGACGGCCGTATCCACCCCACCCACATCGAGGAGATGGTGGAAAAGGCACGCCGCGAGGTGGACGCTGTGATCCGCGCAGAGGGCGAACGCGCCGTTCTGGAGACCGGCGTGCGCGGTCTGCACCCCGAGCTGCAGAAGCTGCTGGGTAAGCTGCACTACCGCACCAGCTACGGACAGAACGTGCTGCAGCACTCCATCGAGGTGGCGCACATTGCCGGCTTGATGGCCGCTGAGCTGGGTGCTGACGTCCATGCCGCCAAGCGGGCAGGTCTGCTGCACGATATCGGCAAGGCTCTGGACCATGAGTTTGAGGGTACCCACGTGTCTTTGGGCGTGGAGTACTGCCGAAAGTACAAGGAAAAAGAGGATATTATCCACGCCATCCAGGCACACCACGGCGACGTGGAGTGCAAGTCTTTGGTGGACTGCCTGGTCCAGGCGGCAGATGCCATTTCCGCTGCCCGTCCCGGTGCGCGCCGGGAGAACCTGGAGAACTACATCAAGCGTCTGGAGAAGCTGGAGGAGATCACCGGTACCTATCCCGGTGTGGAGAAGAGCTACGCCATTCAGGCCGGCCGCGAGGTCCGCGTGATGGTAAAGCCGGAGCAGGTCAGCGAGGATGAGATGGTCATTCTCGCCCGGGAGCTTGCCAAGCGCATCGAAAACGAGCTGGAGTATCCCGGCCAGATCAAGGTCCATGTTCTGCGGGAGACCAAGGTCGTGGAGTACGCCAAGTAAAAAGATAGAATGTGGGGTACTGCGTTTGCGGTACCCCACATTTTACCCTAAGAGGTGAATGAGAATGAAAAAACTTTTCTGCCTGCTGCTTGCACTGTGCCTGCTGCTGACGGGATGCGAGCTTGCGCCTCCGGCGGCGCCGCAAACCGATGCAGAGGGAGTTGCCGAGCCTGCCCCACTGGAGATGGAGATCGACCTGACCGTGGTGGACAGCGAAGAACGGCTGACCCCGGGGCAGACAGCGCCGATCGGCGAGCTTCTGACAAAATGGTATCACTTTATCGGCAGTTTTTCGGAGGAGGACTTTTCGGAGCTGTTTGATGCGGACGCCCGGACGGAGGCCCTGCAGCACGCGGCAAGCTGCCGCACGCTGGTGGCGATCCGACGCGCTGCGCTGGAGGATCTGCGCATGAGCAGATGCGCTGTGACGCTGACGGTGACCAAGGTGAGCGACAGCGGCGGCGAGGTGCGGATCGAACTGGACGAGAACACCGTCATGCAGTTCGCAGGGCTGGAGGTGGAGAGCGAGCTGTTCGATCTGCCCCATATCTTCAAAATGCGGAACGTGGGCAGCGATGAGTGGGTCATCACACACCACGAGGCGGACGACAATCCCTATTTCAGCTTTACCTATCAGGAGGGATGCGCCGCCGACCCCAATCTGCCCGTATTCCTGCGGAATATTGAGCGGCGGCAGCTGCTGCGGGGAGAGACGGCGCAGGTCAGCTTTTCCTGCGACCACCCCTATGACCGCCGGGCGGCGCTTTCCTACATGACGGAGTACTGCAGCCACCGCAACGAGGTGTGGTATGCCTACGACGACGTGGGCGGCAACTGCATGAACTTCGGGTCCCAGATCCTGCTTGCCGGCGGGATCCCTATGGACTATGAGGGGGACGCCAAGTGGTACTGGGAGAGCGTGAACCGCACCGATCTGCCCTTTATCAACGTAGGAGAATTCGTGGAGTATGCCCGCACCAACAAGGGATTCGGTCTGGTAGCGGACATGGACGCGGGCTATTATACCGGCGAGATAGGGGATCTGGTGATCTTCGGCGTGAACAGTTCCCGCCACACCACCGCCATCTGCGGTTTTGTAAAGGACGGAGAGGGGAACGTCATCGACTACCTGCTGTGCTCCAATACCACCAACTACCGGAACTTCCCGGCGGGTGCCTATTACTACACGGGGCAGCGTCTGGTGAAAATTTACGGCTGGAACGAGTAAAAAAAGAGCGGTGTGCGTTGCACACCGCTTCTTTTTACGCTATAATAGGCAAAAAGGAGTGAGGGATATGCTATTTCGGGTTTTGGCCATCGGCGATGTGACCAGCGAAGCGGCGGGTATGCACCTGCGGAAGCATCTGCCGGCGTTGAAAAAGCTGAAAAGTGTAGATTTTACCATCGTCAACGGCGAGAATATGTCCGGTTCCGGGCTGACACCGGAGCAGGCGGAGAGCCTGTTTGCTGCCGGAGCAGACGTGATCACCATGGGCAACCACACTTGGGGCAAGATGCAGCTGGCGGATTATCTGGAGGAAAACCGGTACATTCTGCGGCCTGCCAACTATGCGCCCCGCGCTCCCGGCAGAGGCTGCGGTGTGTACGATTGCGGGCGGTTCCGCATCGCCGTTATTGACCTGATCGGGCGGTTTCATCTGGAATGGAAAGCGGCAGATCCCTTTGCCACGGTGGATAGGCTCCTGAAAACCGAGGACAGGCCGGACTTCACCGTGGTGGAGTTCCACGCGGAGGCTACCAGTGAGAAGCTGGCACTGGCGTACTATCTGGACGGACGGGTCAGCGCCATGTGGGGGACCCACACCCACGTTCCTACCGCCGACGAGCGGGTGATGCCCAAGGGAACGGGCTACATCACCGATATCGGAATGACCGGCGCGGTGGAGTCAGTACTGGGCATCCGGCCGGAGCAGTCTGTGGAGAGTTTTTTAGGCGGTCTGCCGGGGCGGTATAAGCCGGCAGACGGCCCGTGCAAGGCCCAGGGATGTCTGTTCACATTGGACAGCGACACGGGACTGTGCGTGGACGTGGAACGGATCGATATTCGATAAGGAGGAAGAGAGATGTCAGTAGAGAAGGTAAGAGAATATCTGACCCCCTATGGGGTGGCAGACCGTATGCAGCTTTTTGAGGTGTCCAGCGCCACCGTGGAGCTGGCAGCCGTTGCCGTGGGCGTAGAGGGAGCCCGCATTGCCAAGACCCTCAGCTTCAAGATCGGCGAAGATCCGCTGCTGATCGTGGCCGCCGGCGATGCCAAGGTGGACAACAGCAAGTACAAGCATTTCTTCGGCACCAAGGCCAAGATGCTGACCCATGAGGAGGCGGTGGAGCGTACCGGCCACGCCGTGGGCGGTGTGTGTCCCTTTGCCCTGCCTGCCGATGTGAAGACCTACCTGGACGTAAGTCTGAAACGCTTTCCTACCGTGTTCCCCGCTGTGGGAAGCGATGCCAGCGCGATCGAACTGACCTGCGACGAGCTCCAGACCTGCTGCGGCTCCAACTTTGTGGAGTGGGTGGACGTGTGCAAGGGCTGGCAGGATGAGGAAGGAAATGGTTAAGATCCTACACGCCGCCGACTTCCATCTGGACAGCGCCTTCGTGGCGCTGAGTGAGGAGCAGGCGAGGAGAAGAAGGCAGGAAAGCCGCCAGTCCGTGGAGCGCATGGTGGACTATGCCAACGACCACGGCGCACAGCTGATGCTGCTTGCCGGCGATCTGTTTGACGGGGACAACGTGTACTCCCAGACCGGGGAGATGCTGTGCGCCGCGTTGGGACGGTTTTCCGGACAGGTGATCATCGCGCCGGGCAACCACGACAGCTTTCAGGTGAAAAGCGCCTATGCCCGTATCGCCCTGCCGGAGAACGTACACGTGCTGACCGATGCGGTGCAGGAGAGCATTGTCTTTCCGCAATACGGCTGCACCGTGTACGGCGCGGCATTTACCGGCGAGGAGGCCCCTGCCTTTGAGGGCTTTTCCGTGACGGGGGACGACATTGCCATCGGTGTTCTCCACGGAGAGGTGGGGACAAAGGACAGCAAGTATCGCCCGATCCCGGTGGAAAATATTGCAAAAAGCGGTCTTGACTATCTGGCGCTGGGACACGTGCATCAATTCAGCGGCATACAGACGGCGGGCAAGACCGCCTGGGCCTATCCGGGCTGTCCGGAGGGGCGAGGCTTTGACGAGCTGGGAGACAAGGGGTTCCTCTTCGGCGAGGTGGATAAAGGCAGCGTGAAGCTGCGGTTCGTGCCCTTTGCCGGGCGGCGCTATGAGTGGCTGGAGGTGGACGCGACGGACGCTGCGCCGCTGGACGCCGTTTTGCGGAAGCTGCCGCTGCAGACGGAGGATGATATTTACCGCATCGTGCTGACCGGTGAGGTCAGCGAGGGAGTGAACGTGAGCGCCTTGCAGGAGGAGCTGGCGCCCCGGTTCTATGCGCTGGAGATCCGGGACAAGACCCGTACGGCACAGGATATCTGGCAAAAACAGAACGACGACACCCTGCGGGGCTTGTTTTTGCAGAAGCTCAGGCGGCAGTATGATGCCGCACAGACCGAGGAGGAACGGACGAGGATCGAGCAGGCGGTGCGGTTTGGACTGGCCGCCATGGATAATCGGGAGATATGACGATAAAAATGAAAAAGAAAATACTGCTGATCGGAACGGGCGGGACCATTGCCAGCGAGGTGGGCGGCGACGGCTTGAAACCGGAGCTGGACGCCAGCGGACTTTTGAAGTTCGTGCCCAATGTGGCGAAGTGGTGCGACGTGGACTGGGTACAGCTCTACAATCTGGACAGCACCAACATCAGACCCGAGAACTGGATGGGGATCGCCCGTACCATTCGGGAGAACTACGGAGAATACGACGGCTTCGTGATCAGCCACGGGACCGACACCATGTCCTACACCGCGGCGGCGCTGAGCTATCTGGTGCAGGGCAGTCCCAAGCCCATCGTGCTCACCGGTGCACAAAAGCCCATCTGGTTCGATTCCACGGACTCCAAGCGCAATCTGACCGACGCTTTTTTATATGCCTGTCAGGGCTGCGGCGGGGTGCAGATCGTGTTCAACGGCAACGTGATCTTGGGTACCCGATCCCGCAAGGTGCGCTCCAAGAGCTTCAAGGCGTTTACCAGTATCAACTTCCCCTATCTGGCCCGTATTCAGGACGAGCAGCTTTTGCAGTACATTCGGTGTGAGGAGATGGCATATCCCATCTTTTACGACACCATGAACACCCGGGTGGGACTGATCAAGCTGATCCCCGGGGTGGATGCGGCGCAGCTGCGGTTTATGACGGAGCACTACGACGGCATCATTATCGAGAGCTTCGGCGTGGGCGGTCTGCCGGAATACGATGACTTTTACGGCATTTTGTCCCAGGCGGTAGAGCAGGGAAAGATCATCGTTATGACCACCCAGGTCGCCAGCGAGGGCAGCGATATCTCCGTGTACCACGTGGGAGGCAGGCTCAAGCAGAACCTGCACATATTGGAGGCCTACGACATGACCACCGAGGCGGTGGTGGCCAAGCTGATGTGGATCCTGACGCGGACGAAGAAGTTTGACGAGGTGGAGCGGCTGTTCTATTCTCCCATAGCGAGGGATATTATTTATCCCAGTACGATATAAAAAAGCGGCGGGCGTTGGCCGCCGCGTTTTTTGATAGTTTTTCCTCGTGTTTACCATAATAAGGGGAATTGGGGGGAACAAAGGGAATGGTTTAATGGGAGGGGAAATAAA
>R20__coassemble_383_pt1 | contig 33874 bp, 26 predicted proteins | sample R20__metabat2_high_PE_002 | metagenome-assembled genome bin R20 | reverse complement strand
GCGCTGAACAATGCTGCCACGGAGCAGAGCGTGACCGTGAGCAAGATCGACAAGACCACGCCCGGTACGCCGGTCCTGACCATTACCGGACAGAGTTATATTGATAACAGCGGTAAGTACTGGGTCGCCAACGGCGGCAGCATTACCGTGACGCCTGCATGTGCGCAGTCCGGCATCTCCGGCCTGAAGCAGTATACCTATACCGGTGCTGCCTCCGGTACGGTGCAGCCCGAGGGCTCTGCCGCGTTGAGCGTGGCCGGTGATTATAGCTTCGTCGCTGTCAACAACGCTGCCAGCGAGTCTGCCGCGGCTGGCGTGTCCCTGGGTGTGGATGCAAGCGCTCCCACCGGCAGTATCAGCGTGGAGGATAATGACTGGGCAACACTTCTCACTACCGCGACCTTCGGCTGGTTCTATAAGAATACCCAGAACGTGACCATCACGGCCAATGATGGTGAAGGCTCCGGTGTGGCACATACTTACTACTATATCAGCAGCAGCGCGATCAGCGATCCTGCCGCCATCACCGGTTGGCAGGAATACCAGAACGGTAATAAGCCTGCCATCGCCCCCAACAGCAAGAACTTCATCTATGCCAAGCTGGTGGATCATGTGGACAACGTCAGTTATCTGCGCTCCGACGGCATCGTGGTGTATACCGATGCTGAGCCTCGTACGGTGACGATCCCTGTGGTCTATGGCAGTACGGCTCCTGTCAGCACCCAGCTGACCCTGAACGGCAACACGGTGGATAAGGTCATGTATGGGGATGAACCGCTGCAGCTTGGCTCTTCCGCTTGGCATCCGTGCTCCATAACGAGTGATGGCGTGCTTACCTTTAAGTCGATATTCCTGCTGGATAAGCCTGTGGGTGATCATGTCATTACCGTCAGCTATAAGCCGATGGGTGAAGCCTTCATCACCGGACACGGCGATGTGCCGGCAGATACCGTCATTATCATCAGCATCGGTAAAGCGCAGGGAACTGTGACCGTCAACGACATGAGCAAGACCTATGACGGCGGTCCCGTGTCCCCGAACTGCACTACCAACAGCACCGGCACCGTTACGGCGGAATATAAGGTCCGCGGTGCAGATGACAGCACCTACACCACCACGGCCCCCACGCATGCAGGTGATTACACGGTGCGCGTCAGCGTGGCGCAGGATGCGAACTTTACCGCCTGCTCCACCACCCGGGACTTCACCATTGCCAGGAAGTCCGTGACGGTCAGCGGCATTACCGCAGCCAACAAGACCTATGACGGCACTGTTACAGCCACCGTGGATTGCTCCGGTGCAGTCTTCAGCGGCCTGGTCAGCGGCGACAGTCTGAGCGTGACCGCCGGCGGCGCATTCCGTGATGCTAATGCGACCAACGGAAAAGTTGTGGACCTGACCAACCTGACGCTGGGCGGCACCAGCGTGGCTGATTATGAATTGGCTGCCTCCGGCCAGCAGAGCATGACCACGGCCGATATCACGCCCAGAACGGCTGTGCTGGCCTGGGCACATACCGACGACCTGGTGTATAACCGTACATACCAGGCACCCACGGCTGCCGTGAGCAACCTGGTGGGCAGCGACACCTGCACGGTGAGCGTCACAGGCGCCGGAATGGATGCGAACACCTATACTGCCACGGCCGTCAGCCTGAGCAACGCCAACTATGCGCTGCCTGCGGACAATACCTGTCAGTTTACCATTGCCCCCAAGGTGGTTTCTCTCCAGTGGAGCAATGACAGCTTTACCTATGACGGGCAGCCCCATGTGCCCACGGCGACAGCTTCGGATGTGTGCAGCGGCGACGCCTGCACGGTGACCGTCAGCGGTGCCGCGACCGAGGCGGGCACCCATACCGCCACGGCCACCGGCCTGAGCAATACCAACTATGCGCTGCCGGCTGATGTGACCCACCAGTTTACCATCAGTCCTGCGGCGGCGACCATCAGCGGTCTGGCCTGCGGTAACGTGGTGTATGGCGGAACGCCGAGTCCCAGCGCCACGGCAACGCCCGCCGGCGCGGCGATCACCTATACTTACAGCACCGCCCAAAACGGCACCTACGATGTCTGGAATACCGCCAACGGCGTGGGTACCTACTGGGTCAAGGCAACTGTTGCCGGCAGTGACAACTATACCGGTGCGGAGAGTACCGTCAGCTTCCAGGTAACGCCCAAGAGTATTACCGGCTGCACGGTGGCAGACATCGCTGATCGGACCTATACCGGCAGCGCCATCCAGCCCACCGTGACGGTGACGGACGGCGGGACCACGTTGACCCTCGGCACAGATTACACCGTGACCTACAGCACGAACGTCAACGCCGGCACGGGTGTGGTGAATATCACCGGTATGGGCAACTACAACGGTACCGGCGGCAATAACACCATCGTGAAGACCTTTACCATCGTGCAGGCAGGCAACCAGATCACCGGACTGACCTGCGGCAACGTGAGTTACGGCCAAAGCCCGAACCCCAGCGTGACGGCAGCCTTCGGCGCCGATACGGTGCAGTACACATACAGCACCGCTGAGGATGGTACTTATGGCCCGTGGAACACGACATACGGTGTAGGCACTTATTGGGTCAAGGCTACGATCCCCGCAACGCCGAACTATGCCGCCGCGACCGAGGTGGCAAGCTTCCGGGTGAGCGGTGTCAGCCTGAGTGACTGCACGATCACGGCGATCCCTGACCAGTACTACACCGGCAATGCCATCGTTCCCACCGTTGAGGTGAAGTACGGCGGCGTGACGCTGACCGCCGGTACGGACTATACCGTGTCCTGTACGGCCAGCGCCGTGGGTACGGCAGCGGTCACCGTTACCGGCCAGGGCAACTATTCCGGCAGCAAGACCGCGAACTTCAACATCGTCTATCTGCCCAGCGCCAGCCTTACCGTTTCGGCCACCGCCAACGGCCAGTCCTACACCTTCGGCGACTGGACCCGTTACGGTGTGACAGTCAGCGGCCCGGCGGGATATACCATCAGCCGCACGCTGAACGGAACGTATGAGAATACGTTGTATTTCAGCGAGACGACGGAAGACCTGGCAGTCTATCTGCAAAATGCGCAGGGTCAGAAGACTGACGCCATTTCCTGCGGTAATGTCAACATTGATACCGTGGCGCCTGCCATCAGTTTGGATAATGTCAACTGGCGTATCATTTACGAAGGCGCTCAGAGCAGCTTCCTCAACAAGCTGACCGGCGGTCTGTTCTTCTCCCGTGCCATCCGCGTGGAGGCAACAGCAACCGACGATCACATCAAGCAGGTGGATTATACGTTGTCTGCGGGAAATGCAACGGATGTAAGCCGCAATGTCAGCGGGAATACTGCCGCGTTGGAATTCACGGTTTCCCCGACCTTTAACGGCAGCGTGACCTTCACCGCCAGCGACCTTGCGGGCAACACGGCTACCACGTCTGCGGTTGCCTTCCGCGTGGAAAACGTAACAGTCCCGGCACCTGAAGTCGAGATTATGACGGTCGGTGGTTCGTACTTCAATTTGAATATGCCGAGTGGAAGTGCCGAATTGTTCTCCGGCACGCCCGCTTTCAGTTATTGGATCGAAGGTGGATCCGGTTGGACGAGCGGCGTGAATATGGCCGGAAATCCGCAGGTCATCCATGTTAACGGCAACCCGGCACTGTTGATGATAACGCCGACAGCCGGTAATTCTGTGCGGGTCAAGTTCCGCGCGGAAACCATCGTGATCGACAACGTGGATGCGCAGGGAGCACCGGTACATCTTCTCGGCGCGGAGACCGGTTTCTACACCGTGACCAATACGAATGGCACTGTTACCATCACGGAAGATGACGCCGGCAACGGAAACGGCATCCTTACCAATCTGCTGAGCGCTCTGGTGGTAACAGCCCACGCAGCGGAGAACGACGTCAACGCCGTGGCAGATGACTTCACCTATCCCACGGAGACAGATCACAATGCCCAGTGGCAGTACAACAACACGCTGCCGGCGGCGGGCGAATACGTGACCATCATCTCCGCGGCAGATCTGTTCCAGGATTGGTACGGGACCACGGACCGCAATCAGCCCATCGATTACAATAACAACGGCGTCTGGGTACTGCGCAATTCTCAGCACCTGCTGCTGTACTCCATGCTGGTCAACTCCGGCACCGGTATGGCCTATGCCACCACCGAGGAACAGCAGGCGGAAAGCGCCGCCTACGGTATGGCTTACCGCTATCCCTATGCCATGAAGGGCAGCAACACCATCAGTTATCTGATGCGCAGCTTTGCTCTCAGTGCCAATAGCGGCACGCAGGAGATGCTGGAGAGATTCAGCAAGGCAGAGTCTAACAAGCCTGTGTATCTGCGCAATACGGATGCAGGCGGCAATGTGTACGATATGTCTCAAGTGGTCACCACTACCGGTGGCCTGACCGTGGACTACGGCAAGGCATTCCGCGGCATCGGCGCCGTAGTTGCCGATGTGACACCTGCCAACGGCAGCGTGGAAGCTCCCAAGGAGAACCACCGTCAGCTGCGTCAGAACCTGTCCGGCAACAGTTCCACGAATCAGCCTGTTATCACGCTGCACATGGATGCCTCCGACTTCTACGGCAGAGACGACGCCGGTCTGATCGGACAGACCAACGGAAGCCCGACCATCCAGGATCTGAAGATCACCGGCAGCGTCAGCGCACCCAAGTATGCCGGCGCCCTGATGGGCCGCGCTCGGTGCGGCTACAGCATGACAGGCGACAGTGCTTATAATCCCACATCTACCTCCGGCCATGCACCGACCTTCAAAGGCATCGTGGTGGAGAATGCGGTCATTACCGCCAGCGATGCGGATACGTCCTATGCCGGCGGCCTGATCGGCGCCACCGATACCCATCGATTGACGCTGCAGAATGTGGGCGTGAAGAACAGCACCATCACGGCGGCCACGGACGCTGCTGCCGGCATCGGCCTGATCCGCTTCAAGGATTATGAGCAGTATAAGGACGCCAGCTTCCGCATCTTCAACGATACCATCAACGTCTATGAAGAGGATCCTTACCGCATGGTGGGCAACACCTTGAGCGCCTCCCATGTGGGCGGCATCATCGGAGAACTGGAAGACCATTACGGTACCAGCGGTGTCCACGTGTGGAATATGGATGTGCGGAACAACACCGGCCTTGCCGTAGATGGCAATGGTCATCAGGTGGGCACTGTCCTGGGCTGGGCCAGCAGGCCCGCTGCGCTGAAGACTTCCAAACTGGGTAAAGTGAACAACCAGAAGTGGGGTGTGTTCGGCTACAACATCTTTGACGGTTACACCGAGACCCTGGTGGGCTCTCAGCAGGAGACCGGGGCAAGCAATGCCTTGACCAATGAGAGAGCAGCGATCCGCGCCCAGTTCATCAATAAGCCCGCGGACGTTAGCGTCTATGGCGAGTTTACCTGGTACACGTCTATTGCGGATTGGAAGCGTAAGATGAGTAAGGGTGAACTGACTGAGGAGCAGTTTGGCTACTACTTCCCGGATATCCTGCCGGAGAATATCTTCATGGTCAGCGGCACGGTCAACGGTGTGAGCAAGACCCTGTACTACTGGCTGTACGACACGGCACAGAGCGCGGTGTTCCATGAAAATGATCATACCGGACTAAGCGATTATATGGAGACCATCCGCAAGGCATATTACGTGCCGTATCTGGTCGATTCCGGTGCCGTACCCACGGAGGACAGCGGATTCTACAGTGCCGACGATTACTTCACTACCGGCATGACTTATTCTACGGCTCGCAAGAAGATCAGCGGTGCTAATCCGCAGTACTATGCCGGCAACGTCAGTGTGGTCAGATATGGCAGCGGCTTCGTTCTGAACAACACCGATCCGGACAATGTGACAACGCAGGTTCAGAGAACCGTCTATGTGACGAATAATGCTCTCGGCTCCAAGCACGCCCTGTCGTTGGCGGATCAGGAATATATCCGCGCCGATGCACCCGTGTATATGAGCGAGGATAACTCCCGTATTGCGGAAGATGACCGCAAGGGTTGGCTGCCTGCTGTGGATGTCATTACGCCCGCTTCTGCCGGAGATACGCCTCAGCAGCAGATTCTTGACCGGTTTACGGACTATAATACGCCGGATGCACCCGGTAGCTATGTGGCGATGAGAGAACAGCTGCTGCAGCAATACCACCCGGATGAGGCAGATGTTGTCGATGACGTATTCCTCAGCAGTGACGGTTTCCTCAGCAACTATGTGGAAATGGCATATAACGGAACCCGCCGTGACTGGATCCCCAGCAACCAGTCGGAAAACGGTCCTGCCTTTACACTGGTAAATATGGACCGCACCTACGGGGCCACGGATGAAATGGAATATGTGAATATACCGGCCGGTACGATAGTTACGATGTATGCGCTGTATTTGAATGCAGATAATACGATGTCGAAGACAGCCTATACCTATACCGTACCCGAGGGCACCACCATTTCCAAGATCCCGCTGAAGGATTTCCGCGACAGCCGTACAATGAACTATGAAGATCAAAACATTGTGCCTATCGGTGCGGTCGATATGGTGAATGAGACGAGGACGTTCGGTGAAAACCCGGATCCGAACAGTGTGGTCAAGAGGTTCTTCTTCGTGGTGGATTTCTCCGGTGCTGACGGTACCTTGACCGCAGCAAGCGCAGAAAATCCGGAGCAGAAGGTAGCGGTCACCCATGTGATGCCCTACGTAGCAGATGAGGATGAACGTATTACTCTTGCCCGGAACGCTGCAGAGCAAGCGGATATCGGCGGCGTTGCACACGTTCAGGCGTCTCGTGAGTATGATCTGGTGGACACCAGAACGGTAAACACGCTGAACGGCAGTGAAACTCCGGTAGATGAGACAAGTAAGATCTCGTTCTCCAGAGAAGTGCCTCTGCGTGTCAAGACAACGCTGCGCGACTCCTGGAGTGAGAACTACCGCTTTGAGGCAGATACCCAGAACCGCGATACGATGACCGGAAACTCCAAGTATCTGGATGTGGTCGTCTACTTCCAGGATGAGTTGACCAAGCGCATTGTGGATATGCCTGCTAACACAGAAGTGACCTTGGCCTATGAGGATTCCAGCGGGGAAATCCTGAACACGGTCAAAACGGTATTGCCCACGGATGCATCGGCAGCTTCCACGAATGCAGTGAACCACGTAGCTTGGAATAAGGACCGTGGACTGGTTTACAATCTGGGAGATGTATTTGCCTCTGCTGCGGATTGTATGCTGGAGACCCCCATGGACGTAAAGATCGACTTCACCAACTGCAGTCAGTCTGAATTTGACCTGAAATTCAAAGCCAACTCGTCCTATGTAATGGTGGTTGCCGTCCGACGCAGCAATAACCCCGATATGCCCTTCACCGGAGACAACCTGGCGGAGGCTATGGTCGGCCTGAACTTCCCGCTGCGTATCGATACCGGTTATACCCTGACGACGGATCGCTGGCAGTTGGTAAAGCAGTGGTTGTCCGAGGGCGACTGTGAGAGCATTCCGATAAGAGCAAGGGTTGAGAACCTGCCTCAGAGTGATGAAGTGATAACATTGACCTACGGCATGCGCTTCATCCTCTACCGTTGGGATGAGGAGAATGAGGAGTATGTCCAGCTGATAGGTGATGAGTTGGATAGCTTCGAAATCAAGAGAGGCAGTAACCTGCTTACAAAGACAGCGCCCGAAGGAGCTGTGGCCCAGTACTTTGAGGGATCGCTGACCGGAGAAAATCAGACCGTTGGCTATGACATTACCCCCAAGGTCGGCGCGACAAAGAATGCCTACTATAAGGTAGCAGGCAGCGCTACGGTGAACGGTCGTTCGGTGATATCCGACTACCTGATCTTCTACCTGAATGACCAGAACAGCGTATTGAAAATCAGATAACAGGGAAGGAGTATTTGAATGGCAGAGCAATATCGTAAAATAGCAGACTATGAAACGACACTCTATCACCCGGATAGCCCTGTTATCATCGAGCGGATGCGTCTGCAGCATGATCTGATCTATAATGTCAACGTGCTGCAGATCACCTTCCGCAATGTGGATCCGCTGAATATCTACGGTTTGGGTATTTCTATCGCCTTGAAAAACGAGGCGGGAAAGAAACTCTACAAGGACGTTGAGTTCAATTACTACGGGATCGAGGTTCCTACCAACCACCTCTTCGGTACAGAAGAGGACGTGGTGGTGGAGCCCGATGTAACGGGATTTGAAGTCACCGTGACCCGCGCAGACCTTGCAGAGGGGAAAAGATTTCGCGGCAAAGTGCTGCTGGCGCCGGCTCCGGCGCCGCAGCCCCTTGCCGTGCTGGGCGAATTTGAACAGCCTTTTGTGGACAGAATAGCTCAGATGAAACCAAAACTGAAAGTGCAGTGTGCGCCTGAAAATACGGATACGTATTGGCGCTGCGTATGCAAAAGGATCTATCCCTATGCGATCAAACGCTGCCCGAGCTGCCGGTTAAAATTTGAAGAGCTGGTAAATGTTCTGCCGACTTTGAAGCAGGAGAAGAAAGAACGGGAAGCGGAAGAGGCGCGTTTGGAAAAGGAGCGCCAGGAAGAGGAACGCCGGCGCCAGGAAGAAGAGCGCCTGCGTTTAGAGGAAGAGGAGCGCCAGCGCCAAGAGCAGGAACGCCTGCGTCTGGAAGAGGAAGAGCGTCTGCGTAAGGAAGCGGAAGAACTGGCCCGCCAGAAAAAGCAGAAGCGGAAGAAACAGATGAAAATCGGCGGAGCCGTTCTTGCCGGCATCGCATTGGTAACGGCCCTGTTCCTGATCCTGCCGAAGAATGAGGCGGAACCGGAGGACGGGATCCATATCGGCGATGCGGTGAGCCAGGAGGGCGAAGAATACACCGCGGAGCTGACCACCGGAGCCGATGCCGTGCCTCTGTTTGTCAATACCGCGATCCTGGGCGAGGATCTGGACACGATGGACACCAAGACGGTTTGGCGGCTGTTCGGAAAAGTAGCCAAGACGCCGGAGATCCGCAACACGTTGACCGTCGATAATAAAACACAGCAAGCCTATATGATCGGTATGCTGGGTGCGGATAATGTGGAGAAGAAAGCGCTTTCCAGCGTGATGATCCTGCCGAAAGACGCCGGTTACGGTCTGCGCATCAAGATGTATAATATCACTTATTGTACAGACGAAATGTATCGGACCGCTCTGACTGGTATCGGCTTGACTGACGCAGAGGTCGTGATCGCCGCACCGCAGAAGTGCAGCGGCTCTACGGCGCTGGCCGGCATCTATATGATGGGCGGCGAAAGCCTGGATTACGGCGGCAAGGGGATCGGAACAGCTACGGCATTGGTGTATATCAATATCCGCAGCGGCGCCGGTACCAATTATTCTATCTATGATACGCTGAAGCCCGGTATGGAAGTCGAAGTACTGCAAATACTGGAGAACAGCTGGCTGAAGATCGTCTGGCCCGCTTGTCCGGAGGGCTATGCGTTTACCTGCTACAATGACGGCAGATATTACAGTTTTCTGCCTAACGAGTAAGGAAAGGATGATACGAGGATGAACGATGCTCTTCAAATGGCCAATGTGGTGTATGACCGGCTGCTGTCGCTGACAACTGCCGGGAAGACGCCGGAGGAGCAGGACTGTCTGATGGAGGCGTTGGATATGCTGGTGCAGACGGTGCTGTTTGCGGCGGCGATAGAAGATGAGCTCTATCTGGGAGAAGAGAGCGAGTTCCTGATGCGAATTGTCCGAAAAGGGGACGTGATGGACGCCTATAACCATCATTTGGGCGGCGGCCTGAAAAAGCTGGTAACGTGGCAAAACGTAATATTCCTGCCCCGGCAGGGAAAACGCCAGCTTTTGGAAGCCCTTGAGGCAGAAACGCTGGCAAGGATCCGGGGCACATTCGGCCCGGATGAAGAGACAGACAAAGAGCGGCTGCATCTGCTTTTGAAGATCCTGGAGATCTTTGTGAGCATGGATGCAGAGCAGCGGGGAGATCTGGTGGCGCAGAACGGTTTGGCTGCAGGCCAACAGGAACTGATGCGGCTATACGGGCAGGCCCGTTGATAAAAAATGACAGGTACGTATGTGCCTGTCATTTTTTTGACAAAATGCCGCGCGATGCGCGGAGATCTGCGCCGGCTTTTCCGGCGGCAGAAGAATAAGATCCATCGTTTTTTTAGGTTTTTCTTGCAATCTGAAAAAAACCCTATATAATATAGTATAATTTTGTAAACTGGCGGTATATGAGGCTTTATCCGGCCATAGGAAAGGAGACGGCGGCAGATGGAAAAGATCACCAGCAGGAGCAATCCGCTTTTGGTAAACAGCAAAAAGCTGGCCGCCTCCGTTAGCTTTCGTCGGGAGCGGGGAGAATTTCTCTGCGACAGCCCCAAGCTGCTGGAAGAGGCGGTCCGATGGGGAGCAGAGCTTACAGCGGTGATATCGACTGACGGGGTGGAGATCCCCGGCGTGAGATGTATTACGGTACCGGAGGACGTGATGGCGTCCGTGTCGCCGATGAAAACGCCCCAGGGGGTGCTGTTTACCTGCAAGATGCGGTCAGCGGAGATACCGGAGCGATTGACCGGACAGCGCTACGTGGTGCTAAGCGGTGTACAGGACCCGGGCAACGTGGGAACGGTACTGCGGACGCTGGACGCCTTTGACGCCGACGGCTTGATCTTACTGCCGGGCTGTGCCGATGCGTTCAGCCCCAAGACGGTGCGAGCCTCTATGGGGGCGATCTTCCGCCGTCCGGTGTACGCCATGACGGCACAGGAGATGAAAGCGCTGCTGCTGCGGAGCGGGATACCGCTGTACGGTGCGGCTCTGCGTCAGGACACGGTGGATGCCCGGGAGGTCAATTACCGACCCAGCGCCATTGCCATCGGCTCAGAGGGCCGGGGCTTGACGGACGAGGTACTGGCACTTTGCGACAAGACCATCCGCATTCCCATGTCACCGCGCTGTGAATCGCTGAATGCGGCTATTGCGGCAAGTGTTCTGCTCTGGGAGAGCTATCGATAAAAAAGAGAGGGGGAGTTTGATATGGCAGCGCTGAAATACTGGGTGTGGCTGTCGGACCTGGTTGGCGTGAGCAACGTCAGCAAGCTGCTGCTGTTGCAGCATTTCGGCTCCCCGGAGGATATTTACTACGCCGAGCCGGAGGACTACGGACAGGTAGAAGGGCTTAAAAAAGAGCAGCTGGAGCTGCTGAACCAAAAATCCCTGCACAGAGCGGAGCTTATTTTGCAGAACTGTGCAAAGGAGAGCATCTTCCTCATTACGATGGACGATGCACTGTATCCGCTGCGGCTGAAAAATATCTATGATCCGCCCATTTTGTTATACGGGAAGGGCAAGATGCCGATCTTCGACGACGAGGTCGTGATCTCCATGGTGGGAACGCGATCCTGTACGCCCTACGGTATCAGCTGCGGTGAGGAGCTGGGCTATGAGCTGGCACGGCAGGGCGCCGTGGTGGTGTCCGGTATGGCAAAGGGTGTGGACGCTGCCTGTCTGCGGGGGGCGCTGCGTGCAGGTGGGTTTACCTGCGCGGTACTGGGCTGCGGCGTGGACGTGGCCTATCCGGCAGAGAACCGGCGGCTGTATGAGGACATTCTGGCAACGGGGGTGATCCTATCGGAGTATCCGCCGAAAACGGAGCCGGAGCCCTGGCGATTCCCCCAGAGGAACCGCATCATGAGCGGCTTGAGCGTGGGAACGCTGGTGGTAGAGGCGCCGGAGCGGTCCGGCGCGCTGATCACCGCAACCGATGCCCTGGAGCAGGGACGGGAAGTGTTTGCCGTACCGGGGCCCATCAATGCACCCGGCAGCCGGGGCTGCCACAAGCTGATCCGTGAGGGAGCAGGACTTGTCAGCTGTGCGTGGGACCTTTTGAGTGAGTACGAGAGCCGATATCCCCACAAGCTGCATCCGGACGGGAGGACCCTGCCGGAGATGCCGGAAAAGTCCGGGGAGCCGGAACGGAAAACGGCAGAGAAGAAATCGGCGCTGCCTGTGTTGGACGCACAGGCGGCAGGCTTGACAGATGACCAGATCGCGGTACTCCGCAAGCTGAAAAGCGGAGAGGCGATGCTGACCGATGAGGTGGCAGAGCAGACGGAGATCCCCGTCAGGCGGGTGCTGTCAGCGCTGACGATGCTGGAAATCGACGGTTATGTGGAAAAACTGGGCGCACAGAGTTTTGTGCGCACTGTGGACATGAAGTAAAGCGAGGAGTAAGACGCTTATGAGTAAGAAGAAAAACCTGGTGATCGTGGAGTCACCGGCAAAAGCGAAAACCATTGGCAAGTATCTGGGACCGGATTATCAGGTCAAGGCCTGTATGGGGCATCTGCGGGATCTGCCCAAGAGCGTGATCGGCGTGGACATCGCCGATGATTTTACGCCGAATTATAAGCCCATCCGCGGCAAGGAGGAGATCATCCGCGATTTGAAGAAGAGCGCGGACAGTGCTGCTGTCGTCTACCTCGCCACCGACCCGGACCGTGAAGGAGAAGCGATTTCCTGGCACCTGCTGCACCTGTTGGAGCTGGATGAGGAGAAGGCAAAGCGGGTGACCTTTAACGAGATCACCAAACGCGTGGTGGCGGAGTCCATCGAGGCACCGCGCAGCATTGATCAGAATCTGGTGGATGCCCAGCAGGCACGCCGTATCCTCGACCGCATCGTGGGATATGAGATCAGCCCCATCATGTGGAAGAAGATCCGCCGGGGCCTTTCCGCCGGACGGGTACAGAGCGTTGCCACCCGTATGGTGGATGACAGGGACCGGGAGATCGCGGCGTTTATTCCAAAGGAGTACTGGACGCTGGATGCCACGCTCAAGGGCGAGAAGAGCTTTGCTTTTCTTACCCACTACTATGGCAGAAGTGGCAAGAAGTACGAGCCGGAGACCGAAAAGGACGTTTTGACTATTATTGAGGAGCTGCAGGGCAAGGCATTTGAGGTCAAGTCTGTGAAACGCAGCGATAAGCAGCGTGCACCGGCGCCTCCCTTTACCACCTCCACCATGCAGCAGGAGGCCAGCCGTAAGCTGAATATGACCCCCCGCCGCACCATGGCCATCGCCCAGCAGCTCTATGAGGGCGTGGACATTACCGGCGAGGGTACGGTGGGTCTGATCACCTATATGCGTACCGACTCCCTGCGCATCTCCCTTGACGCACAGCGTCAGGCGGCGCAGTTTATCAAGAACCACTACGGGGAAGCCTATGCACCTGTCAAGCCCCGCCAGTACAAGGCCAGGGCCGGCGCACAGGATGCCCATGAGGCCATCCGCCCCAGCGACGTCAATCTGACACCGGAACGGGTCAAGGGCGATCTGACCGGTGAGCAGTATCGCCTGTACCGGCTGATCTGGAGCCGTTTCCTGGCCAGCCAGATGGAAAATGCCGTTTATGACAGCGTGGCGGTGGAAATCGCGGCGGATAAGCACACGTTCCGCGCCAGTGACAGCAAGCTGAAGTTTGCCGGCCATACCGCGGTGTATGAAGAGGGCCGGGACGAGGAGAAAGAGGAAAAGGAGAACACTCTGCCGGAACTGCACGAGGGCGAGAAGCTGGAACTGCAGGGCTTTGGGAAGGAACAGCACTTTACGGCGCCGCCTGCCCACTACACCGAGGCAACGCTGATCCGCGCCATGGAGGAGCAGGGGATCGGCCGTCCGTCCACCTATGCACCCACCGTGTCCACCATCCTCGACCGCAGCTATGTGAAGAAAGAGGGCAAGTACCTGATCGCCACCAACCTGGGCAAAGCGGTGACGGCATGGATGGAGCAGTATTTCAGCGACATTGCGGACTTGAAGTTTACCGCCAATATGGAACAGCAATTGGATGACGTGGAAGAGGGCAATATCCCCTGGAAGGAGATCCTGCGCAACTTTTACGGTGACTTTGAAAAGAACGTTGACGCAGCCCAGGAGAGCTCCTATGTAAAGATCCCCGACACCGTCAGCGAGGAGATCTGTCCCCAGTGCGGCAAGAATCTGGTGGAGCGGGAAGGACGGTTTGGCCCGTTCCTGGCCTGCCCGGGATATCCGGAGTGTAAGTTTACCATGCCTCTGGTCATCGAGATGCCCGGACGCTGCCCCAAATGCGGCGGACGGCTGATGAAGCGCAGCGGTACATCCAAGACCAACGGGAAACAGTATAACTACTACTGCTGTGAGTTTGCAGGCAGCAAGGTTTCCGACCGCACCTGTGATTTTATGACCTGGGATGTGCCGGTGAAGGAGGATTGCCCGGTCTGTGGCGAGACCCTGTTCAAGCGGGCAGGCAAGGGCTTCAACAAGCCGTTCTGCATCAACGAAAAGTGCGAGAAATTCGTACCGGAGGAGAAGCGGGGCTATCACAAGAAGGCGGCGGGAAAGACCGAAGAGAAGAAACCTGCAGCCAAGAAAGCGGCGGCGAAGAAGTCCACGACCCGGAAGAAAAAGACAGAGGAATAAGGCGGGCGGACAGAGTTGTCCGCCCCTACGGAGTTGATGGTAAAATTCGTAGGGGACGGGCTTCAGACGTTCCGCCGATGGTCGACGAAAGACGGCGCGCCGGGTCGTCGCGCCCTACGGAGAAAAACAGAGTGTAGGGGGGCCCTGCGTGGCCTCCCGCGGGCGACCACATAGGGTCGCCCCTACGGAGAAACGGGCCGTCGAGGACGCCGGCCCCTACGGGGGATTGAAAGAGTGGAAACAAAGCATGTAACGGTGATTGGAGCGGGACTTGCCGGCAGCGAGTGTGCCTGGCAGCTGGCACAGCGGGGCATTTCCGTGACCCTGCGGGAGATGAAGCCGGAGAAAAAGACCCCTGCCCATGCAACAGAATATTTTGCCGAGCTGTGCTGCTCCAACTCCCTGCGAGCAGCCGGGTTGGAGAATGCGGTGGGCCTTCTGAAAGAGGAGCTGCGGCGGCTGGACAGCCTGATCATCCGCTGTGCCGACGCCACGGCGGTGCCTGCCGGCGGAGCCTTAGCGGTGGACCGCCACGGCTTTGCGCAGATGGTGACGGAGGAGATCCGGAAGCACCCCAACATCACGGTGGTGCCCGAAGAGGTGACCGAAATCCCCGACGGGGAAGTGGTGATCGCATCCGGCCCATTGACCAGCGATGCCTTGGCCGACAGCCTATGCAAGCTGTTCGGCGAGGGGAATACGCTGAATTTCTACGATGCGGCGGCACCGCTGGTGAGCTTTGACAGCGTGGATATGTCCAGCGCCTATTTTGCCTCCCGCTACGACAAGGGTACGCCGGACTATATCAACTGCCCCATGGAAAAAGAGGAGTATCTGGCGTTCTGGCAGGAGCTGGTGAAGGCCGAGGAGGCGGAAGTCCACGGCTTTGACGACGGCGGCGTATTCGAGGGCTGTATGCCCGTGGAGGTCATGGCACGGCGCGGGGAGGATACCCTGCGCTTCGGACCGCTGAAACCCAGGGGATTGCCCGATCCCAAGACGGGACGGGATCCCTATGCGGTGGTGCAGCTCCGGAAGGACAACGCCGACGGATCGATCTACAATTTAGTGGGATTCCAGACCCATCTGAAATGGGGAGAGCAGAAACGGGTGTTTGGCATGATCCCTGCCCTGAAGGACGCCCAGTTTTTGCGCTACGGCGTGATGCACCGCAATACTTATCTGGATTCTCCCCGGATGCTGGACCGCTACTACCGCTTCAAGGCGGAGCCGCGGATATCCTTTGCCGGACAGATGACCGGCGTGGAGGGCTATGTAGAGTCCTGCGCCAGCGGTTTTCTGGTGGGCGTGGAGACGGCGCGGCGTCTGCAGGGCAAGGCACCTGTCGACTTCCCGCAGGAGACCGCCATCGGTGCGCTGGGACTGTACGTGTCCAACCCCTCGGTGGGGACGTTCCAGCCCATGAACATCAACTTCGGCATCATACCGCCGCTGGGGTATAAGGTAAAGGGCAAGCGGAACAAGAACGCGGAGCTGTCCCAGCGGAGTCTGACGATCATCGAGGCAATGAAAGAGGAGGTGCTGTCCAAGTGAAGATCCTCGTCGATGCCATGGGCGGCGACAACGCCCCTCTGGAAATCGTGAAAGGTGCTGTGCAGGGTGGGAAGCGCTTTGGCGTGGAGATCGGTCTGCTGGGCGACGAGAGCGCCATCCGGGACGCCCTCCGTGCCTGCGGTGCAAACGAAAACGATGTAGAGATCATCTCCACTACCGAGACCGTGGAGATGTGCGACGACCCCAGTACCGTGTTCCGCCGGAAGAAGGACACCTCCATGGGGGTAGGCTTGACGAAGGTGCGTGACGGGGAAGGCGATGCCTTTATCTCCGCCGGCTCCACCGGCGCGCTGCTGACCGGCGCGACGTTGATCACCAAGCGCATTCGCGGCATTCGCCGTGCCGCCATGGCACCGGTGATCCCCACGACGACGGGGAGAGCGGTGCTGATGGACTGCGGCGCCAACGCCGAGTGTACGCCGGAATATCTGCTCCAGTTTGCCTATCTGGGCAACTTCTACGCCAAACGGGTGCTGCATATGGAAGAGCCCCGGGTAGCGCTTCTGAACATCGGTGCCGAGGACAGCAAGGGCACGGAGCTGCAGAAGGCAACGCTGCCGCTGCTCCAAAAAGCGGGGGATGCGGGACATTTCCACTTTATCGGCAACATTGAGGCGAAAGAGGCCATCAAGGGCGGCTGCGACGTGATCATCACCGACGGATTTTCCGGCAATGTGATGCTCAAGACCATGGAGGGGACCGGCAGCTTTGCCGGCAGCGCCATCAAGAGTATTTTCAAGAAAAATCTTTTCACCAAGCTGGCGGCGCTGGTGGTGATGTCGGGGCTCAACGGCTTTAAGGCGCAGCTTGACCCCAACAAGGTGGGCGGCACGGCCTTTATCGGCGTGAGCAAGCCCGTCATCAAGGCCCACGGCTCGTCCAACGCCGAGGCCATCGAAAACGCGGTGGGACAGGCGGTGGAGTTCGCAAAAAGCGGCATTATTGCAGACATCGCGGCGAATGTGGAACTGATGCAGCCGGGCGGCGAATAATTTTGTTCAAAGGGTCTTGACAGTATAGACGGAATGCCGTATTATTTTGCAAGACAACGACGCTGGAAAGGAGGAGACACCTCATGACTGTGGAGGAGATCTTCAACACGATGCGCCAGCTTATTGCTGAGCAGTTCGCATTGGATCTGGACGAGATCAGCATGGAGAGTTCTTTCGTGGACGATCTGGGCGCTGACAGCGTGGATCTGGTAGAGTTGGTCATGGCTATGGAAGAGGAATTTGAGATCGGCGAGATCGACGAGGAGGACTTGCAGAGCCTGAAGACGGTCGGCGATTGTGTTCGCTATCTGAGCGGCAAGCTGAGCTGATATAACAAAACATTTGAAAAATGAAGCCTCGCTCTTCGGACTTTATGCCCTCAGCGGGGTTTCCTTTTTCAAACGTGGAAAGGAAATTGTATGAAAGATCTACACACGTTGGAGGAAAAACTGGGATATCAATTCCGGGACATCTCCCTGTTAGAGGGGGCGCTGTATCACAGCTCCTATGCCAATGAGCACCGCAAACAGGGTATTGGGAGCAACGAGCGCCTGGAATTTTTGGGCGATGCGGTGCTGGGGTTTGTCAGCGCGGAGCATCTGTACGGCAAGCACCCCGATTCGCCGGAGGGGGAGCTGACCCGTATCCGTGCGGCTCTGGTACGGGAGGAGAGCCTTTTCGAGGTGGCGTCCTACCTGGGACTGGGCGAATATCTGCTGCTGGGCAAAGGCGAAGAATTGGGCGGTGGACGGCAGAGACCGTCCATTCTGGCAGACGCCACGGAGTCGGTGTTTGCTGCGGTCTATTTGGACGGCGGAATTCAAGCGACCCATGACCTGATCCATCGGGTACTGCTGGATAAGGAACGGGAAGAGCTGGTGGAACAGCGCCGCCGGGACTACAAGACGGAATTGCAGGAGTTGGTGCAGCGCAAGCCGGAGCAGGTGCTGCAATATGAGCTGGCGGGGGAATCCGGCCCTGACCACAACAAGGTGTTCACCGTACAGGTAAAGCTGAACGGCGAGATTATCGGTGAGGGCAGCGGCAGGACGAAAAAAGAGGCGGAGCAGATGTCCGCCAAGGCCGCGCTGGAAAAGGAATTATAAAAAAGGACGGCTTTGCCGTCCTTTTTTTGAGTGAAGAGCGAAAAGTGAAAAGTTGCGGTGTCCGCGAATTATAATTAGCGGACAAATTGAAATGGGCGGGCGGAGCAGAGCCCCGCCCCTACGACACCTCATCCGGCGCTTTGCGCCACCTTCCCCTCAAGGGGAAGGCTTCGCGAGTAGATGTGGAGACGTGGCATCACAGCTCTCGGTTTTGATAGATTTTGATGGAGAGACGCCAGGACAGGACGTAGAGAACAAGGCCGATCAGGGGCAGCAGGAACAGGGCGGTCATTGGGATACGGGTCGTATAGCTGTGAGGATCAAACAGGTTATCAAACAGCAGGGAGCCGACAATAAAAAACATGGCGACGCTGCCGCCCAGAGCCAACAGGGTGACCCAACGCGCCTGCTCGGTGCCGAATTTGTAGCAAAGGGGCATATTAACGGCGGGCAGCAGCAGAGAGATCCCCAGGGAGGTAGCCGCCAAGTAGAAAGAGGGCAACAGCGCATGGGTGGAAACGATCGCAACGATGACGGAGAGCAGGGACATGACGGCGACCAGAATGCCCAGGAGCAGATATTTACTGGTGACGGTCTGGGCACGTGTCACCGGCAGGGAGTCGGAGTATTTGTCCCAGTGGGAGCGCTCATCGTAGGAGATGAGGGAGATGCCCAGCATGGAGATCATGATGGTGGGATAGCTGAAATAGAATTCACTCTGGTAGCCCACCAGATAAGCGCCCCAAAAGATGACGGTGATGAGAAGATAGAGTTTGCCCAGCTTTACCAACGAATACAGATCCTTGCGTAATAAACCTTTCATATACGGACCTCCTTTGCCAGAAAGACGAACAGTTCCTCGATGCCGACGGTGCCGAGGGAGAGATCCCCTACTGTGTCACGGCGCACCAACGCCTCGGTACCATAGGGGGTGGTGCGTTTGCCGCAGACGGCGGCTTGAGGCAGGGCGTTGACCTCGCTTTCGCTGCCGCGGAAGATGCCGTAGCGGTCCCGGAGGGCGTCCTTTTCCTCACAGAGCAGCAGTTCACCCTTGTGGAGGAACGCGACGTAGTCACAGACCTTTTCCAGATCGCTGACGATATGGCTGGACATGAGAATGGAGTGATTCTCATCCCGGGCAAAATCCAGGAAGATGTCCAGCAGTTCGTCGCGGATCACGGGGTCCAGACCACTGGTGGCCTCGTCCAGCAAAAGCAGCTTGGGGTGATGGGAAAGCGCCACGGCGATGCCCAGCTTCATCTTCATGCCCTTGGAAAAATCCTTGAAATTCTTGTCCCGGGGCAGGGAAAGCCGGGTCAGGTACTGCTGATAGAGCGTATTGTCCCAACGGGTGAAGATGTCCGCCATGATTTTGCCGATCCTGTCGGCGGAAAGATAGTCCAGAAACCCCACCTCATCCAGTACCACGCCCAGGTCCTGCTTGACCAGCGCCACATCGTTGCTGCCCAGGACGGAGATTGTGCCGCTATCACGGCGCAGGGAACCCAAGATGAGCTGTATGGTGGTGGATTTGCCGGCACCGTTTTCGCCGATGAGACCCATGATACAGCCCCCGGGCAAGGTCAGCTCGTCGATGTGCAGGGTGAAGTCCCGGCGCTGTTTGGTTAAGTTGTGTATTTCCAAGGCGTTCATCTGTTATCCTCCTTTTGAAGCAGCGTCCACATCGCCTGCAAGTCCTGATCGGTCAGGTGACAGGAGGCGGACAGCTTTTGGATCTCCTGCATATGCTCCTCGATTTTTCGCAGGTTTTCTTCCCGCAGCAGCTCGATATTTCGCCCGGCGACAAAGCAGCCTTTGGCGGGGACAGTATAGAGAAACCCCTCCCGCTCCAGCTCATCATAGGCGCGCTTGGTGGTGATGACGCTGATGCGCAGGTCCCGGGCAAGACCCCGGATGGACGGCAGAGCGTCACCGGCGCACAGGTCACCGCCGATGATCTGGGACTTGATCTGGGTATAGATCTGGTCGTAGATGGGGGTACCGCTCCGATTGTCAATATATAACTGCATATGCTGCCTCCGTTGCATAAACTGTATATGTTGAGTATATACAGTAGATACAGATTTGTCAAGGGGAACGGCAAAAATTTTGGTGGCATTTTCAGTTGGGGTATGCTATACTATTTTCATAATGGATTAGTATATCTATGCGTGAACACCTTTTTGAGAAAGGGAATGGTCAAATGACAGTTTTTTCATCGTTCCTGTTGGGACTTATTCAGGGCGCGGCGGAATTTCTGCCCATCTCCAGTTCGGGACATCTTGCCATCGCCCGAAATCTGTTGGACCTGAATGCCGAGATACCGGAATTCTTTGACGTGCTGCTGCACCTGGGGACGCTTTTGGCGGTGTTCGCCGCCTACTGGCGGGACATCGCGGAGATCATCAGAGAATTTTTCCGGGGCATTGGAGATATTATCCATCACACCACGCCCAACCGTGTGCCGCCGGCAAGACGGCTGATTTTGCTGATCATTATCGGTACGCTGCCGCTGTTTGCCGTGCTGCCCGTGCGCAAAGCGGTGCGGGATCTCACCGACAATATGCTGTTTATCGGTCTGGCGCTGATCGTAACGGGCTTTTTGCTCTTTGCCTGCGATCTGGTGCGGAAGGGACGCAAGACGGCATACGGCGCCGGTGTACTGGATGCGATCGTGGTGGGTATCGGGCAGGCGATCGCCACGATCCCGGGGATCTCCCGCAGCGGTATGACCATTTCCGCCGGCTGTTTTTTGGGATTTGAGCGGCAGTTTGCGGTGAAGTTCTCGTTTCTGCTGTCCATTCCCGCGGTACTGGGCGCTAACATCCTGAGCTTGAAGGATGCCTTGGAGGTCGGGATCGATAAGGGGCAGATCCCTGTGTATCTGGTAGGTGTGGTTACTGCCGCCGTGGTAGGGTATCTGTGTATCCGGCTGCTGAAGCATATCGCGCAGAACGGACGATTCGGCGCCTTTGCCTACTACTGCTGGGCGATGGGTCTGTTTACACTGGTGATGAATATCATTCGATAAGAGGTTCAAAATGGCTGCTACACAAAAGAAAACGGAATCAAAGGAAACAAAGCCGAGAACGCGGAAAGCACCGGCGGTGCCGGAGGTGGTGTATCCCACCGCGGCACGGATCATCAGCGGTATCGTGATGCTGCTTTTGGCGCTGTGCGTGTTCGTCAGCTACTTCGGCGTGGAAGCCGCTGTGCTGAACGTTTTTGCCAAGCTATTGAAGGGCCTGTTCGGCTACGGCTACTGGCTGTGGGGCGCGGCACTGGTGTGGGGCGGTATCGTACTGCTGCGCAATCAAGAGCGCAGCTTGACGGGACAGCTGATCTGCACCATGCTGCTGCCGATGTTCTTCGGCATGCTGCTGCACCTGTTTTTGTGCCGCGAGACATACAGCTTCGGCTTGACGGATATGAAGCCGCTTTGGGCGGCGGGACAGGAACTCCATGCCGGCGGCGTGATCTCCGGCGCGGTGGCGTCGGGCTGTATTGCCGGATTCAGCAAGGTGGTTTCCGCTATTGTATTTATTGTGGTACTGCTTGTGCTGCTGGTATTTGCTCTGCATATCTCCCCCAAAGAGATGGTGCGGAAGATGAAAGAGCGCGCTGTCTATGAGGAGGAAGAAGAGCCCGATGAGGAGCAGTTCATGGCGGCGAAGCCCGCCAAGGCGGAGAAGCCGAGACGGGGATTTGCCATCGACATTCCTCTGGATGGGGAAAAGCGCAAACGGGAAAAGGAGGACAGCCCCCTGACCCGGGTGGAAAAGAAGCCGTTCTTCCGGGAAAAAGATGCGGATATTCTCACACCGGCAGAGGTGCTGGATCCCAATGCAAAGCCGGCAGCGCCCGCTGTCCTTGCGGAGGAAAAGCCGAAACGGCGGCGGATAAGTCAGGCGTCGGCAGAGGAAGTGGCAACGGCGACCGCGGAGGTCAGCCAGGCCATCGAAAAGGAGCTCAGCGAGGAGGAGGATGCTTACCAGTATCCGCCCATCACGCTGTTGGAGGAAAATAGAGGTGACAACTTTACCGAGGCCGGTGCGGAGCTGCGCAGCAACGCTCAGCGACTTGCCAACACGCTGGCTTCGTTCAATGTAGATGCCCAACCCGGTGAGGTGATCCGGGGTCCCAGCGTGACGCGGTATGAGTTCACTCTGGACCAGGGCGTCAAGCTGAGCAAGCTGACCAATCTGGCAGACGATATTGCCCTGGCATTGGGCGCCAGCGGTGTGCGTATCGCGCCGGTACCCAATAAGATCAGCGCCGTAGGGATCGAGGTGCCCAATCGGGCGGTGACCGCGGTGAAGATCCGCGACGTCATCGAGAGCAGCGACTTTACCACCCATAAGAGCACTACCGCCTTTGCCGTGGGCAAGGACATCGGCGGCAACTGCATTATCGGCAACATCGGAAAACTGCCCCATGTGCTCATCGCCGGCACCACCGGCTCCGGTAAGTCCGTGTGCACCAACTCGCTGATCGTCAGTCTTTTGTACAAGTCCACGCCGGACGAGGTGCGCTTTATTATGGTGGACCCGAAGATGGTGGAGTTGGCGCCCTATAATGGTATCCCCCATCTGCTGATCCCCGTGGTGACCGACCCGAAGAAAGCCGCCGGTGCGCTGCAGTGGGCGGTGTTTGAGATGATGAAACGCTACAAGATGTTCTCGGAGAAGGGCGTGAAGGATCTGGCGGGGTACAACGCTCTGTGCGAAAATCCCGTGACCGCCGAGGAGGGCATGAAGAAGCTGCCCAGCGTGGTGGTCGTTATCGATGAGCTGGCCGATCTGATGCTGGTAGCTGCCAAGGAGGTGGAGGAATCCATCTGCCGCGTGGCTCAGATGGGCCGTGCCGCCGGTGTACATCTGGTGATCGCCACCCAGCGTCCCAGCGCGGACGTGATCACCGGATTGATGAAAGCCAATATCCCCAGCCGTATCGCCTTTGCGGTGGCGTCCGCTATGGAAAGCCGCATCATTCTCGATACCACCGGTGCGGAAAAGCTGGTGGGCAAGGGCGATATGCTGTACTTCCCCCTGGGAGACAGCAAGCCCACCCGTGTGCAGGGCTGCTTTATCTCCCCCGAGGAGATCGAACGAGTGGTGGCGTTTGTCAAGGATAACGGCGAGGTACAATACGATCAGAGCGTGATGGACAAGATCGAGGAAACGCTGAAAAAGGACGACAAGGGCGCCATGACAGGAAGTGATACCGCCGGTGAGGGCGGAGATTACGACGAATTGCTGAGCGCCGCCGTGGAGGTGGTGCTGGAGACGGGACAGGCCTCCGTGTCCATGCTGCAGCGACGTTTGAAGTTGGGATACTCCCGTGCCGCTCGATTGGTGGATCAGATGGAGGAGCGGGGCATCGTAGGGCCTTTTGAGGGCAGTAAGCCCCGGCAGCTGCTGATCACGAAGCAGCAGTGGCAGGAGATGCAGATGAAGGGGACTGCCCCCGGCAGTGAGCCGGAGGGTGAAGTGCCCGGTCACGATCCCTATGGATCCATTCGGGACGTATTTGACAGCAGAGATGCTTTAGACTAATCACTTGTAAAACGCGGTTTTACAAATGAAAACTGCACTTATGGCACTCGCTAACGCTTGTTTGGCGGCGCGAGCGCTCGCGCTGCTCGCTTCCGTGGTGTTTTTGAAGCGGCAAAGCTGCTTCAAAAACATATTCAAATGATTTCCCCTTAAAAACGTTGACTTTCAAAATTGCCTAAATCTTTAATTACAAGGAGACACAACCATGAAAAAGATCATTGCAACGACAAATGCCCCTGCTGCTATCGGACCCTATTCTCAGGCAATCGACTGCGGAACCTTTTTGGTGACCTCCGGTCAGATCGCTCTTGACCCCGCTACCGGCGAGATGGTCAAGGGTGACGTGGCTGCCCAGACCCGTCAGGCCTTGCTGAACCTGAAGGCCATTCTGACCGAGGCCGGACTGACCATGGACAACGTGGCCAAGACCACCGTATTTTTGCAGAACATGGGTGACTTTGCCGCTATGAACGCCGTGTATGCGGAGTTTTTCACCGAAGGCAATTACCCCGCCCGCAGCGCGGTCCAGGTGGGCGCTCTGCCCAAGGGTGCACTGGTGGAGATCGAAGCACTTTGCAGCAAATAAACAAGATAAAAAAATCCGCCCATCGGGCGGATTTTTTCAGTTGTCAAAAAGCCGTAGGCTTTTTGACAACTGAAAAAGCACAGCATTTTGCGGAATGCAAAATGCGAAAAACGGCTGAAATCAGCCGTTTTTGTGCTGATATTTGATTCGAGGCGGGCCTTGTCCCCCTCGAGCTCCCCCTGCTGCTTTATTTTTACAACAACTTTTGCCCTTACTGAAGTTTTTTGGCAGTCTGAAAAAATCCGCCCATCGGGCGGATTTTTTTATTGACGGCATTTTGACCATGTGCTACATTGAGAAAAACAGGAGAGGACGGTGTTTCCCATGTATGAACTGATGCAGGTCGGTCCCCGGAGCTATTATATCGAGAGCCCTGCGAAGATCGGCATTTACCGCCGGAGCGAAAACGAGGTGTACCTCATTGACAGCGGTTCGGATAAGGACGCCGGACGGCGCTGCCGTAAGGTGCTGGACGAGCAGGGGTGGACCTGCCGCGGCATTCTGGTGACCCATTCCAATGCGGACCACACCGGCGGCTGTGCCTATTTGCAGAAGCAGTACGGCTGCAAGGTATTCTCCGATGGTATCGAGGCCGCCATCACCGCCTATCCCGTACTGGAGCCGTCATTTCTCTACGGGGCGTATCCGTTCCGTGAGCTGCGGCACAAATTTTTGATGGCGCAGCCCTGCGAGGTGACGCCGTTTACCGACGGAGATTTCCCGGAAGAAGTGGAAATTCTGCCGCTGCCGGGACATTTTTTCGATATGGTGGGGTATCGCCTGCCCGACGGCACGGCATTTATTGCCGATAGCCTGAGCAGTCCGGAGGCGCTGGAGAAATATCAGATATCATTTCTCTACGATGTGGTGGGATATCTGGATACGCTGGACAAGGTGGCGGCTATGGACGCCGAGATGTTTGTGCCGTCTCACGCCGCGCCCACTGCGGATATTGCACCGCTGTGCCGGCAGAATGGGGAAAAGGTGAAAGAGATCGCAGCACATATCATCAGCCTGTGCGCCGTGCCTATGACCTTTGAGGAACTGCTGAAGAAACTGTTTGACGACTATGGGCTGACCATGACTTACGAGCAGTACGTGCTGATCGGGTCCACGGTGCGGTCCTATCTGGCGTATCTGAAGGACAGCGGTGCGCTGGAGGGCAGCATAGAGGGGAACAAGCTGCTGTGGAAAGCGATATAAGAAAACTCCCGTCTGTATGGACGGGAGTTCTTTTATTTACCCAATTGCCAGAAAGCAACGGCGCTGGCGGCGGCTACGTTGAGGGAGTCGACCCCGTGGGACATGGGGATCCTGACGGTATAGTCGCAACCAGCGATGGTATCGTTACCCAGACCGTCACCCTCGGTGCCCAGGACGATGGCCAGTTTTTCCTCGGCCATTAAACGGGGATCGTCGATGGAGATGGAGTCATCCCGCAGCGCCATGGCGGCGGTGCGGAAACCCAACCGGGAAAGCCGTGCCATGCCGGCTTCGGGCCAATCGGTGACTTCGTCACCGAGATATGTCCAGGGGATCTGAAAAACAGTTCCCATACTGACCCGGACGGCCCGGCGGTAGAGAGGGTCACAGCAGGCGGGAGTCAGCAGGACCGCGTCCATGTTGAGAGCAGCGGCGCTGCGGAAAATGGCGCCTACGTTAGTGGGGTTCATCACATTTTCCAGTATTGCGATACGGCGGGCGCTTCGGCAGATATCCTCTACCATAGGGAGGGGCTTACGGCGCATGGCACACAGGACGCCCCGGGTGAGTTGAAATCCCGTGAGCTGAGTCAGCACGTCCAGGGTGGAGGTATAGACGGGGATATCGCCGCAGCGGGCGATGACCTCTGCGGCCTGACCCTCGATGTGCTTGCGCTCCATCAGCAGGGAGACCGGTTCAAACCCCGCGTCGAGAGCGCGGAGAATGACATTGGGACTTTCGGCGATGAAAAGGCCCTCTCTGGGGTGAAAGCAGCTATACAGCTCCCGCTCGGTGAGCCTGGCATAGGCGTCCAGTTCCGGCGCGGTAAAGTCGGTGATTTCAATGATTTGGGACATAGTGATCTCCTATGGATGTGTTTTTTTCATTATAGCGCGATGTATCAGGTGTGTCAAACCGCTTGCACGATAGAATGGAAGAGAGTATAATCGGAGAAAAAAGGAGGTGCGGCTATGGAGTTGGAAGAACTGACATTGGAAGAACTTTACGAGGTGCGGGAACAGATCCTGGCGGATATCGCGGAACTGGACGGCAGAATGCCTTTTGACGAGGGAAGCGAGGCATTTGCTGACTGGGCAGAGGAGCATGAGGAGGTGGAGGATCTGCTGGACGACGTGGTGGATCGCATCGAGGAGCTGGGAGGGAAACTTCCATGAAAAAGATGGTCATTCTGGTGGGCAATTACGGCTCGGGCAAGACGGAGATCGCCATTAATCTGGCGGTGAACGGCGCACAGAAGGGGCTGAAAACCCTGGTGATCGATCTGGACAAGGTCAACGATTACTTCCGGATGTCCGACAAGGTGACTCTCCTACAGGAAAAGCAGGTACAGGTGGTGTCGCCCACCTTTGCCGGGCAGGGCGTGACCCCGTCCAATATGTCGGCGGCGGTAGCCTCCGCCTTTGACGGCGACTGGGATCTGGTGGTGTTTGACGTGGGCGGCGACGCCGCCGGTGCGCTGTCTCTGGGACGGTATCATCAGGACTTCGGGGCATTGCAGCCGGGACAGCTGGAGGTTTACGACATCGTAAACGTATTTCGCCCTATGTCGGAGACGCCGGAGAAGATCTTGAAGCTGAAAGGGTCAATGGAGGACTTTGCCCGACAACAGGTGACGGGATTTGTGAACAACTCCAATCTGCTGAACTATGCCAGTGCCAACGATCTGCGCGCGGGATATGAGGTGATCAGGACGGCTTCTGAAATGAGCGGGATCCCCGTGGCACATACCACGGCACGGAAAGAATTTTTGGACGAATTTCTGGCTGATGGGCGGGATGGAAGCTATATCGGCGAGCCCATCGCGCTGGAGACCTATATGCATCGGAGCTGGGAAGCTTTTACCAGTTTGGGATTCTGAAAAACGAACAAAAAAGAGACTTGCTTTGCAGCGAGTCTTTTTTTTGTTGTCCTGATCAGTGCAATGAAAGACCATGGCAGAGGGAAAGATGTAGACCAAAGAGTCAAATGCCGCCAATTGCCGGGCGGTAAGGTACAGTAAGGAGGAAAAAATATGAGAATGATCCGCGCTGAAGAGCTGTCCGCATTTCCGCTTGGCAGGCTGGGAGAAAATGAAGTAACGACAGTTGTGTTTGACATCACAGAGTGGAGAGAACTGTATGGAGAGGGAACGTTTTCGCTGCTCAACCGGCGCAGCGGTGATGCCGCGGCCTATCCCTGTGTGGTCGAACAGGATGAGAGGGAGGTACGCTGGAACATAAAAGCTGCCGATGTGGCTGTGGCCGGATACGGACAATGTGAGCTGATCTATACGGTGGGCAGTACAGTTGCAAAGAGCAAGATCTACAATACGTATGTTGACCAGGCTCTGACCGGTGGGGACAATGTACCGGAACCCTGGGAGGACTGGGTACAGGATGTACTGGATGCGGTTGACCGCATAGAGGCGGCAGCAGAACAGATGAAAACATCCGCTACGCCGGCCCGGCAGGTAGAGGAGGACACCGAGCATCGATTTGTCAGTGATGCGGAAAAGACTGCATGGAACGGGAAACAGGATACGGATACGATAACAACGACGACAAGCAGCACGATTACGCTTACGCCGCATAATACCACCGTTGTTACCAATACACCGACTTCCCTTGATGTTACTTTGGCTGCTCCTGCCGTCGGTGCCGATTTCCTGTGCGGTTTGAACTTCAAGGCCGGCGCGGCTTTTACATTGACCGAGACAGCTCCGACCGGCTATGCGATCGTGTGGGAGGATGAGCCCGCATGGACTGCCGGAAATGTCTATGAAATCATCTATCGTTGTTTGTGGCTGGCAGACGGTAACGACAACGTGATGATTTCCGCTAAGTACAGCGAGGTGAGCGCATGAGTCTGCTTGCAAGACGAACGATAATGGGGAAGCATATTGGAGTATCATGGATAGACGGAGACATTTCCACAATTAAACAAATGTTAGACGATGCACAAGCCGGGAAAGCTGTTGATTTCAGCAATTGGAATATAGGTGACGCAAGGTCTGTTACCATAAGCGGGAACGAATATGAATTGATATTAGCCCATAGATTTACGGGCACTCCGGAAAACGAAGCTTCGCCTTACGCGTTTAACGGAACAGCAAAATATCCCACTTGGGCAGTACTATGCACGCCACAAATGGGAACTGCTAAATATATGAATGTCAACATACCACAAATATATTTTAACGGCACATTAAATGGAGCGATATCTACTTATTGGAACCAGTTACAAAAAATTCCGGAAGGACAGTTATTTAAGGAATTTATATGTGTGGTTGGTAAAGAAAATGCAACAACCGGTGTAGGTTCCGGCACGTATTCACGGTCGAGATATCTTTCCGCGCTTGCTTGCAAAGAAGTTGGTTCAAGCAATACTTCTAATGATGTTGAAAACACGGCTTTAATCAGATTCGATTATTTTAACAGTTCCTCAAAAAGAAAAATAGCAGGAAATGAAAGGTATTGGCTTCGTTCTCCCGCACGGATGTCGGGTTCATCATATCTATCATATGAAGTCAATGCTTCTAATGGTTTGGTGGCATCCTATGGTGTCAAAAATTCCTGTGGTGTTGTATGGTTTGGCTGTATATAGATAAATACCATGTACGATACGATCGATAACACATTTTACATCGGCCGAGGTACGGGCGAAGACGTTACCATTGAAAATCCAATTGAAGGAGTGAAACCATGCAGGCAACAGGAGGACCGGAAATGACAGTTTTGCTAATGATCTCAAGCGCGGCCGGCGCTATCTCCGCTATTGCTGCTGCGCTTGCCTTGTTCTGCCGCCCGTTACGGGACAAGCTGATCGGGGCAAAGGATCTCCGCGACGGACAACGGTGTTTGCTGCGGGCGACAATGCTGCATACGTACTATAAACATCGTGAAGATTGCACGATCCGGCAATATGAGTTTGAGAATTTCATATATTGTTATCATGCCTATAAGGCATTAAATGGAAACAGTTTTGCAGACAAAATTCATGATGAAGTGAAAGCGTGGAAAGTTGTCAGTTGACGACGGAAAGGGGAAATTTATGAAACTGAGCAATTACGTTTATGATCTTTTGAAATGGCTGTGCATGATCGTACTGCCGGCCGTGGCAACATTTTACGCAGCTCTGGCCGCGGTGTGGAGTTTGCCATACGCGCAGGAGATCGTGACCACCATTACCGCTGCGGCGGCATTCCTTGGCGCGCTGCTGGGGATTTCCACGGCGGAGTATCGAAAGGAGGGGTAATATGGAAAAATATAAAGTTGTGCTGTCACCGGAGGACCGCGCAACCAACACCTATGCTGTCGGCAATACCAACGAGCGTGACCAGATGCGCCGGGTGGCCGATCTGCTGGAAATTGCGCTGCTCCGCTGCGGGTTTGAAGTCAAAAACCTGCAGGGACCGAAAATGGCGGATCGCGTGGCAGAGGGCAACAGGTGGCCTGCTGATCTTTATATCGCCCTGCACAGTAACGGCTTTGACGGTACGGTGGCGGGGACGCGAGTGCATTGCTATCCCAGTGAGAAGTCCCGCAAGATCGGTAAACTGATCCAAGACCGCATCGCTCCGCTGTCCCCCGGTACATCGGAACGCTTGGTTGAAAGTACAAATCTCTATGAGCTGCGTGTGCCGACCATGCCCGCCGTGCTGCCGGAGTTCGGCTTTCACGATAATCCCGAGGAAGCGCAGTGGATCATCGACAATGTGAAGCTGATCGCCGAGGAGACCTGTCAGGCAGTATGTGAGTTCTTCGGCGTTAAATACGTGCCGGAAGCCGTTGCAGAAAACGCAAAAACCACCCTGTACCGCGTACAGACGGGCGCTTTCTCCGTCCGTGGAAATGCCGACGCGTACCTCAAGGAAGTTCGCAAGTATTTTCCCAATGCGTACATCACGGCGGCGGTTTGACGCTTGCCCCGTCGGGGATTCTCTACGTATGGCAGCAAACCATTATCGATGGTTTGCTGCTGTTTTTGTTTGTTCGCTGTTGCTTACACAAAATCAGAATTCGTTTCAAATCCCTTTTCTTTATGCGCCAAAAAAGATAGGGAACGCCGCATGGCGTTCCCTATCTTTTTTGGTACGAGAGTTTATAACGGATTTGGCTTCAATGGTAGCTGACATACATATTTTACCAAAACACATACAGTGTCATAATCCGCACATTCGATTTTTATAAGCCTCCTTTGTATGATGTATTCACAACAAACAAAGGAGGTTTTTCTTATGAAGCGCATCACCTTTATTTCATTGGCATTGGTTGTACTTTGCTTAGCTTGTGCCGAAATTAAACGCCCGCAAACCATTAACTTTTATCCATCACCGGCCACTGCAACAGAGGTCACGCAAAAGGCCACGGGGTCAAACATCCAACCCAAAGAAATCGTGACAGCGGAAACGGAGCCGCAGAATACTATTCCCGAAGAAGTCATGACAGCAGAAACGGAAACGCAGACATCGGATACCATTTCAAAAGGCTTTCTTGTTGCCGAAAGTGAAGTTGTATGTGAGCAGAGGGCAACTGCCCAGAGAGAAGATACCCCAGAAGAAATCGTCCATGCAAAAACGGGCGGAGCAGTTGATATCCCTGTTGTTATTGAACACGCCAAGACCGGATACGATAACGAGGAACCGGAGATATCACCGCAGCCGATTCCCGAACCGGAGCCGTTGGCAGATGTTCAGACCGCCATAGATACCGCCTGTGCCTATGCTGTCAATACATACGGTGTCATCATCGACACTTCTTTGGACTTTGGTAATAGCGCCTATCGTTTCCCAGCTGTTGTGCCGGATACTGCATCGCAGGAGACACTGAACGCCAAAGCCATCGACATGGTGGACTACACGTTTCAACAACAGATGGTGCTTAACCATGTCACCGTGGAGCAAATCCGAGACGCTGAGTTTCATTGCAACATTTCCATTGTAGCAGAAAACAACGAATGGTACACCTATGTGTTCTATGCCGATTAAGGAGGATTGTATGGGAAAGTATGCACGAATGAGACTGCGGTATCTGAAAGAATATCAACCTGCGTTATACACATCTCTCTTGTTCTCCGGCAAACTCAATGAACATCTATCGGAGGTGGAAGCCTCGGCGCAGACAATGATGGAAATCATCGTAAACAGGCTAAAGCAGGAACGCGGTATTACGGAAGAAATGAAAGCAAATAATCAGATGCGATGGGTAGCGGAAATGGAGAGCATTCGGGCAAGTGCAGAGGAAAGTATTCAAAAAGACTTGATTTACAAATGGTTTTGAATATCTCCAATTATGTTTTACAATTATTTTAAAGAATAGAATGACTTGAAAAATGGCCAAAAATCAATTATAATTTACCGAAAGAAGATATTAGGACTTAAGTATCAGCCGTGCGCTTCACTGAGCCGCTGATGTCATATGTGTAACAAAGGAGGGGTATTGTTATGAAAATATTGTTTTTGCACTTGAGCGACCTACACTTGAGTAGTTCCTCTGATATAAATAGGACGGCTTTGGATGAAATTGCCGCATCTCTTTCGCCACGGAGTATCGGGCAAGTTAATAAGATAATCGTTCTAGTCACTGGAGATATTGGATACAGTGGAAAGATATCCGATTATTCTGCATTTTGCTCCTTTAAGCGTCTTTTAGTTGCAACTTTGAAAGAAAAAGTTCTTCCAGATGTTTATGTTGATTTCTTTGTTGTACCAGGAAATCACGATATCAATTACAGTTTTATTTCAGCTCCAGATGATAGACACCATTATGAGAGTTGGATAGAACAAAGACATAAAAGCGTAGACTTTTCTAACGAAATGCTTGCAAGGAATAACTATTTTAATTTTGCAGAGCAACTGAACACATTTGGCCAAAAAGAAAGAGTATTTTGCAGAAAAGTGATTGATGTTGATGGCTTTACAATAGAAGTGAACCTATTAAATACTACTTTTTTCTCACTGTTGCACGAAAATGATCAGGGACTGCATTACCTTCCCCCTGAAGTTATTACAAAAATGTCAACACCAACCGGTGCAAAGATGGCAATAACATTAATGCACCATTCACATCAATGGTTTCACGATAGTTGTAAAAGAGATGCAGAGAAAGTTCTTCTTGAAAAAAACACAATGATATTCTGCGGACATGAACATTTTTCTGCAACACAGGAAATCACATATAACGGAGTTGCTCCCGCTCGAATATTTTGCGGTGGAAAACTTTGTGATTCGGGCAATTGGATAGATAGCGAGTTTTTTGCCTGTGTATATGACACATCAAAGGAGAGATTTGCCCAATATCAGTTTAGGTGGGATAACAAGGAAAACTACTATCGAAGAAGCAAAGTTGATGAAGGATACTTATCTCATAAGCACTCCACAAACTTTCCTAAAAAGCATGAAGAAAAGAATATCATGACTTTATTAGAGGATACGTGTATTCATCTTTCGGAGAAACTATCAGATTATTATGTATTTCCAGGATTACAGCGTGAAGCTACAGACCAAGAAGATGAAATAAAAGAGATATTATCTATCGAGCAGTTTTTTCAGAAAATTGAGGAGGAAAAAAGGCTTGAAATCAGCGGGGGCGACTCTTCAGGAAAGAGTTCCCTACTGAAAATGCTTTTTCAGCATTATTTGCCAAGAAAGTATGTCCTACTGTGTAAGATTGAGGATATTTCATCAGGGAATAGACATCGAATTATTAGAAGTCTTTTTGAATATACTTATGGCTTAGATGAAGCCGAGTATGCTCGATTTGAGCGTGCGCCCAAAGATGATAAAATGATTCTGATTGACGACATCCATCTTATCAAAACACAACATATTAGTAGTTTTCTAGATGGAATAGAAGAGGAGTTTGGCTATGTAATCTATACCACGAACAATCTATTAAAACTTGATATTCAAGAGCGAATTAAGTTGACGATTGCGGAGGACTCTTATGTATTTTATAAGATATTACCTCTGTATAGTGCAAAGCGAAAAGAATTAGTTGAGAAAATCATTCTGCTGAAATATCCACTTTATTCTGAAAGAGAGCGTGATGAACAGGTAGAAAAGATTTGCCATGTTCTAGATCTACAAAGGCGATATATTCCATTAACTCCTGAAATCATTTTACAATTTATCGAGCATTATTCTAATTATCAGATGGAATCCACCCAAAGCGATGGAAGTGTTTTTGGCAAGGTGTTTGAATCGACGATCACGAACGCATTAAGTCCACATACCTTTGGAACACTCACGGTTGATAAGGCAATGCTTATTTTAGGTAAAATCGGATTCTATGCACATAGCCAGCAAAAATATCCGATATCTGATAAAGATATTATTACAGTTATTGATAATTACTGCAAGGAGTATGGAGCCAAAATTGATGCAATAG
>R20__coassemble_376_pt1 | contig 34150 bp, 35 predicted proteins | sample R20__metabat2_high_PE_002 | metagenome-assembled genome bin R20 | reverse complement strand
CGCGCCGAGTCGGGGCGCCCTACGAAGAACGCGGGCGAGGGCAAGGGGCGACCCTACGGAGAAGAGGTGGGCGGACAGAGTCGTCTGCCCCTACAAGGCGGGCGGCATACACGAGCGTTGCCAGGGGAACGACGGGCGAGGGCAAGGGTCGCCCCTACGAGGAAAAGGACGGATCGCCACGCCAGTCTGCGGACTGGCTCGCAATGACAGGAAAAAACGGAGATAAATATGGCGGAACGGGTGCAAAAGTTAATAGCGAAAAGCGGACTTTGCTCCCGGAGAAAAGCGGAGGAACTGCTGACTGCCGGCCGGGTGACCGTGGACGGAAAAGTCGTGGGATTGGGTGACAAGGCGGAAGAAACACAAGTGATTTGCGTAGATGAAAAGCAAATCAGCTTTACAGATAAACTCATCTATATCGTACTGAATAAACCCCGGGGTTATGTCTGCACGATGACCGATCGCCACGCGGCGCATCCGGTAACGGAGCTGGTGGACTGCGGTGTGCGGGTCTATCCCGTGGGACGGCTGGACAAGGAGTCGGAAGGTCTGCTGCTTTTGACCAACGACGGGGAATTTGCCCAGGAAATGATGCACCCAAAGGGACAGGTGGACAAGATCTACCGGGTGACGGTAACGGGAGCGCTGGACGGCTGCGGAGAAAAGCTGGCGGCGGTAACAGATCTGGACGGCGAGAGTATCGTGCCGGCACAGGTGAGAGAACTGCGGCGAAAGGCTGACAGCGTGGAGCTGGAGGTCACCATCCACCAGGGGAAAAACCGGCAGATCCGGCGGATGTGCGAAAAGGTGGGCCTGCAGGTGCAGCGGCTCAAGCGGGTGCAGGAGCATATGCTGCAACTGGGTGATCTGAAAGAGGGACAATGGCGGTATCTGACCGCTGAGGAAATCCAAGAGTTGAAAGGGAGCGGTACACGGTGAGAGAAAACGTACTGCATAAGATCCGCATGAACATGGACGGCTTTTCCAAGGGCCAGAAGCGGATCGCAAACTACATATTGGACAACTACGACAAGGCGGCCTTTATGACCGCCGCCAAGCTGGGTGCTACCGCGCAGGTCAGTGAATCCACCGTGGTGCGTTTCGCCTCGGAACTGGGCTATGACGGCTATCCGGAGATGCAGAAGGCCCTGCAGGAGATCATCCGGGGTAAACTGACCTCCGTGCAGCGGATGCAGGTGTCCCGCAACCAGATGGAGGGGCCGGATATTCTGGGGCACGTGATGCAGCGGGATGCGGACAGCATTCGCACCGCCATTGAGGGTGTGGATCGGGAGGAGTTCTCCCGGGTGGTGGACAAGCTATTGAAGGCGGAACACATCTACATCCTGGGTGTGCGCTCCAGCTCCTTTCTGGCGGGCTATCTGAACTTCTATTTTCACCTGATCTTCAAGAACGTGATCTTCGTGCAGAACACCGCCGCCGGTGAGATCTATGAGCAGATGATCCACATCGGACCGGGGGACGTGCTGGTGGGCATCAGCTTCCCGCGGTATTCCAAGATGGTCATTCATGCCGTGGAGATGGCCCACGAGCGAGGCGCCGACGTGGTCGCCATCACCGACAGCCAGATGTCGCCTCTGTACCCGTTGGCAACGGCGGCGCTTCTGGTGGGCTGCGACGCCATCTCATTCGTGGACTCCATGGCGGCACCGCTGAGCCTGCTGAATGCGCTGATCCTGGCGGTGGGACGGGAACGGATGGAGGATGCCTCCCATACCTTTATGGAGATGGAAAAGCTGTGGGAGAAGTACAGTATTTTCGGAAAAGCGGAAGATGAATAAGATCGTGGTGATCGGCGGCGGTGCCGCCGGTATGATGGCCGCTATCCGTGCCGCGGAATGCGGCGGCTCGGTGCGGCTGATAGAGCCCAATGAAAAACTGGGCAAGAAACTGAATATCACCGGAAAAGGACGGTGCAACGTGACGAATAGCACCGATCTGGACGGGCTGATGCAGAACATTCCCTGTAACGGCCGTTTCCTTTACAGCGCCTTTTCTCAATGGATGCCTGCCGATACGATGGCGTTTTTTGAGGCCGAAGGCGTGCCATTGAAGGTGGAACGGGGCAACCGGGTGTTTCCGGTGTCCGACAGTGCCTTTGATATCACCGATGCGCTGAAACGGCGGATGAAACGGGGGAAAGTGGAGTGGGTGCATGATCGTGCGGTGGAGATCGTGACGGATGACGGTGCGGTGCGTGCGGTGCGGGGTGAAAAGGAGAACTATCCCTGCGACGCGGCTATCCTTGCCACCGGCGGGGTAAGCTATCCGATGACGGGTTCCACAGGCGACGGCTACCGCATGGCACGGGAAGTGGGACATACCATTATCGAGCCCAAGGGGTCTCTGGTACCGCTGGTGAGCCCGGACGGGGACTGCGCCGCCATGCAGGGTCTGAGTCTGAAAAACGTGGAGCTGACCGCCTACAACGCCAAGAACAAGGCGGTGTATCGGGAGTTCGGCGAGATGCTGTTCACTCATTTCGGGGTATCGGGACCGCTGGTGCTGTCACTTTCGGCACATCTGCGGAACTGGGACAAGGAGAGCTATCGGCTGTCCATCGACCTGAAACCGGCGCTGGACGAGCAGAAGCTGGATGCACGGATCCTGCGGGATATCGGCGAGAATCCCAACCGCGACTTTGAGAAGATCGTGGCGGGATTGGTACACCGGAGCATGGTGCCGGTGGTGCTGAGGCGGCTGGGAATTCCGGGAACGCTGAAGGCAAATTCGGTGACGAAGGAGCACAGACATACTCTGGTGCAGATTTTGAAGCATTTTGATGTTGCGCTCACCGGCCCGAGAGGGGTCGCGGAAGCCATCGTGACCTCCGGCGGCGTGAAGGTGAGCGAGGTGGAGCCCCGGACGATGGCGTCAAAGCGGATCGGGGGACTCTATTTTGCCGGAGAGGTGTTGGACGTGGATGCCTACACCGGCGGATTCAATTTACAGATCGCGTGGGCGACCGGACATCTGGCCGGACAGTCCGCGGCGCAGAGATAAGGAGCAGGGAATATGGCAAGTAAGAAGATTTTTTCCGTGGCAGTAGACGGACCCAGCGGTGCAGGCAAGAGCACGCTCTCCAAGGCCATCGCCCAGGAGTTGGGCATCGTATATGTGGACACCGGTGCGATCTACCGCACCATCGGACTGTACGTGCAGCGCAAGGGCATCGCACCGAAGGACCCCATCGCGGTAGCGGCAATTCTGCCGGAGATCAAGATCGATATGAAGCACGGGGAGGACGGCCTGCAGCATATGTATCTGCTGGGCGAGGACGTGACGACTCAGATCCGGCTGCCGGAGATCTCCATGTACGCCTCCGACGTGTCCGCCATCCCGGCGGTACGGGAATACCTGCTGGAGATGCAGCGGGAGCTGGCGCGGAAACAGAGCGTGATCATGGACGGACGGGATATCGGTACGGTGGTGCTGCCCGATGCGGATGTGAAGATATTCCTGTATGCGGATCTGGAAGTCCGTGCCAAACGGCGCTTTAAGGAATTGCAGGAACGGGGAACACCCAAAGCGTATGAGGTAGTGCTTAAGGAGATGGAGGAGCGGGATTATCAGGATACCCACCGGGAGATCGCGCCCCTGCAGCCGGCTGTGGATTCCATCATGGTCGACACCAGCGATATGGGCTTTTTCTATGCCAGGAATTTGCTGATCGATATGATCGAGGGAAGTGTGGGTCTGTGAAAAATCCGTTTTATACGGCAATGTGGCGTCTCGGACGGCCGATTTTACTCTTGCTGCATCCCATTGAGGTGAAGGGGAAGGAAAACCTGCCGGAGGACGAGGCGGTGCTTTTGTGTGCCAATCACTCCAGCGCATGGGATCCGATTTTGCTGATCCTGGCGCTGAAGGATGAATATCCGCTGCGGATCATGGCAAAGAAGCAGCTGTTTGAGATCCCTGTGGTGGGCGGTTTTTTGAAGATGATGGGCGTGTTCCCGGTAGATCGGGGAAACTCGGATATCGGTGCTGTCCGCACGGCGATACAGAGCCTCAGGGAAAAGTACAGCCTGCTGGTGTTTCCTGAGGGAACCCGGGTAAAAACACCGGGAGAGGTACGAGCCAAAGGCGGCGTGGTGATGATCGGGATCCGCAGCGGTGTGAAGCTGCTGCCGGTCTATATCGGAACGGAGAAACGGCTGTTTCAAAAGGTGCCGATCATCATCGGCGAGACCTATGCGCCTGCCTATACCGGACGGCACGGGACCGCGGAGGAATATCAGGCCGGCGCGGACGAGGTGATGCGCCGCGTGTACGAGTTGGGCGGTGTCAAATGCGGGTAATACAGGCGGAAAGCGCTGGATTTTGCTACGGCGTGGAGCAGGCGGTGAAGCTGGCCCGGGAGACGGCGGAGAACTGCGGCGGCTGCAAGATGCTGGGCAGTATCGTACACAACACCTATGTGGTGGAGGATCTGGCGGACCATGGCGCCCGTGAGGTGGGAAGTATCGACGAAGTGGAGAGCGGCGATACGCTTTTGATCCGTGCCCACGGAGAGCGGAAAGAAGTTTTAGAGGAACTGGAACGGCGGGGGATCCGCTGCGTGAATGCCACCTGTCCCAACGTGCTGCGGATCCAGAAGCTGGTGGCACAGGCCGACGGGGAGGGAAGAACACCCGTTATCATCGGCGAGGCACACCATCCGGAGGTGATGGGGATCGCCAGCTGGTCGGAGCGAAGCGTGATCTTTGAAAACGCGGAGGAGCTTGCAAAATGGCTCAATGAGGACGAAAACCGGCGGGATCTGCCCATCACGGCGGTGGCACAGACCACGTGCATTCGAGAAATTTGGGAAAGTTCTGCAAAAAAAATAAAAAAAGAGTGTACAAACGCAAAATTATTTGATACAATATGTAATGCTACGCAAATGCGGCAGTCCGAGGCGGCAGATCTGGCGGCGAGGGTTGACGCGATGGTGGTAGTGGGTGACGGAAAGAGTGCCAACACCAAGCATCTGACGGAAATCTGCAAACAGTACTGTGACCGCGTCTATCAGATCGAGCGGGCAGAGGAACTGAGGGCAGAGTGGTTTGAAGGGTGCCGTGTGGCGGGACTGACTGCCGGTGCTTCTACCCCTGCGGGCATCATTAAGGAGGTAAACAAAACGATGAGTGAAGAAATCAAGACCAATGAAGCCATGGAAGAGAGCTTTGAAGAACTGCTGGAAAAATCTTTTAAAACTTTAAATACAGGAGATAAGGTAACCGGTATTGTTACGGCGATCGGCCCCACCGAGGTGCAGGTCGATCTGGGCACCAAGCAGGCTGGCTATATCGACATCGAAGAGCTGTCTGCCGATCCCGACGTCAAGCCCGAGGATATCGTCAAGGTCGGCGATGAGATCGAGCTGTTCGTGATCCGTGTCAACGATGTGGACGGCTATGCAAAGCTCTCCAAGAAGCGCCTGGACGCCGTGAAGATCTGGGAGGACATTGCCCAGTATGCAGAGGACAAGACCACCGTCGAGGGTAAGGTCACCGAGGAGAACAAGGGCGGTATCGTGGTGAACGTCAAGGGCATCCGCGTGTTCGTTCCCGCTTCTCAGAGCGGTCTGCCCCGCGGTGCTGAGATGAGCGAGATGGTCGGCAAGACCGTTTCCCTGCGTATCACCGAGGTCAACCGTGCCCGCCGCCGCGTGGTAGGTTCCATCAAGGCCGTTTCCTATGAGCAGCGCGCCGCCGCTCAGGCTGAGATCTGGAACAACATCGAAGAGGGCAAGCACTATACCGGTACCGTGAAGTCCATGACCAGCTACGGCGTATTCGTGGACATCGGCGGTGTGGACGGTATGGTCCATATCTCTGAGCTGAGCTGGAGCCGCATCAAGAATCCCGCCGAGGTGGTTTCCGTCGGCGATACCCTGGACGTGTACGTCATCTCCTTCGACGCTGAGAAGCACAAGATCTCTCTGGGCGTGAAGGACCGTTCCAGCAATCCTTGGGATAAGTTCATGGCTGCCTATCATGTGGGTGACGTTGCCAACGTACGTATCGTGAAGCTGATGGCTTTCGGCGCTTTCGCCGAGGTCGTGCCCGGTGTGGACGGTCTGATCCATATCTCCCAGATCGCAGATCGCCGCATCGAGAAGCCCGCTGACGTCCTGTCCGAGGGCCAGATGGTGGATGCCAAGATCACCGCTGTGGACGAGGAGAAGCAGAAGATCTCCCTGTCTATTCGTGCGCTGATCGCTCCCGCCGCGGAAGAGGCTGCCGAGGAAGAGACTGAAGAGGTCGAGGAATAATTCATCCGACAATGAAAAGAACGCCCGTAGGGGCGTTCTTTTTTGCCGTTTTGGATAAAAAGGATGGGGAAGAATTGGGCAAGACAACGAAATTGATATTTCTTTCACAAAAAGCTGTCATTAGGAGAAAGATTGTGCTAAAATTAACAATCGAGGAGAACAAATAATGAGGAGGAACCTATCTATGCCTTTTGCAGATTTTCAGAAGATGTATCAGGAGAAGCTGGTGACCGCTGACGAGGCGGTGAAGGTCATCAAGTCCGGCGATTGGGTGGACTACGGCTTCTGCGCCATTCACCCCCGTGTTCTGGACGAGGCTCTGGCGCGTCGGGCACCCGAGCTGGAGGACGTGAAGGTCCGCGGCGGTATCAGCCTGTGGAAGCCCGCGATCTTTGATATCGAGGATCCCGTACACCATATTATTTTCAACTCCCACCACATGAGCGCTGTGGAGCGCAAGCATATCGAGAGCGGTGCAGGCTTCCATGAGCCCATGCGCTACTCCGAGCTGCCCCGTTACTACACCGACCATATCACTGCGCCGGACGTCGCCATGTTCCAGGTGGCACCCATGGACGAGCACGGCTACTTCAACTTCGGTCTGTCCGCCAGCCATATCCGTGCCGTGTGCGACAAGGCAAAGGTCATCATCGTGGAGGTCAACCGGAATATGCCCCGCTGCCTGGGCGGTTTTGACGAGTGCATCCACGTGTCCGAGGTGGATATGATTGTGGAGGGCCGCAACGATCCCATGGGCATTCAGCCCTCCATTCCGCCTACTGAGGTGGACAAGACCGTGGCGAAGCTCATCGTGGAGCAGATCCCCGACGGCGCGTGCCTGCAGCTGGGTATCGGCGGTATGCCCAACACCGTGGGTGCCATGCTGTGTGAGTCCGATCTGAAGGATCTGGGCGTACACACCGAGATGTACGTGGACGCCTACGTGGATCTTGCCATGGCCGGAAAGGTGACCTGCCGGAAAAAGACCATCGACAAGGGACGCCAGGTATACGCTTTCGCCGCCGGTACGCAAAAACTGTACGACTATCTGAACGACAACCCCGCCTGCATGGCGGCACCCATCAGCTACACCAATGACATCCGCACCGTGGCGGCTATCGACAACTTTGTGTCTATCAACAACGCCGTGGACGTGGACCTGTACGGTCAGGTGAACGGCGAGACCGCCGGTATCCGCCAGATCTCCGGCGCAGGCGGTCAGCAGGACTTCGTGCTGGGTGCGTACCTTAGCAAGGGCGGCAAGAGCTTTATCTGCCTGAGCTCTACCTTCAAGAACAAGGACGGCTCTCTGGCCTCCCGTATTCGTCCCATCCTCCAGCCGGGCAGCGTGGTCACCGATACCCGGGTGAACACCATGTACGTGGTGACGGAGTACGGCTGTGTGTGCCTGAAGGGGCTGAGCGTCTGGGAGCGTGCCGAAAAGCTGATCTCCATCGCCCATCCCGATTTCCGGGAGGAATTGATCAAAGAGGCTGAAAAGCAGAAGATCTGGTATCCGCATAACAGAAGATAAAACGAAAGCGCCGCCGCAAGGCGGCGCTTTTACCTATTTGACAAAGAACCGAAAGGTTCTTTGTCAAATAGGGTTGCGCTGCGTTTTGGTGCCTCATTGTCTGCCGTTGGCAGACAATTTCGACACGTCACTCCGTGAGAAGTATATTTTGCCGCGTACACGCCGCGGCAAAATATGATCCGAACGGTTTGCCGACTGCGGTCGGCAAAGACTGCGACGCTTTTTTTGACAGTTTCAGAAACAGCGGGAAACCGCCGTTTCTTTTTGCGCTATTGAAAATGAGAACGTTTGGCGGTAGAATGGAAACAGAGATTTTCGGAAAGAGGGCCTTGCTATGCTATCCCCGCAGAGGCGGACAGAGATATTTGAGACCATGCCGGTGAGAAAGGCAGTACTCCATCAGGCGGCACCGTCCATTTTGAGCCAGATGGTGGCTTTGCTTTACAATCTGGCGGACACCTATTTCGTGGGATTGCTGAATGCCCCGATACAGACCGCGGCGGTGACGGTCTCCACGCCGCCTTTTTTGATGCTGACCGCGGTGTCCAATCTGTTTGGCGTTGGCGGCGCCAGCGCCATTTCCCGGGCGTTGGGCGTGAAAGAGCAGGGGAAAGCGAAGCAGATCGCGGCGGTGTCGTTCTGGCTGGGACTGGGCGCGGCGGTGCTGTTCTGCTTGCTGTTTGCGGTACTTGCTGCACCGATTTTGACCCTGTGCGGGGCAAAGAGCAATACGTTGGCGGTGGCACTTGCCTATACGCGGTGGACCATTATCGCCGGTGGTGTGGGGACGGTACTGAATATCCTGCTGGCAAACCTGGTGCGGGCAGAGGGAAATGCGTCCATGGCGTCCTTTGGCGTATCCATGGGCGGTATTCTGAATATCATCCTGGATCCGTTTTTCGTGCTGCCGCGATTTTTAGGTATGGGTGCTGCCGGAGCGGGTCTTGCCACGGCGCTCTCCAATCTCTGCGCGACGCTGGTGCTGCTGGGCTATCTGCTGTGGAGCAAGTCCACGGTGCTGCACGTTGCGGCGCGGGATCTGCGCTATACGGCCGAGCATCTGAAAAGCATTCTGAGTGTGGGATTCCCGTCAGCCCTCCAGTATGCGCTGACGGTGGTGGCGGTGGCGGCACAGGGGCGATTTGTGGCAAAATATGCGACAGAAGCCATCGCGGCGCTGGGGATCGTGAAGAAGATCGATATGCTGCCGCTTTACGTCTGCATCGGCATCTCTACGGGACTTTTGCCCATGCTGGCATATAACTACGCCGCGGGAAATCAGAAACGACGGAAGCAGGCGTTTCGCTTTGGCTGCACCATCGCGGTGGGGTTTGCGCTGCTCTGCGTGGCGGTGTTTGAAATTTTTGCGCCCCGACTGACGGGGATCTTTATCGACGATGCAGTGACGGTGGGGTATGCGTCACAGTTTTTGCGGCGGATGGTACTGGCGATGCCGCTGATGTCGCTGAGCTACCCGATGATCATTCAGTTCCAGGCGATGGGGAAGGCCAGGGAGTCGCTGATCTGCTCGATCTTGCGAAAGGGCGTGCTGGATATTCCACTCCTCTTTTTGATGGATGCGATCCTGCCGCTGTACGGCTGTATGTGGGTACAGCCCATCGTGGACACGGTGGCTCTGTCCGCAGCGCTGGTTTTGTATAAAAGAATGAAAATCGGCGAAAAAGTTTGAAATTACGGCACTTTCTTTTCTTGAAAAAGGCAAAAACATCGTGTATACTATACATGAGGGAAAATGCGCCTTTTTGAGAAAGGAGGGTGTCGTATGTTTTCGATCGGGGATAAAGTAGTACATCCGCTGCACGGTGCCGGAATTATCGAAGAAATCACGCAGGAGCGTCTGGCCGGAAAACTGGGGCAGTACTATGTGTTCCGTATGTCTGCCGGCGGCTTGACGCTGAAGATCCCCACGGAAAACTACGGTGCCGTCGGCCTCCGTGCCCCCTTGAGCGGGGAAGAGATGGAGGAGCTGTTGCGGAAAATCCCTGAATTGGATACGGAGATGACGAACAACTGGAATCGGCGCTACCGGGAAAACATGGAGAAGCTGAAAAGCGGAGACCTTTTAGAGGTGGCACAGGTCATCAAGGGCCTGGTGCTGCGGGATCTGAAACAGGGCCTTTCCACCGGCGAGCGTAAGATGCTGCACAACGCCAAGCAGATCCTGCTGTCGGAATTGGTGTTCGTCAAAGCGGTGCCGTATGAGACGGCGGAGGATCTGCTGCAATCGGCGATCATGGAGAATTAAGGTATGGGTTTCTTTTGGAACAAGGTGGAGAAGTGGCAGAAAAGCCGCCGGCCGACTTGCGCGATGATCGTAGCCGCGGCGGGTTCCTCTGTCCGGATGGGCGGCGAGAACAAAATGCTGATCCATTTGGGCGGTATGCCGGTTTTGATGCGGACCCTGCTGGCGATCGACCGGGCGGAGACCGTGGATGAGATCGTGGTGGCGACCCGGGAGGAGCTGCTTTTGGAGGTGGCCGACATCTGTGCCCATGCGGGGATCCGCAAACCCGTAAAGGTGGTAAAGGGCGGCCAGACCCGGACGGAGTCTGTGCTGGCGGCTGCCATGGAGTGCGATCCGAAAACGGAGCTGATCGCCGTTCATGACGGGGCAAGACCCCTGGTTTTGCCGGAGATGATCGATGAGATGGTACGGCTGGGGGCAAAGACCTATGCCGCTGCCCCTGCCGTGTCCCTGAATGACACGGTGAAGGTGGCAGACGAGAATGGATTGGTGAAGTCTACGCCGGATCGGAGCAGCCTTTACGCCGTACAGACTCCCCAGGTGTTCCAGGCGGATATCCTGAAGGCTGCCCTGCAGGCGGTACGGAATTCCGGGGAAGCTGTGACGGATGATTGTGCCGCTGTGGAGAGACTTGGCAAGGAAGTTTACTTGACAGACGGCGATCGGGAAAATATCAAGATCACGACACCGATGGACCTGACTGTGGCGGAGGCAATTCTGCGGCAGAGAGGGGAGATACGATGACAAATTTGCGGATCGGGCACGGGTATGACGTGCATCGATTGGTGGAGGGCAGACCTCTGATCTTAGGCGGAGTGAGCGTGCCCTTTGACAAAGGCTTGGACGGACACAGCGACGCAGACGTGCCGGTACACGCGATAATGGATGCCCTTTTAGGGGCGGCGGCGTTAGGGGATATCGGCAAGCTGTTCCCGGACAATGATGACGCCTATCGGAATATCTCCAGCCTGGTGCTGTTAGAAAGAGTTGCCCGGGAGCTGGAGGCGGCGGGCTACGCGGTGGTCAATATCGATGCCACGCTGATCGCGCAGGCACCGAAGATCGGACCGTATCGGGACGAGATGCGGCGCAATATCGCGCAGGTGCTGGGCATTGAAGTGTCGCAGGTGAACGTGAAGGCGACTACGGAGGAGTATTTGGGCTTTACCGGCTCAGCAGAGGGAATGGCGGCCCATGCCGTGGTGCTGATCGAAAAAACAATGGATGCAGAAGCGTGAGAGGAGTCTCTCACGTTTCTGTTTTTTGTCCATAGAATGCCTTGAAGGAGGTGTACTATGGACTATTATCTTTTTACGACGCGGTCTATCACGCAGGCGCAGCGTATGGCGCAGATGCTGGGGCAGGCCGGGATCCGCACCGGCGTACAGCGGCTGCCGGTGGGCCTGAGTACCCAGGGCTGTGCCTACGGTGTCAAAATTGAGGCAAAATGGTATGCACGCGCGCTTTCCCTGGTACAGAGCATGGGAATGGGGCCGTCGAAAGTTTTCCGTTACGGACAGCAGGGATATAGCGAGGTGACAGTATGATCTATCTGGACAGTGCAGCGACCACATTGGAAAAGCCGGAGACGGTACGGCGAGCCATGGCACAAGCGGTAAACCATATGTCCTCACCGGGACGCGGCAGCCATCAGGCTACCCGCATGGCGGAGGAAACGGATTTTCTCTGCCGCAGCGAAGCCGCCGCACTCTTCGGCTTGGGAGATCCGTCACGGGTCGTCTTTACCATGAACGCGACCCACGCCCTGAATATTGCCATCCACTCGCTGGTGTCACCGGGGGCAAAGGTGATCGTCACCGGTTATGAGCACAACGCGGTGACCCGTCCGCTCCATGCGATCCCCAACGTGCATCTGACGGTGCTGGATACACCGCTATTTCAGCGGCCGCGCATGGTGGAGGAGCTGGAAGCGGCACTGAAACAGGGCGCTGACGCGGTGATCTGCAATCATGTGTCCAACGTGTTCGGCTGTATCCAGCCTGTGGAGGAGATGGCGGACAGATGCCGGCGCGCCGGTGTGCCGATGATCGTGGATGCCAGCCAGTCTGCCGGCGTGGTGCCGCTCGATATGGAGGCGCTGGGTGCGGCATTCGTTGCCATGCCGGGACACAAAGGGCTGTACGGACCGCAGGGAACCGGACTTTTGCTGTGCAATCACGAAACAAGTCCCTTGCTCTACGGCGGAACGGGAAGCCTGTCGCGTCTGCAGACCATGCCGGAGGATCTGCCGGATCGATTGGAGGCCGGGACCCACAATATGCCGGGGATCGCCGGACTTCTGGAGGGCCTGCGTTTCGTTCGAAAGACGGGGATCGAGAAGATCGCCCTGCACGAGCGGCAGCTTGCCGACTATGCGGTAAGGCGGCTGCGAAAGATCGACGGTGTGCGGGTTTTTTATGAAGAGGGATTTGTCAATCAGACCGGCGTGGTGAGTTTCATCGCCGAGGGGTATGATTGCGAGGTCTTAGGCGAAGCAATGGCGCAGAAGGGTGTGGCCCTGCGGGCCGGATTGCACTGCGCACCGCTGGCGCACCGGACGGTGGGGACGCTGAAGACCGGTACCATTCGCCTGAGCCCGTCGTATTTCAATCGGCGCGAACAAATTGACAGATGCGCCGAAATTCTCGAGGGTGTGCTTCGTGAAAAAGTAACATTTTAGACACACATTTTTTGTTGCAATTTCCCAATATTTTTTATATAATAAGTCTATCTATGTTTATACGCAAATTTCGTCCCTTAACAGGAAGGAAAAAGCTATGGAATCAGTCATCACGATCGTAGAAAATATTGGGAAATACTTAAGTCTGATCCGCGTGGCGGATGTGGTGGACATGATCATCATCGCCTTTTTGGTGTATAAGATCCTTGGGTTGGTCACATCGACCCGCTCGGAGAATATCCTGAAAGGCATTGTGATCTTTCTGCTGGCATTGTGGCTGTCTACGGCATTGCGGCTCCGGGCGGTCAGCTATATCCTCAGCCATGTGGTGGAATGGGGCATTCTGGCGCTGATCATTCTGTTCCAGCCGGAGATCCGACAGCTTTTGGAAAAGCTGGGCAGTCGAAGACTGCCGAAGCAGCTTTCCGGTTTGTTCCACCCCCAGGAGGTGGTGGGCGAAATGGAGCAGGCCATCGATCATACGGTGATGGCTTGCAGCGAAATGTCGAAGGCAAAGACCGGCGCGCTGATCGTATTTGAACGGAACAATTCCCTGGATGAACTGATACGAAGCGGTACGGCGCTGGATGCGGCGGTGAACAACGAGTTGATGAAAAACATTTTTTTTATCAACGCCCCCATGCATGACGGCGCGATGATCATACGCGACGGACGGATCATCGGCGCGGGCTGTATGCTGCCCCTGTCCAAAAACATCAACCTCAGCCGTGACCTGGGTATGCGCCATCGCGCCGGTATCGGTGTATCCGAAACTACCGACGCCGTGGTGGTCATCGTATCGGAGGAGACCGGCGCGATCTCCGTGGCCTTGGGCGGTATGCTCAAACGCCACCTGATGCCGGAAACGCTTACAAAACTCCTGCGAAACGAACTTCTGCCGCCGGAGGAGGAGCAGGAGGCGGACAAGCAGAAGCTTCCCCGCATGGGACGCCTTTTCAGGACGGATAAGGAGGGTGGAAATGGAGAAAAGTAAGAGCCGTAAGGTTTGGCAGATCGTTATCGCCATTTTGACCGCTATCGTCCTGTGGGTATACGTAGACAATCAGGTCGCCACGGATGCGACCATGAACGTGAAAGGCATTCCGGTGGAATTCACCGGAGAAGATACCACGCTGGCGGGAAAAAATTTGATGCTTTTGTCCGGCTATGACACCACCATCGACCTGAAGCTGGAGGGGCCGCGGCGGGTGCTGTTCCAGATGAATACGGACGCCATTCGCCTGGTAGCGGATACCAGCGGGATCGAGACCACCGGTGTGCAGACGCTGACTTATTCGGTGCAATATCCCGACAACGTATCCCGCAGCTCCATCTCCGTCAAATCCGCCAGCGCCTATACCGTGACGGTGACGGTGGGTGAGCTCTACACCAAGGAAGTACCTGTTTACTGCGATGTCAACGGCGAGGCTGCCGAGGGTTACTTTATGGGCGAGCTGCAGATGGACGTCTGTACGCTGGTGCTGCGGGCACAGCGGGAGGACCTGCTGAACGTGAGCTATGCCAAGGTAGAGGTCAACGCCGGCGGCGCGACCCGCACGCTGATCCAGACGCTGGAATATACGCTTTATGACTACAACGACGTGCCGGTGGAAAACAGCAATATCCGCTCGGCGACCAAGCTGGTGCAGATCACGCTGCCCGTGCGGACCATGAAGGTAATCCCGCTGCGGATCGAATTGGTGGGTACGCCGGAGGATGCGGCGGAGAACGTGCAGTATGACATTTCTCCCGTATCGGTGCGTGTGATCGGCGAGGAGGATACCCTTGCGGCGATCGACAGCATCGTTCTGGACCGCATTTACGCGGAGGATATCGCGGGCTATCAGACCTTCAGCTACGACATCAAGGCTCCCGTGGGAACGACACTTGCAGCCGATTCGGATACTGTGGCAACGGTGACGGTGATCGTCAACGGCGCAAAGGAAGCGATGCTTAAGGCGGAGGATATCACCTGTGAAAACGTTGCAGAAGGCTTAAAGGCAACGGCTGATACGGCGATCAATATAACCGTCTGGGGTATAAAAAACGTGGTCGAGACGATGACGGCGGAGGATCTGCAGGTGAGAGTGGATCTCAGCGAGATCACGGAAGCAGGTACATACGAACTGCCTGCTATCGTGACCTTACAGGACGGCAGCAAGGCTGCAGTCAAGGGAGATTACACCGTATCTGTTACCGTAACAGAGCGGGAGAGCGATACCAAAGAAGGAGTAAGGACATGACACAGATCGCAACGGTAGAGAGATTGCTGGAGGGCGGTTATGCGGAGATCTCCGTGCCGCGGAAATCCGCCTGCGGTCATGACTGCGAGGAGTGTGCCGGCTGCGGTATGACCGGCGCTGCCATCAAGGCCCGTGCCAGAAATTCCGCGGATGCACAGCCCGGCGATAAGGTCGTGGTGGAGAGCAGCACGAAAAAGCTCTTTGGCGTGATCGCGCTGGTGTATCTTCTGCCGGTGATCTTCTTTCTGCTGGGTTACTTTTTGACCGAGGGTCTTTCGGAGAAGCTGCGATATGTGATCGCCATTGCGGCGGCGGCTGTCAGCTTCCTTCCCAGCATTCTCTATGACCGCTATGCACGGCGGCGTGAGATCCTGACCTATGAGATCGTGCGGCTGTTCTGATGTTTGGTTACGTTTTACCCTCACAGGAACGCCTGAATGAGGAGGAGAAAAAGCGGTTTGAGTCGGTATACTGCGGGCTGTGCCATACGCTGGGCAGACGGTACGGCGTTGCCGCGCGGATGATCCTGAACTATGATCTGACATTTCTTGCCCTGCTCTTGCAGGAGGGGAAAGCGGAACGGTGTGAGAAAACCTGTATTGCTCACCCGTTCAAGGGGCGTCCCTGTGCGTGTGAGAGTGCCTCGCTGGATCTGGCGGCGGATATGAGCGTGATCCTCTCCTGGTGGCAGATCCGGGACGGGATCGCAGATCACGGCTTTTGGAAGGGACTCAAATACCGGGCGGCGGCGCTTCTGCTGCGACGTGCCTATAAAAAAGCAAGGGCGATACAGCCGGATTTCGACGAGCAGACACAGCGTCATCTGAGGGATCTGGCGGAACTGGAAAAAGCAGGCGAGCCCTCATTGGACAAGCCGGCGGACACCTTTGCCGGACTTCTGGCAGGTGCGGCGCAGAAGGTTTCCGAGCCTACAAAGCGCCGGGTATTGGAAACGCTGCTCTACCATTTGGGGCGGTGGATCTATTTGGTTGACGCCGCGGACGACTTGGAAAAGGATCGGAAGAGCGGTGCCTATAACCCGCTGCCGCTGCGCTATCAGCTTTCTGACGGGAAGCTGAACGACGAGGCAAAACGTGCACTGGGGCTGACACTTGACAGCTCCGTGCGGACGATGGCGGCAGCCTTTGAACTGTGGGATTTCGGCGAGAACGCCGAAACGATCCGCGCCGTGCTGTATGAAGGACTCTACGCGGTGGGCGGCGCCGTGCTCAGCGGCACGTTTCACAAGATGACCAAGAAGAAAGAAAACCGATGAAAGGGGACTAAGCCGATGAGCGATCCCTATCAGGTACTGGGTGTTTCACCGAGTGCCTCCGATGAAGAAGTGAAAAAGGCCTATCGGGAGTTGGCGAGAAAGTATCATCCGGATAACTATCATGACAACCCTCTTGCAGATCTGGCACAGGAGCATATGAAGGAGATCAACGAGGCGTATGAGGCGATACAGGCCCAGCGCAAGCGCGGCAGTTCATCCACAGCGTCGTCTGCTTCCTCCTACGGCTACGGCTACGGGCAGAGCTATTACGGACAGCAGAGCTACGGCGGCAATGCGAAGTCGCAGCGGATCCGCCTGGCCATCCAGCAGGGAGATCTGAACCTTGCCGAGGAGCTGCTCAATGCCCAGAGCGATCACGACGCAGAGTGGAACTATCTCAAGGGTGTGATCTGTTCACGGCGGGGCTGGATGGACGAGGCAAAACGATATTTCGAGACCGCCGTACAGATGGATCCGGATAACGGGGAATACCAGCGGGCGCTGGATGCCGTTGAGGGGCGCAAAACGACATACAATCCCTTTGGCGGCGGCACGGTGCATACTACGGACTGCACCGCCGGAAGTCCCTGCGCACGTGCTTGTGCAGCGGCAATTTGCTGTAGTGCTTTGAGCGGCGGCGGATTCTATTTCCTGCCCTGCCTCTGCTGACAGATGGAAAGGAGAGTTTGTCGAATGATCAAGAGTATGACCGGCTACGGCCGAGCAAGAGAGACGCTGAACAAGCGTGATATTACGGTGGAGGTACGAAGCGTCAACAACCGCTATCTGGACTGCACGGTGAAGCTGCCCCGAGCCTACGTGTTTGCTGAGGATGGGATCAAGGCCTGTGTGCAAAAAGCCGTCAGCCGCGGCAAGGTGGACGTATTCGTCACCATTGACTCCGCCGGAGCGGACGAGGCCGTAGTAGCGGTGAATGAGGGGCTTGCCAAGGGATACTTTGATGCGCTGAATCTTTTACAGGAGCGCTTCGGCGTGAAGAACGATATCACCGCCGCGGCACTTGCCAAATTTCCCGACGTGCTGACGGTGACCAAGGCCGAGGAGGATCTGGAGTCCATCGCCGCCGACATCTGTGCGGTATTGGACAAGGCCCTTTCTGTCTATACTTCGATGCGGGCTGTGGAGGGCGGTAAGCTGGCCGACGATATCGGTGCCAGAGCGACCACCATCGAGAGCTGTGTGGGCATCGTGGAGGAGCGCTCTCCTCAGACCGTGGCGGAATACCGCGAAAAGCTGACAGCCAAAATGCAGGAGGTGCTGGAGTCCACGTCCATCGACGAAAACCGCATCTTGCAGGAGGCTGCCATCTATGCCGACAAGGTGGCGGTGGACGAGGAGACTGTCCGGCTGCGCAGTCATATCGCCCAGCTCCGTTCCATGCTGCAAAGTGAGAAGCCTGTGGGACGTGATATGGACTTCCTGGTGCAGGAGTTCAACCGGGAGTGCAACACCATCGGCTCTAAGTGCAAAGACCTGAAAATCACGGAGATTGTTCTGCAGATGAAGGCGGAGGTGGAGAAGATCCGCGAGCAGGTACAGAATGTGGAGTAAGATGATATGGAACTGATCAATATCGGATTTGGCAACCTCATCTCCGCACAACGGCTGATCGCAATCGTCAGTCCCGACAGCGCACCGGTCAAGCGCCTGGTGCAGGAGTCCCGCGACCGCGGGATGCTGATCGACGCCACGTACGGACGCAAGACAGCATCGGTGCTGATCATGGACAGCGATCACGTGGTACTGTCGGCGCTGAGCACGGAGAAGATGGCATCCCGTTTGGGAATGACGGTTTCGGAGTTGGAGGAATGACCATGCAAAAAGGAAAAACATTTATTATTTCGGGTCCCTCCGGTGTGGGAAAGAGCACCGTGCTCAAGGCCCTGTTTGAGGGACGCGACGATCTCTATTTTTCTGTGTCTGCCACCACCCGCGCACCCCGGGAGGGAGAGATCGACGGGGTACATTACCACTTCATTGAGCCGGAGGAGTTCATGCAGTGGATCAACGACGACGCATTTTTGGAGTACGCCCAGTACGTGGGGAATTTTTACGGGACCCCGAAGAAGTTTGTGGACGCCGCTATGAATGAAGGCAAGGACGTGATCCTGGACATCGAGATCCAGGGCGCGACACAGGTTTATGCCAAGCGGCCCGAAACGGTACGGATCTTTATTGCACCGCCCACCTGGGAGGAGCTGGAGCGGCGTTTGACCAAGCGCGGCACTGACTCCCCGGAGAAGATCCAGCAGCGGCTGCTGCGGGCCAAGGTGGAGATGAAGACGGCCGCGGATTACGATTATTTTGTCATCAACGACACGGTGGAAAACGCCACGGCGGAATTAAAGGCCATTATGCTCGCCGAGCATTGCAAGGTCGACGCGCGTATGGAAACCATGCTGAATATGTAAATTTACAGTGAAAGGAACTGATTATTATGATGCTCTATCCCGCAATGAACAAACTCAACGAGTACATTCCCAACCGCTACATGATGGTGAACGTGGTGGCACGCCGTGCCCGCCAGTTGGCCGCCGAGGCGGAAATGAACGGCGAGAAGCTGTCGGAGAAGCCTGTGACCATGGCCATCAACGAGGTGGCAGAGGGTATGTTTGACGCCAGCAGTATCGACACCGCCATCTGATCGTTTCCAATCATAACTTGCGGAGGGAGGGGATAGTCAATGCCGCAGATTGCCAAAATTGCCGTTGAGGCGGCGACCTATGCCATTGACAAGCCCTATTCCTACGTGGTGCCGTCCGGTATGGACGCTGCGGTGGGCTGCCGGGTATTGGTGCCTTTTGGCAGAGGCAACCGTCCCAGCGAGGGCATGATCCTCTCGCTGGAGGAAGCTGTGCCGGAAAAGCCGCTGAAAAGCATCCGACTTCTGCTGGACGAGGAGCCGCTGGTGAGCCAAAGGGAGATCAAACTGGCGCTTTGGATGATGAAGCGCTATTTCTGCACCTTTTACGACGCGATGCGCACCATTTTGCCGGCGGCGGTGTGGTATCATTACCGGGAGACCTGGTGCCTGACCGGGAATGATCTGACCGGCCTGGGTGAAAAGGAACTGGCGGTCTGTGAGGTGCTCTCCGGCGGAACGACAGAATTGGACAAGCTGACAAAGCAGTTCGGTGAGGGCGTGATACAGATCCTGCACAGCCTGCAGAAAAAAGGTATCGTGCAGGAGAATACGGAGAGCCGACGGAAGGTACAGGACAAAAACGTGACCCTTGCGGTGCTTGCCGTTGATAGAGAAGCGGCGCTCTGCCAGATCGCACCAAGACGGAAAGCGGCGCGGGAAGCTGTGCGTTTTTTGGCCCAATGCGGCGAGACGACTGTGCAGGAGCTGCGCTACTATACAGGGGTATCACGGCAGAGTGTGACCCTTTTGGAAAAAGCGGGGATCGTGATCCTTCGGGAGCAGGAGACCTACCGCATTCCGGACAAGCAGTATGCCATACAGGCAACGCCCATCGTGCTCAATGACGAGCAGCAGCAGGTCTACGACGAAGTGCTGGCTGAGATCCGTGCCGGAAAACCGGGCGTTACGCTGCTGCAGGGCGTGACCGGCAGCGGAAAGACCCTGGTGTATATCCGCCTGGCGCAGGCGCTTCTGGAAGAGAACAAGTCTGTGATGATCCTGGTGCCGGAGATCGCCCTGACACCACAGATGATGGCGCGCTTTGGCGCCTATTTCGGCGACGAAGTGGCCCTTTTGCACAGCGGGCTGCGGATGACGGAGCGGTACGACCAGTGGAAACGGATCCGAAAAGGGGAAGCCCACATCGTGCTGGGGACTCGCAGCGCGGTATTTGCGCCGCTGGAGAATATTGCCCTTATCGTGATGGACGAGGAGCAGGAGAGCTCCTATGAATCGGAAAAGTCGCCATGCTATCATGCCCGGGATATTGCGAAATACCGGGCGGCAGCGGAGAATGCGCGCCTCCTTTTGGGCAGCGCAACGCCTACCGTGGAAACGGCCTGGTATGCCAAGAACGGAGATTATCAGCTTGCCCTTTTGCGTAAGCGTTATAACGAACAGAAATTGCCCCGCGTCATTCTGGCGGATATGCGGAAAGAATTGGAGACCGGCAACCCCGCCGCTATCAGCCGGGAACTGTATGAGGAGCTGAAAGAAAACATTGCCAAAGGGGAGCAGAGCATTCTGTTTCTCAACCGGCGCGGTGCCAGCCGTCAGCTGTTGTGTCCGAACTGCGGCTATGTGCCTCAGTGTCCGCGGTGCAGCGTCTATCTGACCTATCACAGCGCCAACAGGCGGCTGATGTGCCACTACTGCGGCTATTCGGAACAGGCGGCGGAGAGATGCCCCGACTGCGGCAGTACCATGAAGCATATCGGCATCGGTACACAGAAAATTGCCGAGGAGCTGCAGGAGCTGTTTCCCGAAACGAAGGTCCTGCGTATGGATGCGGATACGGTGACGGCGGGACATGAGGCGATCTTGAAGCAGTTTGCCGAGGAGAACGTGCCGATCCTGTTGGGGACCCAGATGGTGGCAAAGGGACTGGATTTTGAAAACGTGACGCTGGTAGGCGTACTGGCCGCCGACCTGAGCCTGTACGTGGATCACTACCGGGCGGCGGAGCGGACGTTCAGTCTGCTGACCCAGGTGGTGGGACGTGCCGGTCGGGGAGAAAAAGCGGGTCGTGCCGTGATACAGACCTATACGCCGAGGAACGACGTGATCCTCTCCGCGGCGGAACAGGACTATGAACGGTTTTATGAAAAGGAGATCCGATTGCGGAAGCTGCGGCAGGAGCCGCCCTTTGCCGATCTCTTTACCGTCAGCGTAACGGGACCGGAGGAGAGCAGCGTACGCCGCAGCGCCAAGGAGCTGTGTCAGGCGCTTCGTGCGGAAACTGAAAAACCGCCGTTTACGGACGTGGAGGTTTTAGGACCTGCGCCCTATACAATTTTGAAAGTAAACAACCGCTATCGCTACCGTATCACGGTGGTGGGGCGAAATGAAAAGCCGCTGCGCCAGCTGCTGGCCGGCTATATGAAAGCGTTTACCCAGCGCAGCGAAAACCGCAATTTGGGCATTTTTACAGACTGTAATCTGATGGATTGAGGAGAACGACCATGGCATTACGAAAAATCGCTTTGCAGGGTGAGACCTGTTTGACCAAGACCTGCCGTCCCGTGACGGATTTCAACGGACGGCTGGATGACCTGCTGGACGATCTGACCGACACGCTGGTGGATTCCGGCGGTGTGGGCCTGGCGGCGCCCCAGGTGGGTATTCTGCGCCGTGTGTGCGTGGTGATGAACGAGGACGACGAGATCATTGAACTGGTCAACCCCGAGATCATCTACACCGAAGGGGAGCAGACCGGCCTGGAGGGCTGCCTGAGTGTGCCGGGAAAATACGGCGAGGTGACCCGCCCCTGGTTTGTGCGGGTACGGGCACAGGATCGCCGCGGCAACTGGTTTGAGGCCGAGGACGAGGGCTTGACCGCCCGCTGCTTCTGCCATGAGATCGAGCATCTGGACGGCCATCTGTTCGTGGAGCACACCGACCATCTGCTGTCCGAAGAGGAGCTGGAGGAGTATATCCGCAAGCAGGAGGAAGAGGAAGAATAATGCGAATTTTATTTATGGGGACGCCGGATTTTGCGGTGGCGAGCCTCCGGGCGCTGGTGGAAGCCGGACACGAGGTCTGCGGCGTTTTCACCCAACCGGATAAGCCGAAAAATCGCGGACACAGGCTGGCGTTTTCCCCTGTAAAGGAATATGCCATTGCGCAGGATCTGGACGTTTATCAGCCCTTGAAAATGCGTGACGGCGAGGCATTCGGCATTGTGGAGCGTCTGCAGCCGGAGCTGATCGTGGTAGCGGCCTACGGCAAGATCCTGCCGGAGGAGATCCTGAACGCGCCGAAATACGGCTGCATCAACGTGCACAGCTCGATCCTGCCCAAATACCGCGGTGCGGCACCCATTAACTGGGCAATTCTGAACGGTGAGACGGTGACGGGTGTGACCATCATGTATATGGCGAAAGAACTGGACGCCGGTGACATCATCCACTGTGCCGAAACGGAGATCGACCCGGATGAGGATGCGTTGACGCTGACGAACCGTTTGGCGGAGCTGGGAGCAGCCACCCTTTTGCAGGTGGTGGATGATCTTGCGGCGGGAACTGCCCTGCGGACACCCCAGGAGCATGAAAAGCACACCTATGCCCCTATGTTGGACAAGTCCCTGTCACCTATGGACTTTACCAAATCTGCACAGGCTTTGCACGATCAGGTGCGGGGACTCATCCCCTGGCCCTGTGCGACGATGGAGCTAAACGGCGGCACGGTGAAGGTTTACAAGACCGCCGAAGGGGAGCAGACTGACGCAAAGGCGGGAAGTATTGTGGAGGCAGGGAAGAAGGGCATTGCCATCGCCTGCGGTGACGGGAAGCTGCTGTGGATCCTGGAATTACAGGCAGAGGGCGGCAAGCGCATGGATAGTCGTGCCTATCTTGCCGGGCACCCCGTTCAGGTGACGAAATGAACCGAAACTTTGTAACCAATGCCAGAGACACAGCGCTGGAGGTGCTGCTGCAGGTGGCGAAGGCCAACGCCTGGTCTGACGGCAGTTTGAAGCGCACTATCGCGAAGAACAAGCTGGACAGCCGGGATGCATCTTTGGCGACGCGGCTGAGCTACGGCGTGATCCAGAATAAGATGCTGCTGGATTACTATATCGACGTGTGGTGTTCCCAGCGGGCAGATCATCTGGAGCCGGTGGTGCTGAATATCCTGCGGATCGGCGGATATCAAATTCTGTTTATGGACAAGATCCCCCATAGCGCCGCCGTCAACGAGGCGGTGGAGATGGTAAAGCGCTGGGGCAGACCCAAGGCCGCCGGTATGGTCAACGCCATTCTGCGGAAGTTCGTGGCAAACTGGATGGATATGCCGGCGCTGCCGCAGGGGACCACCGCGGGCTACCTCTCCGTGCGGTACAGCCACCCCAAGTGGCTGGTACAGCGCCTGCTGGACATTTTAGGTCCGGAGGAGACGGAGCAGTACTTACTGAAGAATAACGACATCGTGCCGACCACCATTCAGGTCAATCCGCTGAAAACCACGGCGGAGAAGCTGGAAAAAGAGCTGCTTGCTGCCGGTGCTGCCGTGAAGCGGCACCCGTGGCAAGCAGGCTGCTTTGAGGTGTCCGGTACGGGAGACCTGGAAAACCTGACCGCGTTTCGGGAGGGCCGCTTTACTGTGCAGGACGCGGCCGCGCGTCTGGTGGCCACGGTAGCACAGCCCGGGCAGACGGACCGCGTGATGGATGTGTGTGCCGCACCCGGCGGCAAGTCCTTTGCGCTGGCCATGGACATGGGGGATAAGGGCGAAATTTTAAGCTGCGACATCCATCCCCACAAGCTGAAGCTTATTGAAAACGGTGCCGCCCGTCTGGGATTGCACTCCGTCCGTACGGCCCTTGCCGACGCGGGAGAGAGCCATGCCGCGTGGATCGCGGCGGCAGATCTGGTGGTGGCGGACGTGCCGTGCAGCGGTCTCGGCATTATCCGCAAGAAGCCGGATATCCGCTACAAAGACCCCAAAGAACTTAAAAACCTGCCGAAGATTCAGCGACGGATCCTGGAGAATGCCGCCATCTACGTAAGACCGGGAGGAACGCTGGTGTATTCTACCTGTACGGTTTTGCCGGAGGAGAACGAGAACGTGGTACAAGGATTTTTGGCCGTCCATCCGGAATACGAACTGACACCTTTTGAACTGCCTCTGCCCATCGGCAAGACGGACGGGCAGCTGACCCTGTGGCCCCAGCGTTTCAGCACGGACGGGTTTTACATCTGCCGCATGAAGAGGAAATCATGATCGATATCAAATCGCTGACAATGGAAGAGATCACCGCGCTGCTGCGAGAGATGGGCGAACCTTCCTTTCGGGGCAAGCAGGTGTTTACCTGGCTGCACAAGGGCGTCAAATCTTTTGACGAGATGAGCAATCTGGCAAAGCCTCTGCGCCAAAAACTGGCACAGCACTGCTGCATTACCGCGCCGGAGGTGGCACGGAAGCAGGAGAGTAAGCTGGACGGCACGATCAAGTATCTGTGGCGTCTGGGGGACGGCAACTGCATAGAGACGGTCTTAATGCAGTATCACCACGGCAATACCGTGTGCATTTCCTCCCAGGTGGGCTGCCGGATGGGCTGCGCGTTCTGCGCCAGCACCATTGCCGGCAAGGTGCGGGATCTGACACCGTCGGAGATGATCGATCAGGTGCTGTTTACCCAACTGGACAGCGGGTGCGTAATCTCCAACATCGTATTGATGGGGATCGGTGAACCGCTGGACAATCGGGAGACCGTGATGAGATTTTTGACGCTGGTCAACCATCCGGACGGGCTCAATATCGGCATGAGGCACATCAGCCTTTCCACTTGCGGTATCGTGCCGGAGATCGACCGACTGGCGGAGCTGAATTTACAGCTGACGCTGTCGGTATCCCTCCACGCACCGGACAGCGAGACCCGCAGCCGCATCATGCCGGTGAACCGGGCGTATGATGTGGAGCAGCTCTTTGCTGCGTGCCACCGCTACTTTGAAAAGACGGGACGGCGCATCAGCTTTGAATACGCCATGATAGACGGCGTGAACGACAACGACTGGCAGGCGGATCTGATCGCCAAAAAGATCAAGGGGATGCCGGGGCACGTCAATCTGATCCCGCTGAACGACGTGGTGGAGAGTCCGTTCAAACCCAGCCGTCGGGTGGCGGAGTTTCAGAAACGGCTGGAGAGCCACGGCGTAACGGCGACGGTACGGCGCAGTCTGGGCGGCGACATCGACGCCAGCTGCGGACAGCTGCGGCGCAAAGAAATGGAGGCGAAGAAAGGTTGAAAACAAGTTTTCAACTTTTCTTGTACGTAGAAATATAGCCGATTTTCTCGCCGTAATTGCGGCGACTGAAAATCATGGCACTTATGACCATTCCTTTTATAGTCATTTTGTGCCTTGATGCGAAAAAAGAAAGGAATGGTCATGATCATGAGAGTATGGGGTATTACAGATACCGGCCTCGTGAGAAAAGAAAATCAGGACGCCTATTTTACCACAGTAGTAAAAGAATTTCAGATCGGCGTGGTCTGCGATGGTATGGGCGGCACCAACGGCGGTCAGGTGGCAAGCCGTATCGCGGTAGACTGTTTTCGCCGGGAAATTGCAGCGGCTTTGCAAAGCGACATGACACCCCAGCAGATCGGCCAGACCATGAGCTATGCCGCGTCTTTGGCACATACCGCTATTCGTAAAACCGCGCAGGAAGTGGCAGAATACGAAAAAATGGGTACCACGCTGGTGGGCGCCGTGTGCCGCAAGGACATGGCGGTGATCTGCAATATCGGCGACAGTCGCGCCTATCATATTACAAAGCGCGGCATCGAACAGATCAGCCGCGATCACAGCGTGGTGGGAAGTATGATCGAAAACGGGGAGATCACACAGGCACAGGCGAAGCACCACCCCAACCGGAACCTGATCACCCGCGCACTTGGCCCGGACATGGAGGCCAAGGCAGATATCTTTTCACTGCCTTGGCGGGAAGGGGAGTTTATCCTGCTGTGCACGGACGGACTGGTGAACACCGTTTCCGACCAGGAGATCCTGTTTGAGGTGATCCATTCGGCGGAATTGGACGGATGTTTGGAACGGCTTTTGGAGGTCGCGAAAAGCCACGGCGCACCGGATAACGTGACAGCGGTGCTGATTGAGAATTTAACCGGAAAGGAGATGGCATAATGCAGCAGAAGATCGGAGATATGCTGGACAACCGTTATGAGCTTTTGGAACTGATCGGCACCGGCGGAATGGCAAACGTCTATAAAGCAAAGTGCCATCGCCTCAACCGTTTGGTAGCGGTAAAAATTCTGAAGAGCGAGCTGGCGGAGAATGCGGAGTTCCGCCGCCGTTTCCGGGATGAATCCCTGGCAGTTGCCGCGCTGAGCCACACGAATATTGTGTCCGTCTATGACGTTTCCAGCAGTGAGGGTGTGGAGTACATCGTCATGGAGCTCATTGATGGTATCACCCTCAAGCAGTATATGGAGCGGCGCGGTCAGATGGACTGGCGGGAAGCGCTGCATTTCATCACCCAGATCATGCACGGTCTGAGCCATGCCCACAGCCGCGGCATCATCCACCGCGATATCAAGCCCCAGAACATCATGGTCCTGCGGGACGGCAGCGTGAAGGTGGCTGATTTCGGTATCGCCTGCCTTGCCAACACTGCCAATACGCTGACCCAGGAGGCTTTGGGCAGCGTGCACTATATCTCACCGGAGCAGGCCCGGGGCGACCGTACCGATGCCAGAAGTGATGTGTACAGCGCCGGCGTGGTACTCTACGAGATGCTGACAGGTCGTCTGCCCTTTGAGGGAGACAGCGCGGTATCCGTGGCGATCCAGCACCTTTCCGGTACGCCGCTGAATCCCCGGGATATCAATCCGGAGATCCCGGAGTCCTTGGAGCTCATCTGCCTGAAGGCGATGAACCCCGATTTGAACAAACGCTATGTATCGGCAAATGCCATGCTGGAGGATCTGGAGAAGTTCCGCAAGAATCCTGCGGTCAACCTGGACTATATCCGCCGCGATATCGCTGTGAGTGTTGATGACGAGCCGACCATGCCGATTTCCACGGGCGAGGTGACATCGGCGCTGAAAAAGCAGCAGCAGGAGCAGCAAAAAGCGGATGCGGTCGTGCGCCGCAACCATCACAAGGAGAAACGAAAAGTGGCGTTTCTGATTGCCGGTATCGTGGGCGCGGTGGCGCTGATCGTCATCCTCTTTACGCTGATTCTGAGGAGCTTTGGCGGCAATAAGGGCGACGGCACCTATGAAGTGCCGAATATCCTGGGCTATTCGCTGGAAGAGGCAGAAAACTTAGACAGCATTCGTGATATCTTTGAAATCAAGGTCGTCGGTACCAAAGCCGACGATCGTTACCAGCCCGGTCAGATCGTATCTCAGGATCCCGGAGATGGGACGATCCGAAAGAGCAATCTTGTGATCCAGGTCTATCTGTGTGCGCAGACGGAGGATCAGGTCATGCCCATTCTGGAGGGCAGCGACTATCAAAACGCAAAGATCCTGCTGCAGGGGATGAATCTGCAGCTCCAGATCGAAAAGGACGAGCAATTCTCTGCGGAATATGCTGCCGGCGAGATCATCACGACCTTCCCGACCAGCGGAACCGTATTGAAAAAGGGCGGCAGCGTTACGCTGGTGGTCAGCAAGGGCCCGGCAAGTGTAACGGTGATCTCCTTTACAGGTATGGATATCAATAGCGCGATCAAGGCGGCAACGGAGCTTGGACTTACTGTGGGCGAGGTCCAGTACGAGTACAGCGGTATGCCGGAGGGACAGGTCGTACGGCAGAGTATTCCGCTCAATTCCCAGGTGGAGGGCGGCACCGAGATCATCTTTACGGTCAGCGGCAGCTATTCTTCGAGACTGGTCTATTTTGATATGCCGGGAGATATGGGTGGCAAAGACACGGTTCTGGTAGAATTTTATCTGGATGGTGAACGGGTAGGAAGCAATATCATAGCGCAGAGCCCCGACGTACCTGTTCCGTATGAATTCGAGGCGTCTTCCGGCAATATTCACAGCGTTTATGCTACATTTGACGGAATCAAAACCGAAGAGCAGAGTGTTCAGTTCTGATGAGCAGAGGAAAGATCGAAAAAGCCCTCAGCGGCTTTTATTACGTGAATACCGGCAGGGAGACCCTGCAATGCAGAGCCCGCGGTAAGTTCCGCAAGGAGGGCATCAGTCCTCTTGTGGGCGACTGGGTCGAGGTGCGTGAGTTGGGCAGCGGTGAGGGATTTATCGAGCAGATCGAACCGCGAAAGAACGTATTTTCCCGTCCTGCTGCCGCCAATATAGATCAGTTGGTGATTCTGGCGTCCGGCGCCATTCCGGTGACGGAACCGTTTCTGATCGACCGGATCGCCGCCATTGCCGCGCTCAAAGGCACGGAAGTGTTACTGGTGCTGAATAAGCGCGATCTGGATCCGGCACAGGAGCTCTATGACATCTATCACGATTCCGCCATCCGTGTGATCCGGACCAGCGCGGTAACAGGGGAGGGACTGGAGGAGCTGCGGCAAGCAGTTACCGGGAAACTGAATGTGTTTACCGGCAACTCCGGCGTGGGAAAGTCCAGTATTCTCAATGCACTTGCGCCGCAGTTTGCTTTGCCGGTGGGTGAGGTCAGCAAGGCCTTGGGCCGCGGCCGACACACGACACGCCATACGGAGATGTTCCCGTTGGATGAGGCGACGTGGATCATCGATACGCCGGGATTTTCCTCTTTTGATACCCGGGAGATGGATTGGGAACTCAAGACTCATCTGCCGGAGACGTTTCCGGAGTTTTTGCCGTATCTGGGTGATTGCCGCTTTGTAGGCTGCAATCACGTGAAGGAGAAGGGCTGCGCAGTCTTACAGGCGGTAAAGGACGGCAAAATTCCCCTGAGTCGGCATCGCAGTTATATACGGCTTTTTGAGGAACTCAAAGAACTGAAGGAGTGGCAAAAATGAGCAGAGGCGCATTGGCACCTCTGCTCATTTCGCGTCATAAGATGGGATGGAAGGAGGGAAAGCGTATGCGGGGAAACTGCTGTCTGGGCGTATGTGCCATCGGTTTGGGCGCCGGTATCCTGATCGCTGCCATTTTTCCGGTCGGCTTTTTGATGTTTCTGGTCTCCTTCCTCTTGATCGCCTGCGGCATTGCCTGTTTGCGTGATAGGAGGTATTGAGATGCGCATTATCGTTTGGAAGGCACCGAAAATTTTACATGGCATCCTCAGACGCTTGTTTGCTGCGTCGGCATAAGGAAAAGGGTCGTCTCATATACTGAGAGTAACTTCGCAGAAAAGAGAGGACTTTTTTCATGGAATTAGGCTTACAGTTTGAAGAGATCACCGTCTACGAGCCGGTGGAGACCCAGGCAGCGACCCATGAGGAAACATTGGAAACGGCGATTCCCGAATACTGTCCGGACATCAACCGGATCGTGGAGACTGTGGGACAGCTCTGTATCCGCGAGAAACTGCTGTCGGACGACCACTATGTGATCAGCGGTGTGGTAAAGGTGACCGTGCTGTACACCTCGGAGGAGGTGGCAGGACTAAAAAGCCTGCAGATGTCAGTACCCTTTTCCTGCCGCATGGAGGAACGGGGTATCAAGGCCTGTAAGACGGTATGCGTGACAGGCCGATTGCTGATGCTGGAAGCAAAGGCGGTAACATCGCGGCGGCTCTATCTGCGTGTCCTGCCGGAAATCAGCGGGATCGGATTCCGCCCGGTACAGCGTAAACTGTGCTGCGGCACAGAGGAAGAGAGCAGTATCCGCTTAAGACAGGAGCGGATGACGCTGCCGCTGCTGACAGGCGCTGCTGAGCAGGAGTTCACTTATACCGGCGAGACCGTTCTTGAGGATAAGATACCGGAGGAGCTGCTGTTTTGCCGGATGTGTCCGAGGGTGCTCTCCACCCAACGGGTGGGAAACAAGCTGATGGTGAAAGGAGAACTATGGCTCTGCGCCATCTACCGTACCGCCCAGAGCCTGCTGGAGCGCTATGAGACTGACCTGCCCTTTTCCCAGATCGTTGAGGCGGGGGATCTGCCGGAGGAGGCGCGCCACGTAGTGCTGCCCATACTCTGCGAAAGCGATGCCCGGCTCCTGCGCACGGAAGAAGGCGGCGGATTTGGTGTGACGGCGCGTATCGCGCTGTGCATGCGTACTTATGAGGAACGGGCCATCGACTGTGTGGTGGATCTGTACAGCACCTGCTATGAAGCCATACCGCAGCAGGAGGGTGTCGAGTTTCCCGTCGCGTATCCGCCGGCAGAGATCATACAGGAAGTTACCATTCAGCCGGAGATCAAGGAGACCCAGGCATTTCTGACAAGTGTTGAATGTTCCCAGGTGGTCCCTGCGTTGGAGGAAAACCGGCAGCTTCTGCGTACCAATGTGATTGCCAGAATTTTATATTTGGATGAAAGCGGTGCGCCCGTTATCACAGAGAACTCCCAAGAGGTCAGTATCTCCGTGGATACCGTACCGGCATCGGTGCGGGCATCGTGCTGTATGGCAAGCTTACAGTGCGGCAACACCTGCCAGATACGTGTACCGGTGACATTCCGGCTGGAGGATTCCAAAGAGGAACGGGTATCCGTTATCACCGGATTGAAGCTGGAGAAGGCAGCACAGCAGAAAATGCCCAGCCTCGTGCTGCGCCGTCTGCAGGAAGGAGAGACCCTTTGGGATGTGGCAAAACAGTGCCGCACCGATGAAGAGGCGATTCGTCAGGCAAACCCGCAAGAGGATATGGGCAACAGAATGCTGCTGATCCCGCGCGTGAGATAAGACAGGACCCCACCCGAACAGGTGGGGTCTTATTTATTCGGTAGACGGAATGCGATAGCACCATTTCCTTCTTGTTGACTTTTTGTGCCGTCATGGTATATAATGCTGAAAGCGAGTTGACCAGACAGTCGCGGGAGTGAGGCGAAAGCCTGCTCGTGAGGAAAGTCCGGGCTCCGCAGGGCAAGGATAACGGGTAACGCCCGCCCAGAGCGATCTGAGGAAAAGTGCAACAGAAATAGACTGCCGGTATACCGGCGATGGTGGAAAGGTGAGGTAAGAGCTCACCCGTCGGCTGGAGACAGTCCGATGCTGTAAACTCTATCCGGAGCAACACCGCTATGGGGACATTCAGGTTGGCCCGACCGTCTCCGAGGTGGCTTGAGCGTATCGGCAACGGTGCGCCTAGATAGATGACTGTCAAATACAGAACCCGGCTTACAGATCAGCTCGCGTATTCGATATGGAGACACCTGCGTAAATGCGCCGGTGTTTCCTTTTTTGCTGCCCGATTGTGCAAGTTGCACAGAAAATGCCTCTCTTCAGCATCGAATTCTGTATATTGCACATCTTTACATTAGTTCGATAAAGTAGTAAATTGATAGCGTAATAAATCAAGGCGGCAGAAAAACAAGTCCGCCCGAGAAAAAAGGAGAATGAATCATGAAAAAGTACATTGCATTATTCCTGGCATTGGTGATGGCGCTGACCCTGGTTGCCTGCGGAAAACAGGAGCCTCTGGATACCACCGTGGACAATGGTGAAGCGGATGCCTTTACCTTTACAATGGGCATTGACGCCGAGTATCCTCCCTTCAGCTATCTGGGTAGCGACGGCGAGTATACCGGCTTCGACGTGGAGATCTGCAAGGCCGCCTGCGATCTGCTGGGCTGGAACTTTGAGGTCTTTGGTGTGAACTGGGACGAGAAGCTGATCCAGTTGGATGCTGACGAGTGCGACTGCGTATGGTCCGGTATGACCATTCTGGACAGCATGAAGGACGCCGGTTATGTGATCTCTAAGTCTTACTTCTACAACGCTCAGGTGATCATGGTCAAGGAAGGCACAGACATCAAGTCCTCCGCTGATCTGGCGGGCAAGGTGGTTGCCGTACAGCTTGGTACCTCCGGCGAGGCGATGCTGGCTGAGGACGGCGATCAGGCAGAGCTGGCCGCTACCTTCGGTGAGCTGATGACCTGCGACAGCTTCCTGAAGTGCTTCACCGAGCTGGGCGGCGGCGCCTGCGACGCGGTGATCGTGGATAAGCCTGTGGCGGATTCCTATGCCGCTGAGAACGCCGGCTTCGTGGTTCTGGACGAGCAGCTGGGTGCTGAGGAATACGGCATCGCTTTCCGCGGCGATGAAGATGGCCAGGGTCTGTGCGACTTCATCGAGGACGCTGTGGCTCAGCTGGTGGCAGACGGTACCTATGCCAAGATCGCTGAGAAGTATCCGGATATCGTGGATAACCTGATCTTCCTGCAGTAAGACAGAAAAATACCCTGAGACAATGAAACACACTTCCCGGAAGCACTTCGGTGCTTCCGGGATTGCGTGTGTGAAATGAGGATAAGATATGAGTTTACTGACTATGATCATGAAAATGGGCGAGGGCCTGAGTAAGACCTGCGCCATTTTCTTTCTGACATTGCTGTTTTCTTTGCCGCTGGGTATGCTCGTTGCCCTGCTGCGCATGAGCAAAAACAAGATCATCTCCGGCATTACCCGTTTCTTTATCTCTATTCTGCGCGGTACGCCGCTGATGCTGCAGCTGCTGGCAGTGACCTACGGTCCCTATTATCTGTTCGGCCTGTCCGTTTCACGCAACAAACTGATCCCAGTGGTGATCGCCTTTGCCATCAACTATGCCGCCTACTTTGCGGAGATCTATCGCGGCGGTATTGAATCGATGTCGGTGGGCCAGTATGAGGCTGCCGAGGTGTTGGGTTACTCCAAGCTCCAGACCTTTATCCACATTATCCTGCCCCAGGTCATCAAGCGTATTATGCCCAGTATTACCAACGAGGTGGTAACACTGGTGAAGGATACGTCCATGGCCTTTACCGTGTCCTATCAAGAGATGTTTACCATCGGCAAGCAGATCGCCAACTCCGAGACAAGCTTTACCCCGTTCGTCGTGGCGGGTGTGTTCTACTTTGTCTTTAATGCCATCGTGGACTTTGTGATGGGCAAGGTGGAGAAGAGCATGAGCTATTACCAGTAAGGGGGTGCCGAGATGAAACTGTTGGAAATGAACCACGTGAAAAAGAGTTTTAATAACGACCATCTGGTTTTGAAAGATATTAGTCTCAGCGTGGAGAAAGGTGAAGTGGTGGCGATCATCGGCCCCTCCGGCAGCGGAAAATCCACCTTGCTGCGCTGTGCGACCCTGCTGAACACCATGGACGGCGGCGATCTGATTTATAACGGCGTCTATGCCGTGACCGATCAGAATGGCAAGTCGGTGTATGCGGAAAAGTCTGAGCTGAAAAAAGTACGGGAGAAGTTTGGCCTGGTGTTCCAGAACTTTAACCTGTTTCCCCATTACTCCGTTCTGAAAAACCTAACAGATCCACAGGTGCGCGTATTGGGCCGCAGTAAGGAAGATGCCAAAAAAATTGCCATGGAGCTTTTGGAAAAAATGGGTCTGGGCAATAAGCCCGACGCCTACCCTTGCCAGCTCTCCGGCGGTCAGCAGCAGCGTGTTGCCATCGCCCGCGCCCTGGCCATGCAGCCGGAGATCCTGTTCTTCGACGAGCCTACCTCTGCGCTGGACCCGGAACTGACCGGCGAGGTGCTGAAGGTCATCCGTCAGCTGGCAGAGGAGGATATGACCATGGTCATTGTGACCCACGAGATGTCCTTTGCCCGGGATGTGGCCGACCGCGTCATCTTTATTGACGGCGGTGTCATCGTGGAGCAGGGAGACCCGAAGGACGTGTTTGGCAATCCCCGGCAGGAGAGAACAAAGCAGTTCCTGAGAAATTATCAACAATGAAGTTACGAGTTTTACGAGCAGATCCCGCCGGTAATATTACGTTGTTCGTGCTGTCCCCGGTGGAAAGGGAAGATTACGCCGCAGTGGCAAACCGTCTGATGGCGCTGCCGCAATTTGCCGCGGAGCAGGTGGGCTTTATTCACGACGGTCGTATGGATATGGAAGCCGGTGAATTCTGTGGTAATGCCAGCCGCGCCTATGGGATGCTGGTGGCACGGGAAAAGGGCGTGACGGGTGAGGTACAGGTGGAGGTCAGCGGCTGTGACCACCCGCTTTCCGTGTTTGTCACCGAGGATTCGGCCGGCTGCGAGATGCCGCTGCCCCTTTGGAGTCGGAAAGAAACTGTAAAGGGGATCACCTGCACCCTTGTTCACCTGGGCGGTATTGCCCATTTGATAGCGGAAAATGTACCGCCGAGTGAAGAATTTTTTGCCG